>Ga0302319_10014866_pt1 | contig 14466 bp, 8 predicted proteins | sample Bog_T0_2_FD_203319 | JGI IMG/M metagenome (GOLD analysis project Ga0302319, IMG submission 203319) | Peat permafrost microbial communities from Stordalen Mire near Abisko, Sweden - Bog_T0_2 | ecosystem: Environmental > Terrestrial > Soil > Wetlands > Peat | place: Sweden: Abisko, Stordalen Mire... | reverse complement strand
CTGAGGTCTAGGAACCGGAGGCCCTTCTTTGGGTATGGGTTCAGGCCATGTCAGTTCCACCCAATCGTTGGCCGACTCTCCCTTCCCTGGGCTCGTGAGCACGATAGCGATTCCCTCCTTCTTTAACGATTCCTCGACTCGCCTCCAAGATGAACCATGAACGCGTTGCGGCACCTTGGATCCGAAATAGCCCATGAGGCTCTTGATCTTGCCCCTCCAGCGGCCTTTCACTGCATCACTGCGGATCTGCTCCAGGATAGATGAGGTACTGGAATAGTTCGTCAATTTGTCCTCCTGGACGGGCGCGATGTCCATTCGACAATGCAACTCACGCCGAGTAGGTGCGGTGCGGGGCAATGGTCGTTGTCACAGGCTATTTCATCAAAAAAGCCTTTGTGATCGCCGGTGGCCTGATTCAAAGGTTGCCGTCACATAGGCACGGGCACCCTTCTCAGCAATGAGCGTACCACTCCGCATTGTCAAGATCGCGGCCCGGCACGCAACCCTGCAAGTCGAGAAGATCGACCAGATCAGCCTGAGGATGTGCGTGCGGCATCTGCAGCAGGAAGGCGGCGGGGTCAGCCTTCACCTCCCTTCCTATGGGGTCACCGGTTCGATCGCCCCACAATGTTCGTCCATATAGTGCCGGCGAGGGTTATCCTGTGGGCAGTTCAACTTCGACTGAGGATCCCCTGTACCGCAACAAGCGTTCGAGCAGGTTGTGGAACGCAGGCGAATGAAAATGCTCGACAATCGCCCATCGCCGGGAAGACCCGCGGAGCGTCGACGTACCAACGTGTACATCGACGGCTACAATTTCTACGTTCCATTGAGTGCCCACGGATCCAGGGAAGTCTACGAATTGGCATGGTGCGACTTTCTGAAGTTCGGCAGCTTTTTGGTCGACGCACTCGCCCGCGAGCAGCCGAGCGTTTTCGGTGGCTGCGAATTGGGATCGGTCAAGTACTTCACAGCCACCATTCCGGAAGGACTGCCCAGCAATCCTTCGGGCCTTCAGCGAAAGCGAGACTGGCTCGATGCCCTCCACTACCACACCAAAGGGCTTGTCGAGATCGTCCACGGCACGTTTCGCGCTCGCGAACACCGGTTCTACATTGACCGGGAAGAACTCGATGAACTGGCGCGCTGCGGCATCCCCGTCGACTGGAGCATTCTTGACCCACACCGGCCGACTTTCCACCCGAAACTCCGAATCTATGAAGAGAAGCAGACTGACGTCATGCTGGCCTGTTCGGTTCTGACGGACGTTGCCCTGGGGGCAGGAGGAGCAATAGCAACGCCCCATTCGCAGACGGCGACCGAACACTTCAGCAACTCCCGGCCAAGTCCTGCTCCCTGTTCGGCTGCGGTCATCGTCAGCGCCGACACCGATTTTCTACCGGCGGCCGAGATGGCAGCCAGAATCTTCCGGGCGTCCGTCGCCGTGGCATTCACGTACCCCCATTGTGCCTATCAGCTAAAGGGCGAGTTCCGGCATCTCAGTTCGAACCTGCTGACTCGCGAGGTCTCCGAACAGGAACTACGAACCTGTCGCCTGCCTGCAGAAGTGCTGGTGCCGGACGGCCGGGTAATCCGCATGGATCACTTCCTACGTACACATTTCGAGCGCTTCCGGGCGACGGGCGGTTGACGCCTCTTCATTCGATTGAATGTTCCCTCGCTTCGGGCGTCTTGAGCACTACCGGCAAGGGCCAGCACGCGACACGCTTTCCACCGCCTTCTGATCTACTAGTCGTTGGGATCACCATGCACAAGGACCGTGCGGGTTACGTCTACTCGCCTTCTGACCTGAACGCTTTCCTGGAAAACGAAGCGGTCACTTGGTTGGACCGTTACAACCAGGAGTTTCCAGGGGTGTTGACCAAGGACGAATCCATGGAGGAAGACGAGATCGTTCAGGCGGCAGGTGAGAAGCACGAGCAAGCGATTCTTGAGTCGTACCAAGCGCAAACTGGTGTCACAGTCATTGAGCGAAGCAAGGACGCGTTGGGCGATACGCTAGCCGCCTTGAAGGCGGGCCGTGATGTCGTCTATCAGGCGCGGCTTCAGCACGAAGGATTCGCCGGGTGGGCGGACTTCCTGATCCGCGTCGAAGGAAACTCCGGCCTCGGCGGGTGGCACTACGAAGTTTGGGACACGAAGCTAGCCCGCAGCATGAAGCCGTACTTCGCGATTCAATTGTGTTGCTATTCCGAAATGTTGGAGAGCATTCAGGGCCGGCGTCCGCAGGAGATGGGCATCATTCTGGGCAACGGTGAGCGGAGATCGCTTCTCGTTTCGGATTATTGGTTCTATTACAAGGCGATCAAGCGTGCGTTTCTGGAGCAACAGGCGTCGTTTGATCCGAAGGCGCCACCCTCGTTTCCAGGCTTGGCTGACTACCGGCATTGGACGGGCCACGTAACTAAGCTGCTGGAAGATCGAGACGACGTGTCCTTGGTGGCGAACATCCGAGCGGTCCAAGTCGAGAAACTCGCCACCGCAGTTATAACCACACTCCACGGGCTAGCCAAGAGCAGTCTTCCGAACATTCCCAAGATCTCGAGGACGACCTTCGACCGTTTGCGGGCGCAGGCAAGGATCCAGGTGGCGTCGAAACCAGGACAGCCCCCAGCATTCAAGGTTCTGCCGGTTAACCCAGACGCCCCACGCCAAGGTTTCGGGCTGCTGCCACCCGAATCGGCGAACGATGTCTGTTTCGATATCGAAGGCTACCCTCTGATCGAAGGCGGACTTGAATACCTTCTAGGCGTGACCTGCCGGGAACATGGGCAACGGGTCTTCAAGGATTGGTGGGCCCACGACCGTGGGCAGGAGAAGGCGTCATTCGAGTCGTTCGTCGATTGGGTGCACGGAAGGTGGCAGAAGGACCCGTCGATGCATGTCTACCACTATGCGGCGTACGAAACGACTGCCTTGAAGCGGCTCATGTGCCGCTATGCGTCCCGTGAGAACGAAGTGGACGACCTCTTGAGGAACCAAGTCTTCGTCGATCTGTACACGGTTGTCAGGCAGGCGCTTCTGATCGGCGAGCCATCGTATTCCTTGAAGAACGTCGAGCACCTGTACATGCCGAAGCGGGAAGGCGAGGTAGCAACAGCGGGCGAATCCATCGTCTACTACCACCGCTGGCTGGAAGCGCCGGATGGAACGACTTGGCAAGGTTCTTCAACATTGAGGCTGATTCGTGACTACAACAAGGTAGACTGCGACTCGACGTGGGAATTGGTGACGTGGCTGAGACAACAGCAGGCGAATGTGGGACGGAGCTACGTCGCTCCTTCGCCGCCGAATGAGGTTGCCGAGCCAACTTCCGGACGTGCTGCGCTGGCTCAGGAGATGTTGGCAGCGATTCCAAAGGAAATCGGTGCTGATCCGGGAAGGTGGCGCGTTCACGCGCTCCTGGCGCATCTGCTCGAGTTCCACCGACGGGAGCACAAGTCGCGCTATTGGGCGATGTTTGAACGCGCGGCGATGACGGAGCAGGAACTGGTTGAGGATGCCGAATGCCTGGGATTGGTGCAACGGACCAAAACCAAGCCGCTGCAAGTGAAGCAATCATTCAGCTACGAATACTCCTTTCCTGAACAGGAATCGAAGCTGCATGCCGGCAGTAGGGTTCGCCTGGCAGAAGATACGAACGTTCGTCTCACGATCGAAGACGTCGACTATGATTTGCGTACCCTGACCGCCAAGCGCGGCAAGAGGAGCGGCGAACCACCGCATCGAATGAATCTCATCCCAGACGAGATTGTCGAGGCAAAGGCCATAGTTGATTCCATAGAGCGGACGGTACGCGAATACAACGCGACAGGAATGCTCCCGCAGGCTCTTGCAGATTTCCTTCATCGGCGCCCACCGCGACTCGCCCGCCGCGCGCATGGCCCGATCATCTCGGCGGCCGGAGAGGTTGGCGCCGCCGCGGTAAAGGCCGTGAAGGGCATGCGGAACACCACTCTTTGTATCCAGGGCCCGCCTGGTTCGGGCAAGACCCACACCGGCGGGCGAATCATCGCCGAGCTACTCAGAGCTGGAAAGCGGGTTGGCATTTCCTCCAACAGTCACGAGGCGATTTGCGTTCTCTTGCGGGCAGTAGGGGAAGCCGCCGATCAGGCTCGTGTTCGATTTATCGGGGCGAAGTGCGGGGAGGCAGATCGCGAGCCGTTCCACCCGTCGATCTCGATTGTGGCCACAAATGCCGCGGTTTTTGACATGGAGACGTTACCCGATCTCGTCGGAGGAACAGCTTGGCTCTTCAGTAGGCCGGAGGCAGCCGGGCAATTCGATTACCTGTTCATTGATGAAGCCGGCCAAGTCAGTGTGGCCAACTTGGTTGGCATGGCGCCTTGCGCGGGGAATTTGGTGCTGCTCGGCGACCAGATGCAACTCGGCCAACCGATCCAGGGTGTCCACCCCGGCGAGAGCGGCCAATCCGTTCTGGAGTATTACCTTCAAGAACACGCCACCATCCCCGATGACTTGGGCATCTTTCTCCCGACAACCTGGAGGATGCGTCCTGAGTTGTGCTCGTTCATTTCCGCGGGTGTCTACGAGAACCGGCTGACCTCGGAACCTAGCACGTTAGAACGCAGCGTCCGGTTGACCGGACGGCGACGCCGAATCTATAAAGCTGCAGGGTTGGTCTATGTTCCTGTTGGTCATGACGGCGACACATTTGAATCAGACGAAGAAGTGGCGGCTGTTCGGGAGATCGTGTCGGAATTGTGCGGTCACACACTGCTCGCTGGCGGGTCAGCACCTCGCCGGCTCTCATTTGCCGACATTCTTGTGGTGGCACCGTTCAATCTGCAGGTGCGAAAACTGGAGGCCGCTCTTCCGGATGTCCGGGTGGGAACCGTCGACAAGTTCCAGGGCCAGCAGGCGCCAGTAGTGATCTTCTCGATGACCGCGAGTGAAGGCGACTCAGCGCCGCGCGGTATTGAGTTTCTGTTCGACAGCCACCGCCTGAATGTGGCCATTTCGCGCGCGCAGATCCTGGCGGTGATTGTCGCAAGTCCGAAGCTGGAACGAACGAGAACCTCCAACTTGGAACAGATGAAGCTGGTTAACCTGTTCTGCCGTGCAGCCCAGGAAGGTGAGCAGGCCGTCGGCGCCACGAACGTGCTTTGAGGAAAGTGGCCACCTTACTGGCTGGACAACCCGCTAGCTTACTGGGCCTCCGGGTTTACGCATCTGCGCTGCACTGAAGGTGCCAACACATTCCCATCGCATAGTCTCGTTAGCACTTAAATGCCGCCAAGTCCTTTGAGGATTCGCCCGTGATTTCGCTACTCTGAATTGGGCTCTCCCGCAATTTCCGTGCAACTCAGGGAGAGCGATTGGGTGCCCCCTGCTGAAGCGCCCGCCGCACGGCGTCCTCGCTGCGCACGCGCTGCATTCCCAGCAAGCCCGGCGTCACGCTGTCGCTCCGAATCGTCGTCACATGCGCATAGCGCTTATGCCCGGCCAGTACGCTTAACAGAAGCGTGCCCAGGATGTCCTGCTTCGGTGGTGCATTCGGACTGCGATAGGCCAGCGGGCAATCGGCTACCCACTGCTGCCACAACTCGTTGGTCTTTAGAAACTCGATGAAGTAGGCCACCGGCCCGAACGCAGTGACCGCCGCATCCGGGTCCCAGCGCACGAACACCTTGCCCCCCAACGTATCCACCGCCGTGGTGGGTCGCTCCACCGTCAACGCCTGATCCGCCTCAGGCAACTCACCCGCCGGGTGAATCGGCGGCTCGGCTTGATTCTCGTCCATGCATCAAGCTAACAAGGGCTTGGCCCAATCTGCACAAGGTTGAACTGCCGGAAGTAGGTTCAAAGGTTTAGAACGATCAACTACTGGTGAAGTCACGTGCGACTAAAGGATCTTTAAGGCGAGCGCACGCAAATCCCCGCGTTAACCCGCCGAACGGCGCACGGGAGGTCCCGTGGAATCGGCGTGATCCGAAGGACATTTCCACCGGGCGCAAGTAGGGTCCCGGGCCTCTCATCGATCAGAAACGCCGATGTCCACGTGGACGTTCACGGTTTGCGTGACGCCCACGACACCGAGGGAGTTGCCTTTCGAGCCTACTAGCGTTTGCGCCGCCGTCAACGGCCGCGGATTATGAAGTCAAGCATCGGACGTAGGCGCTCCAAAATAGGCAGACAATTCCAGGGATGCAGCACGGGCTTGTTCACTCGTGATCTCGTGGTCTCGCCTGAGAACCTCGAGCAGGTCTTCTTGGTTAGGGTGACCGAGTGCCAGCCGGTAGAGGAGAACTTGCTCCTGTAGCCAGTGGAATTTGGCCTCCTGCTCGCTCGTCGGTACAGAGAAAAGTATATTCTGTGTTACGCCGCCTTCGAGGATCCACCATGGCTTCAAGCCGGACGGGTCGGCCAGCGTCGCATCTGCGATGTCTGACAAGCGAACCCAGGGACTTGTCAACGCGTTGCCTGGTGCGAGCACCTTGCTGCCTAAGAGACCAGCGAGGGCCATACGAATCGCGATTCCACCGTAGCGCTGGATCCGACCCTGCCGTTGCTCGTGAGACACGGGATCGGATGCAAGATCCCAATGCGCTAGAGCCTTGCACCAACAATGGAAGTCCAGCCCTTCTTGGCCAATTGAGGTCGTTGCCAGCACGTGCGGCCAGAACGGCGAATTGAACGCCTTGCGCAATTCGTCCGGCCGAAGAGGCCTTTTGGCAGCTTCGCCAGGCAACTCATCCACTACCCGTCCCTCGGTGAAGGGGAGTGCAGCGTGACACCGAAGTGTGAACCTGCCGCTGCCGTCCGCTGAGTGGACGAAGAAGACGGTGCTCCGCAACCGAAGCACGTCCCTTAGTTCGGCGGCGAGACTCGGTCCTGAGAGGCCTTGCAGACGCGAAGTAAGCCACAAGTGCTCATCGAGCACTGATTCGAAGTTGCCGTCCACAATGGCCTTCTGTACGCTTTCCGGGTAGTGCCGTTCGCCACCTCCGAGCGCCTTGACGAACCATGGCTGATCGAGGTATGTGCGCAGGCCAGACCATGCTACATCGAGAGTCGTGCCGAATCCTGCATTTGATACGGCGTCAGGCCAATGCCGCGCAAGGGCTCGGCCCAACACAACACCAGGCGCCGCCAGAGCATGGTAGGCCAGCTTATCCACCTCGACGGAACTCACCTCCTCAATGGATTCCGCGCGGGCCTCTTGGTCCCATCGCCGGAGGAGTGGGATTAGTGCGCCCTCGGAGTCCTCGGCTCTGGTGCGGCGAGCGAGTTCCTCCCAACCGCGCAGTGCTGATCGCCAAACGCCCAGGCGCGACTCTATCGCGCCAAGGAGTCTCCAGACAGGCCGTTTGCTTTCGCCTCTGATCTGAATCCCCGCCTCTTGCAGCGCAGATCGAATCTCGCGCGCCAATTCCCGACGCATGCCACTCTCGGTCCTGATTTTCGCAGAGAGAGGCTCGGTCACCTTTACGAGCCAGGGGGATGGATGGAAGAATGCGAGCAGCGCCTCGCGCTTCGGCCTCGGCTGAAGGACTCGCCTCTTCGTAATCAATTCGTAGTCGACATTGTTGCCGCCGCCGAAGCGACATTCCAATCCGTAACTTAGCAGCGCCGCAATGCTCGGGGGGACCGCGCGAAAGCGGCTGAAAAGCAGAAGCTTGCCAGAGAGTCGCGTCCTTGTCGGGTCGGCCTTCCAGTGCCCACCCAGAGACCACCAGGGCAGAGATGGAGCGATCCAGGGTAGCGCCAACACTTCTGGCGGCATCAGCCTGTCCAGTGCGCGCATCTTGGGTTGGGGCCACTCCGTCGGACGGCGAAACGCATTCCTGTCGGTTCTTGTGAGCTCCAGCGGGCCCAATGATACGTCGGTCCGACGGTTTTTCCACGCTACATAGCCGGGGCCGAGCGTCTGGAGAGGAAGAGGGATAGAGTCCCAATATGGAACTGCCCAGCTCTTGTCTAAAGGGCGAAAACTAGCAGCGAGGCATTTATAGGACTGAAGATCCTTCCCGTGAAGGTCAGGTCCTTTCAAATGAAGATCCTCTTCCCACGAAAGAACCAACGCTGTGCGAGTTCCTTCGGGGTGAGCCATTCGCTCCGTTCTGGACATAATCGGACGCAGCAAGGCTTCGATCTTAGTCTTGGCAGCGACGAATTCATCAGACTCGAGTTGGCCGAGCCTGAGTTCCCTCTCCATCACTCGAAACGCGCCCTCGCACTCGCGACGCTTCGATTCCGCCTCTAGATCATTTCCGTAAAGAAACTTGACGAGTTGGAGGAATTCGGTTCTGTGAGCACCGCCGTCAACGTCTTCCCATCGCCGCGCGTACGGCTTGTATGGTGTGGCCGAGAGAAGCAATAAGCCGGGCGGGTCATCCATCTCTTCACCGCGCAGCAGCTGCAGTACTCGAGACGGCTTATCCTCAGCGGGGTCTTCATACTCCTGAACCAACGCCCGAAAGCGTTGGAACTCGTCGAAGATCACTAGGTCCGGATTCAGCTTGCTGAGATTCGCGGCTGCCAGGGCGCCTCTCAGTCGCCCGATGAGCTGATGGGGATCATCAGCGAAAGTCTTGAGCGCAGGCAAAAGCCACTCGCCCTCGCGTAGCCCAAGCTCTTCCCGAACCGCGGAATAGAACTCCCTCCGAAGAGTCGCATTTCCCTGGATGAGCCCCTTGTGATGATGGACCCATCTTCTCCAAACCACATCGTCTGCTGCCGGCCCGGGCTTCAGCCGAAAGTCATCCTGACGAAGCACCCGCAAGAGCTTCGGGAATCGATGCTTGAGAAGGGCGAAGATAAGTGCTCGTTCCGACTGTAAACCTCTGCGAGTGCGCCCATCGGAACGTGGGATCGAGGTCTCCGGCGTCAACGAATACAGGTGCAATTCACGATGTCGCGGTGAGTTCGTGGTGCCAACAAGAGTCAATCGGTCCACGGTGCACAGTGCATCGGGCCATTCAGACTCAGGCAGGACTTCCAACAGCTTTCGTTTGTTCTGCGCCGCAATCGCCAGACTGCTGCATACATAGAAGACAACGAGCGGTCGATTCTCGTGATCGCGCTTCTGCGACATCAGCTCGCGAATGACGCCTTGCGCCACCACCGTCTTTCCGAGGCCGACCTCGTCGGCTACTAGGAAGTGTCTATGGCCGTTTGACGACCTCAGCACCTTGACCGCCGCCCGAATCGTCGCCACCTGAAAGGCCTTCGGCTCCGTCATCTCGACCCACCAGCTTCACGCCGACCCGGCACGAGTTCCCGTCGAATCACAGGCCAGACTTTCTGGACGGCATCGAGAGCCCGAGCTTCCTCGAGCGACAAGGTTCTCTCTCTCGATGAGCAAATCGTGTCGAGATACCGGGCCAGTACGTTGTCAGCCCGCCTGAGTAGTTCCGGATCACGGACCCAGGCTTTTAGCGCTTGTTCCAGGGTCGGCGCCCAGAGCGAGAGGTCGCCTCGGTTCTGGTTCCCCGGCGTCGGGTTCCCACTGTCGCTCCAGTCCCCTCCACCGTCGCCGCCAATGGAATCATCCAACAGACTCCGAACCCATGACAAGAACGTTCGTACGTCGAGATACTCCGCAAGGAGCATCCTGTCTCGACCTTCGGCATCGAACCCGACTATCGGCGCCACTTGGACCCATGTGGACGCCTGCGCGCCCAATTGCAGGGAGATGACAACGAACTCAGTCATTCCGGCGTGACTCGTGGGTGGCAACAACAACCGAAGAGACCCGCGCGACCACGCATTGAGGGGGGCGCCCAGGCGTCCTACTTTGATCTCCATGTCAGATGCGAGGCTGTAAGGGTCGTAATCGCCGCAGAGCCAACTCTCATCTTCGTCCACCTCCTGCCGTAGATTCCACGACGCCGCGAGGGAGTTGCGCACACCTTCAATCCTCTCTTGGTCGGCGTCCGGAGTCTCAACAGATCTGAGGATGTCCTCGTACACGTCACACGTTTCTGAGTCGATGAATGCGTTCAAGCCCTCGGCAACTTCTGCGTCAACCGACAGCCGCGCAATGACCTCCGCATTGGGGCCGAGCCAACCTCGATGAGTGGCGTTGGCACTACCGATCCAAAGGGTTCTACCAGCCCCGTGCTCCGCGTAAACTAACTTCGCGTGCAGTCCCCGGGACTCCTGCTCTTCATCGAGTCCGGCGTGCGCTTCTCCAGAGGCTTGTTCGATCTCATCCTCAATCGGTGAATCGAGATATCTAAGGTTGTTGCTGAAACCAGCCAGCGGTCGCTGAACTTGTACCTCGAGCTTCTGTAGCTCGGGGAGAGTTGAGACGAGGATGCGTTCCGTGCTTTGATCGCCCCATTTCCCAAGTCGACCAATGATCGACCCGTCCAGGAATGGCGAAACCACCACCAGCCGTTTAAGCCGGGGCGGTTGGCCAGGAAGTTCACGCTCCTCTCCGGCATCCCAGAACCGAACATCTTCCGTTCGCGTACCGCGAGGCGTCACCCATCGGAGACGACTGAACTCGCGGCCGATGCTTCCCTCTTCAAACCTATCCAGGTTGGCGCGCCGCGCCAGTGTCTGGGCGAGATTGCCAAGCCCTTCGACGACCTGTCCTCCTGAGTCGGCGCTCACCAGCAGGAGGCCGATTTCCCAAGCCACGGACCTCGTTAGGTTCCGGCTACCAAGCCAGACTCGCCAAGATGGCGGTCCATCCTCTCTCGTGTAGCGAACGAGCGCAATCTTGGGGTGCCACGAAGTGTTCTCGTCCGTGCCAACCTCTCGGACAAACCGATCCATCAAGTTCAGGATCAGCAGACTGCGGAACGGCGCCAGAATGCGGCCTCGCTGGCAGAGTATCCGAAATCTTCCGTTCAGCCGCTCGAACGCATTCGCGAAATCGACCTTGCTGCCCGATCCCCGGTCATCATCAAGACCCGCGAGTGCGAGCAGAGATGCAGCAACGACGACAAGATCGGCTGAATACGTCGCCAGTATCGCGCCGTCCACAACTTCGCCAGGTTCCGGCCGAAGTGCCTGCAGAAAGGGAAAACTTCGCCAGTGCTTGCTCTCAGTCATGATCTTCCAGGTCCATCAGCATTCGTTTTACATTGCCCCAGCGATAGTGCAGCGGCTCGGCCAGAGGGTGTTTCTCGTTGTCCCACTCGGCTCGTCGTTGTCTGCCCAAAGGGGTGGGCGCCAGACGAGCCCTGTTGCCCTTGCGCTTCTGCTCCATCGAAGCGTAGAGATCTAGAAGTGAATCCGGATTGTCTGGACGGCTCAGCCATTGCTGAGTCCCTTCGAGTACCCTGACAAAAAGAGACGGCAAACTTGGCGCATCCTCGTGAACAGCCTGGATATCGACATCCACTGCGTCCTGTCGATATCGAGTGATCACGTCCGGCATGTTGGATCTGTGCTTGGGAGAAGTCGACAACCCGTCGCGGTTATCACGAAGAGTCTCTACCAGCGCGGCATAGACCGCGCGGCCGATGGCGGCCAAAGATGCGACGCGACGAGCTCGATCCATCGCCGCCTTGTCCACAGCGTCTGCGACACCGCAGACCGCCTTCTGCCAGGGTGCATTGGCCGTCCGAACACGTCCTGGATCCTCGGCAAGCCGAGCCAGGAGAGACGGATCTTGGCCGCCTGACCTGCGAGTGGTGAGAAGCTGCTTCTTCAGGAAGGACGCTTCGCCCGACAGAAGACGGAACGTGATTGGCTCCCCTAGGATTTGCCACTCACTCGGCTGCTTTGGCAATGCTGCAAAGAGGCTATGAGCTTCCTCAACCGGCACTCCGTACTCGTCGAGCAGTTGTGTTCTCCGCCACTGGGTCGCCAGCATTCTGTGAACCGAGGCGCGAGATGGCGCGGACCCATCATCCAGCCTCCGCAACACTCCCCAATTGCTCAGGGCCGACCAATACACCATCGTGGCCGGTTGCGAACTGGCCCTTCGTTGGGGATACACCCTCCTGCCGATGACACCGTCAGTCTCCCCCGAGTTGAGCAACCTCCCCGTCAGCCGCACCTCTTCTTCGAGGACGAGTTTCTCGATTGACTGTTGCTGTAGTCGCTTACGATCCAATGCGGCGACCCGCTGATAGATCCAGGGGACAAACAGGGCATAGCGGAGGCGCGTTTGCTGAACCGAAGTTCCTGGGAAGAACCGGTCGGCGTATGCCTGGTGGAGAAACAGAAACCCGATCTCGTCGCGGACTCCCCGCACGTCCTCTCGCAACTGAGCTTCCGCCCGGCGAATGGCTTCAGCAGAGAGCAGTGTCCACCCTAATGCAGGCTCCAAGGTGTTTTACCCCAATCCCAGCGCCAGGATTGCGGCGCGCGTCGGCGAATCGTAAAACTGCCATTGGATCGCTGTGAGGACGGCGTCCGGCACATCCGCGACGTCGCGCTTATTCTCGCTCGGTATTAGGATTCGCTTGGCGCCGGATTCCACCGCGAGTTGCATCCGCTCGGGAAGCGCGTTCACCTTCAGCAGCATGCCTTGGACGCTCATCTCCCCCAACACGACGGTTCGGTCGAGGACCGGTTTGCCGAGGATCGCCGAGACCATGGAGAGGAAGAAGGCGACCGCAGTCTCTGCCCCTTCCTTCGCCTGATTCAGATTGATCGCTTGGATGGTGAAATCGTAACTCTTCAGGTCGCGATCAATGCCCAGGTTATTCAAGTTCGCTTTAAGGTGTGCATCGGCGGTCTTGATCGCCTCTTTCATCTTGGTGGAAAGATTGCCGAGCGGGATGATGCGGCCGGAACCCGGGTTCATCTGGGACTGAAGCAAGAAAAGTGCCAAGCGCCGGTCAGCAACGTCGGTGCCGATCGTGTACACGCTCCCCGGCGGCAGGTTGCCCTCCGCAATCACCGTTCCGCCGCCCATCTCCGGGACAGAAACGAACGTTTCCTGGCCCGACTCCTTTTCAATGAAGGAGAAGCTGGTGTCCCAATACTCCAGACCGCCCATCTTCTTCAGCTGCTCCTTCACTCGCCGCCGCATCTCCATCGCGTAGGCCAGATATTCCTGGATCTCTTCCTGCGTCACTTGGCCGTCTGGGTGCAGCAATTTCACCAGCCCGGAGACGATCTTTCGCACTGCCTTCTGGTCTCGCCCGCCGAGATGGGCGCCGAATCGGAAGAAGCGCTCGGCGTAATCCGCGTAGCTGCGCTTCCTCAGTTCCTTGAACACCTCCGCCAAGTAATCGGTTACCAGGCCGAAGTGGTTTGTGTAGACATCGTCGCGGGTCTTCTGAAACTCCCAGCCGGGAATGTAGGCGTGAATTCGGTCGTAGAAGGCTGTGTCCATCTCCTTGGGCATCGGATAGAAGAGGTTCGAGGTGCGCACGATTGTTTCGATGTCACCGTCGAGGTTGCCGACGAAGACTACCGAGCCTTCGGCGGTTATGATGTCCCGCCCTCGGCTGAAGACGCCATCCTCCATGTAGCCCTTCATGATGTTCAGGCCGGTCTTGTCAGTGAAGTGGACGCCGGCGGCTTCATCAAACGCGACCACGTCCCAAAGACAAACCAGCCCGCGCTGTCCGCTCGCCAGGTTCACGAACATCTGCGCCGTGGTGGTCTGTCCACCTGAAATCAAGTGGCAATACGGACTCATCTGCTGGTAAACGAAACTCTTGCCGGTGCCGCGCGGCCCCAACTCCACCGAGTTGAAATTCTTCTCGACGAACGGCAGCAGCCGGAGCATGTAGTGCAGCTTCCTGCGCGGTGTGAAGTACGGGTGATTGGGCTCATAGCCCATGGAGCGCATCAGCAGGTCAAGCCACTCGTCGCGGCTGAACCGTTTCCGGCCCTCGACAAACTGCTCGATGTTGCGGCTAGACAGTTGGATAGGCCGAAGGCTTTCCACGAAGAAGGGCCGGTTCTGCCCCTTGAAGATGAACGACTCGTCGTAACGCAGAGAGATCTCTGCCCAGACACCGCCCATGAGAAGACGGTCATGGCTTCGGACTTCGCTCTCATCGATATTGATGTAATCCAGATTGAGGTTGGACAGGCGAGCCCAATACTTGTTGTGGGTCTCAACCAACTCGACGGAAATCTTGTCGATGACCTCGTAGGTGGTGTGCTGCTTAATCGCCGACTTGACGGCTTCGCGCTCATCCGGTTTCACATACTTCGACGACAGCGTCTCCCGGACAAATTCCAACCCTTCCTTGATCGTCTCTTCATCCGTCGACGCACAGTACTTGCCGAGGAGAAACTCGATCACGAACGCCGGCACGCCAAAGGCACTCCGCATCCGTCGCAGCAGGTCCTTCCGCACCACCAATCCAGGAAAGACCTCGTTGGCAGTCTGGTCGAGTTCGTCCATCATCACTGGTTGGTCAGCCATTGGTTACATATCCCTTCCCACGGTCAGCTTGATTCCGCCGGCCGGGAATTGCTCCAGAGTATCGGTATCGCGCACGGACAAGACAAGTGTCTCCCCACGCCGAAACGTCAGCGCAGTGTGGAAGAAGAGAT
>Ga0302319_10014862_pt1 | contig 14470 bp, 14 predicted proteins | sample Bog_T0_2_FD_203319 | JGI IMG/M metagenome (GOLD analysis project Ga0302319, IMG submission 203319) | Peat permafrost microbial communities from Stordalen Mire near Abisko, Sweden - Bog_T0_2 | ecosystem: Environmental > Terrestrial > Soil > Wetlands > Peat | place: Sweden: Abisko, Stordalen Mire... | reverse complement strand
TTCGGCCTCCGCACCAGCCAGGGCATCCCCGCCCAATCCGCCGCCCCATGGGAGACCGAACTCGCCGAAATGCACACCCTCGGCCTCCTCGAGTCCCGCAACGGCCGTCTCCTCCTCACCCGCCGTGGTAAACTAATGGCCGACTCCGTCGCCGAGTCGTTCGTATAAGCTTTTGGTGTCATCCAATTTCTATGACGTAGTTATCGCGGGCGCCGGCCCCGCCGGTTCCACATGCGCCACCCTCTGTGCCGAGGCCGGCCTCCGTACCCTCCTCCTCGAGAAAGGCACCTTCCCGCGCGACAAAGTCTGTGGCGATTGCCTCAACCCCGGCTGCTGGCCCGTCCTCGACCAGCTCGGCGTCTCAAACGAGATCCTTGCCTCCCCCCACCTCCCCATCCCCAACGTCTCCTTCGTCGCCGCCTCCCACCGCCTCACCCTCCCCCTCCACTCCACCCCCCCCGGCGAGATCGCCATCACCCGCCGCCTCCTCGACGATATCCTCCTCCGTCGCGCCGCCCGCGCCGGCGCGGACGTCCGCCAAAACACCCCCATCTGTACGCTTTCAAGCGATCCTACAGGTCTCTGGCACATCGGCCCCCACATGACCCCCCTCCTCGTCGCCGCCGATGGCCGCAACTCCACCGTCGCCCGCCTCCTCGGCTCCGCCCCGCCCGCCCACCGGGACCGCGTCGGCCTCCAGTCACACGCCCCCACTCCTCCCGACCTCGGCCACGGCATCGAGCTCCACCTCTTCCCAGAGGGCTACTGCGGCACCGCCCCCGTAGGCCACGGCCTCACCAATTTCTGTCTCGTAGCCACCGCCGCCGACCTCACCGCCCTGCGCTCCGCCGTTTGCACCCGCTTCGACCTCCCGGCAACCTTGGAGTGGCACGCCATCGCCCCACTCGAGCGCGCCCCCATCGGCCCCCTCCTGAACGGCGTCGCCTACATCGGCGACGCTGCCCGCGTCGTGGAACCCTTCACCGGCGAGGGAATCTACTACGCCCTTCATTCCGCCCGCCTTGCAGCCCGGCACATCATTGCCGGCACCCTCGCTGCCTACCCCGCCACCCATGCCGCCCTCTACCGCCGCCGCCTCTGGATCAACCGCCTCGCCCGCTGGGCCGTCACTCATCCCCGCGCCGGCGCCCTCCTCCTCCGCACCCTCAGCATTCACCCCCCCTCCCTCGAGTTCCTCGTGCAAAGAGTCACCGGCCCCCATCCGACTTGATCCCTTTCGCCCCGCCGACTGCCTCCCCGTGAGTATATTTGACGCGCACCGAGTTTATTGAAAGGATGCCGCCACTGGCATGGATTCGTCCGAGGGAACTGCGGAAAACACAGAGACACTTGGGAGCGAGCGCCTCGGCTTCACAGCACACTGTCCCCAGTGCCGGCAGGATTCCGTGTTCGTTCACGTCCGCCTCAGGAATCGCCTCCACCTCTTTTTCTCCTTCCTGACCGTTGGTCTTTGGTTGCTCGTCTGGATTCCCCTCCTTCTCGGCAAAAGCCTCCGCCCATGGCGCTGCCGGGTCTGCGGCTGGCACAAACCGGAATTTCGAAAACAATCCCCACCCCCGCAAGTGCCCGGCATCCCCCCAAAAAAAGTGCAGCCCCCCACAGTCGAGTGACTGTGAAGGGCTGCTGTTCCCCCCAGAACGCGGTCAAACTGCCTCATCATCATTCGGCGCGCAAGGAAAATAACCCCTAGACACTGTTACATTTTTGAAAGGCCCGCCGGTCCCCGCCATCGCCTCACTTCCCCATTTCGCTCTTGCCGAGCGGCGGCGCTGCCTTAAATTGGCCCCCTTCCGCTTTTGCCCGCCGCGGAGACGCATCCGTAGCTCAACTGGATAGAGCGTTGGCCTCCGAAGCCAAAGGTTGTGGGTTCGACCCCCGCCGGATGCAGTCTCCTCAGAATCAAGGATTACCCCATGAATACAGGGGAAAACGAGGATTCAAGGGCAATTTCATACCCCCTGATACGTACCGATAGAAACCGGTAAAATCGCTATTTAGCTGGTAAAAATAGCGAAAAATAGCGATGCTTTTCCCCATGAAAGCTGGCTATCGAATCAAACCCTTGAAGCATCCTCGGTTCAAATGGGTCGTCCGCGGCAAGGAGAGCGGGAAGTGGGTTCGGAAATATTTCTCGAAGAAAACGGAGGCAGAAACCTACGCGGAGCTAAAAAATACGGACATCCTCAACCTGGGGCTGGAAGGGAAGGAATTCTCCCTGGGGCTTAGGGTGATGGCCACGGAGTGTGAGCGGGACCTGGCACCCTTCGGGAAGACGATTCGGGACGCTGTGAATTATTACCTCCCTCACCTGCTGCGGTCGTCCAAGGCTCGGCCCATAGAGAAGGTTATCGAGGAAGCGGAGGTCTCAAAGAAGGCGGACGGGCTTAAAAAACCTACCCTCACAGAATTTGGGCATCGGGCCGGGCATTTCGCCAAGGCTTTCCCCGGTCGGGAGGTCGGCACGTTCACCCAAGAGGAAATCGAGCAATGGCTTCGGTCCACCTTCGAGAATCCCGTCACCCGGAACAACACGAGGAAAACCGTGGTGAATCTTTTCAATTTTGCGGTGAGCCGGAAATACATCGCCACGAATCCGGCATCGGGGATCAAAAAGGCGCGGGAGGACCGGTCGGAAATCGGCATCCTGACGCCTGGGCAAGTCTCTGCTCTCCTCACGAACGCGGCACCGGAAATCCTGCCATACTTCGCAATGGCCGTTTTCGCGGGCATCCGGCCCGAAGAGCTCGCCCCGCCGCTAAAGGGCGATGCCGGGGTCGAGTGGTCAGATGTGAAATGGGCTCAAGGCATCATCCGGGTGAGGGCGGAAGTATCCAAGGTCGGCAAGGCCCGTAACGTCAAAATCGAGCCAGCACTGGAAAAGTGGCTCGCACCCTACCGGCTGGCCAAGGGCCGGATCGCCCCTCCGAAATGGCGGGAGCATTTCCGAAACGCTCGCACTGCGGCCGGAATCAAGGAATGGCCTACCGATTGTCTGCGCCACTCCTTCGCCTCGTATTGGCTCCAGGTCCACCGGGACGCCCCTGCCCTCGCCCTTGAGATGGGGAACAGCGTGGAGGTCATCCTGGAGCGTTACAGCAAGGTTTTGGATGAGCCGGAGGATGCGGTCACATTCTGGGCCATCAGTCCCGATGATGAACTCGGGAATGTGATTGAAATGAATAGGGCCACGGCCTGAGGCCCGATCTGGCTTCTGAGGCCTTTCGGAGGCGGTTCAGAAACCCGTCAATACGGAATTCGACGAAATTAGCGGTCATTTTGGCCGCCTTTGTCACGCGCTGTCATGCCCTGTCCAGTCCTGGCACAAGGCCCTTTTTCGGCTGATCTGATCTGCAAAAAACGGGTGCTATACCTCTGGCGTGCAAATGCACCCCACAGGAACAAATTATTTAACCAAGCTGGAGCTGGCCGCCAAGCTCGGCATCACGCGGCGTGGCGTCGAGGAATTGATGCGCACACATAAGATTCCCTATCTTGCGCTAGGGCATCGCACAGTCCGCTTCTTCTGGCCCGCCGTTGAAAAGGCGATTGCTCGTCTTGAACACAAGGCCATCGGCCAGGGGGCGAAATGAGCACGGTCCAGCCTCATCGTGAAATCCTAGATGGCCGGGTTGCCCCCCCGTCAGGGGGGGCTCCCGGCCTTCCTAGTCTACAGAAGGATAACTGCACCAGGAAGGGCCGCGGCAAGGCCGTGTTTGTTGCTGAAGAGAACATCCGCCTTTACATCGAGAAGTTCGGGGTAGAGCGAGTCGGGCTGCTGACTGTCACGACTCCAAGCGCCTGTCTGCTGGCAGCGGATTTTCAAAGCAAGTGGCATTCGTTCCAGTCCCATCCGCTCAAGGAAATGTTTCCCTCCGGGATGTGGGTCCGGGAGCGTCAGCCGCGTAGTGGCAACTGGCATGCTCATGCAGTTGTCGATGCTGGCTGGGACATCAAGACAGGGTTTCCTTTCGATCAGGTCGAGGACGGCTTTTACGCAAACGTGCCGCTTCCCATGCGAGAGCTTTGGAAGAAGTTGAGGGAAAAAGCAGAAGCCTACGGCTTCGGACGCACTGAGTTCCTGCCGATCAGATATTCCGGGCCGGCGTGCGCCCGGTACCTGACAAAGTACCTGGGCAAGGCCTTCAGCACTGAGAAAGCAGAGGGGGAAGAGAAATGCAGGCTGTTCGGAGTCTGGGGCGGTTTCCGCTTCGTTCATTCGCAATTCAGCTTCGTTTCCTCGCGCATCCTCAGGCGGAAACTGGCTTGGCTGGCGGGTGAGCTGCGGATCGCAGATTACGACGGCTTCAAAACGCTTTATGGACGGCATTGGTGGCATTTCATCGGGGCTGCCCTCCGCGAAGTCATCCTACCGGAGGATGATTACAAAATTCTGATTAACGGAGAGCTGGTCTGGGACGACATCGGCTTCCGGGCGTACAGCCAGGACATACTGAGATTCTCCGGTTCACCGGACGACAGGATGATGCAATCGCGCTTCTACGTGTTTCTCGCCGTCGGCAAGCTCCTGTTTGGGCGTCACGAGCATTCTCAGGCGATGCAATTCGCTTCCGGTATGGTCGGCGCAAATCCCCTGGTTGTGAACGAACCCCCGTCTCTCAAAAACCTCGATCTCCCATTCTGATCGCCGAGCATTCCATCCATCTCGCGCTCGATCTCTGCTCCTCTCTCCCAAACCCTGAGGCTGCGAGGCCGCCTCTCATTATCGCTGAGGCTGTCGAGCAGCCGAACTCGAAACAGGTTTGGGGGTGGTCAGCAGAAATCGTGACTTGCGAAGCACGGCGCGGTTTGTGGTCGGCAGGACGCGGCGGCTTTTGGGAAGGTTGAATCGTCGGAGCTTGCGGAGCGATTTAATCTTCGCGGTCGGTTTCCCGGTTTGCAGGGGCAAAGTCTTCGGCGTTTGGAGTGAAGCGCAGTCGTGGGCCAGGGGGACGGAGCGGAACGGAAAAGGGCGAAGTCTTTGCTGTGGACCGTCGCGGTTTGCTCTCCCCCTCGGCGGTAGACGCGAGCCCTGGTCGCAAAGCCAACTCGTCAGTCACAGGAGGCAAGAAAGGGTCCCATGAGTTGACAAAGGCGCGTAACTCATATGAGTACCCATGCCAAGTCAATTGCGATTGTCGTCGTTATGACAATCGGATTTTTAAATTCAATAGTAGCCCTTCTGGGCGTCGAAGGGGAGCGTGCGGATCTGTCGCGGCTACGGGAGGCTGCGCTGGAACGGATCCGGGCAGTCGAGGATTGGGCGGAACTCGAGCGAAGGGGTTGGATAGTCTGGCTGCCTTGACAATCGGATGGAAACCCGGATCGTGTTCCTATTTGCTGGGTCCGCTCGGCACAGTGGATTCGCAAAATACCACTATGCGGACGGCGAGGCCCCGAAATCGTCAATTCCGGCTGCGTCAACGCCGGGAAAACAAGAGCGGCCAGCAGTCAATGCCGCGCAGTCGGAGCTTGACCTGCAATAAGGACGCGAGCGACCGGCTGAGAAAGAAATCGAGCGGGGTTCAATACCTCGCATAGACCGCCATCGGCCGCTTCGGCCGGGCTGGGTTGCGTGAGCCGTTACAGGATGACCGAGCGGCAGTATTGCTGACACTCGCAGCCCCCGGGGAACCGGATGTTCGGAAACTTCCGAGACTTCACTCGCGCCAAGTCAGCTTTCCGAGACATAAAGCCTCCTATCTCTCGGGGGTTCTATGTCCGTATGCTTCCAGATTGCTTTCTCGTCCAAGTGAAGCCTTCCCTAGTCAAGGCCTGCACCCGTTCAGTCTTCGCGTTGCCTTGGGATGAGACCAGTTCCACTGCATCTGCTGCATACTCGACGAACGGGGGTGGATAATTCTCCCCGCGAGATGCCGACGTCTCCACCAAACCTTCCACGTCCTGAATTGAAACTCCCTTTTCCATCACAATCGGGGCATTTCTGGTCGGTTGTGAGATGACTTCCGCTGCGATATTTTGTGAGGGCAAGCCTCTTCGCCTCGATTGCTCGATGATGTCCACCGTTCATGGCCTTAAGTAATGCGTTTTCAGCCTTCTCCGTTTGACCCATACGTTCAAATAACAAGTACAGTTGATAGTCCGCCTCAGGACACCCGATTTGCGATGCTTCACTATAAGCTGTCAGCGCTATGTCTCTTTTGTCGGAACCTTCGGCCATCTCTAACAATTCCTTGATCACAAAGGGAGCCGCTCCATCAACATTTGCTTCAATAGCCCTTTTATACCAACTTATGGTAGAATCAAAATCGCCGGTGTCTTGATACAGCCCCCCTATCTCAATCATGGCTTCAGGTGCCACGTCGGCCCCCTTTTTGAGCAGAGCCTGTACTATATCAAGGTGGCTTCCTCTGGCGGCCATATGCAGCGCCGTCGAGAAGGTGTCCGCTGTCTTTGCATTAACATCGGCTCCCTTTTCGAGCAGTGTCTGCACTAAATCGAGGTGGCCTTCTGAGGAAGCTACATGTAGCGCGGTCCAGCCGTCTTTTGTCTGGGCACTAACGTCGGCACCTTTTTCGAGCATAGCGTGCACCACATCGCGATGGCCTTTTACGGAGGCGGCATACAGAGCTGTGGCACCAATGTTCGTTTTGGAATCAATATCGACACCGTTTGCGAGCAACAGAGTCTGCACTACATCGAGGTGGCCTTGTGAGGAGGCGACATGCAGCGCGGTCCAGCCGGCCTTCGTCTTGGCGTTAATGTCCACACCTTTTGAAAGTAACATTTGAACCTCCTCGTAGTGGCCCGATTCGGAGTAATCCCTAAGCGTCTGCTCGTCGAATAAGCACGCCGAACATATGCAACCTTTCCTCTTGGTGGCATTCGTTCTGCTCGCCCCGCAACGACTGCACTTCTCGCAGTCTTTGCTCCAGTCGTGGGCACCGGTACGCGCCTTGCCGCAATAGCTGCACTTCTCGCAGTCTTTGCTCCAGTCGTGGGCGCCGGTGCGCGCCTTGCCGCAGCGGCTGCACTTCTCGCAATCGTGGCTCCAGTCGTGGGCGCCAGTGCGTACCTTGTCGCAGCGGCTACATTTCTCGCAATCCTGGCTCCAGTCGTGGGCGCCAGCACGCGCCTTCCCGCAGCGACTGCATTTCCTGCAATCCTTGTTCCAGTCGTGGGCGCCGGTACGCTTTTTGCCGCAACGATTGCACTTTTCGCAATCCTTGCTCCAGTCGTGGGCGTCGGTACGCGTCTTATCGCACCGGCTGCACTTCTCGCAATCCTGACTCCAATCATGATTTTCATCCCGTGATTTTCCACACCTCAGGCAGTTGCAGCCTTCCCATTTATGAAAACGCAGCGCGCACGCAATATTCATCTTTTATTCGGGATTCCGCATTTGGATTCCTACCCACGGTCTGCGGGGGCTGTTTCTGTGATTTTCTTTCTCCTCCATGGGTTCGCAAGTCTATTCTCGGGTAACACTCCCCGCCTTTCTCTGGCCCTGGGATGCTTCGAGACCGTCTTGGCCTCCCCATGCGCTCTTCCGACATGAATCATGCTTCCCAATCCACGGCACCACATTTCGGACATTTGTATCCACGGTTAACAATCCATTGGACAATCTCTTCCTTGAATACAAGTATCCCAACCCCGCCCGTAATGAGGGCAATCACGATTGGCAGCGCGAACCCTGTGCCTGCCAATAGGTATGTAACCCAAGCCCAAAAACCTCCCAGTGGCATCGCGCCTCCGATTATCTTCACGATCAACTCCACAGTTGTCTCCTCGGAATGTCCACATTTACGACACTTGATATTAGCGCGGTTTGTTCGTGACTCGTGGTTGCCCTGCTCATGCTCATAGTCAGTGCGTACGCTGTCCGTAGTGATTACGGTCGTGAAGTAGCGATGTGTGTCGGGAGACCAGCAGAAGACGCGACCGCCTTGAAATTCTGAACAGCGGTTCACGGAACGGGATGCTGCTGCCGCGTCGCCGTCCTGTCCAACTAACTCGAATAATTCCGTCTCCGTGACGCCTCGTTCATCGCTGGTTGGATAGCCAAGTAGGCCAAGCTCGAAGTCCATTGTCGCCCACTTGGTGCGAATCGCGCCGTGCGTCTCGTGCGCATCAGTATCTGGATGCCAATGAATGGAACCGAGCTTGAACTGTCGATAGCGGCCTACTCCATCGGGGCATGCGCACTCCTCGCGTTCCGGTCTTCCAAGGAAGCTGTGCTCGCCTCCAAGTTCTCTATATTTATCGTCGATTTCGCTCATACGTGCGTGTTTCTGTGATTTTCTCTCTCTTCCACGGGTTCGCAAGTCCGTTCTAGGGTAATGCCTGGGGAAGGGTGGCTGCATCTGGGCTGCGGCCTGTTGACCTGTCCCGTTGCATGTGCTAACCCTCGGGCATGATTGAGGCGATTTTCACTCTCCAATTTCGGACAGAGGAAATGCCGTCGGATGCCGCCGCGTGGATTGAGAGCCTCCGCCCGGAGGCCAAGGTCAAGCGGATCACACCCAAAGGCCGGCTGCACGAGATCGCCGCCGAATTCCCAAACCTCGAAAAGATCACCGCCCTTGCGGCCTTTTTAACCGTGCAATCCGAGCTGGATTGGTCCTGCCGTCAGTCCTATTCCGTCGGTGGTCACGTAATTCCTATCCGTCCAGACGCGAGCTTCGTCGAACAATGATGCTGGGAGGCACGCTGATATTGATGGTGAAAAGTGGACGAAGGTCGCGAACACCCCTAAAAAATAGCAATAAAATAGCAACATCAACACCTTTACTCTGTGGGACGTGGGCCTCCGAAGCCAAAGGTTGTGGGTTCGACCCACGCCGGATGCACTTCCCGGCACTATGTGGTCTGACCATTTGCGCACGGTGGACAGTTGAGGGCTCTTGATCAAAGAGTTGACCGTTTTTTTCGGAAGTCCGTGGCAGGAAAAACCCTGGTAATCGTCGCCCCGGTTTGCAGTGGCAAGGTTTTCGATGTTTGGAATGAAGCGGAGTCGGCGGCGATACGGGATGGCGCGAAGCGAAAAAATGGCGAAGTCTTTACGCGGGGGTGGGGTGAGAGATGCTGTATTCCTCAGAACCTGCGATATTCACGGCGATGCCCCGCCTGTGACCCTGGGAGAAGCGATGAACCGGACTGCGCTTAAGCCAAAAATATTGCTGCCGTAATTTCCCTCCACCGCCTCTGCCGCAATAATGACGGCTTTTACCGGGCGTCCCGTGTCTGTAATCGCAATAGCAACCGCCGCAAGCCCTGGGTTGCCGCTGGCGCGAGGCAATTCTATTGACTGAGACAATGTCAAAGGGAACCATGTTGCGCCATCGGATGAACCATAGATGCGCGTCTTCCTAAAACCACGGTCTGTCAAATTCGCCTGATTGTGGTTCCAGATCAGAATCGCATCGAGTTTCTGCGGCCCCGCGAAATCGAATCTAACCCACGCGGGCGAAGGCTGGAGCCCCTCGGACGGAGGTTGCAAGGCGGGATTCTCCACGCTGTGCCACATTGTCCGCGCCGAGCCGTCATTATCGTGATGATCAAACCACATTCCAGCCCCGTCCACGAGATGCCTGGCAGCCTGGTCAGACCCATACTGGCTGGAGGGCGTGACGGAAATCATCTCCGCGGGGATATAGGGGACCTTGGGGTATACAATGAAATGGACGGCGCTTAATCCAAAACAATCACTGCCATAATTACCCTCCTCTGAAGCCGCTGCAACAATGAGTGATTTGATCGCGGACCGGGCGGCTGCATTAGCGATAGTAACCGCCGCAAGACCGTCTGCGCCCCCTGCGCGAGGTAGATCAATTATCTCCGGTGAGGTTATGGAGAACCATACAGCGCCGTCGCGTGAGCCGTAGATGCGGGTTTTCCGAAAGCCGCGGTCGGTCAGGTTTGTTTGATTGTGATTCCAAATCATGATCGAACGAAGATTTTCCGGCTCCTGGAAATCGAATCTAACCCAAGCCGGCGAAGGATCGAGGCCACGGTCCGGAGGTTCTGGGATTGGGTTTTCAATACTCTGCCACATAGTCCGCGCGGAGCCATCGTTATCGTGGAGTCCCCGCCGCATCCCCGCGTCATCCACGAGGTTTCTGACCGATTGGTCCTGGCTGAACTGGCTGGAAGCAGTGACGTTGATAAGCTCCCCGGGAATGGTGTCGTCCAATAATTCCAGGCCGCGCGATGCTTCCTTGTTTCCTTGAGCCGCGGACCTTGCAAAATAGTCTCCGGCCTTGCGTCGATCCCGTGGAACCCCTGCTCCATCCTGATACCGTACCGCGATCTGCAATTGCCCATAGGCATCGCCTTGATCGGCGAGATTTTGATAATATCTGGCGGCATAAGATTCGAGATCATCGCTCCCAATGCCCGGAACGTTGCGGAGGAACGCGGAGATGCGCTTTAATTCAGTTTCATTTTGAGGAAGGGGTTGGTCCAAAATCGAGAATCGCGCCACAAACTCCTCCACGGTTGTCCAATAACCGATCGCGTCCGGCGGGTTCCTCATCACGGCTTCCACCAATGCCATCCCACTCTTTGTGTCGGGCATCAACTGCGCCAGGCGATACCAGATATCTGGATTGAAAGGATTGGTTTCCAAGACATGCCCGAGGAGTTTCCCGCCGAGGTTTTGTTTGTCCTTGGAGGGCAAAGCGTTAAAGATGTTGGCCGCAATGCGTGTATCCATATAAGACCGCAATCCGCGATTCATCCCAAGCGCGAGCCCCAGGTGATATTCCGCACCTGCCCAGTTATATAGGTCCCTGAAGCGCAACTGAGTTCCGGGCCTGTCATCGAAGTACCACTGGGCGAAGGTCGCGTCCGGCCCTCCGGCAAATGCCTGCTCGACATCCGCCGTCCAGGCGCCGCGGTCAACTCCGAATGAGATGAGATTCGCGTGTCCAGGCTGGCCCGCCCATACCGCCGGCCTGGCAAGGCTTGAATATAAATCCACCGTCCCCTTGGATATTGAGACGCACTCGCCCCCGTGCAATATCCGATCCGGCCACGCATCCCAAAACCATGGAGATGGCTGCAATTCGTATGGCATGGCATCGGCGTCCCCCCGGAAGGGACCATAGGTGTGGAAGCGATCTGAACCATGCTGCCCCTGGAATGTCTCCCAGATATACCTTGCCTCCCCCAGCGGCACGGGGCGCGCCAGTGGCATGAGCAACGGCCAAGGCGCCCTGTCCAATGGGAAAAGGGGCCAGGACATCCGCTTTCCATCCAGCGCGGGGGTGGAGCCAGGGTTGGATTCAAAAATCGAAACCAAATATCGCAACCAGCTTGCGGTATCGGGTTTCTTCCCCCGCGAGCCCGGGCGCTGGCCGAGCAGGACCATCGCGTTTTTAAGCCTCTCGCCAAACTCAACCGATTGTTTCGTCTCCGCAATCAGCGAGGGATCCACGTTGCGATCCTTGAGAAATGCGACTAATTGACCTTGAAGGGTTTTGCTTTGGTAAAGAGCGAGGGCGGAAACATGGCTGGCCTTCATGTAATAAGCGATATCATCGATCAAATCCTTCTCCTGAGCCGTTTTGACGCTCTCGAGAGATTCGTCCGTCCAGAAGCCAGGTTGATAGTTGCCGTCTGTATCCCGGTCGCCTCCTTCCTCGTTCACGGAGGTCGAAACCGGGTCCATATCGGGACTGGTTTCTACGCCGCCGATTCGTTTCGCGACGGCAACCGCAATGGCCAGCGACCGATACTTTCCCGTAAATTGTACACCCATTTCCGTTCGGAGCCGCGCGTAATTCTGCAAGATGCTCGGGTCCGGGGGAAACACGGCAGCGAACATCGCATCACTCAAAGTAGAATCCGCCCAAACCTCGCTAAGGCAATCATAGGGCACGGATTGATGAGAGTTGCGAAGTTCCCCCATCGCGATATTCTCAGCCCAATTCAGATATGCGGCGCGCGCGTCCGGCGTGATTCGCCAGTCCGAACTTTTCAGCACCGGCGCCAATGTTGCGTAAAGTGAATCCCGAATTGCGTCCGACTGGGGGCTCGGCGCCTCCGCCTGTACGGGAGCAGGATTAGCCAATAGCGCGGCGGCTGTGGTTATAAATAGGGAACCAACCGAAGATACGAGCCTGGATTTCTTGCGCAGCCAAAAGGAAATCCTTGCGGAAGATTGGCCTGAAGGAACTGTGTTTTTCATCCCGACAATGTCGTCAGCGGCCGATATCGCACCGAACGGGGCAACACCGCTATTCGTTCGGAAGGGCGATGACTCAGTATTTGAATTCATGCTGGGGGAGGGGCATGAGGAAGCATGCTGCACTGTTCGCTTTGTGAAATACAAGGGGCGATGCTAATGCGCCCGGAGGCCTTGCGCTGCGTAAACTGGGTGTAGATGCGCCCGACGGTGGCAGCGCCCCCCGGCCTCGTGAGCGGGGTGTGACATGAACTTTGAGGGGATCTTGGCGCTCGATGCGCAAACCCACCCTCTCAACTCTCCGTCACATGAACAACCTCCTGAAACATTACAGCCAGCCGGTTCTCTCCTGGCGCGAATCCCGCGCCGCCTGCGGAAATTCCTGTTGAGCCCACCCGGAACCCCCGCTATGTGTCATTCCCCACATCGTTCACCCCCGGACGAACGTTCTTTATTTTATGTCAAATCCCATCCCTTCGCGCCCGCGGCAATTTCAACAGCGCCGGGCAGTCGCCATCGTGGCCAGCCAGTACAACCAGGAGTTTGTGGAGGGGCTGGTCGCCCACGCCCAGAAAGAATTGACCGCGCTGCTGCCGGACGGGAACGCGCAGTTGTACAAAGTGCCGGGCGCCTACGAGATTCCGCTCGTCGTTCAGGAGATCGCCGAGCGGGGCGCCTATAGCGCCATCATCGCCCTGGGCGTCGTCATCAAGGGCGACACCGAGCATGCCCGCCTCGTCGCCGAGGCGGTGACGCGGGCTCTCCTCGATATTTCGCTCCGCTTCAAGGTCCCCGTGATCCATGAGGTCCTCCTTCTGGATAATGAGAAGCAGGCCCAGGAGCGCTGCCTGGGCGAGGAATTGAATCGCGGCACCGAGGCCGCCCGCGTCGCCGTCCGCATGCTCCAGATGCTCGCGGAAACCAAGGGGCGCTGATGGGCAAGCGTCGCGAGGGCAGGGAGGCGGCGGTCCAGTTTTTATTTCAGGATGACCTGAATAAGCGCGAGGCATCGGAGATCGAGCCGGCCCTCGAGGAGTTTTGGAAACTTCGCGAGAGCGCCGCCCGCACCCGGGAGTTCGCCACGGAGTTGATCCGCGGCGTCCTCGCCAACCAGGAGGCCATCGATGAGCGCATCAAGCGCGTCACCGCCAATTATGAACTCCACCGCATCGCCCCCGTGGACCGCAATATTCTTCGGGTCGAGATTTACGAGATGCTCTACACCAGCGAGGTCCCCCCAGTCGTATGCATCAATGAAGGCATCGAGATCGCCAAACGATTTGGCAGCGAAGACTCCGGGCGCTTTGTAAACGGCATATTGGACAAGCTCAAGGAGGAGGTGGCCCGCCCGTTGAGGTAGGCCTGCGCTGTGACCCCATGGCAATCGGCTTTTTTAAGAGCATTTTACAGAAGTTCACCGGCAAGCCCGTGGACTGGGACGAGCTCGAGGAGACGCTCATCCGCGCCGATCTCGGCGTCCCAATGACGACGAAAATCCTCACCTCCCTGCGCTCCAGGGAGAAACAGATCACCGCCAACGATGTGATCGAGGTGACCCGGGAGGAGGTTTCGAAGATACTCCCATTCGATCCCGCCCCCCTCCGCCCCTTCCCCGCAAAGCCCAAGGTCATCCTCGTCGTCGGCGTCAACGGCACCGGCAAGACCACCAGCACCGCGAAACTAGCGCACTTGCTGAAAACCGGCCGCCATAGCGTCACCCTCGTCGCCGCCGATACCTTTCGGGCCGCCGCCATCGAGCAACTCGGCATTTGGGCCGACCGCATCGGTGTCGAGATGATCAAGGGCCAGTACAATGCCGACCCCGCCGCCCTCTGTTACGACGCATACGTCGCCGCGGACAAACGCAACGTCGAGTTCCTCATCTGCGACACCGCCGGCCGCCTCCACACAAAAACCAACCTCATGGCCGAGCTGAACAAGGTGAAACGCACCCTCGAGAAACACGACGAGACCGCCCCCCACGAGTGCCTGCTCGTCGTCGATGCCACCACCGGCTCCAACGCCCTCCAGCAAGCCCGCGAGTTTCACCAAGCCGTGAACCTGACCGGCGTGATCGTCACCAAGCTCGATGGCAGCGGCAAAGGCGGCGTGGTCATTTCCATCCAGAATGAACTCGGCATCCCCACACGCTTCATCGGCACAGGCGAAAAGCTGGAGGATTTCGCCCCCTTCGACGCCCGGGCCTTTATCGAGAAGATGCTATAGCTAGAGCGATTTCGGTTTATTTTGTCGCATGCTCTGAGGCGGCGCGAGTCGTTGCGCGGGTTTTGAATCTTTGGC
>Ga0302319_10014861_pt1 | contig 14471 bp, 10 predicted proteins | sample Bog_T0_2_FD_203319 | JGI IMG/M metagenome (GOLD analysis project Ga0302319, IMG submission 203319) | Peat permafrost microbial communities from Stordalen Mire near Abisko, Sweden - Bog_T0_2 | ecosystem: Environmental > Terrestrial > Soil > Wetlands > Peat | place: Sweden: Abisko, Stordalen Mire... | reverse complement strand
GGCTATTTCTATTCCAGGCGTCCGCCCGCAGCCGACGCACCGGACAGCGAACTCGTCTGGATCCGGAGCGAACTGAACCTGAGCGACGCCCAGTATGCGCAGATCAAGGAGCTGCACGAGAGCTCCGGGCCCCAGCTCGCAACCCTGGCCGGCCTGGTGACCCGGCTTCAGAATGAGCTCGCCGCCTTTGAGGAGGAGCGCAGGACCACCGACAAGATCGACTTCATTGCGTTTGCAAGGTTTCTGGAGGAGCAGCGCGCCCTGGACCGGCAGTACGCCGAGACCACCCGCATGCTCGTGGACTCCACCGCCAGGCTCATGTCCCCGGCGCAGAGGAAGCGGTACCTGATGCTTGTGGCGATGGACGGGATCCCGCCCCAGCCCGACTGACCTCCTCCCGAGGAGCCCGCCACCCCAACGTGCACCCGGACCCATCGATCGACCAGCAGGCGCTGGAGGCCCTGCGCAGGGGCGACGACTCCGCGCTCTCGGGGTTGATCGCCCGGTGGGAGAAGCCGCTTTTCAGGTTCGCGTATCGGTACGTCCAGAACGAGGTCGATGCGAACGACCTGGCGGCGGAGACCTTTGTCCGCTTCCACCAGAACCTCCGTCGCCTGCGGGCCGACACAAAACCGGGAGCGTGGCTGTACGCGACGCTGACCAACCTTTGCCTCAACCACAACCGATGGAAGCGCAGGCACCCGTCGGTCTCGATCGACGGGGATTCAAGGCCGGGCTCGGTGCCAACGGCCGGGGACAGGGCGAATCCCGCGCTCGAGATGGAGCGGGACGAGACCGTGGAAGCCGTGCGCGGGGCGATCGCGCGCCTGCCCCACGACCTCCGGACGGCCTTCCTGCTGCACCACTATGAGCATTTCAGCTACCAGGAGATCTCGGGGATCGTCGGCTGCTCGGAGCGCGGGGTCGAAACGCGCCTGTATCGGGCGCGCCAGAGGCTCCGCCAGCTGCTCACGCACCTTTGGGAGGAGACGCCGGCCGCCCCGGCCAACAGATGAAGGGGTCCCGCCCGGGCAGGTGTTAATGCAATCATGAAGACTCCCCGGCTTGGATTTCCGATCCTCCTGTCCATGCTCGCCGTGCGACTCCCGCTGGCCGCGCAGCCTCCCGGTCCGCAGGACTCCGTGCTCACGATCCACCAGACCGTGACGCCTTTCTATCCCGCCCACCTCTTCATGGAGGGCGTCCTCGACGGGGAGGTGAGGGTGGCGATCGAGGTCGATGCCCGGGGCCGGCTCACGGACACCCTGGTCGTCGCCTACACGGACTCCTCCCTGGTCAAACCCACGCTGGATGCCATGAGGCAATGGACGTTCGACCCGCCAGTCGTGAACGGCGAGGCCCGGAGCACGACCAGCGGCCTCGTCTTCAATTACCAGCCCCAGGGCACGGTCCTTGTCCAGCGGACCGGCGCTGCCGAAGGGGATTCGCTCTTCGACGAGGTCGGCGGCCGCTCGTCCAGGAGATATCAATACGAAGTGCGCCAGCTGCGCGACCTGGACCGCATCCCGACGCCCCTCCGGATCGTCAGGCCCGTCCTGCCCGCCCGCGCCGGCAGGAACCTGCCGGGCCGCGTCGTGGTGGACTTTTACATCGACGACACGGGACACGTGCGGCTGCCAGCCGTCAGCCGCTCGGACGACAACGAGCTGGCATGGGCCGCCGTCCAGGCAGTGGCGCAGTGGACGTTCGCTCCTCCCACCGTCAACGGGGCGCCCGTGACCGTGCTCGCCACCCAGTCGTTTGTGGCCAAGGCCTGGCCCCCTACGGGCGGGGCAGCAGGAACACCAGGACAGCCGTGAGGTGGCACGCGCTTCCGCCCAGCACAAATGCCTGCCAGACCGCCTGGCGGTACCAAAGGCTCTTCCAGCGGCGCAGGGCGACGCTGGCCGTGTAGCAGAGCCCGCCCGCGAGCATCAGCCAGAGGGCGCCGTGCGGGACGGAGGCGACCAGCGGCTTGAGGGCCACGACCGCAAGCCAGCCGGCCGCAAGGCAGGAGAACGTGGCGGCCGCCCGGAAGCGCCCGGCAAAGAAAAGCTGGAAGACCACGCCCGCGGCGCAGAACCCCCAGATGATCGCAAACATGGTCCACCCCCAGGCGCCTCGCAGGCTTACGAGGAGAAACGGGGTGTAGGTGCCTGCGATCAGGAGAAACACCGACGCGCCCCTGCACTTCGCCAGGAGGCCGTTCCAGCGCGTGGAACGCATCCCATGGTACAGGGTGGAGGTCGCGTAGAGAAGGACGACGGTGATGCCAAAGGCCGTGCAGCCCACCACGTGCCACACGTTTCCGCGCAGGCAGGCAAACGTGACCAGGATGACAAGAAACGTGACGCTCAGGGCGAGCCCAAGCCCGTGGGTCACCCAGGCGAGGACGCCTTCGCCGGGAAGCGGGGCCGCCGCCGCCGGCTGGCGGCTCTGCTCCCTCCGTCGCTTGATGAGGGCGTTCGAGGCCGCGTCACACCAGCGGATGAGACGGCAGGGCCTCGGGCTGAGGAACTGGGCCGCCTGCCATTCCGCGCCGTCCGCGTACAGGTTCGGCGGAATCACGCACGTGCCGAAGACCCAGTCCGCGACAGGCAGGGAGAAAAATCCGGAGATCGATTCGTTGCAGTCGATGACCGCGTGGTGGCGCAGATGGAAACCGTACGCCTTCTTCCAGAACCCGCCCCAGCGCGGGTGTCCGATCAACGGCATCCACTGGTCAAAGGACAGGTGCTCGATCGCGTGAAGGATCTCATACAGCGAAAGCGAGACCGTCAGCGCGCCAAACCCGCCGAGAAGCCAGGGGTACGAGGGGGTGAGCCACTGCGCCGCCGCGAGAAGGGGCGTGAGGATCAGCGCAAACACAGCGAGGGAGTACCAGGGGAAAAACGACGACTCGAACTGCTCGGGCTCGGTGATCGGGTAGATGTTCTCGATAAAGGGGATTTCCCGGCCCTCGGGGGTGCGCCTGCGGCCGATGCGGGTGAGGCTGTGGTGCTTGGTGTGCGCCCTGTAGAAATGGCTGAAGAACGGCACGACCGGCTTGTGGAGCACGTACCGGTGGAAGATGTATTCCAGGAAACAGTTGACGAGGGTGACGGCTGCGAACACGGCGGCCCACCGGAGCGGACCCGCCGAGACCTGCGCCCGCCAGACGCCAGCCGGGGCGAGCAATTTCACCGCGGCGACGAGGACGCCCAGCGTTGATACGACAATGAATGCGAAGCGGAGCAGGGAGAACTTCTCCTCGTGCCCGCCGTGGGAGGATGGGGAATGGGTCAAGAGAACCTTGTGGGTTGGGTGGGCCGGACAGGGGAGGAGAGGGGGCAAGCCCCCGCTACACAACCACCAATACGGACCGGCCCGCCGATTATTTAGCGCCGAAAACGGTTCCAGCCCCCCCGGCTGGACTGCTGCCCGCGTCCGCGGGCGCCGCCACCACCGCCGCGGCCGCCGCCGAAACCCCGTTGCGGGGGCTGGGCCGGGCGCGCTACGTAGGCCTGGTAGGCGAAGCCCGCGAGGCGAAGCTCCGGGACCTTCTGTCCGATGAAGCGTTCGATGTCGCGGATGTCGCCGGCCTCCTCGGGGGCGACAAGCGTGAACGCATCGCCCACGGCCTGGGCCCGCCCGGTGCGGCCGATCCGGTGGACGTAGTCCTCCGGGTTCTGGGGGACGTCGTAATTGATGACGTGGGTCACGCCGGCCACGTCGATGCCGCGGGCTGCGATGTCGGTGGCGACCATGATCCCGTACTTGCCGCTCTTGAAGCCCGCCAGCGCCTCGATCCGCTGGTTCTGGGACCGGTTGGCGTGGAGGACCGCCACCGAATGGTTCTCGGCCTTGAGCTTGCGGGCGATCTTGTCGGCGCCGTGCTTCGTGCGGGAAAAGACAAGCACGCTGTCGAACCCGGACTGGCGGAGCAGGGCGATCAGAAGCTCGAACTTCTGCCCATGGGCCACCGGGTAGAGCGCGTGGTTCACCGACTGGGTGACGGAACGGCTGACCCCGACCTCGACCCGCTCGGGATCCTTGAGGGCGAAGGAGGCCACCGCCTTGATCTCGGGCGGGACGGTTGCAGAGAAGAACAGGGTCTGGCGCTGCCAGGGGCACCGGCCGATGATGTCCCGCACCACGGGGAGAAACCCCATGTCGAGCATCCGGTCCACCTCGTCGAGGACGAGGATCGAGATGTCGTTCAACGAGATCGTGCCCTCGTGGAGGTAGTCCATCAGGCGGCCGGGCGTCGCGGCGATGATGTCCACCCCGCGCCGCAGCTCCTCGCGCTGCCGGCCGTAGCCGACCCCGCCAAAGATGGCGACGGTGCGCAGGTTCGTGAAGCGCGCGAAGTCGCGGAAGGCCGTCTCCACCTGGGCGGCCAGCTCGCGGGTGGGCTCAAGGATGAGGACGCGGGTCCGGCCATGGGCACCCAGGCGGCAGAGGATCGGAAGGGCGAACGCAGCCGTCTTTCCCGTGCCCGTCTGGGCGGATGCGATCAGGTCGCGGCCGGACAGGACGACCGGGATGGCCTTCAACTGGATGGGCGTGGGGTCCGTGTAGCCGGCGGCTTGGACACCGCGGAGGACGGGCTCGGAAAGATGGAGGGCTTTAAACGGCATGACGAACCCATAGGGAACCGCGAATCAAGGGAAGTAACAACCAGCAATTGCCTCCCGGCGCGGCCCGGTTGCCTTGGAGGGGGATACGTCAGTAACACATCCTTGTTGCCGTCGCCCGGCTTTCCTGAGAAGCACGCCCACCCCCCGCGCAAGGCATGCAACTCCGCCCCCTGGACATCTCGATCATCGTCGGCTACTTCATTGCCGTCATTTCGGTGGGACTCTGGGTGTCGAGGAAGGGGGTCAAGGACATGGACTCCTACTTCCTCGGGGGCAAGTCGCTCCCCTGGTACCTGCTCGGCATCTCGGACGCGTCGGGCATGTTCGATATCAGCGGGACGATGTGGCTGGTCTACATCCTCTTTGTCTACGGCCTGAAGAGCATCTGGCTGCCCTTCCTCTGGCCCGTGTTCAACCAGATCTTCCTGATGATGTTCCTCAGCGGCTGGCTGCGCCGCTCGAAGGTCATGACGGGAGCCCAGTGGATCGAGACCCGGTTCGGGCGCGACCGCGGGGCCAACCTCGCCCACCTGAGCGTGGTGATCTTCGCCCTGATCAACGTGGTCGGCCTCCTGGCCTACGCCTTCAAGGGGATCGGGAAATTCGCGGTGGTCATGCTGCCGTGGCACTTCACGGGCTCGGCGACCGGCGTCTTCAGCGACGAGAACCTCTACGCGGTGATCATCCTCGGCCTCACCTCCCTCTATGCGATCAAGGGGGGAATGATCAGCGTCGTGGTCACCGAGGTGACCCAGTTCACGATCCTCACGGTCACCTCGATCACGATCGGCATCATCGCGATCTGCAGGGTCTCTCCCGCGATGATCCAGCGCTCGATCCCGGCGGGTTGGATGAATCCCCTCTTCGGCTGGAGGCTCGGGCTCGACTGGACGGGCATCCTCGACCGGGCCAACGACGCGATCCGCCAGGACGGCAACGAACTCTTCATGCTGATGTTCGGGATGATGATGTTCAAGGGGGTGCTCGCGAGCCTCGCGGGCCCGATCCCCAACTACGACATGCAGCGGATTCTCGCCACGCGGAACCCGAGGGAGGCCTGCATGATGAACGGATTCGTCAACGTGGTGCTGTACTTCCCGCGCTACATGATGATCACGGGCATCACCGTACTGGCGCTGGGTTTCTGCCTGCCGCAGCTCCGGGCGATGGACAAGCCGGACCTGGAGAAGATCCTGCCGCTCGTGCTGAGCGAGTATGTCCCGACGGGCGTCCTCGGCTTCCTCCTCGCCGGCCTGATGGCGGCCTTCATGTCGAACTTCGCGGCGACGATCAATTCGGCGCCCGCCTACCTCGTCAACGACATCTACAAGCGCTTCATCAACCCGGATGCGTCCGGGCGGCTGGCGGTCGGCCTGAGCCGGATCGCCGCACTGGTCATCCTGGCTGTCGGGATCCTCTTCGGCATGCTCACGACCAGCATCACCGAGGCCATGATGTGGCTTGTCGGCGCCCTGTACGGCGGGTTTGTCATGGCGAATGTCCTCAAGTGGTACTGGTGGCGGTTCAACGGCTACGGCTTCTTCTGGGGGGCGGTCAGCGGGATCGGCAGCGCCATGGTGGTCCCGGTCGCGGCCCGGGCGATCTACGGGCCCGACCTGAACGTGCTCTTCACGTTCCCGGTGATCTTCGCGATCTCCACGGTGGGCTCGGTCGCGGGGACGCTCCTGACCAGGCCCGAGAGCGACGCGATCCTCATGAACTTCTACAGGACGGTGAACCCCTGGGGCTTCTGGGGCCCCATCCGCGAAAAGGTCCTGCGCGAGGACCCGTCCTTTCAGGCCAACCGGGACTGCGCCCGCGACTGGGTCAACGTCGCGGTCGGCATCGTCTGGCAGCTCTGCCTTGTGACCGTGCCGGTCTACCTTGTCCTGCGCAACTGGCGGGGATTCTGGGCCAGCCTTGCCGTGGTGGCCGCGACCTCCCTCTTCCTGAAGTTCAACTGGTACCGCCGGCTCGAGAAGGCGCCGGTCCCTCAGTAGAGGACGGGATAATGAACGGTCGGGTGGGGGTTTTTGACCCAGGGAAGCTTGTCCCAGGTGAGCACGCGGTCGCTCCCGTACACCGCACGGATCCTTGGCGTGTCCCCGTACGGTCCCAGCTCGCCCCAGGTCATGAACCAGGTCCAGCGAGGCTCGGCCTGCAGGATCTCGATCGGCGGGACCTTGCCCACCTCGGCCAGCGCGATCGGCTTGCCCCCGGCCAAGGCGAGCAGCGCGTCGTAGTCCGGCTTGTAGGCCCCCTTGTAGACGTCGGTGGCGACCACATCCACCACGTCGGCCCCGGGATAGAACTGCGCGTAGGGCCCGGCGTTGGACGTCATTTCGTTCCCGCCGAAGATCCAGAGGAGGTTGTTCAGGTGGTGGAAGTTCACCAGCCGGTCGTACAGCATGCGGTACAGCTTTCTGGAGCCGTTTTCGCCCGGCCGGTTGCCCCACCAGAACCAGTCGCCGTTCATCTCGTGGTAGGGGCGCCAGAGCACCGGCACGTGCGCGTCGCGCAGCTGCCGCAGGTGCCAGGCCACCACGTCCACCTGGGACTTCCAGCGTTCGTTGATCAAGGTCCCCGGCGTGACCAGGTCCTTCCACTGCGCGTCGGTGAGGCTGCCCTGGACGGACGTCTTGAAGTCCACGGGCTCGTCGTCGATGGGGCGCACGGCGTGCCACATCAGGACGATGATGAACCCCTCCTCGTGCCTCCGGATGGCCTCGTCCACCAGCCGCTGGCGGTAGTTGATGCCGTCCCAGGTCCCCGGCTCGCTGAAGCCGAAGTCCTGCCCGAAGATCGCCGGGTAGCGCCCCGTCCGCTTGTACACCGAGCCGAGCTGGGTCATGCCGACCAGCGGGGCCGCGTGCTGGCCGGCGATCGTCTGCTTCCCCGAGATTTGCCGGAGAAAGCCATAAAGCTCGACGGCCTCGGGCGAGGCCCCCGGGGTCACCGGCCGGAGATCCGGTTCCGCCGCCGCGCACGCGGCCGTGAAGGCCAGCGCGAGGAGGAACCCGGACACGGTCGGCGGGAGGGTCATCGGGCCGCGGCCTACTTTCCCGAGTACCAGACACCGCGCAGCCAGTTGTGGCCGTGCAGCTTTTCGAGCAGCGGCTCCGGGATCGGCGGCAGGGCGCTGACGGCGCAGTTGGCCCCGGCCTGGGAGACGCTGCGCATGCCCGGGATCACGGTGCTCACCGCCGGATGGGCCAGCGCAAACCTGATGGCCGCCTGCGGAAGCGTGTACCCGCTTCCGGCGATCGTCTCCTTCACCTTTTCCGCACGGGCCACGGCCCGCCCAAGGCGGTCGCCTGCGAAGTAATTCTGCCGAAAGTCGCCCTCGGGGAAGGCCGTGTCCTTGGTCCACTTGCCGGTCAGAGCCCCCTCGTCGAAGACGACCCGCACGATGACGCCCACGTTGTGGAGCGCGGCCGCGGGAAGCAGTTCGGCCGCGGGCTCCTGCTCAAAAATATTGTAGATCACCTGGACCGTGTCCACCCACCCGTCCCGCATCAGGTCGATGACGGAGTTCTGGTCGTGCTCGGGCGTCGAGACGCCGACAAACCGGATCTTGCCCTCCTCCTTCAGCTTGCGCAGGACCCGAAACGGTTCCGGGTTCCGGTTCCACGCGCGGGTCCAGGTGTGCAGCTGGAGGAGGTCGAGGGTGTCCGTGCCGAGGTTGCGGAGCCGCTGCTCCACGTTCTCGCGCAGGTAGCTCTCCGGATACCGCTCGGCGGCCACGCAGTAGGGGGAGGGAGGCCAGTGCCCCGGCATTTTCGGGGGAGTCTTGGTTGCGACGAACACGTTTCCCCCCCGGTCCTTCAGGGCCTTCCCGATCAGGCGCTCGCTCCGGCCCTCGCCGTACCCGGCCGCGGTGTCGATGAAGTTGACACCCAGGTCCAGCGCGCGGCCCAGGGCTGCGAGCGACTCCGACTCGCTCTGGGGCCCCCAGCTTCCGCCGATGGCCCAGGCGCCGAAGCCGATTTCCGAGACCTTGAATCCGGTTTTTCCCAGCACGCGATGGTTCATAAAGGGGGTCAGGCCTTGAAGCTCCGCCACTTCGCCAGCGGCAGGTTTGCGACGGCGATCACCGCCAGCTGGCTCACGACAAAGAGGATCAGCCACCAGAACGCGGCCTGGGTGAAGCCGTAGCTGTGGAGGCCGACCCCGAGCATGTTGGTCCCGAACCAGCTCCAGCTAGTGACGATGTTGCCGAAGATCGCCAGGCACATGAGCCCCCGCTGCCGGACCAGGCCGCCCCAGCGGGCGTGGAGGATGAGCGCGTTCCAGAGGACGATCATCACCGCGCCGTTTTCCTTGGGGTCCCATCCCCAGAACCGGCCCCAGGACTGGTCCGCCCAGATCCCGCCCAGGACCGTGCCGACGAAGCTGAACAGCGTGGCGAAGCAGACGATCCCGTACACCATCCGGGTCAGCGCGACCGCGGTGTTCTTGTCGAGCGACCGGGTGAAGACGCCCCGGAACACGAAGATGAGCGCGAGGCACCCGGCGAGGAAGGTCGAGGCATAGCCCGCGGTCACGACCACCACGTGGGTTCCGAGCCAGAAGTTCGAGTCCAGCACGGCGCGCATCATCTCCATCGTGTCGCCCGCGAGCGCAAGGTGGTGGGCGATGATCAGGGTGCAAAAGCCGAGGAGGCCCGCGGCCACGCTGCCGATGGCGTTGCGGTAAATGACCTCGAGCGCCAGGCAGAGCGCGACCGCCAGCCATCCAATGAAGAGCGCCGACGAGTAGAGGTTGGTCACCGGCGGGCGCCCCTCAAGCCACATCCGGGCCACGATCCCGGCGGTGGCGGCGGTCCAGGCGAGGGCGATGAGCCAGAAGGCGCTCCGGCCCAGGCTCTCCGGCCATGCGAGCCAGGAGAACACGGCGAGGAGGAACGCGACCACGTACAGGACCATGCTCGTCGAGAAGGGATCTATGGAATTGAACCGCACCTCGGCGTCGGTCCTTGCCAGGAGCCTTTGGCCCACCCGCTTGTCCAGCTCGTCCTGGAAGAGGTCGAGCAGGTGGTTGAACTGGCCGGGCTGCTGCTGCCGCCAGGCATAGCCGAGACCCGCATAGGCGAGCGCGGCCGAGTTCACCTCGCCGGTCTGGAAGGTTTCGAGGAGCGACTGGCCGGTGGTGCGCCACGCGTTCGGGTCGGCGGATCCGGTGTCCGGCGGGATGGGCAGGATGTTGGTCGCGTCGGCGAGCGCCGCGAAGCGCTGCCCGATCGAGATCAGGGCCTGGACCGCGGCCTCATCGTGCGGCTTGCCCGCCTCCTTGGACCGGATCGCGGCCACCCCGTCCGCGAGCCTGCCCTGGAACGTGAGCAACTCGCCGAGAAAGTCCTTCGAGTCCGGCGGCACAAGGGAGTGCTTCAGGCGGTCGTACAGGACCAGGTTGTTGGCCAGTTGGACGACGGCCCTCTGGAACGTGGTTCGGGAGGCCTCCTCCACAGGCTCCGCCAGCTTTGCCTGGCTCCCGATGGCCTCGAGGTAGGGGGAGATCTGGTTGTACGAGAATTGCCGGTAGCGGGTCTCCAGCATCCCGATTGTCGCCAGGACCTGGTCGGCGGTGCCCGGGTACTTGATCGCCAGGTTCTCGTCGTTCCTGCCGATCAGCGCCAGCAGGTCGGGGTTGTCGATCGTGAAGATCGCGCAGGTGTCCGCCTTTTCCGGGCGGTAGGCCAGATCGAGCAGCCACTCGACCGGCTTGAGTTCGTGGCCGTCGTCGGAGAGGAGCGGATGGTTGCCGTCCGGCGTTGTCAGAAACTGGTTGCCGTGGAGGATGAGCAGGGAGCTGCGCGCGAGCGTGTCCAGGGGCTTCATGCGCCCGTCGGCGAGGACGGGAAGCCGGCCGAAGCCGTCGATGTCGAATGCGCCGGGGTTGCGGGCGGGCAGGAGCGTCCACCCAAGCCAGGCCAGGCCGAGGCCGAGGACGGCCCATGGGAGGATGCGCTTCATGTCCGGGCCGCCTCCTCGCGGCTCCGCCGGCGGAAAAACCCGATCAGGTGGAAGCCGAATTGCACCAGCAGGCCCAGCGTGATCGTGGCGCAGGCCACATAGGGAAGGGTCCAGCTCGGGTTGCGAACCACCTGGAGGATGGAGGTGCGGTCCTCGTTGGCGAAACTCTGCTGGTAGAACGTGAGGCCCGCCGCCCGGAGGGGATTGTTCATGTAGATGAGAACCTCCCGTTCGCCGGCCCCGGGGGTCGCCAGTCGCACGCGGCTCGAGAAATTCCGGGGGATGTCCGTGCCCGGGTAGATGTCGTGGCTGAACTTGACGAGCGTCACCGAGAAGGGCAGGTAGCGCCGCTCAAAGCGCAGGACGATCTTCCAGGACCGGCCGGCATAGTCGAAGTGCTGCGGCATGCCGAGTTCGGTCGAAACAAGGAACGTCCCAAGCGAACCGTCGGTCCCCACCAGTTCCACGTAGGCCGCGGGCATGTTGCGATCGTCCTCCTTGTAGGTGACGGCAAGGGGCGTGAGCGCGATCTGCGGCCCCATCCCGGCCGTTGCCAGCGAAGGGGGCGCACCGGGCGCATCGCGCCTCATCTGGAGGGCGGCGTTCGGATAAAAGGCCTTTGGGACGACGCGGAAGGGGAGCGCGGGATGCTGGACCGGATCGCCCGCCTCAAGGATTCCCTCCGGGATCGCGACGACGTGGTCGGTCCGGGCGTCGGTTGTGTCGATGACTGCCAGCTCGCAGGTCCGGTCGCTCTCGGAGTAGTTCTTCGTCCCGCCCTGGTCGAGGACCAGCTGGAATTCCTGTTGAAGCAGGCTCGTCAGGAATCCGCCGACCAGGAGGATCAGGAGCCCGACATGGGTCAGCCAGATGCCGATCTTGCGCCAGGTGAGCTTGAACCGGTGCAGGTGGGCGGCCGCAAGGTTGAGGAAGAGCATGCCCCCGATGAAGTACCCTCCAGGAAAAACGGGGAGGAGGAGGCTGGTGCCGGGAAGCTTTGCCAGGACGAACAGGCTGTAGAAAAACTTCTGCTGCACGCCCCAGACTCCCAGGTCGGCCTGTTCCAGCGTCGCGAGGAAGATCAGCACGATGCCAAGCACGAGGAGACCGATCGTGAGCTTGAGCGACACGAAGAAATCCCGGAACTGCAGGGCGAGGTTCCTCATGGAGCGGGGCCCGGCTTCACGGTCCTCAGGAAATCGAGGAAGGCGGTTTTCTGCGCGGCGACCACCTTGTCCGGCCCCATCAGCTTGAAGAACCAGGTCCCGTCCCCAAAGGGGACGATCGCGCCCAGCAGCCGCTTCTGGCTCTGCGCGCTCGCGAGGTCGACCACCACGAAGGGAAGCCCGTTGCTCTGGACGCGGACGACGGCACCCGGAACCTCCGCATCGGAGAGGGGAGGGAGGCCAACCTGTCCGCGCCAGCGGTTGAGGTTGGCCAGCTCGCCACCGACGTCGCCGGGGAAGGCTGTGATGGAGAGGTCGGCCACGCCGTCCGCACCGGGCACGTCGTAGCTGCCCTTTCGCATGGCGGTGGCCGGCTTCTGCCGCCAGGCCGCGGGAGCTGTCCAGAGGAGGGAGGCGCCGCCCGCCGTGGGCACGGCGGTTCCCGCCATCCCGCCGCCGGGCCCCGGCTGGGAATCCCCGCCCTGCGCCCCGCCGGCTTCGGCAGGCGGAAGCTCGGGGTCCTTTTCCTTGGGCACCGTGTAGTCCGTCACCCGACCCTCGCGGCAGGCGGGCAGCGCGAACATCGCGGCGAGCGCGAGCACGGTGATGGCCTGGCGTCGGATACCCATGGAGGGCCCATGGTTCGCACCGAACCCCGAAAACTTCAACCCTAGCTTTCTCCCGGCGTTATGGCGTGGCTGCACCGGGCACGTAGGAGAACACGCTGTAGCTGTGCGGCATCAGGTGCACGGTGAATGCGCACCTTGGATCGCCGGAACCCTCGGGCCTCCGCCCGTAGGAGCGCTCAACGACGGGCTGGCCCGTGATCGCCTGGCCGGTCACGAGGTCGCTTAGCGTGGTCTGCCCGCCGGACACCAGCACACGCACGTCGGTCTCCTGCGGCAGGTACGACTGGAGGATGAAGGTGTGGTTGTCGTAGGCGAACAGGGCGACCTGTGCCGGGGCCTCGATGCGGACGGGGAAGGTGCGCATGAGGTAGGTCTTGATTTCCGAGGTCACCGCCGGCGGCAGGCTGTAGAGGTCGGCGAAGTTCTCGGGAATGGTCAGGACGTAGAGGACCCCCTTGGAGTACTTGTCCATGAGCAGGAGCGGGAACCCGGTGCCGTTGGCCACCCCGCGCACGAGCGGCCATGCGTCATTGGTGAGGAAGCGCAGTTCAGGGATGAGGACCGGGGGATGGCTGCCGGCCCCCCCGAACTCAGCGCCGTTGCCCGCCCCGAAGGCGCCCCAGTAATCCTGGACCGCCGCCTTGCGGTCCGTACACCCGACTTCCGCGATGTCCTCGATGCCGCGGCCCTGGAGGGCCCGCAGCAGGCCCGAGGTGATCACGACGGACTTCCCGGCGGTCAGCTGGGCCTTGATCCTGGATACGATGTCGGGGTCAAACTTGGCCGACTCGGTGAGCAGAACGAGATCGGCCCCGGACGGAAACTCGGGGTGGAGATCGATCGGAATGCCGATCATCCCGAGATAGTTGTGGAGAAAGTCCTCGCCGGTGGACTGGTACGGCTTGTACGAGGCGATGCCGATGGGCCGCCCGAGCTTGCCCAGGAACGCGTCCACCTGCTCCAGGGAGTAGCCGGCGACCCGCGCCATCGTAGGCTCGGGACTCCGGCCTGCCGGCTGAAGGAAGTAGGGGGGCCGGATCTGCGAATAATCGAAGCTCGTGGGCAGCCCCTGCCAGGCCGCGCGGTCGCCCGGCTGCACCGGGTTCAGCATGGCCGACCACTCAAACAGCATGATCTCCGGGGCCTTTGCGAAGAGGGTGTCCCAAAGCTGTTCGGCGTAGCGGTCGATGAACCGGATGTCATACGTGTCCACCCATCCGCCGCCGTTGCCGCCCGGCTTGATGTTCTCAAAGTACCGGAAAATCTGGTAGCTCTCGTAGGGCTGGAGGTGCTGGTCGGTGATGATGCCCTCGCGGGTCTCCGTGCCCGTGTAGATGCCGGCGAACATCCTCGGCTCCTTGTCGAGGTCGTAGCCCAGCCCCTGGAAGTGCTCATACCAGTTGGGAAACTTGATCACGATCCTGCAGGCCGGGTTGGCCTCGCGGGCGGGCTTGATCATCAGGTTCTCCGCGACCTCGTCCATGGTCTCCAGGCGGTACTGGGTCCAGCTCCGGGCCCCCTTGGCCGCGATGTCGGCGTCGGTCTTGGTGTTCAGGAAGAAAAAATCGTCGAGGATGATCTCGTCGAAGTGGCGCGCCGTCATGGCGACCACGGATTTCACATACTCCCGCACCGCAGGATCGGCGTAGGAAAACGACTCGAACTGCCCGCCGTTGCCCGAGGACATCGCCATGCCCCCGGCGACCTTCACCCCGTGGGCGAGGAAGAACTTCTTCACCTGCTCCAGCAGTTGCTCGTCGGCCACCTGGTGGCTGCGGTAGGATTCGATGTAGACCTTGTCCACCTTCAGCTGGCGGCTGATCGTGGCCCAGTCGCTTTCAAGCACGCCGGGATCCTGGAACGACTGGACCACCCGCACGGGAATGTAGATCGCCGTGGAGAAGTTTTGGTACCGGCCGGCGGCCGCCGCCCTTGTCGGGGCGGCAGCCAGCGCCAGTGCGCACAGGGCAAGACAGAGGCGGGGTAGCGGGGTCATGGGTGCCTGCACGGATACGCATAAATCCAGCGGCCCGCAAGCCGCCCGAACGGGGGACGAAGGGGTCAGGCTGTTAAATGTTAAATCCG
>Ga0302319_10014859_pt1 | contig 14471 bp, 11 predicted proteins | sample Bog_T0_2_FD_203319 | JGI IMG/M metagenome (GOLD analysis project Ga0302319, IMG submission 203319) | Peat permafrost microbial communities from Stordalen Mire near Abisko, Sweden - Bog_T0_2 | ecosystem: Environmental > Terrestrial > Soil > Wetlands > Peat | place: Sweden: Abisko, Stordalen Mire... | reverse complement strand
AATTGCGAGGGCTGTCCCGGGTTTTCGCGTTAGCAACAGGTCCAGCATTTCGATGTGGCGGGGCCTTGGGAAAAACGCTGGTACAGCCAAATGTAATTCGCTCGCGAGTGGTCGAAGGCTGCGTCTAAGGTGTGCGAGCGCTCGGAATTGCGAGGGCTGTCCCGGGTTTTCGCGTTAGCAACGGGTCCAGCATTTCGATGTGGCGGGCCTGGGGAAAAACGCTGGTACAGCCAAAACGTAATTCGCTCGCGAGTTTTCGCGTGGGCAACGGGTTCGGCATTCCACTACAGCGGGCCTGCCTCTACATACGTTCGCGGGAGAAGGTAATCAAGTCGACGTTGGGCGGGGTGTGGCCGAGGGAGCGGATGAAGCCAACGGCTTGGCCGCGATGATGGGTGGAGTGAGTGACAACGTGCATGACGATGGTCCAGATGGGCTGGGTCCAGGGGTTGCCTTTGAGGTCGGAATAACTGAAGGTTCCGGCGGCGGCTTCGTCGGTTAGCTCGCGGGCCCAGGTGGACCAACCGGCGAGGAGGGGAGGCCAATTTTGCTGGAGGGCGACCAATGTATTGTCTCCCTCTACTTTGAAATCGGCCTTTTCATTCGTCAGACGCTTGAGCCAGATGCGCTCGGCGCGGTAGCAATGGACGAGCGTTCCTATGACGCTTTTGTCGGAGGTCTTGAAATCGTGTTCCAATTCCTCCGGCGTGAGAGCGACGGCCGCTTTCAACACGCGTTCATTGGCCCAGGTGTTGAAATCCAACTCGTAGCGCAGAATCTGACGCGGGGTTGTTGCCATCTATGCCGCCACGTTCGTGTTGACGGTTAGTTCGCGTTTAGACTCGTAGGCTTTGATGGCGTCTTCTTGTTTCAGAATGTAGCCTAATTCATCGACACCATTCAACATGCATTGCTTGGCGAATTCGTCAACGGGGAAAGTGACGGACGAGCCATCGGGCAGGGTGAGCTTTTGTTGTTCGAGATCGATAGTGACGGTTGCGGCGGGGTTGACGGCAAGGGCGGCGAACAGCTTCTTGTGGGCGTCGGCTGGGATCTGAATGGTGAGCAGCGAGTTCTTGGCGGAATTGCCTTTGAAGATGTCGGCAAAGGACGTGCTGATGACGGCTTTGAAGCCGTATTGCGTTAGAGCCCAAGGCGCATGTTCGCGGGAGCTGCCACAGCCGAAATTGTCGCCGGCGAGCAGGACCTGCGCGGCCTTGCCTTCAGGTTTGTTAAGGATGAAATCGGGCTTCGGTTTGCCTTCGGAGTCGTAGCGCCAGTCGCAGAAGAGCTGGTCGCCGAGGCCGATTTTTGAAGTGGTTTTGAGGAAGCGGGCCGGAATGATTTGATCGGTATCGATGTTATCGATGGCGAGCGGCGCGAGACGGCTGGTAAATGTCGTTACTTTTTCCATGTGGTTATTCCTGCATTCGTAGGGCGCAAAAAGGGTACAGCCAACTCTGTCCACTGCAGAGGTTTGAGTGGACGGTTGGGACGATGGTGGGTTGGGGACAGAGAAAGCTGTCCCCCTTTCGCTTGACCATTACAGTAAAGTCCTTACGTCGGTTACCACGCCGGTGACGGCGGTGGCGGCGGCGGTGAGGGGGCTGGCTAAGAAGGTTCGACCGCCTTTGCCTTGCCGGCCTTCGAAGTTGCGGTTGCTGGTGGAGACGCTGTATTCACCAGGCGCGAGTTGATCGCCATTCATGGCGATGCACATGGAGCAACCGGCTTCGCGCCAATCGGCTCCGGCGTCTTTGAAGATTTTGTCGAGGCCTTCGGCCTGCGCTTGTTGCTTGACAAGCTGCGAGCCGGGAACGACCATGACGCGTACGTTCGGGCTTACTTTGCGGCCTTTGAAGACGCCCGCGGCGGCGCGGAGATCGGAGATGCGCGAGTTAGTGCAGCTACCGATGAAGACCACGTTGACTTTGTGGCCGAGCAGGCTTTGGCCAGCGGGAAGATCCATGTACTTGAGCGCTTTGCCGAGAGTGTCGCGTTCAACGAGATCGCTGATGGACGACGGATCGGGTACGTTCTGCGTGATGCCGATGCCCATGCCGGGGTTGGTGCCGAAGGTGATCATCGGCTCGAGGGTGTTGGCATCGATGTTAATGGTCTTGTCGTACTTGGCGCCAGGATCGGTGGGCAGTTTGCGCCAGATACCGAGAGCCTTCTCCCAGTCGGCGCCCTTTGGTGAGGCAGGACGGCCGGCGAGGTATTGGTAAGTCGTGTCGTCGGGGGCGATCAGACCGGCGCGCGCGCCGCCTTCAATGGACATGTTGCAGACGGTCATGCGCTCTTCCATAGAGAGCGAGCGAATGGCCGAGCCGGTGAATTCGAAGACACAACCATTACCGCCGCCGATGCCGATGCGCGAGATGAGGTTGAGGATGATGTCTTTTGCGCCGACACCGGGCTTGAGTGTGCCATCGACGCGCACTTCGTAAGTGAGTGAACGAGTTTGTAACAAACACTGGGTGGCGAGAACGTGTTCGACCTGGCTGGTGCCGATGCCGAATGCGAGCGCGCCGAATGCGCCGTGAGTGGCGGTGTGGCTATCTCCGCAAACAACGGTCTGGCCCGGTTGGGTGAGACCTTGTTCGGGCCCGATGACATGGACGATGCCTTGATTTTTGTTATGCGGACCGTAGAAGGGAATACCGAATTCTTTGCAGTTGGTTTCAAACTGCGTGATCTGATTTTCGGCAATCTTATCCACGATGTGCAAGGAGCGATCGTGCGTGGGGATGCTGTGATCGGTAGTGCCGATGGTGAGATCGGGGCGGCGAACTTTGATGCCGCGTTCGCGGAGACCGGAGAAGGCCTGCGGCGAAGTGACTTCGTGCACCAGGTGCAAGTCAATATACAGAAGCGTGGGCGTGCCTGGCCGCTCCGCTACGACGTGGTTGTCCCACACCTTTTCGATAATCGTGCGTGGTTGCATAGAAAAATCCTTTTAAACTCGCGCGCTGAGTGCTTGGCACACGGCATCGCCTACTTCGCTGGTGGTGGCGGCTTTGCCAGCCGGTCTGAGGTCGGCGGTGACGTGGCCACTATTCAAAACATCTTCCATGGCGGCGTATACGGCATTGGCTTCCTTAGTGAGGCCGAAGCTGTATTCGAACATGGCTCCGACTGAGCCGATAGCGCCCAGCGGATTGGCTTTGTTTTGCCCGGCAATATCGGGCGCGGAACCGTGAACCGGTTCATACAAACCGACCCAAGCGCCAGACGGACGCTTGCCGCCGATGGACGCGGAGGGCAACATACCAATAGACCCCGCCAAGACTGCACCTTCGTCACTCAAAATGTCGCCGAACAGATTTTCGGTCAACACGATATCGAAGCGCTTGGGGTTGAGTACTAACTGCATGGCGCAGTTATCGACCAAGATATGATCGAGCGTCACATCTGGATAACCCGCGGCAACCCCTACCACCACTCTACGCCAAAGTTGTGAGTTTTCGAGAACATTCGATTTATCGACGCTGGTGACTTTCTTGCGACGCTTGCGGGCGATTTCGAAAGCCATGTGGGTGACACGTTCGATTTCAGCGCGCGTGTAGATCATGGTGTTGATGGCCGTTTCGGTGGGGCCGCTGCCGGAGATGCCACGCGGAGTTCCATAGTACAGGCCGCCGGTGAGCTCGCGGACGATGATCATGTCGGTGCCATCGACCAATTCGTTCTTCAAGGGCGACGAATCGATGAGGGCTTTATAGGAACGGACAGGGCGGAGGTTGGCATAAACGCCTAGAGCTTTGCGAATACCGAGCAGGCCACGTTCAGGACGTTTCTCAGGCGGGGCGTTATCAAATTCGGGCAAGCCCACGGCGCCCATGAGGGTGGCATCGGCCTTCATAGCCAAATCGCGCGTTTCGTCGGGAAGAGGATTGCCGGTTTTGTGAATGGCAATGCCGCCGAGGAGGCCTTCGCTGAGAGAGAGCGTGTGGCCGCACTTAGACGCCACATGCTTTAGAACCTTAACAGCTTCTTGCGTTACTTCTACGCCGATTCCGTCACCGGGCAGAGTCAATATAGATAGATTCATTCGTTAGTTATTTCGTGGCGCCCGCATGTACATGTTGCGACTTGACGCTTTTGATGAGTGCCAGTACCTCATCATTCCGCAGGCCTTTCTTATTGTCGGCGGCATGGGTGAACTGGGTATAAACTTCGTCTAACTCCTCGCGAGTTAGTTCGTAGCCGAGCGTATGGGCGCGGTCTTTCAGAGCGTGGCGGCCGGAATGCTTGCCGAGGACAAGACGGCTTTCGGGTACGCCGACGCTGGCGGGACTTACTATCTCGTAAGTGGCCGGATTCTTTAAGTAACCGTCTTGATGGATACCCGCCTCGTGCGCGAAAGCATTTTCGCCAACGATGGCTTTATTAGGTTGGGGGCCAAAGGTGATGAACTGCGTGAGGAGCTGGCTGGTGGGGAAGAGTTTTTCGCTATGAATTTTAGTTTCGAAGGGCAGGCGGTCGGGACGTACTTTGAAGGCCGTAACGATTTCTTCCAAGGCCGCGTTGCCGGCGCGTTCGCCGATGCCGTTGATGGTGCACTCGATTTGACGGGCGCCAGCTTTGACGGCGGCGAGTGAATTAGCGACGGCGAGACCCATATCGTCATGGCAGTGGACGCTGACGATGGCACGATCTCCCAGAGCTCTGACCATGCGGCCGATCAATTCGGCGTATTCATCGGGAACGGAAAAGCCAACCGTATCGGGCAGATTGACAGTGCGGGCTCCAGCTTCGACAACGGCACGGCTGATTTGTTCGAGGTAATCCCAATCGGTGCGGGTGGCGTCTTCGGCCGAGAATTCCACATCATCTGTATAGTTGCGCGCGAGAGTGACGGCGGCGCAGGCTTCATCGAGCACTTGTTGACGGGTTTTGCGGAGTTTGTGAGTGAGGTGAATGTCGGACGTGGCGATGAAGGTGTGAATGCGCGGACGTTTAGCGTGTTGGAGAGCTTTGGCGGCGCGCTCAACATCGGTAGTGCAGGAGCGGGCGAGAGCGGCGACCTGGACCCAGGGATATTTGCGGCTGACGGCGTCTACCGCTTCGAAATCGCCGTCGGAGGCAATGGGGAAACCGGCTTCGAGAATATCCACGCCGAGATCAACGAGGGCTTCCGCCATCTTGAGTTTTTCGGGCATGGTCATGCTGCAACCCGGGGATTGCTCGCCATCGCGAAGGGTAGTGTCGAAAATGTAAACTCTGCTCAAGGGGATCTCCTCGCTTCCTTAATCATCCTAGTTGGGCGGGATGGATTATGCAAATTTATAGTGTTGTGGAGTGGTATTAACAACAATTATGACATAAAGAGTGGGAATAGACGAACGGGCACATTTTGGGTTTGCTCTTGACGAACAGGGTACAGATGGAGGCGGCTTTTTAGGACTTTTGGCCCCACGGAACCCAGATGGGAGCGGATTTGCACCCCCAGGTGCGGTCGAAAACCGCAATATTGTCTCGGCCAGCTGTTTTTTCGAATTCTAAGCGTTGGGTGAGGTAGAAAAGTGAAAAAACGGACCCGACGGATGGGTGTTCGGGGCCGATGAAGCCGACCTTGATGCTGTCCATGGCGTAGTTGCGTTGCGCGACTTCGACAATTTCGCGTTCAGCGCGCATTTTTTCAAACTGCGCGATTCTTTTTTCCAGGTTGCGGAGGCCGCGGGAGGCCTGCATGGATAAGTTGGTTAGTGTTCTTGAGTAAGTGTGTTGGATCTCGCCTTCCATGATGAAGAAGCGCGTTTCGATATCGGGGTCGTCGTCATCGAGAAGCAGGTGCTCGTTTTCACGGCGGCCTTTGGCGAAGATGCCGTGTTCGGAAACGGTAGCTTTCTTGAGTTTCCACTCAAGATCGGCGATGGCTCGGACGACCTCCTGTTCCATGGGACCTTTCGGTTTGTAGTGTTCGAGGACAATGGCGACGAGCTTTTCGTACGGGGGGATTTCCTGTGGGGCGAGTAAGACGGCGTCGGTGGTAAAACCGTGAGGATAAGAATTTGGAGAAGCTTTCGCTTTTCCTTCGCTACTTACAGGACCGCTTGACTTGGAGCCGTTTTCGCGGCTGGCGTTGTTTTGTTCTTCGGAACGCATATGAGTCTGCTTTTAAAAACCTTTCTGCTCGGGTCGGGTGAGAGACCTCGAACGATTCAGGTTACGTTGGGGTTTTGACGGCGGAGAAAAAATTGGGTTGTAAGTTGTTGAGGGGATTGAGGCGATTTTTTGGGATGTGCTGTGATCGGCAAATGGCAACCCAGTGGGCGGCCACAGCAAAGGGAAAGACGGAGCCGGATCTAGCGCTTATATGAGCCCTGAGCAAATCGAAGACGGGTGGCAGCAAAAATCGCGGACACGCTTATCAATCCTTCGTCGCTGAACCCTCGACTTAGTGAGACCACATGTGCCGGACTTATGGCCGGGCTAGATGCGGTTAGGAGCAAGCGACCAACTACCGCAAAAGCGTTCGTAGGGTCCTTAGAGGAATCGCCAGTACCGAATTCAGTTTCGAGAACGCAACAGGTAACCGGACGTGTGTTCATCAGCTATAGCCACGCCGATATGCGCTGGCTGAAAAAACTTGAAACTGTTGTGACGCCGCTCGTTCGTGAGAACCGGTTTGCTACGTTTGTCGGAAGCAGTTCTTCATAGGCAGCTTGTAAAGATCGCGGAAGTTATCCACGCGAATACCACTTCTGAATGAAATCCGGATGAAGCTATGGGAAAAGTAAACAACCTTGTCTACGCTGACAGTCGGCTGAGATCGGTCCAGCGGTCATAGGAACGAGGCAAGAGCTTCGTTCGGGAAGGTCTTGGCCCGTCGTTTCTTGCCGTCCGTCTTGTTCTCTGCTACCTTTATCTTGTCGTGAGGAGAGCCGTGGAGCGGCAGCGTTGGGCTGAGATCGAATCCATTTATCACGCAGCGCTGGCTAAGCAGCCGCAAGAGCGGTCAGCGTTCCTCGAGGGCGCTTGCGCTGGGGATGCCACCTTGCGCGATGAGGTGGAATCTCTGCTCCACCACGCGGAAACGCCGTTACCGAGTCCGTTTGAACATGCCGACTGGGAAGCGATTTTGCAGACGGCCCGACTTGTTCAGAACGGGTCTGCGCTGCCGCCTTTTCAGCCGAATCAACTGGTGGCCGACCGGTTCGAAATTATTCGAGAAATTGGCGCTGGGGGTATGGGCGTTGTCTATGAGGCATTTGACCGTAAACGAAATTTGCGCGTCGCCCTGAAAGCAGCCAAGCCTGGGTTTCAGCGATTGTTGTCACCGGAACTGGAGGGCGCGCTCACGGTTCGCCATCCCAATGTTTGCCGGGTGAACGAGATTCACACCGCCCATACCGATCAAGGCGATGTGGACTTTCTCACGATGGAGTTACTGGCAGGGGAGACTCTGGCGGAACGGCTGAAGCGGTGCGGACCACTTACAGAAAAAGAAGCGATGCCGATTGCGCGCCAGATCTGTGCTGGGTTGGCGGAAGCGCACCGTAGCGCCGTGATTCATCGCGATTTAAAGACGGCGAACATCTTTCTTTGTCCGAACGAGGATCATTCCGTTCGTGCGGTAATTACCGATTTCGGTCTGGCGGGCGCGGCTCATAGGGAGGGCGAATGGGCAGGCACTCCGGGTTACATGGCGCCCGAGCTGCTGAATCGTGAGAGCGCATCGATCGCTTCCGATATTTACGCGCTCGGCGTGACGCTTCATCACATGGTGGCCGCGACGGCGCAGCCTGGTCCCGAGCAGACCAAAGGTCTTTCCGCACGCTGGAACAAAACTATTGGCCATTGTCTGGATCAGGAACCGGAGAAACGTCCGCGAAGTGCCGACGAAGTTATTGCTGGTTTAGAAGGTAAATCCACTTACAAACTACTCTGGCTTGCCGTACCATTAGCGGCGAGTCTTGTTTTTCTTTCGGCACAAGTTCGGAACCGCGTTCACGATTTTGTTTGGACACCACCGGCGCTGCGTTTGTTGGTGTTGCCGGCTGGCGGAGCTTCGAAGAACGATCTGGCTCGAGGCGTATTGCAGGATGTCGCGAACCGTTTGTCCCATCTGCGAAGCGGTGCGCGTAGCATTGATGTAATTGGGCCAGAACAAGCTCAAGAGTTGGCGGTCCAAGCACCAGCACAAGCACAGCACGTAGGTGCGACGCACATCTTACAAACCACTATTGTCAAGGAGAAAGACGACGTTGTAGTCAGCAGCGTGGTCGTGGATGCGAGGACGCATGCTCACATACGCGACTTTTCTTCGCGCTACACACCAGATTTGGTTGGAGCCATTCCGGCCGCTCTTACCGGCGAGGTGACGGAGGCGCTGGGATTGATTGGAGGGTCGCCTGAGACCTTAGCATTTGCGGCAACCGCTCCTTACGACAAGGCTTTGCTATCTCTTCAGCAGGACAGCCAGGCGGACGAAGAAACGATCCGCCTCTTTTCGGAAGCCGCGGGTCTTGACCCACGCTCGCCATTGCCCCTGGCCGGTTTAGTAGAAGCCGAGATCAAAAGTTTTAACGATACAAAAGACAGAAGCCACCTCACGCAAGCTACGCAATATCTAGAAACAGCCACTCATTTGAATCCGGATTCGGCGCGGGTTCATTTGGCGGCCGGAAAGCTGGACTTCGCCAAAGGTGATTATGAAAAGGCGCGTGAACAGGATCTGCGAGTCGAGGAATTAGAACCAGGCAATATGGACGCGCTCATACACCTGGCAAAAGCGTACTCAAAACTGAACATGCCGGAGAAGGCGCTGGCCACTTATCAGGAAGCGGTGCATCTTCATCCGGAACTGTACGAACCTTACCTGTCGCTTGGGGTGTTCTATCACTTCAGAGGTCAGTATGATGCAGCCGCTGAGCAGTTCAAGAAAGCAACCGAGCGTGCCCCGCAAAATTACCGGGCGTTTGCGAATCTTGGCGTTTCGTTGAATAATGCGGAACATTACAAGGAAGCTGAAAATGCGCTCCGGAGGTCGCTAGAAATTCGCGAGACCGCCGATGCAATTAATAACATGGGAATCGTCCTTGCGGCACAGGGACGCGACGCTGAGGCTATTCCGTATTACAAGAAGGCGCTGGATCTCAATCCGCACCAATATCTTCAATGGATGAATCTGGGCGATTCGCACCTTGCTTTAGGACACGCTCGTCAAGCAAACGAAGCCTACCGGCAGGGGATGGCTCTGGCGCTGGCCGAGCTCAACGAGAATCCCAGCTCGGGGTATGCGCACGTTTTTGTCGGTTATTTCGCGGCGCGATTAGGCGACCGGATGCGAGCGGAGAGCGACATTCGGCAAGCGCTGCAACAGGCTCCGGGCGATGCGCGGGTGATCTACCACGCGGTTACGACGCTGGAACTGCTCCACTTGCGGGACGAGGCTTTGGCTGCTTTGCGCGATGCTTCCCCCGAGGTTTTACACGAAATGGAAAGAGACCCAAAATTCTTGGGAGATTTTGTTAACGATTCGCGCTTTAAAAAGATAGTAGCTGAAAAAACGCAAAGGAGACAAGCTGAGTGACTAAGACGAAAAAGAAGGCGCCCGCTAAACGGGCTGAGGTGCGGACATCCTCATTAGCGAAAAAGAAGGTTCCCGCGAAGAAGAAGGCTATAAAAAAGGTGGCAAAGAAGACGGGAAAGAAGTTTTCTCACGCAGAGGGCAGCGTTACGGACGAAAAGCCGAAACCGAAGAAGGGCGCGAAGAAGAAGGCCACAAAGAATAAACCGAAGCCTTATAAGTTGCGAAAGGGCGAAGACATCATGACTCCGTTTCCGCAAGGGGAAGGTAGCGTCACGGACGGACAAGGCAAGACACAACCACCACCCGGAAAAACCGGCCGGTGAGATTCACATGGCGCTAACGTCCGACTTGATCTTCGCGAACGGCGTGGACGGTGAAACTGGCGATTATCTTTTGCCGCCCATGCCGCCGAGCGAGATAGCGCTTATCGCTCAGGGTAAGCGCCCGGCGGACGATGAACACCAAACCGACCTTAAATATAAGCATCAACAAGCCAATGAGGTCCATTTGGGATTGGCTGAGGGCCATGATCCTAACGACTTAGCAGAGGCGGGTTGGGGCGTCATCTTCGCGCACGATGCCGACTCAGCGGTAATCAAGGCGATGAGCAAGCTGCTTGATCACCGAAAAGGGCAAGCGGGGGCCCGGTACAAGGAATACAAGGAAGAGTCGGGCTTCCGTCCAGGTGATTCCAATCGAACGTTCTTGGGGCGGCAGCAAGCGGGCCCTGGCTCCGTTGACCCGACGAAAGTGCCATATTACTTGCTCATTGTTGGAAGCCCCGAAACCATTCCTTATCGCTTCCAATATCAACTTGATGTTCAGTATGCGGTTGGGCGTCTTTGCTTTGACACGCCGGCCGAATACGCTCAGTATGCGGAATCGGTGGTGGCCGCCGAAACTCAGGCTGTGGCGCGGCCTCATCAAGCGGTGCTGTTCGGCGTCGAGAACGACGATGACAAAGCCACGGCTTTGAGCACTGAGTATCTGATGAAGCCCTTGGCAGAAGGGCTCAAGAATCCGCCAGCCGATTGGACGATCAATCGAATCAAGCCGCAAAACGCAACGAAAGCTACGCTAGCGGAACTACTCGGCCCCAAGAATGCTCCCGCTTTGCTGCTCACCGCCAGTCACGGCATGGGCTTTCCCAATGGCAACCCGCTTCAAAGAGACACGCAAGGGGCTTTGCTTTGTCAGGATTGGCCGGGTCCCGTTGCCTGGCGGAAACCTATACCGAAGGATTACTATTTTGCCGGCAGTGACTTACTGCCCGACGCCGATCTGCATGGCATGATCGCCGTGCATTTCGCTTGTTACTCGTTAGGCACACCGAAACTGAATAATTTTCCAAATCCGCAGGCGACGCTTCAGACGGATATTGCGCCTTATGATTTTGTGGCAAGGCTCCCGCAGCGATTGCTGGCTCATTCCAACGGCGGGGCTCTTGCCGTGATCGGGCACATGGAGAGGGCCTGGAGTCAATCGTTTGCCTGGGGCACGGACAGCCAGATTACTGTCTTTAGCAATTTGTTCAAACGGCTCATGAAAGGTGACCGTATCGGCTACGCCATTGAATCCTTCAATGAGCGCTATGCGGAGCTTTCGGTGGACCTCACTTCGATGCTGGAAGATATCAAATTCGGCGCGAAGGCTGACGAGGTAGCTCTTTCGGGAATGTGGATTGCGAATAACGATGCACGCAATTACGCAATTTTAGGCGACCCCGCAGTGCGTCTGAACTGAGTTAGGCGGATTGGCAGTAGAGGTGGCCTTCCATGGCAACGTCGGAGGTTTCGGGCGTGATCATGGTACCGGATTCTATGTGCCGAATGCTGCGGTAGTTCACGTCCCAGAGGAAGGCAACGATCTCGGCCACTTTGCGTTTCTTTTCTCGAACGGTGTCGCCGTGCATTTCCAGGAAGAGAGCGGGCTTGCTCAATGCAAGGGTTTGGCAGGCGCCCTGCAGGGCTTGGAGTTCGAAGCCTTCGATATCGATCTTGATGAAATCGGGACGGGGCAGCTGGGCTTTGGTGATCTCCTCGTCTAGCGTGACGATGGAGATCTCTTCGGAAACTGCAGAAGTGCTGTGCGCGATTTGATCGGCCATTTTGGGATCGACACTGGAGCCGCCGGGCATCAGGGGATCGGAAACCATTTTCAAGGTTTCAGATTTGGAGCCAACACCGAGCTTGAAGATTTTGACATTCTGAATTCCGTTCAGGGCAATATTCTCGGTCAGACGTTTATTGTTCTTGGTGTTCGGCTCGAAACAGATGACTTGCTTGGCGCGTGAAGCGAAGAATAAGGCCAACAAGCCCTGAAAGGAGCCGACGTCGTAGACGGTCTGACCGGCAAGGTTGAGCTCTTCCCAGAACTTGTGTTCAGGGGTCAAGTCGCCGCCGGACCGAACCGGAATCCAACCAAGGCCACCCTTGCGCCGCATCCCTTTGAGGAGGCCGTGATGAACAGTGTAGGTGAGGCCGTCGAACAGATTGGCACTAATCCAAGCGACCACACGGTGCCTTACGGAATAATGTTGAAAGGGAAGATCTTCTTGGCTTCTGGGAGTGGGGTCAACGACCTTCGACTCAGCCATTTTAGGCGCTGGCACAGTTGTGAATATAGCACCGTTAGTCAGGAAGCGATAGTGCTGTGTAGGCTCCGGATGAACAAAGAACTATATATTCTTTACCGCCGACTTCATAAACAGCGGGGATGCCGCCGATGGGCGTATCGAGAGGTTTCTCCCACAGAACTTTGCCAGTTTGTTCATCGAGGGCGCGGATCATCTTATCGGAAGTGCCGGTGAAGATCAGCCCGCCGGCGGTGACCACCGGGCCGCCTCTGGTGCGGCTGGCGTTGCCAAGCGGGACTTGCCATTTGATGGTGCCGGTGTTGAGGTCGTAGGCGGTCATGGAAGTCCAAGGCAAAGAGATGGGCGAGACGCCCGCGCTGGTGGACATGAAGCCGAAGCCGCTTTCATAACGGTCGGGGCCGACTTTGGGAGCGGGCGTGAGTTTCAAGATGCACGGCAGGTCTTTGGAGACGACGTAGAGAGTGCCGTTGGTGGGATCGACGGCGGCTCCACCCCAATTGGCGCCGCCGTTGTTGCCAGGCATTTGGACGGTGTCGCGCAGGCCGGGCGGAGTGAAGAGGCCTTCGTTGCGGGCGCTTTGGATCTGATCTTTGATGCGCGCGCGTTCGGCGGGATCGGTGATCAGGGCGCTGAGATCGTCGGCGGTGAAGGTCTGGCGAGCGAATGGTGGCGGCTTGACGGGGAATGGCTGGGTGGGCCAAGCGTGCTCGTTCGGCATCTCGGACTTGGGCACAGGGCGCTCTTCGATGGGCCAGAGAGGTTGGCCGTTGTCGCGGCGGAAAACCCAGATGAAGCCTTGCTTGCTGACTTGGGCGACGATGTCGAGAGGCTTGCCATTGTGTTGGACGGTGAGGAGTTTGGGCGCGGTGGCGTCGTCGTAATCCCAGATGTCGTGGTGCACCATTTGGAAGTGCCAGAGGCGTTTGCCGGTGCGGGCGTCGAGAGCAAGGAGGCAATCGCCGAAGAGGTTGGCGCCGGGACGGTCGGCTCCGTAGAAGTTGTACTTGGGGCTGGCGGTGGGAATGAAGACGATGCCGGATTTAGGATCGACGGTCATTTCGCTCCAGGCGTTGGCGCCGCCGACAGACTTCCAGGCATCTTTGGGCCAAGTGTCGTAGCCGAACTCGCCTTCGTGCGGGATGGTGTGGAACGACCAGCGGAGGGCACCGGTGCGGACATCGAAGGCACGGATGTCGCCTGGCGCGGAACCCCAGCCTTCATTGGTGGCGGAACCGAGGATGAGTAGATCTTCGAAGACGCGGCCCGGGGTTAGGGACTGGACGAGCTTGAAGGATTGGGGATCGCGGCCGAGGCCGACTTTCAGGTCTACGAGGCCATGATTGCCGAACGACGGGATGGGCACGCCGGTGCGGGCATCAATGGCGTTGAGGACGTGATCGGCCGAGAAGAAGAGGCGGCGATCGGAGCGGTCAGGGCTTTCCCAATAGTTGATGCCGCGGTTGGTAATGACTTTGGGAGCGGGGAGGTGTTGCCAGATCCAGAGTTGTTTGCCGGTGGCGGCGTCGAGCGCGACGATGGAATTGTTGTGCGCTAAGACGTACATGACGCCATCAACGACGATGGGGCTGAAGGGGTAGTGATTGGCGTCTTCGATTGGGTAATTCCAAGCAACCTTGAGCTGGCTGACGTTGGAGAGGTTGATTTGATGAAGGGCGGAGTATTGGGCGGAATCGGGCGAGCCGCCGTAATCAGACCAGGTGCGGTAGGTCTGAGCACACGACGGCAGGCTCGCGAGGAGCGCGAGAGTGACAAGCGCAGTTTTCATAAGCTTCTAGTTTTTCACGAGCACTGTGTCTTGGCGGTCGGCGCCGCGGCAATTGTCGAAGAATTTTTTCACTTTGGCGAATTGGTCGGGCGGGATGGTGGCGGCTTCGGTGCGGAGTTCTTCCGTCATAACGAGGAACCCGGGCTCCTGTTTGAAGGTGAGCGAGAACTTGGCGAAATCGGAGTTGTATACAGCTGGTACGGGAGCGTCGTCGAAGGTGAAGCCGTCGGGAAGTTTGACGCGGATGGTTTTGCGGTAGAGGGCGGCGGAGAGAATGATGGGGCTCACGCGCTTTTCGTCTTTGGGGAACAGCGGAGAGATGGACCGCGGGATCTCTACGATGGACGGTTTGAAGACGAGTAGACGCCCCTGCATGAGCTGGGCATAATCGGGCGAATCAAAATCGATTTTGACGTTGAACTTGTTTTCTTCAAAGTGGTCTTCCGGGGCGATGTTGGAGATGACGGCACCACGGGCGCCCGCGGTGACAAAACGGGCATAGTTGTTTTTGTATTCGTCAGGTTTCAGATCGGCGTGGCAATGGCGTT
>Ga0302319_10014855_pt1 | contig 14472 bp, 15 predicted proteins | sample Bog_T0_2_FD_203319 | JGI IMG/M metagenome (GOLD analysis project Ga0302319, IMG submission 203319) | Peat permafrost microbial communities from Stordalen Mire near Abisko, Sweden - Bog_T0_2 | ecosystem: Environmental > Terrestrial > Soil > Wetlands > Peat | place: Sweden: Abisko, Stordalen Mire... | reverse complement strand
CGGCGAGACGAACACGATCCCGCTCCACGTCGAGATCCTCTACAACGAGTACAACACCACCGGCGCCTTCGCGGTCGCCTCGCTCCTCGCGCTCCTCGCCCTTGCCACCCTCGTCATCAAGTCCGCCATCGAGTGGAAGCAGGGGGTCTCCTCATGAGCATCGAGGCCCATGGCATCAGGAAGAAGTTTGGTTCCTACACGGCCCTGGACGGCGTCGACCTGAACGTGCCGCAGGGCAAGCTCGTGGCGCTCCTCGGGCCCTCGGGTTCGGGCAAGACGACGCTCCTTCGCATCATCGCCGGGCTCGAGTTCCCGGACGAGGGCAGCGGCCGCGTCCTCTTCCACGGGGACGACGTGACGGACGTGCCGGCCGGCAAGCGCAAGGTCGGCTTCGTCTTCCAGCACTACGCCCTTTTCCGGCACATGTCGGTCCTGGAAAATGTGGCCTTTGGGCTTCGCGTAAGGGGCCGGCGCGAGCGGCCTTCCAATTCCGCAATCATCGAGCGGGCGCACCGGCTCCTGGAGCTCGTGCAATTGGATGGCCTGGCCGGGCGCTTCCCGTCCCAACTCTCCGGTGGCGAACGCCAGAGGGTGGCCCTTGCGCGTGCCTTGGCCGTTGAGCCCAAGGTGCTTCTGCTCGACGAGCCCTTCGGGGCCCTGGACGCGCGGGTGCGAAAGGACCTGCGCCGCTGGCTGCGGAAATTCCATGACGAGATCCAGCTGACCACGATCTTCGTGACCCATGACCAGGAGGAGGCGCTGGAGATCGCCGACGAGGTCGTGATCATGAACAAGGCGCACGTCGAGCAGGTTGGAACGCCCCAGGAGGTCTACGACAAGCCGGCGTCGCCCTTCGTCTACCAGTTCCTCGGCAACGTGAACGTGCTGAAGGCCCCTGCGCTGGCGGGCACGCTGCGCCGGAACGTGCCTGGCGACTCCAACCCGGACGGCCAGATCTACGTGCGCCCGCACGACATCGAGCTGCGCCCCCACGACTCCTCGTCGCAGGGCCTCTCCGCCATCGTGCGCCACATCCACGCCGCCGGTCCCCATGCCCGCATCCTGATAGAACAGGTCCATAGCCGGGAGCACGTCGAGGTGGAGATATCCCGCGCGGAACTCGCGGACCTGGACCTGAAGGTGAATGACCTGGTCCGGATGCGCCTGCGCCAGACCCACTCCTTCGACGAGGATTACGCTATCTGATCGCCCTCGACCCCATTTTTTCCCAAAACGTACTCAACCCAAAAATCATATGGCCAAGATATACAACGACATCACGGAGACTATTGGAAACACGCCCCTCGTCAGACTGAACCGGACCGCGGCCGCCCACGGGGCGCAGGCGGAGATCCTCCTCAAGCTGGAGTTCTTCAACCCCCTCTCGAGCGTCAAGGACCGCATCGGCTTCGCGATGATCGACGACGCCCTGAAATCGGGCCGCATCACGAAGGACACGGTCCTCATCGAGCCGACCTCAGGCAACACGGGCATCGCGCTCGCGTTCGTCGCGGCGGCCCGCGGCCTCAAGCTCGTCCTCACCATGCCGGAGACCATGACGCAGGAGCGCCGCCGCATCCTGAAGGTCCTCGGCGCGCGCCTGGTCCTCACCGAGGGCGCAAAGGGCATGAAGGGCGCGATCGCGAAGGCCGACGAGCTCGCCACCAAGATCCCGAACAGCGTCATCCTGCAGCAGTTCTCCAACCCCTCCAACCCCGCGGTCCACCGCAGGACGACGGCCGAGGAGATCTGGAAGGACACCGACGGCAAGGTCGACATCGTCATCTCCGGCATCGGCACCGGCGGCACCATCACGGGCATCGGCGAGGTCATCAAGCCGCGCAAGCCCGGCTTCAAGCTGATCGCCGTCGAGCCCGCGGGCTCCCCGATCCTCTCCGGTGGCCAGCCCGGCCCGCACAAGCTGCAGGGCATCGGCGCGGGCTTCGTCCCCGGCGTCCTCAACACCAAGATCTACGACGAGGTCATCACCGTTAAGGAGGATGACGCCGCCCCGATCAGCAAGCAGGTCGCCAAGATGGACGGCATCCCGGTCGGCATCTCCTCCGGCGCCGCGATCTGGGCTGCCATCCAGGTGGCCAAGAGGCCCGAGAACAAGGGCAAGCAGATCGTCGTCATCGTGCCGTCCTCGGCCGAGCGCTACCTGACATCCTGGCTCTTCGCGGACCTGAGCGTCGAGAGCGACAACATCGACGACCTGATGGCCGCACCGGTCGCCTGATTCCACTGTAGGGCCCCGGTCCGGTTCCCAAGGGGACCCGGCCGGGGCCTTTTTATTTGGCCCTCGCGGGGAGCTCGACCGTGAACCCGCGCGGGTTCACGGGCACGGAGACGGCCTCTCCCGCGCGGATCCGCCCCGCGTAGTCCGCCCAGTGCAGGTCCGGATAGGCGGGCTCGCGCAGGCGCGGCAGGTTGACGAGGAGGGCCCAGACGCAGAGAAGCGCGCATATTTGGGCCGGCCGCCCCGACTGGACGGCGCTCGCCACCAGGAGCCAGAGCGCCAGGAGCTGAGGGATGTAGACGTAGCGCGCGCGGGTCTCGGGAGTGAAGAAGAGGTAGTACCCGTTGCTCGCCCGGTAGAGCGTGCCGGCCAGGATGAGAAAGAAGGCGAGGCCGAGACCAAGGCGGGCCATCCGGTACATGCCCGGCCTCAGGGCAAGGTAGGCCACTCCGGCCAGCGTCAGGAGCCCGACGAGGGTCCCGACCACCTGGTCGGTGTCTTGTCCCAGGAGTGACCCCACGAGAAGCGAGCCTGCGATCCTTCGACCGATGATGGGCAGGATGAAACGGTAGGGAACTGTGCCGGGAGAAAGATCCGGCGCCGCCGATGCCGTTTCGTGGAGCATCAAGGCCTGGACGCAGGCACAGGCAACGACGATGCCGGCCAGGAGGGTGCTGGCCCTGGACTTTCGCAGAAGCGCACGAAGGAGGAAGAGGGGTGCCAGGATGATGCAAAAGGGCCCGGTCATCCCCATCGCGGCCACGGCGACCACATCGTGCGCCCACTGGCCGGGGCGGGCGGGATCGACCGAGAGGAGGACCAGCACGAGGCCCGCGCCCAGGATCCACTGCAGGTTCACGAGGTTGAGGAGCACCTCGTGGGTCTCGGGCACCAGGACGACGGCGAGCGCGCAGAGACCCGCGAAGCGCGGGAGCGGGCTCCGCGAGGACAGCGTGAGGCCGCAGACGTAGAGCGTCGCAAGCGTCGCCGCACCGACGAAGACCGCAGGCGCCAGGAGCGGGTCGACATGCGCCGCCAGGAGCGCCACGGAGCGCAGCACCGTGTGGAGATAGCCTCCCATGGGATCCAGGAAGGCGCCCGCACCCTCCGTCATCGCCTTCTGGTAGAAGACGCTGTCCTCGGCCCAGAACTGCGGGTTCGACCAGGCTTCGGCGCGCCGAAGCCCGAGGACCGCGGTGCAAACAGTGACGACCGCCCACAGCGGCGGATCCTCGAGGAAGCGGCGTGTTCCGCCCGTCGTCTTCATCGGGCCGTGACCGGGTCGGACTCCCTGGACCACCTGTAGAAGCAGATCCCCATCGCGATCAGCGACACGGTGACGCCGGCCACCTTCATGAGGATCCCCGCCAGGAGCTGGTCCTGCGCGGGCGTGAAGTCCGCGATGAGCCGCGGCGCATACTCATAGGTCGGATAGAGGATGTCGTTCGAGAAGACGATGTAGGCCGCGACCGGGATCATCATGATCTCGGTGCCCACGAGGTAGATCATGCGCGTCCCGTAGGACGGCGCCGGCAGCACCCTCGAGGGGCTGACGAGCGGCCACCAGTAGAGGAGCGAGACGGCCAGGAACATCAGGTGCTCGCCCACGTGGACCAGCTTGTCCTGGAGCGTCCACTCATAGAGGAGCGGCAGGTGCCAGACGCTGATGACGAGCGACGAGATGACCGCGCAGGGCAGGGGCTTCACCAGGAGCGCCATCGGCATCCGGACCGCGGGTCTCGAGAGGAGGGGATCGATCATCCAGCTGGGTATGCCGAGCATTATCAGGAGGGGCACGGGATACATGATCACCAGGTGCTGGGCCATGTGCGCCGTCAGCAGGAAGCGCTCGCCGATCTGGTCCAGCGGCGAGCCGACTGCCAGGTAGAAGAGGACGAGGCCCGAGTAGAACCGCCAGGCGTGCGCCCGGGGGTAGGGGACGCCGGGTGCCAGGTTGGAGCGGAAGGGGCCGGCCAGGAGCGCGTACAGCCATCCGGCCAGTATCAGGCCACCCGTCAGGAAGGGTTCGTTGTGCCAGTGCCGCCAGTCGATCATGGATGCCCGGGTGGCGGCCCGGAGTGTGGCATCAGACCACCCGGATCACCATCGCCGCGGGGACCTCGAGGCACGCGGACGTGAGCGGCCGGGCCGCGTCCGTCGAGAAGAGCTTCAGGAGCGCCCACATCGTGCCGCTGGCGAGGACCAGGCCGATGAAGAAGAGGATGGTGCAGAACGCCTTGTCCCACCTCAGGTGCATGAAGTAGAAGATGACGAACATGAACTTCACGGTCGAGAGGACCACCAGCACCGTGACGAGGATCCACGTCAGGAAGGGCAGGTAGACCGTCACGAGCTCGAGGCCCGTGATGACGGCGAGCAGCATCGCGATCTGCACGTAGAGGCCGAACTTGCTCTTCTCGAGCTCGTGGCCGCCGGGCACCGCGGGGGAGGATGTGGGAGCGCTCATCTTTGGATCAAATGTACTCGAGGAGGTAGACCGCCGTGAAGATGACGATCCAGACGATGTCGACGAAGTGCCAGTAGAGGCCCATCGACTCGACGTCGATCGCCTGCTTCTCGGTCAGCCTGCCGGTGTAGGAGTACAGGAGCATGCCGGTCAGCCAGATGACGCCGATGAGGACGTGCAGGCCGTGCGTGCCGGTAAGCGTGAAGAACGTCGATCCCAGTATGCTGTTCGTGATCGTCAGGTGCTTCTCGAAGACGAAGTTCCTGAATTCGTAGACCTGGCAGCCGAGGAAGATGAGCCCGAAGAAGATCGTCGTCAGGAGCGACCAGCGCAGGCTCTTCAGGTTGCCCTTCTGGATGGCGTTCACCGCGAGCGCCATCATGAGGGACGACATGAGCAGGATGAACGTCGAGAACGAGGTCAGCTCGATGCTGAAGACGTCCTTCGCCGCCGGTGTTCCTGGCGGCGGGTGCAGGCGGTAGATCAGGTGCGTCGAGATGAGGCAGCCGAAGAACATGCAGTCCGAGGCCAGGAAGGCCCACATGAGCAGCTTCTTGTTCGGGATGCCGGTCGTCGTGCTCGGATCGTGATGATGGTCAATGGTGCCTGCGGCCGTGCTGCTCATGTAAGGTGTGCCTTTGGGTTCAGTGCGAGCCGTGGCCGTCGTCGGGCTTGATGCTGCCGTCGTCGTTCAGGTGGATGTGGTAGCCGTCCGCGCCCTCGAGGGACCAGAGGACGACCGCCACGAACATGATCGCGCCGCCGAGGATCGTGACGCCGACCTTGGGGCCCCAGAAGCCGGGGTAGTCGTGGGTGTTGGCCGGGTCGATGACCGCGACGCCGAGGGCGCCGATTAAGATGCCGCAGCTCGCGACGAAGGGCCAGATGGACATGTGCGGCATGTGCACGCCGCCGTGGGCCTCGTCGTCCTTCTTGTGCTCGGCCTCCTCCTTGGCGATCTCCTCCCTATGCTGCTTCGCGTACCACCAGCCGTCGCGGGCGTGGACGGTCGGGATGACCTGGAAGTTATACTCCGGCGGGGGGTTCGGCAGCATCCACTCCAGCGTGCGCCCGTCCCAGGGATCCATCGTGGTCTTCTCGCCCTTGTAGTAGGTGTAGGTGATCGTGATGAAGTACGTCGCGACGCCGACCGCCAGGATGAAGGCGCCGATCGTGGCGATCATGTTGCCCTCGGCCCAGCCCATGTTGCCGTCGTAGGTGTACGTGCGCCTTGGCATTCCGCGCAGGCCGAGGAAGTGCATCGGGAAGAACGTCACGTTGAAGCCGATAAAGACCAGCCAGAAGGACATCTTGCCCCAGAACTCGCTCACCTTGCGCCCGAACATCAGCGGGAACCAGTAGTGGATGCCGGCAAAGAGCGCGAAGAGCGACCCGCCGATCAGCACGTAGTGGAAGTGGGCGACGATGAAGTAGGAGCCGTGCTGCTGCGCGTCGGCGGGGGCCGCGGAGTGCATGATGCCGGAGAGGCCGCCGATCATGAACATCCAGAGGAAGCCGATCGCGAACATCATGGGCGTCCTCATCGCGATGTGGCCGTCCCATAGGGTGCCGATCCAGTTGAAGATCTTCACGCCCGTCGGGACCGCGATCGCCATCGTCATCAGCGCGAAGGCCGCCGTGGCGGTCGTCCCCATGCCGGTCGTGAACATGTGGTGGCTCCAGACGCCGAAGCCCAGGAAGCCGATCGAGGCGCCCGAGAAGACGACGATCGGGTAGCCGAAGAGGGGCTTGCGCGCGAAGGTCGGCAGGATCTCGGAGATGATGCCCATGGCGGGCAGGATCAGGATGTACACCTCGGGGTGGCCGAAGATCCAGAAGAGGTGCTGCCAGAGGATCGGCATGCCGCCGTTGGAGACCTCGAAGAAGTTGGTGCCGAAGAGGCGGTCCATCATGATCTCGACCAGCGCGATCGTGATCGCGGGGAAGGAGAGGACGATCAGGAACGACGTGAAAAGCGTCATCCACGTGAAGACCGGCAGCCTCATCATCGTCATCCCGGGGGCGCGCAGGTTGATGATCGTGACGATGAAGTTGAGCGCCGCGGCGATGGACGCCACGCCGAGGAGCTGGAGCCCCATGACCCACATGTCGATCGCGTGGGTCGGGGCGAACGTGCGGGTCGTGAGCGGCGCGTAGCCGAACCAGCCGGCGTCCGGGGCGCCGTCCTTCATGAACCAGCCGAGGTTCACGATGATGGCGCCGACAAGGAAGGTCCAGAAGCTGAAGGCGTTGAGCCGCGGGAAGGCGACGTCACGCGCGCCGATCTGTAGCGGCATGATGAAGTTGAAGAAGGCCGCGCCGATGGGCATGACCACCAGGAAGATCATCGTCGTCCCGTGCATCGTGAACATCTCGCTGTACTGCGCCGACGTCAGGAACGTGTTGTTCGGCACCATCAGCTGGATGCGGATGAAGAGGGCCTCGAGGCCGCCGAAGATGAAGAAGAAGAGCCCGGTGATCCCGTAGAGGAAGCCGATGCGCTTGTGGTCGACCGTGGTCAGCCAGCTGATGAGTCCCGTCTTCGACGTCGGGCGGTACAGGACGAAGGGCTTCGCCTTGTGCTCCCCTTTGTCTAGAAAATCTGCTTTTGCCAGTGCTTCCATGGTAAGAGTTACTTGAGGCTCGAGAGGTAGTTAACGAGGGCGTCCTCGTCCTCCGGGGTCAGCTTGATCTCGTTGGCGACGTATCCCTTCATCCACATCGTGTTGCCGGGCTTCACCTCGTTCGGAGCGTGGATCCAGCGGTGGAGCTCGTCGCGGTTGTTCTCAAGGAGTCCGGCCGCGATGGTGGACCGGGAGCCGACGTGCGTCAGCTCGGGGCCGACGACGCCGATGTAGCCCTCGCCGCGGATCGTGTGGCAGCTGGAGCAGGTCTTCGACGCGAAGAGCTTCCTGCCCTTGTCGATCAGGGCCGGGTCCTCGCCCGAGGCCGGGGCCTTCTGCTGGGCGCGCCATGCATCAAGGGGGTTCTCGTCGTACTTCGTCGTGTAGCCCGCCTCGTTGCGGGTGAACGTGCGGTAGTCGGCGAAGTGGGCCGCCCCGGCCGGGGCGCCGTCGGCCAGGGCCGCGACCTTGCGGGCCGGGAGCATCTGGCTGTTCACCCAGTCGTTGAACTCCCTGGGCCCTAGGGCGATCACGCGGAAGCGCATGACGGCGTGGGACTCGCCGCAGAACTCGGCGCACTGGCCCCAGAAGTAGCCCGGCTTGTCGGCCTCCACCCAGAGGTGGTTCGCGCGGTTCGGCATCATGTCGACCTTGCCGGCCAGTTTCGGGATCCAGAAGCTGTGGATGACGTCCACCGTGCGGAGATTGATGTGCACCGGCCTGCCGGCGGGGATCACGAGCTCGTTCGCGACCGAGAAGGCCGCGTTCACGGTCTTGCCGGTCGGGTCGAGCGTCTGCGCCGTCTCCGCCGGGTAGTCGAACTTGAACCACCACTGGTAGCCCGTCGCCGTCACCTCGTACGAGTCGGCCTTGCTCTCAAGCGGCACCTCGAAGGAGTAGTAGATCTCGCGCAGCGTCGGGACCGCGATGATGACCAGCGCGAAGACGGAGGCCGCGATGAGGCTGATCTCGACCATCGGGTTTCCATGCGCGTGGTCCGGGCCGATCTTCTTCTCGTCGGCCGCGTCCTTGGCCCTGAACTTGAACATCGCGTAGGCGAGGACCGAGCCCACGACGACGAAGATGAAGAGGCATACCCAGCAGGTGACGTAGAAGAGGGCGATCTGGCGCCTGGCCACCGGGCCCGCCGGGTCGAGGGTCGACTGGGGGCCGCCGAAGTCGATCAGGCAGCCGGAAAGGAGGCTCAGGAGGGCCACGGCCCCGGCGGAGCTGGCGATGCGGGAAAACGTGGAGGAATATTTGGACAAACGCATGTGTGCAGGCGATCTGGATTGCCGCCCTGAAGCAGTCTCCAGACTCCCAAGAAGAGTCGGGGATCGCCGGGGCATTTCAAGCCATATTCCGATACATTTCGGCGCGCATTGGCATTGGGCAACACAGGCTTGCGCCAAGCGCCACATATTAACCCCCCTCGGCTCGCCATTAGCGGGGCATTTTCGCCAAAAAAAGCCCAATATTCGATTTGCGCTGCAGGGGCTCCCGCCCGACCGTGGAACCTCCATGAAAACGCGCCTTATTCTCGCCTCGAGCCTTGTCGCCCTGATCACCGCCGGCTGCGGCCAGAAAGCCGCCGCCCCCGCCGACACCGCGGCGGCCCCGGGCCCCCAGACGATCGAGATCACGGCCGGCGACACGATGAAGTACGACGTGACCGAGATCGACGCCAAGCCCGGCGAGGACCTGAAGGTCATCCTGACGAACAACGGCACGCAGCCGGTCGAGGTCATGGCCCACAACTGGGTGCTCCTGAAGTCCGACGCGGACGTCGCTGCCTTCGACGCGGCCGCCCTCACCTCCAAGGACACCAACTACATTCCCGCGGCCCTCTCCGGGGAGATCCTGGAGAAGATCGACATCCTCGGGCCCCGCAAGTCGGGCGAGGTCGACTTCAAGGCCCCGACGACCCCCGGCCAGTACCCGTTCCTCTGCACCTTCCCCGCCCACTACCAGGTCGGGATGAAGGGCTTCCTGATCGTCAAGTAGGCGGAGTGTTTGGGTTGATTGTCGGGCCCGGCGGGGTATGATTCCGCCCGGGCCCATGAATTACCCCCACGGCACCCCCAACCACCGGCTGGGCCTCGCGGCCAAGTCGTCGATCGCAGGAGCCTGTGCCTGCCTCCTTCTCCTCTCCGGCTGCGGCGGCGGGGATCCCTTGGACCACAAGGTGGATTCCGGCAACCAGATGGACTTCTCGATGTGGGAGGCCAAAGTGGAGGGCAACCTGACGCCCGAGCAGGTGACGGATCTGAAGTCCGCCCTGCAGGAGTACCGCTTCCACATCATGGCTGACGGGACTGCCCACGGCAGCGAGGCCATCGAGGCCGCCCTCATGGATTCCATAAACGGGAGGACGCTGCGCTCGGTAATTCTGCAAGGCCTTGGATGGGAATTGGATAGGTCTGAGGCCGAGCGCGCAACGCTTGAGGATTCACTGAAGAAGAATGCCCAGATGTACACCCGCCCGGGCGACACGGCCTCCGCCAATTACCTCTCCGACCTTCATGAGCGCCAGGTGGCCCGGCTCAATGCCGCCACCGAGGAGGTCAAGAAGACCCGCGACCGGATAGCTGCGGAGACGGCGCCCGCCCCGAAGTGAGGCCTCAGGAGGCCACCTGGCCGGTCGGCCACCAGACGTAGAGGAAGAGGTAGACGATGACCCCCGTCACCGAGACGTAGTACCAGATGGGGAAGGTGACCCGGGCCCACTTCTTGTGGCGCTCATACTGGCCCCTCAGCGCAAAGATGAAGGTCCTCGGCACGAGGAAGGCTATCAAGGCCGCCAGCGGGATGTGGGTCCAGAGGATCAGCAGATAGAGGGTCCTGACGGCGCCCGTCCCCCCGAACACCGCGTGGAGGTTCCTCATGAGCGCATGGTAAGCCACATAGAAGACAAGGAAGAGGGCGGACGTGACGGCGGCCGTCAGCATGCAGGCGCGGTGCCTCTTCATGTCGCCCCGCTTGATGAAGATGAAGCCGGCCGTGATGAGGACGGTGGACGTCGCGTTGAGGGCCGCCTCGATGGGAGGAAGGTCGTGTACGGTCATGATGTGTGGGCCAGCAGACGGTCGGCCACGAGTGCGCCGAGGACCACCGGAAGATAGATGAGGGAAAAGAAAAACAGCCTCCGCGCGCTCCTGTCGCGCCCCGTGGCCTTCATGAAATCGAGCCCCCGCCAGAGGAAGAAGACTCCCGCCGCCGCGGCGACAAGCGCATACGCAAGGCTCGTCTGCCTGAGGAAATAGGGGAGCAGGCTGACGGCCACCAGGGCCAGCGTCGCGACGAACGACCACACGGCGACCTTCGAGCCGGTCTCGTCCCTCACGGGAAGCATCGGGAAGTTCACGGTCGAGTAGTCCCTGCGATAGGTCCAGGCGATCGCCATGAAGTGCGGGATCTGCCAGAAGAAGAGGACGCCGAAGAGGATCCAGCCGAGCGACGACACCGAGCCCTCGGCGGCCGACCAGCCGATGAGCGGCGGGAATGCGCCGGCCACGGCGCCGATCTCCGTGCTCCAGCGGCTGTGCTTCTTGGCCGGCGTGTAGCAGCCAAGGTACGACGCGATCGTGAGGAGCGTGAACATGGCCGAGAGTCGGCCCACGTTGAAGAACAGGATGATCAGCGCGACGAAGCACATCCCCCAGCCGAGGACGTAGGCCGAGCCGCCCTTGATCCTGCCCGTGGGGATCGGCCGCTGGGCCGTCCGGCCCATCTTGGCGTCGGTCTCGCTCTCGCTCCACTGGTTGAGCGCCGCGACGCCTCCCGCGGCGAGCGACGCCCCCGCGGCCAGGAGGAGGACCTTGATCGGGTCGTGCTCGGGCCTCGCGGCAAAGTAGCCGACGAGCGAGGTGAGGACGGAGAGCATGCTGAGCCTCGGCTTCGTCAACTCGACGTAGTCCGAGAACTTCGCGTGCGTGGGGAGCGTCTCCGTCACGTGTCACCCTCGATCCTGTCGCGGTACGCCGACCAGGTGAGCCAGAAGGCCGTCGCGAGCGTGATCGCTCCGACGAGCACGTGGCCCGTCGTGATCGCGGGGTTGCGGAGCGTCCTGACGATGGCGGCGCCGAGGAAGATCTGCACCGCGAGCAGGCTCACGAGGGCCGAGGCGCCGCTGCGCATCGCTATGGGAGAGGCCTTGTCGCGCCAGATGGCGACCGCGAAGAAGCCGACCGCCACCGTGATGACGAGCGCCATCACGCGGTGCGTGAACTGGATGCCGACCCTGAAGTCCCAGGTCGCGGGCAGGAGGCCTCCCTCGGGCGTCGAGAACGGGAAGGTCGGGATGGCGAGCCCGGCGAAGCTGTGCCGCATGACGGCCGCGACGCCCAGCTGGACGAAGATCAATCCCACGCAGACGGCGCCGGCTGTCCTCACCCCCTTGCCGACCGGGACCGTGCGCGACGCCCAGCCCCTCGAGAAGGCCAGCGCGATCGCGATAAGCGTGCAGACGAATGCCTGGGCGAGGCAGGCGTGGAGCATCGCGAAGACGCGGCCCACGCTCGTGCCGATGGAGTCAATCTGCACGTGGTCGAGGAGGACCCGGAGCCCGCCGACCACGGCCTGGGCGAAGACAAGCACCACGGCGAAATACGTCAGCTTCCTGAGCCACGCTCGCCCCTCGCGCCTCCAGGCCCAGACGGCGAGGATCACGGTGAAGGTCGTCATGAGCCCGGCGCTCAGGCGGTGCGAGTGCTCGGCGAACATCGCGATGTTCGAGAGCCAGCCGTTGGGGTTCAGGGACCCGTTGGAAAGCGGCCAGTCCTGGAAGGCCATCCCGGCCCCGATCGTCGTCGTGAAGGCGCCCAGCGTCACGAGCACGAACACCCAGGTCGCCGCGATCGCCGAAAACGCCGCCAGGCCCGGCTTGTAGCCGGACGAGCGCGCGGGATGTGGGTCGATTGCCATGAGCCGGGGGAATGGAGCGGAGAAGGTACCATGGTGCCCTCTGCAAACGCTTTGACAATTTTTTCCTCCGCCGGATTGGTGGTAGGATGCGAACTAATGCCGTGCGCCACTTTGCCGCATGTGCCGCCCTGTGCCTGTTTGCAGGTGCCCTGGGGTGCCGGAAGGGCGACTCGGTTTCGACGATCAACGAGGTCAGCGTGAACGGCGAGCGCCGCTTCCCGCTCTCCGGCAAGGTGATCTCAGCCGACCCGGCCAGGAAGGTGATTGTCGTAAGCCACGATGAGGTCGTGGGCTACATGCCCGCCATGACCATGGACTTCCCTGTCTCCGCGGGCGACGCCGCGGCGGCAACGCCGGGCGAGAGGATCCGCGCCCAGCTCGTGGTTTCAAGGGACAACACGGTCCGCCTCGAGGACATCTGGCCCGACGACAAGGCCTCGGTCGACAACGTCGGCGCGGGAGCCCGGATGCTCCACCAGGACACCTTCGAGAAGGGCAAGGGGGCCTTCCGCGAGATCGGCGAGGCCGTGCCCGACTTCGTCCTCTATGACCAGAACGCGCGGGTCGTCGGCAGCTCGCGCTTCCGCGGCAAGCAGGTCATGGTGAACTTCATCTACTCGCGCTGCCCCGTCGCCAACATGTGCCCGCTCTCGACGACCAAGATGGTCGAGACGCAGAAGCTGGCCCGCGAGGCGGGCATACCCAACGCCGAGTTTGTCTCCATCACGCTCGATCCGAAGTACGACACGCCGGGAGTCCTCCACGACTACGCGGCCGACCGGCACATCGACACCTCCAACTTCTCCTTCCTGACCGGGCCCGACGCCGCGATCCAGGACCTCCTGGCGCAGTTCGGCGTCATCGCCGAGTTCAAGGACGGGATCCTCAACCACACGCTCGCCACGGTCCTCGTGGACGAGAAGGGCGTCATCCGCTGGCGCGCCGACGGGAGCGCCTGGGAGCCCAGGGAGTTCGTCGAGAGGATGCACCGGTGACGGCGGACGCGATGCCGGCCAGGTGGAGCCCCGCGCAGCGGCGCTCGGTCGCCGTGATCTCGGTCGCGGCGGCGGCGCTCTTCGTCGTCGTGCGGCTGCTTCCCACAGGGACCAACCTCTCGCACATGGATTTCAGGGTCCAGGGCGGCAATGTGATCGAGTTCTGCGACCCCGCGAACCCCCAGTTCCTGCCGGTGGTGGCGGTCCGCTCCCCCGTGACGCTCGCGGTCGTGCCCTTGGCGCCCGCGAGGGCGGGGGAGGACGTGGCGGCGTCCCTCGTCCTCACGACCTTCAGCGGGAAGCCCATCGCTCCGGAGGACCTCCAGGTTGTCCAGACAAAGCGGATACACCTGCTGATCGCCGACCCGTCGCTCGACGACTACCAGCACGTCCACCCCGAGCCCGGCAGGAGGCCGGGCGAGTGGACGTTCCGGTTCCACCCGAGGTTCGGCGGCAACTACCGGATCTTCGCCGACTTCACCCCGGTCGCGACGAATCGCGGGCTCTACTCGGAGAGCGAGATGATTGTCGCCGGCCCCCCGAACCCCGTCGTCCCGGGGACGCAGTCGCCCTCGTGGACCGCGTCCGTGCCGCCGTATGAGTTCTCGCTCGCGCCCGCGTCCCTTCCGATCAGGGCGGGTGTGCCGGCCAACCTGAAGCTCTCAATCAGACGCGTCGGCGGCGGCACGGTCCCGCTCTCGCCCATCATGGGCGCCTTCGCGCACCTCGTCGCCTTCGACACGCAGAGGAGCGGCTTCGCGCACATCCACCCGAACGAGACCGATGTCACCCAGCTCCCGGATGCGATCGAGCCCGCCTTCACGTTCAAGGTCTCGATCCCCACGCCTGGCCGCTATGTCATCTGGAGCCAGGTGAACCTCGGAGGCACGGAGACCTTCGCCCCGTTCTGGTTCGATGTCGCGAGCCTCTAGAATTTCAGGTGTTTCACTGTCACGCCCTTGTTGATCAGCTGGTTCAGGGAATCGATGCCGATCTTCAGGTGGGTGTCCACGAATGAGTCGTCGACCTTCCGGTCGCTCTCGATCGTCTTGACCCCCTCGGGCACCATCGGCTGGTCGGAGACCAGGAGCAGCGCGCCCGTCGGGATCTCGTTGGAGAAGCCGACCATGAAGATGGTGGCGGTCTCCATGTCGACCGCCATGACCCGGATCCGCGTCAGGTACTTCTTGAACTCGTCGTGGTGCTCCCAGACGCGGCGGTTCG
>Ga0302319_10014853_pt1 | contig 14472 bp, 9 predicted proteins | sample Bog_T0_2_FD_203319 | JGI IMG/M metagenome (GOLD analysis project Ga0302319, IMG submission 203319) | Peat permafrost microbial communities from Stordalen Mire near Abisko, Sweden - Bog_T0_2 | ecosystem: Environmental > Terrestrial > Soil > Wetlands > Peat | place: Sweden: Abisko, Stordalen Mire... | reverse complement strand
AACAGCTCGCAACACTTCGTCAAATTTTCGCTTTATTATCACGCCCGACGCAGGAAGGCCAGACCCAGGAATCGATTCAGTAAACACCACATGTAGTGGTCGTCTTGCCATGTACTCCATATAGATAAACAATTGAGCTAATCAGCCGCCAAAAAGCGGCCTTTTCCACAGCTTCCCGGCGCACACACCAAGCCACACTCAATTTCCTCTTTGACGAATAAGGAAATGGGGTTACTATCATAAGGAAGTGGTAATTTATGGACCAAAAGGGAGTCCAGTGGTAGAAAGCGACCACCAAACACGCTCCACCCACAACTCTATGGCCAGTTTACCCGCATTTTGGCGGTTTGGAACTTGAGGCAGCACAAATGTTTCGCGGAAACCACCCAGCGACGATCGACGAGAAAGCGCGGCTCAAGGTTCCCGTGGCCTTCAAGCAGCAGCTGGATGCCCGTTTAGTCACCCAAGTGTACGTCACCAGTTCCGACGGCAGAAGCGCGGAGATCTGGCCGCTTGAGGAGTGGGAAAAGCGTGAAGCGCTGCTCTTGCAGCACAACATGGATGAATCGGTCCAGAAATACCTGAACCTGACCAGCTATTACGGCCAGCAAGTGGCGTTGGACAGCCAGGGCCGGGTGCTGGTTCCGCAGATTCTTCGCGGCGCGGCCAAGCTCAACGGGGAAGTTGCCGTGATGGGCAAGATCAATTACCTCGAGGTTTACAACCTTGCCATGCTCGAAGAAGGGCTGCCGGCCACAGCAATGAACTCGGACGATCGCAAGGCAGTGGCTGCAGTCCTCAGCCGCCAGATTTGAAGCTAATCCCCTCAGGGGGCAGCGCATGACGGTTCAAAATGTTCGCCATGTGCCAGTTCTTTTTCATGCAGTGATGGATTTTCTCTCTGTGCGTCCGGGCGGAACGTACGCCGACTGCACGCTGGGCATGGGCGGCCACTCGGAAGGAATTCTGAGGCAGCTCGGAGCTACGGGCCGCTTAGTGGCATTTGACCGCGACCCCGAAGCGCTCGAACTGGCAAAGGCGAGGCTCAGCAGGGTTTGCGAGGAACTGGGCAGTGAAGCGCCGCAGGTTGAGTTCATCGGCGAGGCCTTCAGTTCCATCGCGCGGCACGCGCCGCAGGGCTCGCTCGATGGTTTGCTGGCTGATTTCGGCGCCAGCAGCCTGCAATTCGACGAGGCGCGCAGAGGGTTTAGCTTTCAGGCGGACGGGCCGCTGGATATGCGTCAAGACACGCGGTCCGGGCCAACTGCCGAACAGGTGGTAAATGAGATTGAAGAGCGCGAGCTTGCCAATCTTATTTACGAATTAAGCGAGGAAAGGAGGTCGCGGACAGTCGCCAGAGCAATTGTGCGCGGACGGCCGATTACTACAACCGGGCAATTGGCTCGCATTGTGGCTTCGGTCGTCCCGCCCAATAAAAATTGGCACATTCACCCGGCAACCAAAACATTTCAGGCTCTTCGAATTTACGTTAACAACGAATTGGACGAGATCAAAGCATTGCTTGAGGCCGCACCCAATCTGCTTAAGCCCTCTGCAAAGTTAGTCGTCATCAGCTTTCATTCCCTCGAAGACCGCATCGCAAAAGACAGTCTCCGGGATGGCGCGAAGCGAGGCATCTGGAACATTTTGACCAAGAAGCCGGTCACGGCCGGCGAAGAAGAGATCGAACGTAACCCGCGCTCAAGAAGCGCAAAGTTGAGAGCAGCGGAAAAGCAGGGACTAGGGACTAAGGGACTTGGGACTAGGAAATCCGAACCGGAGGGTCCGGCAAAAAGAATTTGGGGAGTGTAGTAATTTCCTAGTCCCTTAGTCCCGAGTCCCTAGTTCCTGCACGACGAAGGAGAGCAAAATGGCGGCATGCACAACAGCTATCTACGAGTCCGGGCGCGGCGTCCAATTGCAAATCGCCGAGCGCAACGCCCTGCGCCTGGCCCGCCAGGCCGCGCTGCGCAGGCTGGCCCGCACGCCGGAGATTTTCTTCGTCAAGTACATCGATAACTCCCGCCTCGTCAAGGCGCCGGACCCGGTTCGCGCCCGCCAGATTCGCATCTTCTCAGCCGCTGTTGTCGTACTCTTCTCGCTCATCTTCTTCTACGGCGTGCAGCACTTTTATGCATTGGAGTGCAGCATCCGCGTCGAGGCGGAAAAGCACAACGTCGACCAGCTCCGGGAAGAAAATCGTCAGCTCCGGCTCACCCAGGCGGAGCTCGCCGACCCGGCGCGTATTGATAAAATGGCCCGCCTGATCGGTCTTCAGGCGCCCGAGCCCGGCCAGATCGTGCAGGAACACAGTGGCCCCGACTCCAACTCCCCTGCTCTAGCCCAGATAACCCCGCCGGCGCGTTAAGCCTGGCGGAGCCTGCAAAATTGCAGAGCCGAAACCCTATGCCTGCATCCATCCGTCCCATTCGCGGCGTCCCACGCACTGTCCAATTCCGGCAGGTACGCTTTTGGCTTATCTGCTTTTTCTTCTTCGCCTGGGCCAGCGCCATCGTCGGCAGGCTGGCGTGGCTGCAACTTCTGCATCACAGCTACTACGTCGATCAGGCCCAGCAACGCCAACAACGCACCACAGAGGTCGCTCCCCGCCGCGGTGTCCTCTATGATCGCAATCTGCACGAGCTGGCCATGACCGTGCAGGTCGATTCCATCTTCGCCGTGCCTTCGGAGATTGACGACAAGCCCACTGCCGCGCGCGCGCTCTCCGCCCTGGTCCACACCGATCCCGACGACGATGGCACAACCGAGCAGCAGATCGCCAGCCGCCTGGCCAAGAGCAACAACTTCATCTGGATTGCGCGCCGCGTCTCCGCCGACGTCTCCTCGCATGTTCACGACCTCGACATGAAGGGCATCTACTTCCGCAAGGAGTTCAAGCGCTTCTACCCTGACAACGAAATCGCCGCGCAGATGCTGGGCTACGTCGGCATCGACGACAACGGCCTCGGCGGAATCGAAAAACAATTTGACTCTGATCTGCATGGCTCCCCCGGCCTCATCAACACCGACTACGACGCGCGCCACAAGCCGCTCGGCTCCACGGAGAAAGAGCCCACCCCCGGCCGCAACCTCGTGCTCACCATCGACGAGTCCATCCAGTTCATGGCCGAGAAGGCGCTGGACCACGCCATGCAGCGCACCCAGGCTGCCAGTGGAACGGTCATTATTCAGGACGTTCACACCGGCCAGATTCTCGCGCTCGCCGTGCGCCCCACGTTCAATCCCAACGGCCTGCGCCACGCTTCGCCCGAGACGCTCCGCGACCACGCCGTCAGCGATGTCTACGAGCCAGGGTCAACTTTCAAGTTGGTTACATACTCCGCCGCCCTGGACCAGCACGCCGCATCACCCGACGACAACATCGACTGCCAGGGCGGGCAGATCACCCTCGCCGGCCGCGTCATTCACGACAACCAAGGCGAGCACTACGGCGTGGTCCCCGTCCACAAGGCGCTCGAGGTCTCAAGCGACGTGGCCGCCGTCAAGCTCGCGCTCAAGGTCGGCCCCGACCGTTTTTATGATTACGTCCGCGCATTCGGCTTCGGCTCGCGCTCCAACGTCGAGCTGCCCGGCGAGACCCGCGGCCTGCTCCGTCCCCCGGCCAAGTGGAGCGGCTCATCCATCGGGTCCATCGCCATCGGACAGGAGATCGCAGTGACGCCCGTCCAACTTGTCACCATGGTCTCTACCATTGCCAACGGCGGCGTCTATCTGCCTCCCCACGTGCTGATGCCAGAACCTGCCACAGACTCAGACAAAAAGTTGGCCGCACCGCAGGTGGCGCAGGTGCCGCAGGTTGCCCAGCCCTTCAAGCTCGGCGCGGAACTGCCCAATCCCCTGCCCGATGGATCTCACCGGGTCGTCTCCGGACTCACTGCAGCCCAGATGCGCAAGATGATGGAAGGCGTAGTCCTGTTCGGCACCGGCAAGTCCGCTCAGCTCAACGGCTACTCGTCAGGCGGCAAGACCGGCACCGCGCAAAAAATCAATCCCGCCACGCACACCTACTCCAAAACCATGCACGTCGCCTCCTTCGCCGGCTTCGCTCCGGTCAACAATCCCGTCATCGCCGTAGCCATTGTCATCGACAACCCGAAAGGCGCGTACTACGGCGCCGATGTCTCCGCGCCCGTCTTCTCTGAAGTTGCCCAGCAGGTCCTCGAATATCTCTCCGTCCCGCACGACATCGATATCCGCGCTTCAAGAAACAACAGCGCCAGCAACGTGCCTCTCAAAGAGGACGACAACGAACCCCAAAGCGAAAACATCGATGCCCTTTACGCCGCCGCCAACGACCTGCCCAGCGACGACCCGCTCAGCAAGTCGGCTTCCTCCGAGTCTGGCCCTCTATCTCCTTCATTAAACCAGAAACCCGCCGTACCGCCGGCTCCCACAACAAATCAGACAACAGTGCCATCCTCTGCTCTAAACCAGAGGTCCGCCCCACCGCAGGTGGCGCGGGTAACGCAAACAAGCGGAATGCTTTCCGTTCCGAATCTAATCGGCCTTCCCACACGCAAGATCATCGAACAGGCCGCCGCCGCTGGGCTCGAAGTCGAAATCACTGGCATCGGCACCGCCCGCGAACAAGCCCCTGCCACAGGCACAAAAGTCCCGCCCGGCACCCACATCGCCGTCCGCGCCTCGCGCTGACTTGTTCCCGGCGTACTTCCTCCCATCCATCTACAATCAACCCAGCATGAACTGGTCTGAACTCACAGCAGAAATCCCCGCCGTCGGGGCAGGAGGCAGCTCCGATTCCCCCATCACCGGCATCGAATACGACTCCCGCCGTGTACGCGCCGGCTCGGTCTTCGTCGCCATGAAGGGCGCGTCGACGGATGGCAACAAATTCGTGGACAAGGCCATTGCTTCCGGCGCACTCGGCGTCATCACCGACTCGCCACACACTTTCGATCGTCTGCTCGTCTTTGAACCCGGCCTTCCCGTCCTCGAAGTCGAACACGGCCGCCGCGCGCTCGCCGAAGCCTCCGCCGCATTTTTTTCTCACCCGGAAAAGAAGCTAGCCGCCACGGGCATCACCGGCACCAACGGAAAAACCACCACGGCCTTCCTGACGGAAGCGCTCCTAAACTCCGCCGCCCGCAAAACAATCCTCATCGGCACCATCGAAAATCACATCGCCGGTGAAGTACGCCCCTCAGTCCACACCACGCCCGAGTCGCGTGATCTTTACGAACTGATGGCCGAAGGCGCAGCCCTCGGTGCAACCGAGATGGTGACGGAAGTCTCAAGCCATGCCCTCGATCAGGCGCGCATGGCCGGCATCGCGTTCGATGTTGCCATCTTCACCAACCTGACGCGCGACCATCTCGACTATCACCAAACCATGGAGAAGTATTTCTCCGCCAAGAAACTGCTCTTCGACGGCACCGAGTACCCGGCCCCACGCGTCGCCGTCCTCAACGCCCACGATCCATATACCAAGCGCCTCTCCGCGGCCGCAGCAAGAACCGGCGCACAAATCATCACTTACGGCATCGGCCAGGGCGACTGGCAGGCCCAAAGCCACACGCTCACATCCAGTGGCGCACAGATCTCGCTCGTCACCCCAGATGGATCAGCCCAAGTCGCCTCGCCGCTGGCCGGCGCAGTCAACATTCTCAATCTGCTCGCCGCCTGCGCCGCCGCCTACGCCCGCGGCCTTTCCTTCACGGAAATCATCGCCGCCATCCCCACGCTCCACCCCGTCCCCGGCCGCTTTCAACCCGTCGATTCCGGCCAACCCTTCACCGTCATTGTCGACTACGCCCACACCGACGACGCCCTGCGCAACCTAATCACCCTCGCCCGCCAAATCACAGCTTCGGGTGCCTCAGATCTGGGTGCCCCCGGTCCCTCGCCTTTGGGGACCGGGGATGGGAAGAACACTGCCACTGAAAAATCTGGAACCGGAAGAATCATCACCCTCTTCGGCTGCGGCGGAGACCGCGACAAAGCCAAGCGCCCCAAGATGGCCCAGGCCGCCGGAGAACTCAGCGATCTCGTCATTGCCACAAGCGACAACCCGCGCTCCGAAGATCCGCGCGCTATTCTCTCTGACATTGAGCCGGCCCTGCGCGCAACCGGCGTCCAATATCAAATCGAACCCGACCGCGCCGCCGCCATTCGCATCGCGCTCCAATCCGCCGCGCCCGGTGACGTAGTGCTGCTCGCCGGCAAGGGCCATGAGAAAGTACAGATCCTCGCCGACAGCGCCATCCCCTTCGACGACGTAGAAATCGCCCGCTCGATCCTCAAAGAGTTGAGCTGAGAAGCAATCTCACCCCCAATACCACGTAGCCAATCCCACCACAGAACCCGCGGACTCGCTGACTCGCTATTTCTGCGCGGCGGAAGCTGACTAGATATCTGACCGTGCGATCCTGCTCTTTTCGATTTCGAGGTTTCCCACCCTTTCGCCAGAAAAAAGGCGAAAGGATGGGGCACGGAGGTCTACCGTGAATCTAAAAACGCCCTAGACCCCGAGCTTGCTCTGTCCACTGTTCACTGACCACTGACCACTGTCCTCTGTTCACTGACCACTGTTCACTGTTATCGTGAACTGCAATGATCCTCACACTTCGCGAGGCAGCCATCGGCGCAGGCGCGGTGCTTGAAGCTCCGTCCAGTCTCGCCGATGCCGGCTCGCTCACCGTCACCGGCTACTCCATCGACTCGCGCACCGTGCAGCCCGGCGAGCTGTTCTTCGCCGTCCGCGGCGAGCGCCTCGACGGACACGACTTCCTCGCCGACGCTCTGGCCCGCGGAGCGCGAGCGGCCGTCGTCTCCTATGCCCGCGTCGCTGGGTTGCCCGATGCCGTGCTCGCCGCGCCTCTGCTCATTGCAGCCAATCCAATGCTGGCGCTGCAATCGCTCGCGGGCCATGTCCGCCGCCAGTGGGGAAAAACCGTTGTCGCCGTCACCGGCTCGGCCGGCAAAACCACCACCAAAGATGCAGTCGCCGCGGCCCTCGGCGCAAAGTTCCGCGTACACAAGTCGCAGGGCAACCTGAACAACGGCTTCGGCCTGCCGCTACAACTGCTGCGCCTGATGCCCGAACACGAGATAGCCGTCGTCGAGATGGGCATGAATCATGCCGGCGAAATCGCATCGCTGGCGCGTATCGCCACGCCGGACTGGGGAGTCGTCACCAACGTCGGCACCGCTCACATTGAAAACTTCCCTGACGGCCAGGCTGGCATCGCCCACGCCAAGTTTGAACTCGTTGAGGCTCTGCCTGCATCCGGCATCGCCTTTCTCAACTCGAGCGACCCTTATGTTGCCCAGTTCGGCCGCGACTTCTCCGGCCGCGTCGTCTACTTCGGTAACAACCCCACCGCCAACCTCCAGATCCTTTCGACAAAAGAAGATTTATCCGGCCTCCACGTCCATTTCCGCGCCGTCATCCGCGAAGCGGATCGCAAGGGCAACCGCGAAGAGTATCGGGAGGGCAGCCTTACCCTGCAATTGCTCGGCGCGCACAACGCATCCAATGCCATGGCCGGCATCGCCGTTGCGCTCGAAGCCGGCGTCGATCTCGATGCCGCCGTTGCCGCACTCGCCAAACTCACCGCTGGCGACAAGCGCGGAGAGATCCTTGAGCTGAACGGCGCAACTCTGCTCAACGACTGCTACAACTCCAACCCCGAAGCCCTGCGCTCCATGATTCGCACCCTGGCCGCGCGCCCAACAGCCCACCACAAATCTGCCCGGCGCATTCTGGTCGCCGGCGAGATGCTGGAGTTGGGGGAAAACAGCCAACGGCTGCACGCCGAGTGCGGCCGGGCAGCAGCAGAAGCCGGCATCGACCTCGTCGTAGCCGTGCAGGGCCATGCCCAACATCTCGCCACCGCCGCCTGCGCCGCAGGAGTCGCCTCCATCTTTCTTCCCGACGCAGGCGCCGCAGGCCAGTGGCTCGCGCAAAACCTCCGCCCCGGCGATATTGTTTTGGTCAAAGGCTCTCGCGGCGTCCACCTCGAGCGCGCCATCGAAATTGTTAAAATGCATTCCGCACCATCGGAGTCGCAATGAATCGACGCCGCTTCGCTGAATTCTTCCTGCTCTTCGCTTTTCTATTTTGCGCCCGGCCCTCGCTCGCAGCAACTGATCCCGCGTGGACCCGGCCATTTCCGGCTTTTCGGATCGCCGGCAACCTCTATTACGTCGGCAGCGAGGATCTCGCCTCGTATCTTATCGCCACGCCGCACGGTCTGATCCTCATCAATAGCAGCCTGGAAGCAGACGTTCCGCTCATCCGCGACAGCATCGAAGCCCTCGGCTTCAAATTCTCAGACATTAAAATTCTCCTCATCAGCCACGCCCATTACGATCACTGCGCAGGCAGCGCGGAGATCATCAAGCTCACCGGCGCAAAATACTACGTCATGGACGCCGACGTTCCTACCGTCGAGTCCGGCGGCAAGACTGACTTCTTTTTCGGCTCCGATCCGTCCTTTGGCTATCCGCCCGCCCATGTCGATCGCATTCTGCGCGACGGCGACACAGTGACTCTCGGCGGCGCAGTCCTCACCGCGCATCTCACCGCAGGTCACACCCCCGGCACTACCACATGGACGATGGATGAAAATGAAAATGGCCGCCTGCTCCACACGGTCATCCTCGGCAGCATCAGTATGAACTCCGGCTACAAGCTCATCGACAATCCGGCCTACCCGCGGATCGCATCCGACTACAAGCGCACCTTTGCGCTACTCAATGCTCTGCAGTGCGACATCTTCCTCGCCGCGCATGGTTCACAATTCGATCTCGCAAAAAAATATAGCCGTTGGAAATCAGGCAACAAAGATGCCTTCATCGATCCCGACGGATACAAAAAATTCATCGCAGGCAGTCGGCAAGACTTCGAAGCAGAATTAAGCCGCCAGTCTGCCACGATCCGATAGACCGCGTATCAAATACTGCGATGTAACAGGGACAAGTTGGCCCTTGGCGAAATTAGTAGTACTGGTGGGTTAGGTAAGACAGAAGAAGCACGACGGCGCTCACAATGGTTACCAGCACGACGCTGTGCTTGAATGTAAATCGGAATAGCCTCGTCTGATCGTGTACAGACATGCCGGTTGCAGCGGCAGCAACGGCAATGGTCTGGAGGCTGATCATCTTGCCCATCGCTCCGCCAACGGCGTTGGCTGATGACATCAGAATCGGGTCCAGGGCGAGGCGATTGGCAGTCACTACCTGCAAACTGCCGAACAGCGCATTGGACGATGTGTCGGAGCCGGTGAGAAAAACTCCCAGCCATCCCAATAAGACACTAAAAAATGGAAACATGGCTCCGGTTGCGGCAAACGCTAATCCCAGCGTTGCGGTGGCTCCGCAATAGTTCATCAGAAACGCGATCGCGAGTACGGACATGATTGTAATGGTTGGCAATAGAAGCTGACGCGCAACGCTCCAGAGCAAGCTCACAAAGCGAAGTGGATTTAACCCGAGGCATGGGGCCGAAAGTAGTGTGGCGACCATGCATGCCGTGCCCGCTGCCGAGAGCCAATTCAAATTGAACACTGCGGCATACGGAGTTGGAACGCGAACCACAGGCGGCATGCGCTTGACGATATTGTTCAGAAACGGCCAGGGAAATGAGATGCTTTCCTTATTGAGCAGGTCCTGAAATGGCTTGACTCCCCAGAGCAGTACGCAGAGCACTAAGATTCCGTAAGGCAGCCACGCATGGAGAACCGCGCCCATGCCCGGATGAGCAACGTTGTCTGCCGCTGCTTCTTCCAATGCTGCTCCTTCCTCAAGCCTCAACTCGGCGCGAGTTCCGGTAGCCTCGGCGCTCATCCCGGCGCCTGTGCTGCGAAACGATGTTGACGAAGCATGCAATTCAGGATGCCGGAAGCGCGAGAACAGGACGATGCCTCCCATCGCGGCCGATGCGGAGAGAATATCCGTGAGTTGAGGTCCGAGATAAGTGGATACGGCCCACTGTACGCAAGCGAAGAGTCCGCCGGCTACCAGCGTCGGCAGCCAGATTCCAGACATGGCCTGGATGCCGCCCATCGAAAGAATGAGATATGCGGGCAGTATCAATGACACCGGAGCGCAGATGCGGCTCACCACGGTGCTCAAGCTTCTCAGGGGAAGCCCTGTCGTGGCAGCCAGCGTAATGATTGGAATGCCGATGCCGCCGTAGGCTCCCGGCGCGGCATTTGAGAGCAGAGCAAGTGCCGCGGCACGGAAAGGAGAAAAGCCAAGGCCGGTCATCATAGCCGCGGCAATGGCTACGGGCGTTCCAAAGCCTGCCGCTCCCTCAAGAAACGCGCCAAACGCGAAGGCTATCAACAAAGCCTGAAGGCGGGCATCGGCGGTTAGCCTTCCAACAGAATCCCGAATGATCTCGAACTTGCTCGTTTCCACCGTCAATCGATAAAGAGCGATGGCCCAGAAAACGATCCAAATTATTGGAAAGATGCCGAATGCGGCTCCGTTGAGAGCCGCGCTGGCCGCAGTGAGCACAGGCATCCGATAGCCAAAGACGGCAAGCAGAAATGTAATCCCGACCCCTGCAAGGCCAGACATCCACGCCGGTTTGCGCATCACGCCGAGCAGAACCAGCAGCGCAAAAATCGGGATGGCCGCAAAAAGCGCCGATACCCACAGGCCCGCCCCGAAGAGCAGATATCTCTGAGTCCAAATCACGGGCATAAATCCTCAAAGACGAGTCGATTGAGCTTATCATGCGCGAATAGCCGCATTCCAGTCACGATGGATGTGGCATTCCGATCGCGGGTCGATGGTCGCAAGCATTGTCTAGCCGTATCATGGAATTGACTGCAAGGGCATCCGTCTCGTAACTTGTCACTGATTGACGAGCCCGTCCGCACGGGAAAAAATCTATGTCTTGCCTGATCAAATCCATATATGTGTTCGCGATCTTCGCCGCGATGGCGATCCTCGTACTTAGTCCGGCGATTGGTGGCGCGCAAGTCTCCTACCCGCTGATTGTTGAAGACGCAAGCGGCGCAGCAATCCCCGGCGCAATGGTGACCGATGATGCAGGCAAAGTGATCGGCACGACAAACCCGTCTGGCGAGATCGATGTTGCATGCGCCACTCCATGCCGGGTTCGCATTGCCGCTCCCGGATTCGAGGAACAGGCAGTTGTATTGACCGCTGCCGCCACCATCGAACTCCAGCCGTCAGGACAAACCGAGCAGATCACCGTCACGGCCTATCGCGCTCCGCTTGGTGAACTCGAAAGCCCGGCCACCACGCGCCAGCTTTCCGCGCGGGCACTCGAACAATCGCCCGCCGTCACGCTGGACGGCAAGCTGCGCGCGCTGCCGGGCGTGGAGACCTTTCGACGCTCACCTTCCCTGGTAGCCAACCCCAGTTCGCAGGGCATCAGCCTGCGCGGCCTTGGCTCAACCAGCGCCAGCCGCACCCTGGTCACGGAAGACGATGTGCCACAGAACGACCCGCTGGGCAGTTGGATCCACTGGCAGGAGCAGCCGGAGCTGGCCATTCAAAGCATTCAATTGGTCCGCGGCGGCGCCAGCGACCTTTACGGATCAAGTGCCATCGGCGGTGTGATCAACGTGATTCCAGCGAGGCCTGCGAGCGATGGAGCCGAGGTCAGCAACTCCTACGGCGGCGAGGAAACGTTTGACGAGAGCCTGCTGGCGCAGGCTAAACGCGGGCCTTACGGCGCGCTCATCGCAGGCGGCTTCATCGGCACCGACGGGTACATTCAGGAGGCGCCATCGCAGCAAGGGCCTGTCGATCAGCCGAGCAATGTGCACAGCCAGAATGCGCTCATTGACCTCGAGCGCGAACAAGCAGGGCTGCGCTTCTTCCTGCGCGGCAGCGGCTTCGAGGATTCACGCCACAACGGTACGGTCTATCAATATAACAAGACGCGACTGGTGCGTTATATGACAGGAGCGGACTGGAAGAACGCAAAGAGCGCGACAGCAGCCCTTCGCCTCTACGGATCACGGGAGCGCTTCCAGCAAACATTTTCAAGCCTCTCCAACTCCGGCATCTTCGGAATTCCAACCTGCACCTTCCGTTGTGGTGAGACGCCAACGAAATTCTCTCTGGTCCCGGACAATGAGTTGGGCGCAGCGGCGCATTGGAACCAGCCGCTCGGCGCGGGCCTGCTCGTAGTTGCCGGAGCCGACGTGCGCGATGTTCGCGTTTGGGAGCGGGAACAAACCTACGGCTCCACGGCGGCGCTCACAAATCTTCGCGATCATCAGCGCGACTCCGCCGCATATGCCGAGGCGGTGTGGGCGCGCAAGGCCTGGACGATGACCGCGTCGGGCCGCATGGACTGGTTCCAGAACTACGATGGGCAATCGTTGACGTGGAATGGCACAACCTGGGTGCCGAGCGCGACACAGCCAATACAACGCGACGAGCGCCCCTTCGATCCGCGCCTCGGTCTTACCCGCAAGCTGGGCCAGCATTGGGCAGTTTCTACCTCCGGCTTTCGCGCCTTTCGCGCGCCTACGCCGAATGAGCTCTATCGCTCGACCACTGTGGGCAGCCAGACGACGCGCCCTAATTACTCTTTGCTAAGCGAGCGCGCCACCGGATGGGAGACCGGCGTGGCAACGGAACACCCATGGGGCACGGTGCGCGCAAGCTACTTTCTGACGCAAGTGAATCGGCCGATTGTGGCTGTGACCAACACGGCCACGCTGTTGACGCGCGAGAACCTGGGCCAGATTGGGAGCCGCGGCGTGTCGGTGGACTATGAGCTGAATCCGTTCAAGTGGCTGTTTGCCGATGGCGGCTATCAGTATGCTCACGCCGTGGTCTCTCGCGGCACGCAGGACCTGGGCAATTGGATTCCTGAAGTTGCGCGGAACATGGCCACGCTCAATCTGCGCGCGTATAAGCCCGCGCTGGGCACAGTGAGCCTTGAGAGCCGCTTAAGCGGCCACATGTTTGACGATGACGCAAACACATTTTATCTGCATGGCTACTTCCGCCTCGATGCGTTTGCATCCCATGATTTTCATCGGCGCTTCGAAGTGTTTGCTTCCGGCGAGAATCTGCTCAATCGCGCAATTGAAGTATCAAAAACGCCAACCACGACCCTCGGCCAGCCGCGAGTAGCGCGTGCGGGAGTTTTGATCCGCCTGGGCCACGAGAATCGTTGAGTAAGTATCCTCCGGCTTTGCAGGAGGCTTTAAGATCGGTGGCGCTCAATGATTGAGCAGTATAAACAGATTCGCACAACCCATGAGTGAACCCCGGAAATGTCAAACTTCTAATGCCCCCGGCAAAGCCGGGATTCTCCCACCGGAATAGAACCGCGAGATGCTATCGCTTCTTGCCCTTTTTGAGCTCCTGCTTTTTCTTGCCCTTGCCATCATCCTTCTTCTTCGAGGACTTCCCGGCGGACGGATTCTTGGTAGGTTTGGTCTTGCTCTTGACTACGGCCTGTACTGGCCTGGCAGCCGGCTTCGCCGCCTTCTTTGCCAGAGCCGGCTTGAGAATCTTCTTCGTCACAACCGGCTTTGCCGCCTTACTCACCGGCACAGGCACCAGCTTGGCTTTTGTCGCATCCGCTTTCACGGGAGCAACGACTGGCTTCGAAGGTTGCTTCGCGGGGGCTGATTTCACACCTGGTTTCGCAGCCGGCGTCTTCACCGTCTCCGGTTTTGGCGCATCAGGTTTGGCAACAGCCTTTACCGGCACTGGCGTGGATGCCTTCTTTCCTGAAACCTGTTTTCCACGAGGCGCGGGTACCACATCATCGTCCTCATCCGGGTCTTCGTCCTCGTCTTCCGCTTCCTCCGAACTGCCGGCATCGAGATCACCTTTGGGGATGGCGATCTTGAAATCGTCGTCATCGCCGCCCATATCGTCAGGATCATCGTCTGTTGCCAGAATGTCGTCCTCGTCCTCGTCGTCATCGACCACCTTGATCTTGGCCTCCGCGCCGCGCTTGGCGCGCGTCCGCTTGATCGTTACTGGCGGCGGCGGCGGCGGCGGCGAGTGCGGCTCAAGAAACGCGCGCATCTCCTCCGGCGTTGCCAGGTTCCCATCGATCAGTTGCAGGAAAATCTCAGGCAGAAGCTCGTCATAAATTGGCAGCTCGGGAGTAATGCGCATCTCCTGCATCAGCAGATAAGGAATGCGCTGCCGAGCCTCGGGCCAAACTTTAAGAAAGTCGTTGTAACGATCCTTGACGGCCGCGGTCTTGCTCGTAAATCCGAGCCAGAGTATCGCCTCCGGATCATGGCTGGTAAAGAGCTTGTACGCCGCCGAGGGCTTGGCATAGGCCTTGGAAAGAAGCACTTTCGAGAATTCCGAAGCCATCTCGTCCAGATCGTTCCACTCCTCGACAAAGCCGGGGCGAAGCATAGTCTTCTTGAGCGATGTCAGGTCTTTTGCCTGCAATCCGGCAGTCAATAGTCGCATCTGTGCCGCGGATATGTCCGCATGCACTCCCTGCCCCAGCAAATCAAC
>Ga0302319_10014852_pt1 | contig 14473 bp, 8 predicted proteins | sample Bog_T0_2_FD_203319 | JGI IMG/M metagenome (GOLD analysis project Ga0302319, IMG submission 203319) | Peat permafrost microbial communities from Stordalen Mire near Abisko, Sweden - Bog_T0_2 | ecosystem: Environmental > Terrestrial > Soil > Wetlands > Peat | place: Sweden: Abisko, Stordalen Mire... | reverse complement strand
GCCCGCTCCGCAGGCGAGCACCACCGCTGCCATGGCTGCGCTCTCCACCCGTGAGCCCAGAACCAGGAGGACGGCGGTCAGCGCAAGCGCAATTCCCGGCAGCACACATCGGCCTGGGCGCAGTCCGTAATGCGACACAATCCAGTCGCTCACCACGCCGCCCATCAGGCAACCTGCCGTCATCGCGAGGAACGGCAGCATCGTATACACCGCGCTGGTCTTCAGGTTCACACCGCGCGCCTGCGCCATATAAATGTAGAACCAGGAAATGAAAAGCCACGCGACATAGCCGAACGAAAAGTAGCTCGCGGTGAGTGCGAGAACTGTCTCGCTGCCGAAGATCTTTCCCCACGGGATTGTATGTCTGCCGTAGCTCGCCGCATCGTCGCTCGCGACCGCCTTGGTCACACGTCGCTCACGCACAATCAGCGCCCGCTCCGCATCGCCCACCCACGGATGCTGCTCGGGAGTGTCGCGCGAAACCAGATACCAGACCAGCCCCACCGCCGCACACACACACGCGCTGAAACCAAACGCCGCCCGCCAGCCATGGCCCAGGATGATCGCCTTAACCAGGGGAAAAGTCATTCCCCCCAGGCCAACGCCGGCAAAGATGAAGCCGTTCGCTTTGCCCCGCTCCTTCGCAGGAAACCACCGCTCCACGAACTGACTGGTAGCCGGAAACATCGTGGCCTCGCCGGCGCCAAGGGAGAATCGCACCAGCAGAAATACCAGCAGTGCATTCCCAATCCCTCGCGGCATCAGCGCCGTCAACGAGATGAAGAAGGCCCACCACGCCGCCAGCAAGGCCAGCGATCGCCGCGGGCCCAGCCGTCGCGCAAGCAAGCCGGCCGGCACCTGGAATCCTGCGTAGCCAATCAGGAATGCGCTGGATATCCAACCCAGCCGGACATTGCTGATTCCGAATTCCTTGCAAATCTCAATCCCTGCAAGGGAAATATTCGTGCGGTCCAGATACGCCGCCGCACTGATTACGGTCAGCCAAAGCACCAGCAAATAACGAATCGGCAGCCCTGTACGCGTGGTCGGCGGCGAACTTACTTCCATCTCAGGCAAGATAGCTCCGGCTCTCTTTCTCCAACTCATTGCACAGCCGCCGGCGGCGACGAGCCTCGGACATGCACGCCCCAGACCTTCCCCAGATGCGACGTGCCCGCCGGCCCCGTCACCGTCAGAGTCGGGGTGTAATTGCCTTCTCTGCCCGGCCGGTCTGCATAAACATGGACTGGGTTCTGCACATTCGAAGTTGTTCCGTCGCCGAAGTCCCACTTCCACGATGTAATCTCTCCCTCGGACTGGTCCTTGAACGCAACCACCCGCAAGTCTGCGTCAACCACCTTGAACGACCATTGCGCATCGATCGGCTTGCGAAACTGCGGCTCCAGCGGCATCAGCCTAAATCCCACCAGGTCCGATGCATTGCCGAAAAACGTCTGCTTGTGAGACAGGTTCCAGAACTTCCGCTTGTTCGAGGTTGGATCGTTGTAGTCAATCACGGCCCACGATAGCCCAATCAACTTATTCTCCGTCAACACGCTCTCCACGGCCCTCTCCGGCCCTTCGCATCCCGCGTAATCGAATGGCGTAATCCAGAACTCCAGAATCAGTTTCCCCGGCTGCCCCGGCTTGAAGTTGTAGTTGTAAGCGTGGTTGGCGTAGGGGAGGTCTTTGGTGTATTGCGCGCATCCCCAGTCCATCGTCCAGTCCTTCCCCTCGGCCGGCGTAAAGATGTGGTAGTTCTGCGCGTGGGCGCCCTGCTGCGCGTAGTACGCGTCCGAGCTGCTGATCCTCGGGTCGAGCTTGGACATATCTCCCACCGCCGCCTGCGTCCACACGTCGCGGTGGTACATGTCGATGAGCGGACCGCCCGAAAGGTCGCCGTCCACTGCGATTTCAAAGATGTCGTTGTGCAAGTCGGGACGCGAAAAGTCCCAGTAGCCCTTCGAAGCCTCATACAGAAAGTAGAGCCGGTTCAGGCCCTTCACCCAACCCACCTTAACCTTGACGTCCAGGTCCTTCGGATCGCGATTCGTGCCGTGCCCGCCGGGCGCTTCTGTGTCCTCAAGCTGGTCCATGCCGATGGCGTAGCTGTCCGGCACCATCGCCCAGTCGTCGTCGTTGCCATCGATCCGCGGGATCATGTTCGGCGGGAACTGAAATATCTTGAAGGTAACCTCGGGCCTTTCCAGTGCACTCGCAGGAAAAATCAGCAGCAGCAAAACGCACAGAACCAGCCGGGATCGAAACATCGAAACAACTCCTCTTCTTCGCCGACCGCTCAAAACACAGATCAGCGGTTGATCTTCAAGGTGACCTTGTCCAGCGCGGCGCGGTCGATCGCGTAGCCCAGCCCAGGCGCAGTTGGGGCCGGAACATAGCCGTCCGCGTCCGGCCGGAATTTATAACTGTACTCCGGCCGGTCGGCGTACTCCGCTGGGAACGGCATCTCGAACCACCACGAGTTCGGCAGCGCCAGCTCCACATGGAAGTGCAGCGCCATGTCCGGCACGTTGCCCCAGTTGTGCGGCGTGCACTCCAGCCCATGCGCATCCGCCAGCAGGCCCACGCGCATGGCCCCCGAGATGCCGCCCACATTGTCCGCGATCAGGCGCACCACATCGAGCGCATCCTTCTTGATGTAGTCGGCGAAGTCCGCAATGGAGTAGATGAACTCGCCCACATGGATCGGCAGATTCAGCGCCGCACAAAGCTCGATCAGCCCCTCCTGGTCGGTCGTGTGTATCGGGTCCTCGAACCACGCGTAGTTCAGCTCATCCAGCAGGCGCCCCACGGTCATTGCCTCCTGGCGGTTGTATCGCTGGACGGGATCGTGCATCAGGACAAACTCATCACCCACCGCCTTGCGCACCTCGCGAATCTCCTCCATATGCCCGATGTAAGTCGGAATCGCCGGGCCGGTCGCGTGCTGACCGCCGCCGGGATGAATCTTGTACGCCCGGAACCCCTGCGCCTTCGCCTTCAGCACATCGGGTACGTAGTCTTCCACCGTGGGCAGGTGCTGCGAGCTGGCGTACGCCATCAGCCGGTCTTTCGTCGGCATTCCGCCCGCAAGGATTTTGTAGATCGGCCGCTCGACCGCCTTGCCCAGAATGTCCCACATGCAGACGTCCGCCGCGGCCGTGTAGTAGTTCGGCCACGTACCGCCGCCGCGGGTTGATAATCCCGAGCCTTGCAGCGCCGGCCCTTCGAACGCAGAGTGCGCTCCTGGGTTCGCGGATGCCGCTCCAAATCCCGGCGCCACAAATCCGCCCGCACCGCCCGCGCGTCCACCGCCCGCGCCTCCGCCCCCACCGGGCCTGGCCGCTCGCGTCGGCGCTCCGTCAAATCCACCCGGCCCCTTCATGCCGCTTGTCGACGTCAGCGTCGGCAGCAGGTCCATGATGTTCTTCCCCACCAGCGCGGGCTTGGCCCACTCCAGCCAACCCGGAGTCGCGTTGCGGTCGCCGATGGTGTAGTTGCCCTCAATGCCGCTGTTGGTCACGATCGACAGCAGCTCCCCCGTCTCCGGACTGTTCAGCTTGTGGATGCTGCTGATGTCCGTGACATAGACCTTCACTTCCTTGATCGTCAGATCGGGAAGATCGCCCGGCTTGACGCCGACCGACTGGGCGGCAGCGGCAATCGGATTGGCAACCGCGGACAGCCCGGCAGCAGCGAACCCAGCGGAAGCACCAAGAAAACTGCGACGCGATACGGTCTCGTTCATCTTCTTTCTCCTATTCATCGTTCCCACGAATCCTACTTGCCGTCCTGCAGAGCGAACGAAAGGACGTTGCCGCCGGATGCGATGGCTACATACTGCCGGTCATCCACTTCGTACGTCATTGGCGAGGCCTTTATAAAGTGGTTCGTCTCAAAGTGCCAGAGATATTTGCCCGTGCGCGCATCCACGGCGGCAAAGCCTCCGCTGCTTTCGCCAAAGAAAACCAGACCGCCGGCCGTCGTCAGCACACCGGCATAGTTCGATTGCACCGGCCCCGGCATATCGATCTGCCATTCCACGTTGCCGGTCTCGATGTTGAACGCCCGCAGAATCTTCTTCGCCGGGTTCGCCGGGTCTGAGTATCTGCCATACCCTCCGTCTTCCGCCTTGCGGTAGTACCCGCAGTCCTCCACCGTCATAACGTAGTAGAGCCGGGTGGAAGGATTGTACGCCGTGGAATACCAGTTTGTGGCACCCCGCACTGGTGGACACGTCAGCGTCGGCTGATCGCTGGTCTCATTGGCCGGAAGCAGTTCCGGCGTCCACGTCTGTTGATTGATGCCGCTGGCCCAGGTCAGTCTGTCCACCATCTTCGTCGCCAGCAGCGGCTTGCCCGTCGTCCGGTCCAGCACATACAGGAAGCCGTTGCGGTTCGCATGCAGCAGCAGCTTGCGGTCCTGCCCCTTCCACTTCGTGTCCACCAGCACGACCGGCTGATTCGCATCCCAGTCGTGCAGATCGTGCGGAGTGAACTGGAAATACCACAGCAGCTTGCCTGTCTTCGCATCCAGCGCCACGTCGCTGTTGGTATACAGATTGGCGCCCGCGCGCTCGTCGCCGTCCGTATCGGGATGCGGATTGCCCACAGGCCAATAGACGATCCCGGCATCTGCATCGGCGCTGCCCGTCGTCCAGGTTGCTCCGCCGCCCAGCCCCAGCGCCGAGCCTTTCCACGTATCGGCAATCGGTCCAGTGTCACCCGGCTTCGGAATCGTCATAAACTTCCAGGCCAGCTCACCCGTCGCCGCCTTGTACGCCGCCACAAACCCGCGAATCCCGTTGTCGCCGCCACTCACGCCCGTCACCACCAGGTCGCCGACCACCAGCGGAGCAGCCGTCCCGCCAAACTGTCCCGGCGCGCCCTCCGGCGCATCCACGTCCCACAGCAGCGCGCCCGTCAGTCGATCAAGCGCGATCAGGTGCGCGTTGTCCGTGAGATAAAAGACGCGATCGCCCAGCACCGCCACTCCGCGGTTCACGCCAATCGCCGCGTCCCCGGAGATCGTCGAGCCCGGCGACTTAGGCCGCTCGTACCGCCAGATCTCGCGGCCGCTCTTGGCGCTCAGCGCATACACCTGGTTGTTCCCGGTCACGTACATCACTCCATCCACGACAACCGGCGTCGTCTCCAGCCCGGCGAAGTTGATCGAATAGGTCCACTGTAGCTGCAACTTCCCGGCGTTCGCCCCGTTGATTTGATCCAGCGGGCTGTTCCGGTTGCCGTCCAACCCCCCGTTGTAGTTGGGCCAATTCTCCTTCGCGGGATGCTCCGTGGCGTCGATCTCGGCCTTCGCGGGCGCGACTCCCGCCTCTTTCAGCGCCCCAACCCCCACTCCCTTCAGGGTGCTGAGATAGGCCAACAGATTGCGCTGTTCCTCTGCGGTTCCGCGATACGCGCCCATGACGGATTGCTGGTCCTGCTTCACCGTCTTGTACTCGCTGTCGACCAGCGGATGCAGCTTCCCATCCTTCGTCTGCAGCACCACATCGTGGCTGCCCTGCGCCCGCAGAAACCCCCGCAGCGTCGTGCCATCGTTCAGCACCACCGACGCCATGGCATATCCCGGCGTCATGTTCGCGCCTGGATTCGCCAGCACCTGTTGCATGTTGGTGAGTCTCATCCTGCTGGCAATGTTTGAGAGGTCCGGCCCATTCGACACTCCCCGTCCCCTCACAACGTGACAACTGGAACACGCTCCTTCTCCGAAAAAGATCGCCTCGCCCGCCTTTGCATCGCCCGCAGCCGGCGCAGCCGACGCCGTAGCATTTAGCGACCGTATATAGCGAACCAGTTGGTCAACATCGGCCGCCGGCAAAGGAAACGCCGGCATTCGTCCCTTGCCCTTCTGGATCACATTTGCGATGTCGCTGTCCGACATGTTTTGCAGGCTCGCGGAGCCGACCATCGTCGGCGCGCGGTCCGTGCCCTTCGCATCCGAGCCATGGCACAGCGAGCACGTCCGCTGAAACTGCGGCGGCGCATTCATCGCCTGCGCCCGCGCCGAATGCGCCGGCACTCCCGGCAGAATGCAGGCCCCAATCCACAGCAGCACCGATCGCATAGAAGGTAATCGTTTATTCCCAAGAAGCATGGAGACCTGAAAACCGGGTATGAGAGTCATCTTTAGAATGTAGCAACACAAGTTGGGCCAGGAATCTGCCCCGCAATCGACACGCGGCACAGAGTGGCGAAATGCAATGTCATCCGCGCAGATACAGCTTCAGGTAAGCGTTCAGCGCGTCGCGAACGTCCTTCTTGTCCGCCTCGGTCATCGGCGCCTGCGATGCTCCCCCACTCCCCATGCCGGGCGTGGGGCGCGACTTCGTGTCCTCTTTGAAGATGCCGCGCGCAACCATCACATACCGGTCGGCATTGGTGACAGTGGAGAACCCCTGGATCCTGCTGAACATATCGAACGATTCGCGCACCTTCCCTGCCTCGTACAGTTCCCACGCTTCCTGGAAAACATCGGCCATCCCGACCGTCGGACAGAATCCCGTAAAGCCAAGCCGCATCTCATCCATCATCTGCCGAACGCCTTTGCCCGCAAACACCGCAAGCTTTCCGTCCGTCTTTGCGCGAAGCTCGGTAACGCGTTTCAGTGGATCGCCCGCCTCGTCCTTCACCACGCGTATCGTCGGAATCGACCTGTACATCTCCACCACCAAGTCCACGGGCATGTCCCCAATCGTCTGGACGAACAGCGGCAGGTCCGTAGCCGCTCCGATGGCCTTGTAAAACTCCATGATCGCAGCATTATCTCCGTCCGGAGGCAGCGAGCAGATCGCATCCGCACCGTGTGCCGCGGCGTGCTTGGCATACGCCACCGCGCCCTCCAGGTCCTTGCCCTGCGTCTGCACCCCAATCACGATCGCCGTCTTACCACCCTTGCCCGCCGCAATCAATGACTCCGCGCCGGCATAGCGCTCATCGGCGGACAGCGTCGACCATCCGCTCGCAATCTGCGGCCAGATCAACCCCGGAACGCCTCCCCGGTTGCAGAACTTCACCTCGTTGTTCAGGCATTCGAAGTCGAGCTTGTTGTCCGGCGTAAACGGCGTAGATGCAATCGGAAACAGCCCGTTGAACACCTTGCCTGCTGTTGGAGCCGCACCCACTGCCAAATTTGAGAACGCGCTTCCTACAGCGACAGCTCCCAGCGTCTTCAGCAACGTTCTACGGTCCATCTCCGGCGCATGAAGTACCATAGGTTTTCCTCGTGAGGTTCGCGTACTTTGATACACGGCCAGCGTTTCAAATGTCAAACAAGTTCATATTTGACACTTCCGCTTCACCGTTCCTTGATCGACAAGATATGTGAGGGCTTATGAACCGTAGATCGTTCCTGCGATCCGCCAGTGTCGTGGCGGCCCAGCCGCTGCTCCGTTCCTTCGTTCCAACTCCGTCTGGCCTGCTTTATGCCTCCCCGCAAACTGCTGCAAAGAAACCGGCTTACAAAATCCCCCTCGCCGCAGCCGACCACACCCTCGCCATCAAGCCGTGCATCCTCGAGATATCTCCCGGCGTCACCGTCAAAACCGTCGCCTACAACGGCCAGGTACCCGGTCCGCTGCTGCGCCTCCGCCAGGGCGTGCCTGTCACCATCGACGTCACCAACGCAACCGACAGCCCCGACCTCGTGCACTGGCACGGACTTACCACCGACTCGCTGAACGACGGCGCAATGGAGGAAGGCTCGCCCATGATTGCTCCGGGCGGCCATCTGCGTTACAGTCTCACGCCCAACCCGGCCGGATCGCGCTGGTATCACACACACGCCGGCTCCGGCGCCAACCTTTCCCTTGGAACCTACACCGGCCAATTCGGCTTCCTGCTCATCGATGGCCCCGGCGATCCCGGCCACTATGACCAGGAGGTCTTCCTCGCCATTCACCACTGGGAGCCCTCCTTCGTTCCCATGGTCGAGACCATGCAGGCCGCATCCGCCAACCATCCGCAAACCACCGGCTCCGATGTCGGCTACCGGTACGCCACCATCAATCAGCACCGCCTCGGCGCAGGCGAACCGCTCCGCGTCAAGCAGGGCCAGAAGGTCCTGATGCGCCTGCTGAATGCCAGTGCTACCGAAAACGTCGTTCTCGCACTTCCCGGCCATACTTTCCGCGTCATCGCCATGGACGGCAATCCCGTGCCAAATCCCAAAGAGGTCGAAGTCCTTTCCATCGCAGTGGCCGAGCGCGTCGACGCGATCGTCGAAATGAAAACACCCGGCGTGTGGGTGCTCGGCTCGACCCTTGAAAAGGGCCGCCAGATGGGACTCGGCGTCGTCGTCGAGTACGCGGGCAAGTCCGGGCCGCCGCTGTGGAAGGACCCGCCGAAAACCGACTGGGACTATACACAGTTCGCTAGCACCACGCCCGCCCCCAAGCCCGACGAAACCATCATGCTCGCGCTCATGGATCTCGGACCGCAAAAAGACGCCAAGTTCGACACCTGGGCTATCAATGGCCTCTCTTGGCCTGACATTCCGCCCATCAAGGTGCAGCAGGGCAAGCGCTACCGCCTCACCTTCCAAAATGCCTCAGCCGATCAGCATCCGATGCATCTGCACCGGCATACCTTCGAGGTGGTCGGCATCGGCGACAAGAACATCAGCGGCCTCAAGAAAGATGTCGTCAACGTCATGCCGCTGGATACCGTCTCCGTCGATTTCGTTGCCGACAACCCGGGCGACACGTTGCTGCACTGCCACATGCAGTTACACATGGACTTCGGCTTCATGCAGCTCATCAAATACGGAACCTGAACGGATACAAATCCATTAGGTCAATGGCGACGGATTGAATAGTGAGTACTCGTTGTGCAGCCCCCAATGGTCCGCCCATGTCTGCTTACGGCCGCTGGCCACGTCCAGCACCATCTGGAAGATCTGCATGCCCACCTGCTCGATCGTCGCCTCGCCGGTCGCAATCGTCCCCGCGTCCACATCAATCAGGTCGACCCACCGCTCTGCCAGCGAAGTACGCGACGCAACCTTGATCACCGGGACCATCGCCAGCCCATACGGAGTGCCGCGCCCCGTCGTAAAAATGTGCATGTTCATCGCCGCAGCCAGTTGCAGCGTCCCGCAAACGAAATCGCTCGCCGGCGTCGCCGCAAAGATCAGCCCCTTCTGCGTCACCCGTTCGCCCGGCCCCGTAACCCCCACAATCGCGCTTGTACCCGCCTTCGCAACCGACCCCAGCGCCTTCTCCACGATGTTCGTCAGCCCGCCGCGCTTGTTCCCCGGACTCGGGTTTGCGCTGCGGTCCACGCCGCCGCGCTCCAGGTACGCGTCGTACCACGCCATCTCGCGGATCAAGTCGCGCGCGACCTGCTCATCGGCCGCACGTGCCGTCAGCAGATGGATCGCGTCGCGCACCTCCGTCACCTCGGAGAACATCACCGTAGCGCCCGCGCGCACCAGAAGGTCCGACGCGTAGCCCACCGCCGGATTCGCCGTCACCCCTGAAAACGCATCACTGCCCCCGCATTGCACGCCGACCACTAGGTCCGACGCCGGCCGCGTCACCCGCGTTCTCCGGTTTAGCTGCGCCAGGCGCCGTTCCGCCAGTTCCATGATCGCGGCCACAATCTCGCCGAAGCTGTGATGCTGCTCATCCTGCATGCGCACCACGTACGGCGCTGTTGCCAGAATCGGCAACGTATTGGAAGGCAGCAGTAGCACCGGCTGCAGCTTCTCACACCCCAGGCTCACCACCATGGGCGCGCCGCCGAGGTTCGGGTTCAAACTCAAATTGCGCACCGTCCGGATCGGAATCTCCGCGCCGGGCGCATCGATCGCCACACCGCACCCGTAGCTGTGCGTCAGAGCAATCACATCATCCACGTTGGAATAGCGTGGCAGAATCTCCGCCTTGATCCGCTTCACCGCGTAATCCACCGTCGCGGCAACGCACTGAACGGTCGTCGTAATCCCTAGAATGTTCTTCGTCCCCACCGACCCGTCGTCATTCAGAAACCCCTCGAAGGTATACGCTTCCAACGGCGGCATCGGCGCGGGCGTCGCGGTGGCCAGCGGCAGGTTATCGAGAGACGGCGCCGCCGGGATCCGCATCCGCTCCTCGTGAACCCAACTGCCGCGTGCGATGTCTTCGTTGGCGTACCCAATCACCGACCCGTAGCGCAGAATCGGCTCGCCTGCCTGGATGTCCACCAGCGCGACCTTGTGCGCCTCCGGAACGTCCTCCACCAGCGTCAGCCCCGACTCGAAGCGCGTCCCCGCGGCAAGCCCTCCCTCGTTGACAAGAATCGCCACGGTATCCTGCGGATTCACCTGCACGTACAGCGGGCGCAACTTCACTTCAGTAGACATCCAGTATTCCTCTTACGACTGTTGCAGCTTTCCCTCGACCAGCCGCCACAAATGCAGCGGGTTCCCATCTTGTAATGATTCCGGTAACAATCCTACGGGAAAATCCTGGTAGCACACCGGCCGCAGGAATCGCTCGATCGACATCGCCCCCACCGACGTCACGCGGCTGTCCGACGTCGCCGGCGACGGCCCGCCATGCACCATCGCGTACGTCACTTCCACGCCCGTCGGAAAGCCGTTCACCAGCAACCGTCCGGCCTTGCGCTCCAGCAGCGGCACCAGTATGCGGGCCAGACCAGTGTCGTTGTCCGCCATATGCAGTGTCGCCGTCAGTTGCCCGTTGATGTGCTCTGCCACCGCGATCATCTCTTCCACATTGCTGCACTCAATCAGCAGAGCCGCCGGTCCGAACACCTCTTCCAGCAACTCCGGCGACTGAATGAAGTGCCGCGCGTTCACTCCGAAAATCATCGGCTGGCCCCCGTACGACCCGCGAGGCGCCTCGCCTCCGGCCGACAAGCTGCGAATCCCGCTGCCACTCGACCACCTCGCCGTCCCCTCGCAGTAGGCTCGATGAATGCCCGAGTTCAACATCGTCGTCGCCGTCTTCGCCACCACCGCCGATTCCGCCGCCGCGCGGAACCGCTCAAAATCCGCTCCCGCAACGCCGATCACAATCCCCGGCTTGGTGCAGAACTGCCCAGTACCCAGCGTCACCGAATCGATCAGCCCCTGGGCAATCTTCTCCGCCCGCTCCGCTAGCGCCGCCGGCAGCAGGAACACCGGATTGATGCTGCTCATCTCCGCGTACACCGGAATCGGGACCTCGCGCGCCGCAGCCACCGCAACCAGCGTGCGACCCACCTTGCGCGATCCCGTAAACCCCACCGCTTGGATCGCTGGATGCTTCACCAACTCCTCGCCCACTGTTTTCCCGCCGCCCACCAGCAGCGAAAACACACCCTCCGGCAAGCCGCATTCCTGCACTGCTTTCTGCACCACGCGCCCCACCAGCTCGGACGTCCCCAAGTGTGATGAATGCGACTTCGCCACCACCGGGCAACCCGCCGCCAGCGCCGACGCGGTGTCGCCGCCCGCGACCGAGAACGCCAGCGGAAAGTTGCTCGCGCTGAAAACAGCGACTGGCCCCAGCGGAATCTTCTGCGAGCGCAGATCGGCTCGCGGCATCGGCTTGCGCTCCGGCATCGCGCGATCGATCGTCGCATTCAGCCAGCGCCCTTCACGCGCCAACGAAGCAAACAGCCGCAATTGGCCCACGGTGCGCCCGCGCTCTCCTTCCACGCGGCCGCGCGGCAATCCAGACTCGCTGATCACGCGGTCAATCAGCACCTCGCCCAGATCCAGAATGCCCTGCGCAATCGTCTCCAGTAGCCGCGCCCTCGCTTCCAAACCCGCCGCGCGATACGGATTGAACGCAGCCTCTGCCAGCAAGCACGCCGCGTCCACGTCCTTCTTCGATCCCTCGCCGAACGCAGGCGCCAGTTCGGCGCCAGTCGCCGGGTTCACCGCATAGATCAAACCCCCGGCTCCGCACACAGATCGCGACCCGATCAGCATTTCGCCCGTCAACTCAATCCCCGTCTTCAGCTCCGCGACGCTCATAATCAAACTCCTCCTTCGCTACCGCACCAGGCAAGGCCGCTTCGGATCAAACTTCCAGCCCGGCTCCAGGTACTGCATCGCCTGGGCATCGTCTCGCGCCCCTGATTCCATCGTATTGTAGAGCGCGTGCGCGTGCGCGATCTGTTCCATATCCACTTCAATCCCGAGGCCCTGCCCGGCCGGCACATCAATCCTTCCATCCACAATCTGTAGCGGCTTTTTCGTCAGCCGTTGCCCGTCCTGCCATATCCAGTGCGTATCGATCGCCGTGGTCCGTCCCGGCGCGGCCGCCGCCACGTGCGTATACATCGCCAGCGAAATGTCGAAGTGATTGTTCGAGTGTGACCCCCACGTCAGCCCCCACTCGCGGCACATCTGCGCCACCCGCACCGAGCCTTGCATGGTCCAGAAGTGCGGATCGGCCAGCGGAATATCGAGCGCGTTCAATTGCACGGCGTGCTTCAACTCGCGCCAGTCCGTCGCCACCATGTTCGTCGCGGTCGGCAGCCCCGTCGCCTGGCGAAACTCCGCCATGATCTCCCGCCCCGAGAATCCCTTCTCCGCCCCGCACGGGTCCTCGGCATACGCCAGTACATCCCGCTTGCCTTCACACAGCCGAATCGCCTCTTCGAGCGGCCACGCGCCGTTCGGGTCCAGCGTGATGCGCGCCTCCGGAAAGCGTTCGGCCAGCGCCGTTACCACTTCCATCTCGCGCGCTCCCTCCAGCACGCCGCCCTTCAGTTTGAAATCCCGGAAGCCGTAACGCGCATGTGCAGCCTCCGCCTGCCGCACCACCGCCTCCGTAGTCAGCGCCTCCTTATCGCGCAGCCGCAGCCACGCGTCCTCTGCATCCGCATCGCTGCGGTAGGGCAGGCCCGTCTTACTCCGATCCCCAATAAAGAACAGGTACCCCAGCACATCGACGCTCTCCCGCTGCTGCCCTTCGCCCAGCAGCGCCGCCACTGGCATCTGCACAAACTGCCCCAGCAAATCCAGCATCGCACTCTCGATCGCCGTCACCGCATGAATGGTAGTCCGCAGGTCAAAGGTCTGCACCCCGCGCCCCTCACGGTCGAACTCCGCAAACTGCGCGCGCACTTCATTCAGCACCGCGTTGTATCCGGCCAGAGGCTTGCCCATCACCAGTGCCTTTGCCTCTTCCAGCACCCGTCGAATCTTCTCCCCACCCGGAACTTCGCCCGCTCCCGTGTGCCCGGCGCTGTCCGTCAACAGAACCACATTGCGGGTAAAGAGTGGCCCGTGCGCCCCGCTCAAATTCAGCAGCATCGAATCCTGCCCCGCCACTGGAATCACCCGCATGTCCGTCACCGCTGGCACCGGCACGTTCTCGATCATCCCTTCAATCACGCTCACGCATCGCTCCGTCTCGCATCACGCCGGCGTCGGCAACTCCAGCCGCTTGATGTCGCCCACAATCACGACGTAACTGAAGATCGCGACCATGGCCGTGATACCAACAAAAACCAACGCGCTGTTGAACGATCCAGTCTTCGCCACTAGAAACCCGATCACGGCCGGCGTCGTAATCGTCGAGAGGTTGCCGAACAGATTGAATACGCCGCCATTCACCCCCACCAGCTCTTTCGGCGACGTATCCGCAATCACCGTCCAGCCCAGCGCGCCGAACCCCTTGCCGAAGAATGCCATGGACATCAACGCCATTACCATTGCCTGTTTCCCCGTGTAGTTGCACCCGATCATCGTGACCGAGAGCAGCATTCCCGTCACAATGGGCAGCTTCCGCGCGAACGTGAGCGAGTATCCTCTGCGCAGCAGCCAGTCGGACAACACTCCGCCGAGAATCCCTCCTACAAACCCGCACAACGCCGGCAGCGCCGACGCAAATCCTGCTTGCAGGATCGTCATGTGCCGAGCTTTCACCAGATACGACGGAAACCACGTCAGGAAGAACGTTGTCAGAGTGTTGATGCAGAACTGGCCAATGTAGATTCCCACCAGCATCCTCTGGCTCAGCAGCGCCTTGAACGTCGCCCACGTCAACGGATTGCGCCGCGCCCCAGCGCGGTCCAGATTCACCAGCCCGCCGCCGGCCTCAATACAATCGATCTCCGGCCGCGAAATCATTGGGTGCTCCGTCACATTGAACACCAGCTTCCACCAGAAAAGTGCAAGCAATAGCCCGAATACTCCCATGAAGTAGAAACAGCTATGCCATCCGTAATGGGTCGTCAGCCAGCCAAATAACGGCCCAAACGCCGCCAGGGAAAAATACTGCGATGAATTGAAGATCGCCGACGCGCGACCTCGCTCTGCCGTTGGAAACCACGCCGCGACAATGCGGCCGTTGCCCGGGAACACCGGAGACTGGGCAAGACCCGCAACCAGCCGCAATCCGAAGATGATGCTGAATGCGATCGCAGCGGGCGCGTAGCCCGCAAGACCGACCAGGAAAGCGCAGATCGACCAGGCCACAATGCTAGCGCCGTATACACGCTTAGAGCCGAAG
>Ga0302319_10014851_pt1 | contig 14474 bp, 10 predicted proteins | sample Bog_T0_2_FD_203319 | JGI IMG/M metagenome (GOLD analysis project Ga0302319, IMG submission 203319) | Peat permafrost microbial communities from Stordalen Mire near Abisko, Sweden - Bog_T0_2 | ecosystem: Environmental > Terrestrial > Soil > Wetlands > Peat | place: Sweden: Abisko, Stordalen Mire... | reverse complement strand
CGCATCGCCCTCTCGCTGAAAGCCGCCCCGCACATTGGCCCCGGCGTGACCGGCGCCCGCACGTCGCCCGCGGCACCGCGGCCATCCGGACCCGGCGGTCCGCATTCAAGCCAGCCAGCCAAACCCGCGCCGGTGGACTGGTTCACCGCGGCGCTCAACAAAAAGCATTGATTTACCATGGCTGAAACTAAAAAAAACAAATCCAAACACGAAGAACAGGCGCAACTCCTCAACCTGTTGCGCATCGTCCTGCCCAAAGTCGCGCCCGACCCGGCTTTGGCCGAGAAGATATATTCTGCGTGCGAGGCCGAATTGCGCGCCAAAAACCAGGTGCATTCCTTCGAAAAATTTTGCGACCGCATCGAGCTGCCGGACCTGGAACCCAAAACCGTGGCGGAAGTGAAGGAACATTTTTCCGCCGGTTTCGGCGATGCCGACATGGACATTGTTCCCGACGAGGATGGCAAGGCGCTGAATGTGGATGTGTCGCTGCCGGACGGAACGCAGTTCCACAGCCGCATACCGGTGCGTGCCGTCGCGCCGGACACCGGCGATGAGCCGGAAGTCACCCTCAAGTTTGTGGCCTTCCCCGTGGCTCTGGCGGGCGACCCGGAACTGGCCTGGTCCCTGGCCAAACGCGAGAACCTGACGAACGACGAAGCCGCCATGGCCCTGACCAAAATCGAGGATGATTTCTGGGCCTCAAAGAGCGGCCAGAAATTGCTCCGCGACCGGGTGGAGCGGAGCTTCCCGGAGTTTATCGGTCGCGTGCCCGCCGGGGTGCTGGCGGATGCCGGCCTGAAACGACATTATAAATTGCCGGAGACGGTAAAAGTGCTGCGCGCTCCCAAAAGAAAATGATGCCCAAAGTCATTACGCAAAGTCGTTACGGATTGGTGACCACCAGGCGAATGTATCGCGCCGTCGCCGTTGGCACCGGGGTATTGTCACGCACCACCAATTGTGCGGCTGTGTTTGTCAGCGTTACGGTATAGGGCGCCCCGGAAACCCATCCCGTCAGCAGATTGCTGGAAACTTGAACGGTGCAGGTCACATCCGAAGGATCCGCCAACCGATTGACGGTCAGCGTCAGGTATTTCTGGCCGCCTGACGGGAGGAGGCTGCCCGCCGGCAATTGCGCCGGGGTGGCGGTTATCAATGGCGGCAAGCCCAGGGCATATTTCACCAGGTTTGGCAGTCCGTCACCCGCCGGACGAACGCCATCGGCCCCCGCGCCAACATCGGAAGGATTGCTGAAATAACTGTTCCGCCACGCCTGCAACGGCGTCAGGGAGGACGAGTCAAGCAGGCCGAGTACGCCCACGCCGGTCGTGGTTCCCACGTAAACGCGCGCGCTGGCAATGGTCGGGGTGATAAACTTGTTGCCCGTGCCAAAACTATCGCGTCCGCCGGCAGCCTGTGTGCTATTGTAGAGTTCCGTGGCTAGATTGGTGGCCGCATAGGCGTGCAGTACCGCAGGAGTAGTGTTCTCCGTGGCCCAGACAATGCCATTGCTGGTGCCATTGGCGGAAATTCCCGGTGTCGTCCCAGGATAGGCAAAGCTGGTGGCGGTTTTCGATGATCGGCTGCCAAGCCGGGCGCTTTGGAAGGGAAAAGCTTGAAGATTGTTGCCCACCGAGCCGTAATAAAGCACCCCGTTAAAATAGGCCGGCATGGCCCAGACGCCGCCCGGCAGCACACCGGCCATTTCCTGGTAAATTCCGTTGTTGTTGTTGGGACTGAACTTCCCCAGGTTGGAACGGTCCACCAGGTAAAGATTGCCATCCTTCCCCGCGCCCACGGCCAGCTGGCGGGTGTCACCCAAACCATCAACCATGTCCGGTAATACCAGTGCACCGCCCGACCCCAGATCCACGTCACCGTCGCTTTCGCTCACCGTGTTGGACATGTCGAAATAATCTGCCACCGCAAGCTGATTGCGGACGGTGGAAAGTTTCATGAAGGCGTTGCCATAGTCACCGCGGTTGGGAAACCCGTTCGCCAGCGTGGTATCAAAAGTGCCATTCCCTGCCAAAAAATAAATGTTGCTGCCGGTATCCGCCGCGAGACCCGCGCCCGCCATCCAGATGGCGGCTTCGCCGCCATTCGGGGTGATGTTTAATACGCTGGTTTGCGCCAGCGTATGTTCATCATAGCCCATGATCCAGCCCGTGTAGGGTTGAATGTCACAATGGGACGCCCAGGCGGTGTAAATTACGCCGCCCAGCAGCAGCAGCCCGCAGCGCTCCTTGTATTGGGCGGGATCGAACACCACATTGGTGCCGACGCTGTTCTCGCCCGTGCCGGGGTAGGTGGCCGCAACGGTCACCGGCGCCACGCGGTTGGAACCCGTGGCCAGATCAAGGGCATGCAGGCGTTGGTAATAGTGCCCCGAACCGTCCTTGCTCATGGCCACAACGAATATCGTCCCGTTGGGGCCGAGCTGGCGATCAATAACCGGGGTGGACGTGATGCCGATCTCCGGGGTCACCTGATTGCAGCCCCGGTCGTCGGAAGTCACCTCGCCAGTGCCGAGCAGCGAAACCTGCCAGAACAAATTGGTGCTGTCCGCATCAAACGCATAAACACTGTCATGCTCCGTGGCCACATAGACCACATTGTGCGCGCCTTTGAGTGGGATGACCACACCGGCGGTGTAGAGCGGTTGGGCGTCCACCCTGCCATCGGTGTTTAAGACCCATAATTTGCCGAAATGATTGTTGGTGACGTTGGCGGCCGACAGGATTTCCTCGTTCAAATTCTGTCCCGTGCGGCCATTGTCGTTATGATACGTCAACACGTCAGTGGCCTGCCCCAGTGCGGTTGCAATCGTTGCGAACAGGGTCAAATACATCCCCCCAACCAAAGCCGCCCAGGTTGCCGTAATCCGGTTTTTAAATTGTAATTTCATGGATGCCTCAGATCCCGAATCTCGTCCACTCACGGCGAAATGCAAACGAGAATATTTCCGGCACGGCTATCTGGATGAGGCGCAAGGCCTTTGCAATCGCGCTTGCAGCTGTCTGGTCAGCTGATGGCCCAGATTGATGGCCGGCACCTCGACCAGGCGGTAGGTGATGGCGGAGAACCCCACGGTAGCTGTCACGCTCACCAGCAAGGTCAACGCAAACAACCCCAGGCGATTGGTGACGCCCCAGTCATTGCTCCACCGGACCAGCGGCGGCAACAGACAAAGGATGACGATGAACTGGACAAGATAAACCGAATAAGAACCCGGCCCAAAAACGCCACCGACTTGTGGCTAAGCCGCTGTTGGAGGGACTGGCTGCCAAAGACCGCCAGCAATACGAGCGCGCAGCCAAGACTGGTGGCGATCCAGCCCCAGCCGTATTGGCTGGCCAATTTTGGTCCCGGGAAGATCGCGATCAGTATCCCAATGGTCTGATAAAGCAACAAGCCGAGGACCAGGAGCGCGGCCTTCGCAAAACGAACGGAGGGGATGGCGAATTCGCCATACCGGGCCAGCACCGCCCCGATGATAAAGGAAACATAGTATTGGCCCGTGCCCAAGCATATTGGAAAGGCCACCGCAAGCACCAGAAGCAGCCACCCCATGTGCCCGCGCTGGAGCAGAAAAACAAACAACGGAATCAACAACGATCCCTTCAGTTCCACGCCCAGGCTCCAATCCTGGACCAACAATTGCCGGGAGAAGTCATGCAACTGGAACGCGCATTGGCGGAAGAAATCTTCGGCGGTCATCGGAGCGTGCCAAAACTGCGCCAGCCAATTGGAAACCGGCGGCTCGGTTGCCGGCTGGCAGAACCAATATTTCTTGGCGATGATGCTGAGGACAAAGACAAAAAACCACGGCGGCCAGATGCGCGTAAACCTACGGACATAAAACGTCGGCAGGAAGATGGTTCGCGGAGAAGGGTTGCCCGGTGACCGGAAATAGGGCTTGGACAGCACATATCCGCTTAAAACAAAAAACATGCAGACGGCTTCCTGGCCGCTGAACAAAATGGATACAAAAGGCAGGTTCAAAAACGTGTCAAAGCCCTTCGGCCACGCGAAAGCGGCGACGGTATGCGAAAGCAATACAAACAAAGCGGCGACGCCGCGAATGCTGTCCAGATACTCCAGCCGCTTGGATTCAACGTACATTTGGGCCGTCCCGGAGACCCGTTAAGTTTCCGGCGCGCGGCGCAGTTTGAGCTGGAAGACCAAGGGCCGCCAAGCCAAAAATGACATTTACGCCGGGCTGCGTTCCTGGCCACCAGCATCCTATGATCTGGCACCACGCTGGTGAACGCGGGTTTAGCGCCAGCCGCCAGACAGCCAGATCCGGTGGTGGCCGCGCCAACCCCAATGTGCGCCGACCCAAACCGCGCCGGGATGCGGACGGGAAACCCAGTGCCCGCCAATCCAAATCCAGCGCCCCCGCCATTCCCAAGCACCAGGCGCCCAGAGCCACACGTCTGGTGGACCAGGAGCAACCGTGACCACTTCGGTTTGTGGCGGTGGCGGGGCGGGAGCCTCTTCCACCACTTCGGTCGGGGCGGGAGCAGGGCGATCGCGATATACGACCTCGCGCTCCACACAGCCGGCCAGAAATGGCAGGCTGGCGCCGATCAATGCCCAGGTAAACAGAGTTGCATGTTTCATAGTCAGCGTATTAGACGCCATAGCCACGGGAATGTTTCAATGTTTGCGCACAAAATTCAACCGTCAATGCGCCACGCCCGGGGGCGTCTTTTTAACATATTGCACCCGTTTGAAAAGAAATATCAGCGGAATGCCGGCCAGGGCCAGTACTCCGAACAGAAAGAAATTGTCCACAAATGCCCACAAATGCGCTTGTTGGTCGAGCACCGAGTATACCGCATTGTATGCCTGCCGCGTCGCCAATACCGGATCCGCCTGCCGCGATAACATGCTTTTGGAGGCGGCGAGTCGCCGGGTAAACGCAGCATCGGTCGCCGTCAAATGTCCGACCATCAGCGCCTGATGCACCTGCGCGCCGCGGGCGAGCATGGTGGTGACGAAGGCGATGCCGATGCTGCCGCCAAGGTTGCGCATGAGGTTGTACAGGCCGGAGGCATTGGCAATCTGCGCCTGGCCGAGCTGACTCATGGTCGTCGTCGTCAGGGGCACAAAAATGAAACTGATGGCGATGCCGTTCACGATGCTCGGCCAGATGACGTCGATCTGGCTCACTTGCAGGTTGATGCCGGAGAGCAGGAACGACGAAACGGCCAGCGTGGTAAACCCGATGCAAAGCATCCAGCGCGCGCGCATCCTGCCCACGAGCCGCCCGACAAAAAAGGTCGTGACGAAGGCCGCCGCGCCGCGTGGACTCATGGCGTAGCCGCTCTGCAGCGCGGGATAGCCCATGAGGGTTTGCAGAAACAACGGCAATTGGGCGGTGGTGCCATACAGGATGGCCGCCAGCATGGTCATGAGCGTGAGTCCCACGGCGAAATTCCGGTTCTTGAATATGCGCAAGTCCACCAGTGGATGATCGGTTGTGAATTCCCACCAGAGGAAACTGACAAAGGCGGCTACCGACGTGAAGGTGAACCAGCGCACCCATTCCGCGCCCAGCCAGTCCGCCTCCTGGCCCTTGTCCAATACAATTTGCATGGTCCCCAACCATACGGCCAGCAACGCGAAGCCGATATAATCAATGGTCGCCCCAAGGTTGCGTTTGATGTAGGGCGGATCCTCCACGAGCCATTTCGCCAGCACCACGGCCAGAATGCCCACTGGCAGGTTGATGTAAAATATCCAGCGCCAGGAATAATTGTCCGTGATCCAGCCGCCGATGGTGGGGCCAAGAATCGGCGCCACGACCACGCCCTGGGCAAACACCGCCATGGCCGCGCCGCGCTTCTGGGGGGGGAAGCTTTCGAGCATGATGGATTGCGCGATGGGTACCATCGCGCCACCGCCGAAACCTTGCAATATCCGCGCCAATACCAGGGTTGGCAAATCCCACGCCATCCCACACAAGGCCGAGGCGAGCGTGAACATGGCAATGCACCATAGCAAAACGCGCTTGCGCCCGAATTGGTTGCCCAGCCAGCCGGTCATGGGCAGGACGATGGCGTTGGACACCAGATAGCTGGTGAGTATCCATGTGGCCTCCTCGGGCGTGGCCGAGAGGCTGCCGGCCACATGTGGCAGTGCGATGTTGGCGATGGATGTGTCCAACACCTCCATGAACACGGCGATCATCACCGTGATCGTGATCAGCCACGGATTGTGACGCGGACGCCATTCCTGTGGTTGGGCGGTGACGGGCATGTCAGAACTGATTTGCGGTTTTCCGTGGGCGCGTTTAATTTACCGGGATGAATACGGTGGCTCGCGGTTTCATTGCGTGGGAACCACCTTGCGTCCCCCAACCCTCATAAAAATCACCGCGGCAACCCCCGCCATCACAAGGGCGATGAACGCGCTGGCCCAGGCGGGGAAAACGAAATTGCTGACCGCCACGCTCGGCGTGACGGACAGGCCCGGGCCAATGACATGATCGGCAGGGAGGGGTTCGTCAAAAACAATTTTCACCGGCACGCGCTGCACCACCTTCACATAATTGCCGGTGGCGTTTTCCGGCGGAAACAGGCTGTACTGCGCGCCGCTGCCGGCTTGCACGCTGTCCACATGCGCCTTGAATTCCCGGCCGCCCAGCGCATCGATGGCCACCAGCACCGGCTGGTTGGTTTGCATTTTCTTCAACTGCGATTCCTTGAAATTGGCCACCACCCACACTTCGCCCGGCACGAGGGACAGGATTTGCTGGCCGGCTTGCAGGTAATCACCGGTTTCCACAGCCTTGCGCGTAACCCGCCCATCCGCCGGCGCGTACACTTTCGTATAGGACAGATTTAATCTGGCCAGGGCGATGTTGGTTTGGGATTCCATCCATTGGGCCATCGCCATGCCGGCCTCCTCGCGGGCAGCCTCCGCCGTGCGATCCGCCTCTTCTACCCGGGAGGTATCCTCTTCCACGGTTTCCTGGGCGGATTGGTAATCCGCATCGGCCTTGGTATAGGCCGCGCGGGCCGTGTCAAATTCCTGCTGCGAAACCGTTTTTTCCTTCAGCAGATCCTGCATGCGCGTGAAGTTGGTCAGGGTGATCCCGGCGGTGGATTCGGCGGCGGCCGCGTCGGCCTGCGATTTGCGGGCGGCGGCCTCGGCCGTCGCCACCTTGCTTTGCGTCAACCGGTACGCCGCCAGCATGGTCCGGTAATTGGCGTTCTGCGATTCCGCCCCCGCCAGCTTTTGGGCCACCATCAGGGCGCCGTCCGCGGGATCAATTTCAACCAGCAAGTCGTTGGAGCGCACCATCTGATTGTCTACCACGTAAACGGCCGCCACCTGGCCGGAAACCCGGGGGGCGACGGACACAATATGGCCGGCAATAAACGCGTCATCGGTGGATTCGTGGGTGAATAGGTCCGCAACATAGGCGATGATAAAGTACAGCAGGACCGCCAATCCAAGGGCGGCCGGCCCGACGAAGGCGGGTGAGTGGAATAAGGAGCGGCCCTGGCCGATTCTTATCGGCACCGCGGGAGTCTTCTCATCAGTCATAAAGTATCCGGCCCGGTGCCCGGCGATTTTTCCGCGGCGTGGTCCTTGGCGATCAGGATGTAAAGCGAGGGCACCACGAGCAGCGTGAACATCGTGCCAATGCTCATGCCGCTGACCAGCACAATGCCGATGGAGTTGCGGGCCGCGGCGCCGGCGCCGGACGCGAACGTCAGCGGGATGTTGCCGGCAATCGTGGCCACCGTGGTCATCAGCACCGGGCGCAACCGGAGCAGGGCGGCCTCGCGCACCGCCTGCGGTTTGGGGCGGCCCTGGCGCTGGAGCTGGTTGGCGAACTCCACAATGAGAATGCCGTTTTTGGCGATGAGGCCGACCAGGGTGATCAGGCCCACCTCGGAGTAAATGTTGATCGTGGTGGTCCAGCCGTTGGTCCAATACGGGATGTTCGGATTTGGCATTTTTAGAAAGCAGAAAATCAACGCGCCAAACAGAGCCAGCGGCACGGAGCCAAAAATGATGATAAACGGATCCCGAAAACTGTTGAAGAGCGCGGCCAGGACCAGGATGATCAACACCACCGCCAGCCCAAACGCCGTGAGGAACTGATCGCCTTCCGTGCGCTGAAACCGCGAATCTCCCGTGTAATCCAGTTTATACCCGCTGGGCAGAATTCCGGCGCATTGGTGTTCCAAAAACTGCAGTGCCTGTTCCAGCGGCACAATCGCAACCCCACTCAGCTTGACGGCATTCAACTGCTGAAACCGGTTCAGCGCCCGTGGCGTACTGTGTTTTTCGAGGTGCGCGAAGGTGCTCACCGGAATCATCTGGCCGGCCGGCCCGCGGACATAGGAGTTTTCCAACTGCGCCGCATTCAGGCGTGAGCCGCGCTGCAGCTGGGGAATGACCTTGTAGCTGCGACCCGCGAAATCAAAGCGGTTTACATAGTTGCCGCCCACCAGCGCGCCCAGATCCGAGCCGACGCTCTGCATATTCAGGCCCAGCGCGGCCACCTTGTCCCGGTCAATCACCAGCTCATATTCCGGCTGGTCCACCTTGGTGTCGATTTGGGGCGGGAAGGCAAACATGCCATTGGTGGCGCACATCTGCTGTAAGCGCTCGGCAAATTCCAATATCTGCGCCGGTTCCGCCGTGGAGGACAAAATGAGGTTAACCGGAAAATTCTCCCCGCCCGTGGGCAGCGGCGGGGGCGTGATCATGAACATGCGAATGCCCGGAATGTTGTTCACCGCCGCCTGCACCCCGGGCAGAATCTGGAAAACCGTCCGCTTTCGCTCGCCCCACGGCTTCACCACCATGCCCCCAAAGCCCATGTCCGGCTGCGTCAATTGAAAGACCTGCGCCGTCTCCGGCACGTTCGCAAACACCTTGCCCGCCGCGTCCGCATAATAGGTGACCTGCTCAATGGTCGCGTCCGGCGGGGTTTCCACCACGCCGAAAATCACCCCCTGATCCTCCGTCGGTGCGGGCTCCTTGCCCTGCCACGCCATCTTGAACATCGGCAGCGTGAGCAGCGTCAGCCCGATCCAGATCGCATACACCATCGGCCGCCGCGCGAGGGTCCAGTCCAGCACCCGGCCATAAAAACGTTTCAGCCGCTCAAAATCCCGGTTGATCCGCCCCGCCAGACCGTGTTCTTCGCCGTCCTTTCGTAGCAGCACCGACGACATCACCGGCGATAGCGTCAGGGCCACAATGCCCGAAATCAACACCGCCCCCGCCAGCGTCAGCGCAAACTCACGAAACAGCGAGCCGGTCAGCCCGCCTTGAAACGCAATCGGCGCATAGACCGCCGCCAGCGTGATGGTCATGGCGATGACCGGCCCGACCAGTTCGCGGGCGCCCAGCAGCGCGGCTGCGAACGGCGTTTTCCCTTCGCGGACGTGCCGTTCCACGTTTTCCACGACCACAATGGCGTCGTCCACCACCAGGCCAACCGCTAGGACGACCGCCAGCAGGGTGAGCAGGTTCAGGGTGAAACCGAATACCTGCATCAGAAAAACGGCGCCTATCAGGGAGAGCGGAATTGCCACCAGCGGGATCAGTACCGACCGGAATGACCCCAGGAACAGGAAAATGACGACGGACACAATGGCCAGGGTCAGCCCGAGTGTCTTGACCACCTCGTGCAGCGCGTCCGAGATATATTGTGTGGCATCGTACGCAATGTGCGCCGTGAGACCGATCGGCAGGTCTTTTTGGATGGCGGCCATTTCCTTGCGCACTTCCTTGATGACATCCAGCGCATTGGCGTTGGGCAGCACCCAAATCCCCATGAACACCGCGCGCTCGCCGCTGAAACGCACCTCGCTGTCATAATCCTCCGCCCCCAGTACCACGTCCGCAATGTCGCTTAGCCGCACCAACTGATCGCCAGCCTGCCGCACCACCAGATTTTTGAATTCGTCCACCGAGCGCAGATCCGTGTTGGCGGTGAGATTGACCTGCACCAGCGAGCCTTTGGTATGGCCCACCGCGGACAGGAAATTGTTCGCCGCCAGCACCTGTCGCACCTCGTTGGCACTGATATTGTAGGCGGCGAGCCGGTCCGGCTTGAGCCAGATGCGCATCGCAAAGGTGCGGCCCCCGAGAATGTCCGCCCGCTGCACCCCCGCCAGCGCGGATAACCGCGGCTGCACGACCCGGTTCAAATAATCGGTGATCTGGTTGGCCTCGAGGATGTCCGATGAGAAGCTCAAATAGGCCGAGGCGAACTGCGAATCGGCCGTGGCAATGGACAGCGCTGGAACCTCCGCCTCGGGCGGCAGGTCATTGCGCACCTGGTCCACCTTGGCGCTGACCTCGGCGAGCGCCTTTTTGGAATCATAATTCAGCCGCAGATGCACGGTGATGGTCGACAGCCCCAGCCGGCTGACCGAGTCCATGTAATCAATGCCGTCCGCCGCCGCGATGGAACGTTCCAGCGGTTCCGTCACAAAACCGCGCACCAGGTCTGCGCTCGCGCCCACGTAAATCGTGGTTACCGTGATCGTGGCGTTTTCACTGCGCGGATATTGCCGCACATTCAACGAACGAATGGCCTGCAGGCCGGCCAGCAGGATCAGCAAGCTGACCACCACCGCCAGCACCGGCCGTTGAATGAAAATATCGGTGAAGGATTTCATGCCGCATTCCCTAGCTATTCGGCGGCGTGGGCGTTTGCGATGCCTCGGGCGTCAGCTCGTTGTTTTCGCGCACGCCAATGTGATTGCGCAACTTGAACACCCCGGAGCTCGCCACGCGGTCGCCCGCCTTCAGGCCGGTTTGCACGCTCACAAAATCACCCCGCGCCCGGCCGGCGCGAATAAACACCTGCTCCGCCACCAGGTTCGTTTTCCCGTCCGCCTCCGGCACCACGCGGTACACCGAGTCACCGTAGGGATTGCTCAAAATGGCGGTCGCGGGAATCACCAGCACGGGGTTTTCCTGCGGCAACAGCACCGTGACCCGCACAAACATTCCGGCGTGCAGGAGCTCGTTGGGATTGTCAAATCTCGCCCGGACGCGCACGCTGCGCGTGTTTATGTCCAGGTCTGGATTGATCGCGGCAATTTCCCCTTCGAATTGGTTGGTCGGATACGAGTCGGCCACCGCCATCACCTTGAGGCCGGCCTGTAACTTGGCAAACTCCTGCTGCGGCAGCGAAAAATCCACGAAGATCGGCGATAGCGATTGCAGCGACACAATGCCCTTGCCCGCGTCCAGCTGCTCGCCCAGATTCACCAGCCGGATGCCCAATCGGCCATCGAAGGGGGCGCGAATGGTTTTCTTTTTGATGGTGGCGCGGATGTTGTCCGCGTTGGCCGCCGACTGTTTCCAGGTCGCGTCGGCCTGGTCCACTTCGGATTGGGAAACGGTTTTGTCCGCCAGCAGGGTACGCTCCCGGTCGACATTGATTTTCGCCAGATCGGCCTCCGCTTCCGCGGCGCGCAGTTGGGCCTCCTCCGACGAGGTGTCCAGCCGCACCAGCAGATCCCCCTGTTTCACGGTGGTGCCCGACTCAAAAGCAATCTCGGTCACGGTTCCGGCGATTTCCGGGGCCACCGTCACCCCTTGGGCCGCGCTCACCGAGCCCACGGCCGGCAACGTGTCCGGCCACGTCTCCTCATGCGCCGTGGCCGTCGCCACGGTCTCAACCTGGGCCGGCGGTGGCGTGGCGATCATGGTCCGTATTTGCATGACTTTCACGGTCACCAAGCCGCCGGCAACCACTAATACAACGGCGATGCCAATGAATAATTTGCTTGTCATTTTCTCCCTTTCGTTAGGTTTTTTGGACCGGCGGCGGCGCGCTTGGGGCCGGCCCCGGCCAGAAATAATTCCACAATCCGGCGGGCTGTCAACCGGTCCGGCTGGCATTCCGGACAGACCACATGGCCGACCAGATAAAAATTCACCAGGCCATAAACGCCAAAAGCCAGTTCCTGGCTGTCGAAATGTGGGCTGAGTTCCCCCTTCTTTTGCGCCGTCTTGATGAGGTCGTGCACGAGTTCGAAATTGCGCCGGCATTTCTCCGCGCAGCCCGAGTCCTCGGGCACCTCGCCCGGGGCGGCGAACATCGTGGCGAACGAGATGCGCATCAGATCGCGGTTTTCACGGAAATAGTCGAACAGCGCCGCCAGCGCCGCTTCCAGCTGGGCGCCAATGCCGCTGCCGCCTTCCGTCGCCGCCCGCAGCAGCCGGTACCGCTCGTCGTGCGCCTCGTGGACCAGCGCCTGGAACAGCGCGGCCTTGTCCTTGAAATGATAATAAAGCGCCGGCTTCGAGAGTTGCGCCTCGTCCACGATGTCCTGGACCGACGTGGCCGCATAGCCGCTGTTGGCAAAATGCTTCAGCGCCGCCCGCAGCAGCAGCTGCCGGGTGTCGGAATGAATGGCGGGCTTGGCCATAACTTACCGAACGGTAGGTACCGAGGGCGGCTTTGTCAATGGGAAAGATTCCGACTGGCCGGTCGGGATTGGCCCCTCCCGCCGGCTGTCACGCCGGCTTGCGCTTCGCCGGCGTTTAGCAGACACTCGGGGTATGAAAGACATTTCTGAATGGCAGGTCCCCAAATGGCCCTTTCTGGCAGGCAATGTAATTTTGATCCTGGCCGCCTGGTATATCTTCGGGCGGGACGCGCACCCCAACTTTCCTGGCGACGCCTTCCTCCCGTCCCTCCTCGTTGCGCTGGGGGCCGTGCTGGGCTGTCTGCCGTTCATCCTGGAATACCGCGCCACCCAAAAGCTGGTCGAGCTCAATTCCCTCAGCACCGTGGCCGAACAACTCGCCGACCTCAAAAAATATTCCGAGCAGATTGCCGCCGCCACTGGCCAATGGGCTCAGGTCCAGGAAACCACCAAGGGCAACACCGACAAGACCATCGCCGCTGCGAAGGAAATCTCCGAACGCATGGCCGGGGAAATTCGCGAATTCAATGAATTCCAGGTCAAGCTCAACGACACCGAGAAGGGCGCCTTGCGGCTCGAAGTCGATAAGCTCCGCCGCACCGAGACCGAATGGTTGCAGGTGGTCGCCCGCATTCTTGACCACATCTTCGCCCTGCACAACGCCGCCGTGCGCTCCGGTAATACCGATCTGGCCGAGCAGATTGTGTTGTTTCAAAATGCCTGCCGCGAAGCCACCCGCCGCGTCGGCCTCGTCTCCTTTGGAGCGACGCCCGCGGAGACCTTCGATGCGCAGAAACACCGCGCCCATGGCGTGGAAAATCCGCCCGCCGGCTCCGTCATCGAGGAAACCCTGGCGCTGGGCATGACGTTTCAGGGCCGCCAGATCCGCCACGCGCTCGTACGTCTGCGCCCCGCCCCAGTGCCCCCCGCCAAGACCTCCCCGGAAACCCCGGCGGACAAATCCGCCTTCGCCAGACCAATCCCTGGTAAGGCCGCAAAACCCTTCAAACCCGCCGAGCTCGTCAAACCGGCTGAACCTGTCAAAAGCGTCGAGCTAGCCAAACTCGCCGAACCGGTCAAGTCGGCCGAAATCATTAAACCAGCCGAACCCGTCAAGCCCGTCGAGCCAACCGAACCCGCCAAGCCCACCCGGCCAGAGCGGGAAGGCGACTAATCTTTACGAACCCGTTGGGAACACTTGCTCCCGCGCATCGCCCTCTTTAATGAGGTATTTGGCGGGCACTTCGATCGTCGTCTGCCGTCCCAGGAAATCCAATAGCACCGCCACCCGCTCGCGGCTGGGCATGACGCGCGACACCACGGCACTCAGGCCGCGCATCGCCCCTTCGGCAATCTCCACCGCATCACCCGGTTGTAGCCGGGCGGAAATCACATGCAGTTCCTCCGCCCCCACGGCCTGTTTCAAATCCACGATGATGGCATCCTCAATCACCGGCCAGCGGGCGCCAAAATGCAACACCCCGCCGACGCCGCGTGCCGCCTGCACCTGCCGCAGGGATTTTTGCCAGTTGAACCGCGCAAAGAGATAGCTGGGAAACAGGGCTTCCGTGACCCAAGCCAGCCCCTGTCGCGTCGTGCGTTGGAAGCGGACGCGCGGCAAATACACCGCCACCCCCTCCATCGTCTTCAAATGGGCGGCGGCAATGTGCTCGTGCTTGGGCCGGGACCGGAGACAAAACCAATTTTCAGCGGACGACATACAGGAACATTGAACTTGCGAACCGACTGGCCGCCGGCCCCGGTATCCGGGTCAATGCCGCCAGAGCGACCAGGCCCCGGCCAGTGAATCCGAAGCGGCCGGAGCCTGAATATACCATGGTTTGGCCGACTTCAAGATCACAATCCGCGTTGAGTAAGCCGTCGTCGAATGAGCTTGCCTCCAACCAGGATTGGGGCAAAATAAATGCTCGATGGCGCTGCGCAAACCGAGTTTGCGCAGCGGGTTTTCTGCTTCGCAACCACCGGCGGCAACTCCGTGTGAAAACCCGTCCTTATCGACCGGTTGCACCCATAGCTCAATTGGAT
>Ga0302319_10014850_pt1 | contig 14474 bp, 16 predicted proteins | sample Bog_T0_2_FD_203319 | JGI IMG/M metagenome (GOLD analysis project Ga0302319, IMG submission 203319) | Peat permafrost microbial communities from Stordalen Mire near Abisko, Sweden - Bog_T0_2 | ecosystem: Environmental > Terrestrial > Soil > Wetlands > Peat | place: Sweden: Abisko, Stordalen Mire... | reverse complement strand
CCGGAGGGTCTATCCGGATTCGTCCGGCAAGGGGACCCAACTCGGCCATCGGACTCGCTATTGGTACGCTGGCGGACAGGCCCGGGGCGGGGTGCGGTTGGACGTCGATGGAGGGTGGATCGCGGATGCCGGGCTGCAACTCGACGTGCGGATTCCCTCCGTGATCGCCTGGTTCGATCCGGGAGTGTACCTGCAAGTCGGGTGGGAATTCTGAAAGTGGAAACATGGATTCTTCCTCGTCCCGATGATTTCCATGTCCATCTCCGCCAAGATCACGACCTTCCGTTGTTCGCACGCGAAGCGGCGCGCCGCTTCGCTCGCGTGCTGGTCATGCCGAATTTGGCGCCTCCGGTCCGGACCGCGGCGGATGTTTCCGCCTATCGGGATGCGATCCTGCGCGCCGCACCGGATCTCCGGCCCCTGATGGCCTTCAAGCTGGCCCCGGATCTTTCCGTTTCCGACCTCGCGGACCTGGCGGCGGCGGGTGCCGTGGCCGGCAAGGTCTACCCGGAAGGAGTCACCACCAATTCCGAGGGCGGAATTCGCGACCTGCGGCAGATCGTCCCGTTGCTTCCCGCGATCGAAAAGCATGGATTGGTGGTGTGCTGCCACGGGGAGAAGCCCGGTGTGTTCAGCCTGGATCGGGAGGAGGCGTTCCTCGAGGAGTTTTCCGAGGTCTCCTCCGCGCACCCGGGGGTCCGGTTCGTGCTGGAGCACGTATCGTCGGCCGCCGCCGTGAAAAGGATCGGGGAGCTGGGTGCCAACGCTGCGGCGACCCTCACGCTGCACCACCTGGAAATCACCCTGGACGACCTGCTCGGCGGAAACCTGCATCCGCACCTGTTCTGCAAACCGGTGGCCAAGCGGGAATCGGACCGGCAGGCCTTGAGGGAAGCGGCGTTTTCGGGAAACCCCAAATTCTTCTTCGGGTCCGACAGCGCGCCGCACCGCCGGGATCGCAAGGAATGCGCGTCGGGCTGCGCGGGCGTCTACTCCATGCCCGTCGCCGTGGAAGGCCTGGCCTGCGTCTTCGACGCCGCCGGAGCGCGACGGGCGCTGCCGGATTTCGTCGCCGGGTTCGGAGCCGACTTCTACGGACTCCCCAGGACGACGGAAACCGTCACCATGGTCCGCGATCCGTGGACCGTGCCGGAGGTCGTGGACGGCGTGGTACCGTACCGGGCCGGAGAGACCTTGGCCTGGCGCATCCGCGCCTAGGCCGGCGTTCCGACCGCGGTGATGTAGAGGATCGCGTCCTGGAGATCCAGGCCCAGGGTTTCGTTCACCAGATCGTCGAAGTAGCCTCCGATCCCCGATGCCCCGAGCCCCAGCGCCTGCGCGGCGATGTTCAGGCGTTCCCCGTGGTGGCCCGCATCCATGCACAGCGGTCGGTAGGCGCGTTCCCCCAGGATGGAGACGGCCTTGGCGAGCGGTGCCGAGTGCACCACGAGGAATGCCGCGTCCGCGGCCAGGTCCTGGCCCAGTCCGAAGGCGCGGCAGGCCTCCCGGAGCGAGCCCTTCGAAATCGGTTCCAGGACGTCGTCGTGGAGCCGATGCACTCCGGGCTCGATTCCCTCCACCGAAAGCGCCACGATCCAGGTGGCCAGGAGGCCCGGCGGAGACAATTTCTGAGATCTCGGGATCGCGCTCCAGGCGAGAAGGGCCGAGAACCGGTCCAGGGAAATTTCCGTCGCCCGGAATACCCGGCAGGAACGCCGCTCCACGCAGGCTTTCGCGACGTCGAGGGGAGGGGTGGATCCGGAAAGACGGAATCCGTTGGCGCTCTCCCCCGGCTCCCCGAAGACGGTCGACGGTCCCGGGAGGTCGATGATGTCGCCCAGGCCGTGCGCGACCTGCTGCATGCCTCCAGGAGGGATCTCCGAGGGAATCCGCGTGGCGGGAATCGCGGGGCCGCTCCAGGACCGGGGCCAATCGAGGACCGGGGATCCGCCCAGCGGCACGGTCAGGAGCGGGACCTCGTCGCTGTCCGGAAACAAGAGATCGGACAGGGCCTGGTCCCGAAAGCCGGAAAGAGGATAGGGATGCAATCCTTCCCGGACCGCGGCGGCCAGGAGGTTCCCTCCGAGATGCCCTGCATCCAGGAGCACGCGGCGGTAGGCCCTTTCCCCGTAGCGCCAGGAACCGCGGGAGAAGATGCCGGTCAGCACCGCGACGGCTCCCGTTTCGCGAGGAAGGGGGTAGTCGAGCAGGATGGAGCGGGCCTCGGCCAGGAACGATCCCTTCCAGACGGGAATCAGGGAAAAGCCGGGAGCGTGGAAATGCCAGATTCCCGGCGCGAGGCCCTCCACGTCGAGAACGATCCAGTAGAGTTCCACCGGGTACAATCCACCGGCGGATGGGGTGGTCCGGTAGAGGTGGGGATCGTCCTGATCGCCAGCCACGCCGCTGACCCCCGCCGCGAACCACGACAACCGGGACAGCGCGGCCAGGTCCAATCGGCCCGGATCGGGGGCATGCCATCCTTGTCCACCCGCCTGCTGGAGATTGTCCAGGAACTCCAGATGCGGTCGGATGTCCACGCGCTCCGTGCCGGTGATCTCCTTCCAGGGTTTCGGTCGAGCGGCCCAGTCCACGACCCCCGCTCGATCCAGAGTGCGGGGGTCGTACTTGGTCCGTTCGTGGTAGCGTTCGAGGAAGCTGGCCACGGGGTCAGTCCCTCGCCATCGGGACGTATTCCCTGCGCGCCTGCACGTGGTAGAACCGTTCCTCCTCGGGACACCAGCCGGTGAGCCGTCCTCCGTAGACGCAGCCCGTATCGAGCCCCTTCACATCGGGACGGTCCACCAGACCTCGCATCGCCCAGTGGCCGAACACGACGGGTACCGGCCATCGCATGCACTCGTACCAAGGGGGGTCCTCGGGTCGGTCCAGACATTCGCCGATTCCGTCCCAGGTCCTGATGGTGATCAAGATGGAAGGGGCCATCTCTTCCAACCGGCTTTTCCCAGGCTCCAGGCCGGCGTGGACCACGAGCAGCCCCTCGAGATCCAACCACAGCGGCCAGGTGCGGATTTCCTCGGCCAATTCATGGATGCGGGGGCCGATCGACCGAGCGAATCGCAGCGCCTTTTCGTCCGAGTCGGAGAGGGGAGCATCGGCCACCCGAAGCAACTTGGCATCGTGGTTTCCGAGGACGCAGCGCATTCCCTCGGAACGGACCAGGTCGAGGACACCTGCTGAATCGGGTCCTTTGTTGACGAGGTCGCCCACGGCCGCGACGACGTCCCCTCTCGCAGGCCCGAATTTCGAGAGCAGCTCGGCCAACTCGTCCCTGCAGCCGTGGACATCGCCCACGACCAAGGTGCGCTTCAGGTGACGATGAGCAGGTTGTTCGCCGAGCCGAAGGGATTGGCGATCTGCTCCCTCTCCGGGTCGGGTTCGTAGAAGGCGCCGTCGTACACGTACTTGTACTCGTAGGTGCCCGGGGCGAGACGGATCTGGATGTTCCAAACCCCGCTCTCGTCGCGGGTCAAGGGGTACTTCCCCAACGCCCAACCGTTGAAGGAGCCCACGAGGTCGACCCGTGTGGAACCGGGCGAGTACCGTTCGAAGCGCACGAACACTCCCGAACCGGGTGCCTTGACCGGCGCTTTCGCGATGGCCTTGACGGGGATCTTCTTCTGAGGCGCGACTGGAACGGCATCCGGCTTCTTGGCGAGCTTCGGGACGCTCTTGGAGGGCGGAGCCTTCCTCGCAGGAGGAGCGGGCGGGACGACAGGCGCCTTGGATGCCGCTTTGACGGCCTTCTTCGGCGGCTTGGCCACCGGAGTGGAGATCTTGGATTTGGTGCTCTTCTTGGCGGGCATGGTGCGCCTCCAGTATGAGGATGATGACCGACGAAGTAGAACATTACCTTTTCGGTGGCAACGCGCCCTCGTCCGGAGGAAGATTTGACGGAATATGACAGATGTTTCGGCGAGCGAGGGTGAGTATATTTTGCGTTTCTGAACTCCCGCGCGGGAACCGAGGACATGAGCGACAAGGAAATGGTCCGCAAGCGGATCAACAGTTTCATCAGTGCCAAGGACGGCTCGGACAGCGCCGCCGAGATCACGCGTCTGATCAAGAGCGTGTTCGACGATTTCCTGAACCAGGGGTTGACCCCGGAGAAGGCCGCGGAGAACGCCAGAATCGAAATCCTGTCCTGGAAATACCTGTTTCGCGTCCGGAAATCCGATTTCGCGGATCAATTGGCCCAGATCGAAAAGGTCTGCGCCGGTTGCGACTTCTCCCGCCTGCTGACACCCAAGGTGGAGGTTGTCGAAGGGGCGTCCGTGAAGGTCAAGATCTACTACCGGAAGAACGGATTCCAGATCCAGGTACCCAAGGGTTACCAGATCCGGCCTTCCAATCTGGAACAGATGTCCAAGACCCTGGAGGAGTTCTACTTCGACAACTTGGACGACTTCTCGGATCGCACGCTCAAGGCGACCATGACGGTAACGCGGCTGGAGACCCTGCCCCGGTACGACCTCTGGTTTGAATAGGAACAGTAAGGACGCAAAATTTTGCGTCCTTACGGGATGCCATTGATTCGATTGTCGTGACAATCCGCCCACGGAAGGGCGAATTGTCAGACAATCAACCTGTTTTCGCGTTCGTACGTTCTTGGCACCCCGTTTGTTCATCCTGCGACTCAACCTCATCGGCATTGACGCCGATGATCTGGCAGGAGGGACAGGCCATGGACGCTCTGACTTCGGCACCGCGGAATTTCCACGATTGGTTCCTTTCGCGTCTCCTCGAATCCCGGGAAGCACGGGAAAGACACGATCTCTTCGAGGGAGACGATCCGGCAGCCATGGTGTATGTCGCCGGCCTCCTGTCCCATCTGGTCTGCTCCTCCTGGCTGATGGACCTGGATCGACGTGGCCCCAGGCTGGACATGGATGTCGCCGATGCCACGGGCAAGGAACGTTCCCCAAGGGATCGCCTGGAAGTCCTTCGCGCCACCGCCGACCGCTACCTGCTCTATCTGGGACTGTGGGATGGCTTGCAGGGAAACCAACAAGGCCGCTACTACCAGGTCACGGAAGGGAATCTGGCCGATCGCGCCTGCAGGTACTATTCGGTTTCAGCGGACCTCGCCGAGCGCTTTCCCGCCCCGGTCCACCGACTGGTGCCCGTGTTGCGCGAGCTGTCCTGCCACTTGGGAAGCTATCTCGCGCTGCTCCTCGCGCTTCGCGGGGATGTCCTCGGGCTGTTCCCCGTCGTGAGCGGAGGGCAGGAATTCCATTTGGCGCGCGGAACCTGCTGAAAGGCGGTTCGGGCTAATTCCGCGCTCCCGCCACGTGCGCCAGGTCGGCCGGAGCGAGATCGCCGGTGACGGCCAGGCCGAGGTTTGCCACCTGGCCGAAGAAGACCGGTGCTCCCTTGTGGTCCCGGCAGCCGTCGGACGGACAAAAGGGGGCCGGACCCTCGGCGGGTCGCCAGAAGAGCGAGATGTTCCGGGTGCCGTCGGAATAGAGGATCTGCACGGCGCGACCTTCCCGGGTTTCGATCCAGGCCCAGTTTCGCGGCGCGAATCCAGCCGGCAGCCAAGGTGGGGGAGGTGGCTCGAATCCCACGGCCGCGACGACCTCCGCCAAGGAGGTCGATTCGTGACGGCGATCGCGGCCGCCACCTGGACCCGTGGGCGAAGGCTCCCGGCGCACGGTCCAGCCCGCCGGAATCGCGAAGGAGGACGGTGCGCACCCGATACCGGGGCGTATCGACAAAAACTGACGCTCCGGTGGGTGGCGGCGTTCCGGGCCCATGGGTTCGCCCTTGAGCACGACAGGCAGTGTGGTGTCCACCCAGACCCTTCGCATGTGCCCGAGCGGGCCGGCGATGTCCACGACCAGCACGGGCCTGCCCAGGTACCTGGTGGTCTCGACGATCTTCAATTCCCCGTCTTGGGCGGGTGGCGGCCGTTGGCGCCGGGGATGCACGGTCGCAGATCGGTCCGAAGGGCGGAGGAAAACCACGCTGTCGTCCAGGATCAGGAGCGAACCGTCGCGGAAATCGAGTCGCTCGGAGGTTCCCTCCCGGCAGGCCTTCGCCGTGTCCACGCCGCTCCGTCCCGGCCGTTCGACCAGGACGGTTCCGCTCCAGGCCGAGCCGGCCCTGCCCCGGAAGGCCTGGTCCAGGAGATCGGCTGAAATGGTGGCGTTGCCGCCGGCGAACAGGGCAAGGAGGGTCGGGATCATGGAGTGGTCTCGGCCAGGGCTTGGGTCCACGGATCGGCCAGGGGAGTCTGCTTCACCGCTTCCTGGTGGGCGGCTGTCCATGTGTGGAGTTCCAGGCCCGATGCCACCACGGAGCGGTGGCCCTGCAGGGTCTGCCAGAACCCCACGGCCAAAAGCACGAGCAGGCAGCCGCCGGCAAGCCGCAGCGTGGGACGCCAGCGTCGCAACCGGGTCCGGAAGGTGCGCCGGGCGCCGAGGCGTCGTTTGAGGTCGGGCCAGTCGTCCTGGCCCGGGATGGGAGGGATGGCGCGAAGCGCCGCCTCCAGGGATTCGTCGTCGATCTTCAAGGAGTCACCTCGCGGATGGGGGACAGGATCCGTCGCAGACGGTCCCGGCCCCGGGCCAGGCGTGAGAGGACGGTGCCGCGGGGCACGTCCAGGATGCGTGAGATTTCGTCCACCGGAAATCCGTCGAGGTAGTGGAGGACCACGGCCTCGCGAAAGATTTCCGGGAGCGCCGAGACCGCCCTGCGGAGATGTTCGGCGTCCTGCAGACCCTCGACCTGGACGGAAGGATCGGGGGAAGATTCCTGGAGCGCGCCGTCCTCGTCGTCCTCGGGGATTTCGTCGTGCGGCTTGCGGCTGCGCCACTGGTCGCGCACCAAGTTGACCGCGATGCGGCGCAACCATCCGGCGAACGCGGCGTCCTCCTCCAGATCCGCGAGCCGTTCCCACGCCCGCACGAAGGCCTTCTGCACGATTTCAACCGCGTGATCCTCGCCGACCAGGTGGCAGACCGCGCTGTGGAGCCGCGGCCGGGTGGCGTGGTACAGGCGCGCGAACGCGTCCTCGTCTCCCTCCTTGGCTCGGGAGACCCACGGGATCCAATCGGAAGAGGACGCCAAGTGGCTTCCTCAGTTGCCCGGAGCCGGTGGCGCATGGGTGCCGTCCTTGGAGAGGCTGTCGCACATGGGTCCCTTGCGGTGGCCCCAGTCGCGGTGCCCTTCCCCGCCCATGGGCGGCATGGGGATGTCGGCCAGAAGATCCAGGGTGACGTCGGGATTCTGGGTCTCCAGGGAGTAGATGCGGGCCTGCAGCGACTGGATGGCGCTGCGTTCCGCGGTGAGGCTTCGGGCCGAGGTGCCGTCGTGCACCTTGTGCCTGTACTGTCCGATGGTGCGGAAAAGCGAATCCCTCAGCGGCTGGATCTGGCGCGCGAGCTGCTGTTCCTCCGGTGGGAGCTTGGCGATCCTCTTCTCGAAGAATTCCTTGCGCTGTTCCGGCGATGGACCCTCTCCGGAGTGGGCGATGGCGATCCCCGCCACGCATGCGGCCACCGCTGCGGTGGTCATGATCAGTCTTGTCTTCATTTGATTTGCCTCCATTGCATTGTGGCTCTGGACTCCACGGAAAGGAAGACGGTACGGAGGGAAAGATGATTCCCCGAAAGGTCGGGAAGGGCGGACCGCGAATTCCACCGACGCGACGCCGGCGATGAAGGGAAAAATCCATCACGCTGGCGTCTTCGCCCGGGGATGGCTATTTTTCGGGGTCCATGAGTCCAGTTCCTTCCAGGAACCAGAGTCCTGGGACGGCCCTCTCCTTCGACGCGATCTTCGCCAAGGTCCAGGTGCGCTTCCCGGCGGCAGGTGCTGGTTCAGCACCCAACGGGGCGCGTTGGATCGAGGTCCCGCCCCCCCAGGCGCTTGGCGTCGCGAATTTCCTGAAGGGGGATCCGGCCCTGTCGTTCGATTCCCTCTGCTGCCTTTCCGGAATCGACCTGCTCAAGTTTCCCGCCGCGGAGAAGGACGGTCCGACCAGCGACGCCCTGGTTTGCGCCTACGATCTCCATTCCATGGTGCATCGCCACGAGGTGCGGATGAAGGTCTCCGCCCCGCGAATCCGTCCCGAGGTGCCCTCGGTGGAGTCGGTCTGGGGCGTGGCCGGGTACTTCGAACGCGAGATCTTCGATCTCCTGGGGGTGGAATTCTCCGGCCACCACGACCTGCGACGGATCCTGACACCTCAGGACTGGGTGGGACATCCGCTGCGCAAGGACTACGTGTATCCGCAGGCCTACGGGGGAGTGGAGCTTCGGCGCGAAGGGCAGACCTTCGAATCGGGGCCGTACAAGTGAACGTGGAACGCGAAGGCGACTTCATCACCTTGAGCATGGGTCCCCACCACCCGGCCACGCACGGCGTCCTGAGGTTGGAGGTGACCACGGATGGCGAGGTGATCCGGGCCTGCAAGCCGGACATCGGCTACCTGCACCGCTCCATCGAGAAGATCGGGGAATTCCTGGAGTGGTACCAGTTCGTGCCCTACACGGACCGGGTCGACTACGTCTGCTCCATGAATTCCAACCACGCCTGGGTCTGCGCGGTGGAGACACTGCTGGCCTCCTCGGAGGAGACGAAACTCGCCATTCCGGAGCGCGCGGAATACATCCGCATCCTGTTCGCCGAGCTGAACCGCATCTCCAGCCACATGGTGGGACTGGGCTCCATGACCATGGACATGGGCGCCTTCACCCCGTTCCTCCACGCGCTGTCGCAGCGCGAATTCATCAACGACATCTTCGAGAAGACCTGCGGGGCCCGGCTCACCTACAACTACATGTGCGTCGGCGGTCTGGTCCGGGATCTGCACGCGGGAGCGGAAGACGAGATCCGCGCCATGCTCAAGGGCCTGGAAAAGGCCATGATCGACTTCAACCGGCTGATCTCCTCGAACAACATCTTCAGGGCCCGCCTGGCGGGGATCGCCGCGGTGAGCGCGGAGGATGCGGTCTCGTACGGGCTGGTCGGGCCCAACCTGCGCGGATCGGGAGTCGATTTCGATCTGCGTCGCGACAAGCCGTACGGTTTCTACGAGCGATTCCGGTTCGATGTGCCGTTGGGGAAGGCCTACGCCGGAGCGGACGGACGCCTGGGCGACTGCTACGATCGCTACGTGGTGCGGCTGCTGGAGGTCCTCGAGTCCATCCGCATCTGCCGGCAGGCGCTGGACCAGATGCCTCCCGCATCCGGGGTGGAAGACGACCCGGTGGGCGGATGGTGCGTCGCAAAGGCCGCCCAGAAGGCCCTGCGCAAGCCCCCGGTGGGCGAGGTCTATTTCCGCTGCGAGAATCCGCGCGGGGAAACGGGCTACCACATCGTTTCCGACGGGACCAAGTTCCCCTACCGCATCAAGATCCGCACCGGATCCTTCACGGCGATGTCCATCTTCGAGAAGCTGGTCCCGGGCTTGATGATCGCCGACCTCGTCGCGCTGATCGGGTCCTTCGACATCGTCCTGCCCGAGGTCGACAGATGACCATTTCCGTCGGTCCCGTCTCCGATTCCATCGCTTCCTGGCTTTCCGGCCGCGGCTTGCCACTGGCATTGTCCGAGATCGTCGCGGTACTGGTCGTCTGCGTCCTTCCCGTGATCGGGATCGTCTTTCCCATCGCCGGTGTCGCCCAGTACTTCGAGCGCAAGATCGCGGCGTCCATGCAACGCCGCAAGGGACCCATGGTGGGCGCCGCCGGGATCGTGGACCTGGCCGCCGACATGCTTTTCTTCTGGCTTCCCCGGTGGAAGCGCCGCGTCATCGCCCGACGCGTGGAACGACTCCCCTTGCTCGGGGCCCTCCTTCGCCAGGTGCGGCAGTGGGGACTGGGATCCATGGCCGCGGACGGCGTGAAGATGTTCCTGAAGGAGGACATGGTCCCCGGAGGGGCCGACCGGCTGCTCTTCCGGGGTTCCACCTATCTCGCCTTGACCGGCGCGTTCCTGGCCTTCGCCGTCTTCCCCTTCAGCCAGTGGTACCACATGGGCGATCCCCCGGTGGCGGCGCTCTACCTGGGCGCGGTGACAGGTCTTGTTGCGGTGTCCATCCTGGAAGCGGGATGGAGCTCCAACAACAAATGGAGCTACTTCGGCGGCATCCGCGCGGTGGCCATGATCGTCTCCTACGAAATTCCCATCGCGCTGGCCATCGCCACCATCTGCATGTGGTCGGGCACCATGAGCCTCCAGGGCATCATCGCGGCCCAGTACCATCCGGGTTGGTTCTCCTTCTCGGGCTGGAACCTCTTCCAGAGTCCGCTGTTGACGCTTCTCGCGGGCGTCTACTACATCGCCGCGCTGGCCGAATGCAACCGCGCGCCCTTCGATCTTTCCGAAGGCGAATCCGAACTCGTGGGGGGCTTCCACACCGAATATTCGGGATTGCGGTGGGGCCTCTTCTTCATCGCCGAGTACAGCGACATGCTGCTCGTGGGCGGGATCTTCGCGACCCTCTTCCTGGGCGGCTTCCAGTCCCCCATCGGGGAGCAGTGGATCGTCTCGCTTCCGCCGTTCGCGGAGGCCGTGGTCCACACCCTGATCGCGGTGGCCAAGGCGCTCGCCTCCGTGGGCTTCATGATGTGGATCCGCTGGACCCTTCCGCGCTTCCGCATCGACCAGGTCATGAAGCTCGCCTGGACCAAGCTCGTTCCGCTCGCCCTGTTCTGCCTGTTCGGGTTGGCCCTCACGCAGCTGGTCGCCGCCCAGCGCGTCGGAGTGGTGCAAGTGGTCTACGGCAGGTACCTGTCCGCACCCGTGGTCCGGATGGACCTCTTCAGTTGGTTCGCTTCCTGGGTCCTGGTGGGTGGCGCGATCGGGGTCGTCGTCTGGATGGCCAAGAGGGCCGCACCGGCCCAGACCCCTGAAATGCGTCGTCTGTTGGGGAAGGAGGCCGCATGAGTTTCCTGGGCTGGGTCCGCGAGATCGTCGACGGGGTGGAATCCACCGCGACGGGACTCTCCACCACGGCGCGGTTCCTGTGGGAGAACACAACGGACGCCGAGGGAGGCGCCATCGCCCTCACCGTGGACTATCCCGTCGCGCCGGCGCGGGTCCCCGACGGGTTCCGGGGGCATCTGTTCAACGACGTGGACAACTGCACGCTTTGCAAGCAATGCCAACGGGCCTGCCCCGTCGACTGCATCAGCATGGAAGGCGAGCTGAACGAGAACGCCAAGTTCCGCATCAGCCGCTTCGACATCGACCTGTCCAAGTGCATCTACTGCGGTCTGTGCACCCAGGCTTGTCCCACCGACTGCCTCACCATGACCAAGGGCTACGAGATCGACCCCGTCAACGGCGTCAACGCGCACGGGGGCAGGTACCTCTTCCGGATGCGGCCCGAACAGACCAAGCGGCGGATGGACCAATCGGAAGTGGACCGGTTGAACCGGATCACCGCCCAGGACTCCGGGACGATTTCCCCCGACGATCGCGAATTCCTGTCCGGGATCGAGGACCGGGAGTCCGGGCGGTTCCTTTTCGGACGCTACGGCCTGGGCTACTACACCCCGGAGAACAAAGCTCTGGCCGACGCCGCGCGCGCCGAGCGGAAAAAGGCCCGGGAGCTGGCGGCGGCCCAGGCCGCCCAGGCGGAGGCGGCTGCCAAGGCCGCCGCCGAAGGAGGTCCGTCTTGAACGTTTCCGCTCTTCTCTTCTGGCCGGTGGCGGCATTGACCGTGGCCGGCGCGATCGGTGCCTCCTTCGCCAGGAACCTGGTCTACGCGGCGCTTTCCCTGGGAGCCTGCCTGGCCGGGGTGGCCGGACTCTACCTCTTCCTGCAGGCGGAATACGTCGCCGTCATCCAGATGATCGTGTACGTGGGAGGCATTTTGATCCTGATCCTCTTCGGCGTCATGTTCTCGCGCGACGTGCTCGGCACGTCGAGTCGACCCACCCTCGGCGCCCGAGTCCTCGCGGCGGCGGCGGGGGTGGCGGCGTTGGCTTCCACGGTCCGGCTCGCCCTGCTGGTGCCCGGCCTGCGCGGGACCGGACTTGCGGATGTCCGCTCGCCGGTGGATTCGTGGATCGGACAGATTTCGACCAACAGCCCCTTCCACCTGGGGTCCCTGCTCCTGGACGCCTGGCTGGTCCCGTTCCTCGTGCTGGGGGTGCTCCTCACCGTGGTGCTGGTCGCGGCGCTCGGTCTGGTCAGAAAGGACGCGGCGTGATCGACGCATTCCTGGCGGGCCCCGATCGCCTCCTGCCCTACCTTCTCGTGGCCGCCCTCCTTTTCAGCCTGGGCGTGGTGTCGGTGGCGAGCCGCCGCAACGCGGTCGGCTATCTGATGGGGATCGAACTCATGCTCAACGCCGCGAACCTGGACTTCGTGGCGTACGGACGATTCCGCGGGCCCGAACCGGCGGCGCAATCCCAGGTGGCCGCGCTTTTCGTGATCGCCTTGGCGGCCGCCGAAGCCGCGGTGGCGCTGGCCCTGGTCTACGCCGTGTTCCGCAACTTCAGAGACGTGGACCTGGACGAGATCCGCACCTTGAACGGGGATTGAGATGGATCCTGTGCTGCTTTCGCTCGTCTGTCTGGGAGCGCCCCTCGCGGTGGCCGCATTCGGCGCCTTCGCCTGGAAACGGATTCCCGGGATCGACCATCTTTCCATCGCCGCGCAGGTGGTGGGGACGCTTTCGGCCCTGGTCTTGGCGATTTCCGTCCATGCCACGGAGGGTTTCTCCATTCCGTGGCTTTCCTTCCCCGGAACGGGCATCAGGCTCGCGCTGGGCGTGCGACTGGATCGCTTGTCCATCCCCATGCTCCTGGTGGTGCAAGGCCTCTCGCTGGGCGTGCTCGTGTTCAGTCGCTGGTACCTGAAGGGGGACCGCTTCTACGGCAGATTCTTCGCGAGCTTCTCGTTCTTCGTGTTCGCCATGACCGGGGTGGTGCTCGCTCCCGGCCTTCTGCAAGCCTTCATCTGCTGGGAGCTGGTCGGCTTGGGCTCCTACCTGCTGATCGGATACTGGCACGACAAGCCGGTGGTTTCCGAGGATCCGCAGTACCAGGCCGACAAGCCCTTCTTCGCCACCGGCGTGATCGAGTCCAAGCTGAGCCCCTCCAACGCCCAATTCAAGGCATTCGTGGTCAACCGGGTGGGGGATTTCGGATTCCTCTCCGGGCTCGCGCTGATCGCCTGGGTGGTCTCCAGTTGGAGCGGCTTCCGCGGCGGCGATCCCCTCTCCTGGGACATCCTTTTCCCGGCGGCGGGAGCTGGCGCCTTCTACCAAGCCTCCTTCCTCGGTCTGTCCGGTCCGGGACTTCTCACCCTTGCGGGATTGCTGGTCTTCCTGGGCGCCATGGGAAAATCCGCCCAATTCCCGTTCCACATCTGGCTTCCCGACGCCATGCAGGGTCCCACCACCGCTTCGGCCATCATCCACGCCGCCACCATGGTGGCCGCCGGAGTGTTCCTCACGGCCCGCATCTACCCCGTGCTCACTCCGGACGCCCTGACGACCATCGAGTGGGTCGGGGCCGTCACGGCGTTCTTCGCGGCGACCATCGCCTGCGTGCAGTGGGACTACAAGGCGGTGCTCGCCTATTCCACCGTGAGTCAACTGGGCTACATGATGCTGGGCCTGGGAGCGGGTGCCGAAGCCGGGGGCTACGGTGCCGGTGTGGGGCATCTGTTCACCCATGCCATCTTCAAGTGCATGCTTTTCCTGGGTGCGGCCGCCGTGATCCACGCGTTGCACGGGGTCCAGGACCTGGGGAGGATGGGGGGCTTGGCGCGGAAAATGCCGCTCACGGCCATCGCAACCGGGATCGGGACGTTGGCCATCCTGGGCGTGCCCGGATTCAGCGCCTTCTGGTCCAAGGACACGATCCTGGCGGCCGCGCACGCCAAGGTGTTCATCGCCCAGGTGGCGGGAACCGGGGAATGGGCGGCGAGGGGGCCCTGGCTCCTGGGGATGGTGACGGCGGCCCTCACCGCCTTCTACATGGGTCGCCAGTGGCTTTGCGCCTTCGCGGGGAAGCCTCGCGACTTGCATCTCTGGGAACATGCCCACGATCCGGACAAGGCTTCCATCGTCGTAATCCTCGCGCTTGCCTTCCTCTCGCTCCAGGCGGTCTGGACGGGGTCCCTCAACCCGTTCGGATCCGGATCCTGGCTGGACGGAGTGTTGCGTGCACCCGGAGGCGGGATCCTGGGTACGGTGCAGGCGTTGCCCGAATCCGTCGAGCACTATCTGCACCTGGGCACCATGCTCTGGGCCCTGCCGCTTCTCATCATCGGGTTCGCCACCGCAGTCCTTCTCTACGTGGCATTGCCCAACATGGGATACCGGACGGCCGACTGGCTTCGGCGCGATCCCCCCACGAACCTCGTCTGGCAGTTCCTCGCGAACCTCTGGTTCGTCGATCGCGCCTGCGACCTGATTTTCGCCGAGGGATTGGGGCGACGCGGCGGCCAAGTCGTGGCGCGCGTCGACCTGGGCTCCGGTCCCTCCC
>Ga0302319_10014849_pt1 | contig 14474 bp, 16 predicted proteins | sample Bog_T0_2_FD_203319 | JGI IMG/M metagenome (GOLD analysis project Ga0302319, IMG submission 203319) | Peat permafrost microbial communities from Stordalen Mire near Abisko, Sweden - Bog_T0_2 | ecosystem: Environmental > Terrestrial > Soil > Wetlands > Peat | place: Sweden: Abisko, Stordalen Mire... | reverse complement strand
ATCTCGAGAGAGATGCTGTGTCGCTCATTCAACGGAGGGGGAACGTCTGTAAACGTGGCGCCCCGGGTCAACACCGGAAAGGTCGGGATATCCCGTCCCCAGGACGCGCCGAGCTCGCAGAGGACGTAGTTGGATTCGGATGTATCCGGGCTTAAGATTCCAATCACCAATTCGGAGTGTCCGATATCGAAGCGTAATTGCTCGGACGTCCGTTCACCGGGACTGAGCATATACGGTTTCACGGAAGTGCAGCGAATGTCGTTCTTCTTTATGTCGAATGCCTGATCGAGCAAATCCACGAGCGCAGCGGCTATTGGCTCGTCGATGTGTCGATGGCTGATGAAAATCCGGGGGGCCGACCTGACATTGTCGACGATGGCTTTGTCCAGTTCTTCCACTAGCCTTGTAAACTCCGCGTCGTCGTTTGATTTCAACCTGAAGCAGTAGAGGTCGCTGATGAAATCGGGGATGGGCATTTCACCGACAAGAACCGGGAGCACAAGCATGCCTCTCATGTGATCCATCACGCGGGCTGCGCCGATCTCACCCAAAACGTTCTTCGATGTAAGTCCGCTATCGCTCAGAACGGCCAGAAACACATCGGACGCTGCCAGGCCTTTGGTGTATTTCGTCCGCCAAAGGCCCGACACTGCAGCGCCGACAGGAATTCGTACTTGGTGGCCCTTCTCCAAAAGTCTTTGTTCGAGACGTCGGGCGATATCGGCGTCGGCATTCATGTACGACACAAAAAGGTTAGACATGCTAATCTCCCGCGAAACGAGTATGGCACAGGCGGAGAGAGAGCCAGGCAGAGATTCCGGGGCTCGATCTCCCGCTCGGCCAGGCAGGAAACCCACAACGGGCTCAGGATCATATCAATGAGAACCTTCATGCCGCCGGGAGGCGTACTTCGATTTCCTCAACCCGCCATGCTGCATATGCCAATGCCTGCCGGATGTCCTCGTCTTCAAGGTAAGGGTAGGCAGCCAGGATCTCGTTGTATGCGTGGCCCGGGGCTACCAGTCCCACGATCGTTCCAACAGTCACGCGCATCCCGCGAACGCAGGGCTTGCCTCCCATGACGGCAATATTACGCGTATTACGCGTGATTCGGTCCAGTCCGGGCATATAACCTTCACCTCATTGCAGGCTGGCAGGCGCGGCCGCCGCCCGCATCTGGGCTGGCACGTTGTCGTCCGCGACACCGGACTTCCCTGCAGCCGACGGATACCAGATCCAAACGAGGAACTCGCGCGGCCATCCCAGGAACGCGGCCAGCGGCGCCGACGTCGAATCGTCGGTCCAGTCGTAGATCGCGCGAGTGACAGCGAACGGTCCCGTCGGCGCCGGCGGTGTGATTTCAAACCGGCGCTCGATCCAGAGCGCCGCCAGCAACGCACCCAGCCCGACAGCGCCCAATATCGCCACTCGCGCCGCGAAGACCGCATAGCGCCGGCCGCGCTTCATGGGTTCTTGCCCGATCCGAACCTGGTCCGCAGCACGACTACCGCGATCGGCAGCCATGACACCAGCGGAACGACAAGGAACACCGAACCGACCTTCGCCATCGGCGGCCCCAGCGCAACCTCTCCGTAGATTGCCAGCGAGATCAGGGCGATAACCAGCGTTACGACGGAGAAACCCGCTCGACGAGAAGCGTGCGCGCGCGCAAGCGCCACAAACGGGGCGAGCACCCAGAGCGTGAATAATCCCCGCAATATCCAGGAATTGTTGTGCCGGCTCGCATAGAGCATCAGCCCCTCCGAGCCGATGCCCCCGGCGACCAGGGCGACCGCGGCCGCAGCGCGCAGGATCGCGGGAAACCCGTTGCCGGGCGTTCTCGCTGAAGACGTCGTGCCGTCACTGCTGTTGGCTCTCATCGGTCTCGGGGAGGGAAAGGGTCTCGAACGGAAACCACTTCAGTTTACGTATCAGACTTTTTGAAATCAAGTACTTTACTGAAACTCTAATCCGTCGGTAGGCACAGGAAAATCGGTTGCGGAATCGCTGCGTTTAAGTCCGATAAGTCTGTTATCAAACATAAGAGCCAGGGCTTCCCGCAACCCGATGACCCCCGCTCCCTGCCTTTTGGATTAGCGCGAATCCTCACGGCACCGGCTTCAGCGCTTCGCCCCGCAACAGCGCCCCCGACGCTTCCATATGGCGTGCTCCATCGGCGACCTTCACCACCATCTGGCCGCTGTCCTGCGTCTCCGCGCCGCCGGTCCACTTCGTCCCCGCGCTCTGGATCGTCAACCCCGACAGACGCAGCCGCGGCGTCGCATTGGCGATAGCAAAGTCGAACCGCCCCTCCACGCTGTCCCACATATTGAGCGGCGCGACCTCCAGCTTCCTGCCGCTGAAGGCGCCTTCCACCCGCAGATTGGCCAGCAGGCCGTTGCCCATCCCCGAAGTTGTCAGCGCCCCCGCCGCCGTCAGCGTGCCGCCCTGCCAGGCGAAACCCGAAAGACTGCCATCGACTTCGTAGCGCGGCTGCCGGCCCGCCAGGTGAATGACCGACCAGCCCGCGAATTCGGCAGCCCCCATGCGGCCCGTCAGCCCGGTCAGACTCACATCCGACCCGTCCCAGATCAACTCCGTCCGCAGGTTCGTAATCCGCGTCCCGGCCAGCGTGAGCGACCCCGCCTGGACGGAGCCCTGCGCGTGCATGTCGTGTAACCAGTCGGGCTCCGGCACGCGGCCGAAGTTAAAGGCATAGGTCAGGATACCGGCGCGCCGCAGCGCGGGCGTCAGCACCGCTTCCAGATCCGCCGCGCTGGCCGATGGCAGCGAAATGCGGAACCGGTGCGGATGCTTCGCCCCCGTCTCGTAACGATACTCGCCCGTTGCGGCAATCCCCGCGACCGCCAGGCTCATGCGCTTCAAAACCACGCCCGCGTCGTCCATGGTGGCGTCCGCTTCCAGCAAGTGAAGAGGCTGGGCGAAGGCTTCGAACGGTATGTCGGTATCCTTCAGATGAATATCGCCGGTCCAGCCCCCCGCCGCCTGGCCGGACGCGCCCGCTCCCGAGCCGGCATAGCGCAGGCTCCCGCTCCAGACTCCCGCCGTGGCCAGACCGATCAGAGGTGCGCCCGCCACGGAAATCTGACGCCGCAGGGAAGCGATCGCCATTCCCGTGCTGGTGAGCGACACCTCCAACTCGCCGGAAGCGGTGTCGTAACGCCCGTCGATGGAGGCGCTCTCGCCGGCGTCGTTGACAATCGGCGTGGGCGAAAGGGAGATGGACGATCCCGCAAACGTCACGTCCGCCCGGTCTATTTTCAGCGGAGGCGAGCCCTGCGCCGCGAGCGTGGCGTTCGAGACGCGCACCTCGCCCTGTATTCCGGGCACGCCCGCGGGCACGTCGCTGGCCGTCGAATACCCGATGGTGCCCTGCGCGACGCCGTCCAGCGTCACATCGGCCGGCAGCGCGATCCCGAAATTGCGCGCGATACCGGTGAGCGGCGCAACGGGTACTCCGTCCAGACTGACGGTTGCAGCCCAACGGGGCCGGCCCAGATAGTCCGCCACATGAAATCGCGCGCCGATCGGCGAAGGCTTGCCCGCGCCGCTGGCCTCGAGGTCGATCACCTGGCCGGGCGCGTTGATCGTTCCGCCGATGGTGAACGGCCAGGCGTCGCCCCCTGGCGGCAACTGATTCCACCCGTGCAGACGGGAAACATTCAGGTGGCCCGCAATGCCGATTTTCGACATCGGCCCGGCCAGGTGCGCGTCGCCCCATATGGTGCCGAGCAGCGCCGATTCACGTCCCTCGAACAGCGACAGCACGTCGCTCAGTTCGCTTCTCTCCAGTTTCACGTCGAGTTCGAGCGAATGATCGGTCGGGTTCCACTGCCCCTTTGCGACGAAGCTGCCGAAGCCGCGCGAGGGCCTGTCGGTCCGCGCCGGCTTGCCTCCGGCACGGATCTTCAGAGGGCCGTTCGGCACGGAGGACGGCGACAAATCGACGTCGGTATCGAGCAGATAGAAGACCGATTTCGTGTCGCCGAATTTAAAATTGATCCGGCCGCCGCTCATGTGGATCGCCGGGAAACTGCCTCCGGCGCCGGACCTCGCAGCAAGCGGGGTAAAATTCCACCGCACTCCGCCGGGGCCGTTATCGACCCTTGTCAGATTCAGGCTGATGCCGGAGCCATTGTCGTCTTCGAGGCTCACCGATCCCACTTCCAGTTTCCTCTTGAGCAGCCCGACCAGGCTGGGCAGGGCGATCAGCGTGTCCACGTAGGCCGCGGGCTCGGACCCCACCGCCGGATCTTCGCCGATTCTCACGTCGCCGATGGCAAAGCCCGGAGTCGGCACCAGGCGGAATCGCACCTGCCCGATTTCGACTTTGCGGCCCAACCCGTCTTCGAGCGCCTTCAACAACCGGTCGCGAAACCAGCCCTCGGTGATCTCCGGCAGCGCCCAGGCCGCCAGCGCGAGCAGAAATACTCCGCCGAGAAGGGCGCGTGGCCATGTCAACTGTGGCCATGTCAAGTGACGTCTCAAACGCGGGCTCCATCCCGCGCGAGCAGATCCTGGTAGAGTTGCGGATCGTCGATGTCGTCCCGCACAGCCGGGTCGTCCACGTCGATGTAGTGGATTCCGGAGCGGTGCCGGTCCAGCACGTCGTTCAGCTTCGAAGTGACCGGCTCCGCCATGACCTCAAGCGCGATCTCGCGGCGCACGATCACAGGATGCCCGCGTTTACCCGCGTAGCGCGGAATCGCGAGGGACGCATCGGATCGCAGCAGATCGCGCACAGTACCGTTTGCCAGCGCCGGGTGATCCACCAGAGTGAACAGGACACGTGTGGGGCAGGCGATCTTGTCGCCTGCCGCCGGTTCCGGTTCGTATATCGCCCTTAACCCGGCCTGCAACGAAGTCAGCATTCCCAGCCGATAATCCGGATTCTCCACGGCGATCACGGACGCCGGCGCACTTGCCATCAATTGTTCCGCGTCGAAACCAAATACCGCATACACAGGCGAACAGTAAAGCCCCAGCGTCTCCGCCAGCACGGTCAGAAAGGTGCCGTTACGAAACGGAAGCAGCGCCTTCGGACGGCACATGCGGCGCGATTCGCCGGCGGCAAGAATGATCGCGGCGACACTCACTTCAGCACAGCTGGTTTGCGATCGTCGGCGAAGACCGACTTCGACAGCGCGCGCCAGTTCCCTTCCGGAACGCGCCGCATCGCGATCATCTCCGCCGCCACCGAAATCGCAATTTCCTCCGGCGAAACCGCGCCGATTTCCAGTCCCATCGGCGCCGACACTTTTTCGAAAACGCCGCGCGGGAGGCCTTCCTTCTCCAGTTCCTTCACCACCGCAATCGTCTTCCGTTTGCTGCCGATCATGGCGATATAGCGCGCGGGAGTGTTCACGGCCCAGCGCAGTACGCGCATATCGTCGCGATGCCCGCGCGTCACGATGACGATGTAGCTCGACTCGTTGACAGCCAATGCGGGAAACACGTCCTCGTACTCCGCGGCGTGAACTTCCGCCGCTTCGGGAAAGCGTTCTTTATTGGCGAAAGCCTCGCGGTTATCGATCACCGAAACGCGGAAACCAGCCATGTCGAGCACTTTGGCGAGACTCTTCGAAATATGGCCGCCGCCGAAAATCAGCGCGGCCGGCTGAGGCGCGATACATTCCACGAAGACTTCCAGCTGGCCCCCGCAAATCAGGCCGTTGTCATAGGCCGCATCCTGGCCGAGGCTGAACGACATGTTGCGCGGCTTGCCGGTTTCCATCACTTCGCGCGCCGCGTTCCACACTTCGGCCTCCACGCAGCCGCCGCCGATGGTTCCGACCAGGGAACCGTCCTCGCGAACGAGCAGTTTGGCGGACTGAAATCCGGGAATCGATCCCCGTACCTGCACAATGGTGGCAAGGGCGCACTTCTGGCCGGAGTTGCGTAGCCGCAGCAGTTCGTCGAAAACGTCCATCCGCAGTAATTATAGCGGGTTCCACTCCTGTAACAACGCCCGCGAGACAGCGATGTCGCGGCAAGGTGAGAAGCTCCTGATTGAGCGAAGTTCGCCGCGTGGCTACCATCAGGCAGGGGACCCTCTGCGCGGCTTGCGCGCCGGAGCTCACGTCCAATGCCACCGGGCAAACAAAATCTCTACTGCTATGTCGACGAAACCGGACAGGATACGAATGGCAAGTTCTTCGTCGTCTCCGTTGTTATCGCCGACTCGCGCAGAGACGAGTGAATCGCGACACTGGAAGCCATCGAGCGGCGATCGGGTAAGGGTGATGTGAAGTGGATGAAGGTGCGCGGCCGGCAGCGCCTTGCCTATATCAGCGAGGTGCCGGGCTTGTCACTGTTTCAGGGGAGCCTCTGCTTCCCGGTCTATACCGGCGCCAGTGCCTATATGGCCACGACCGTGATGACGACTGCCCAGGCCCATATTGCGCGCCCGGCAATCGGCTACACCCGCGGTCGTCTACCGTAGATGGATTGGCGAAATCGAGATTGCGTTGGTTCGGCGTCGAATTGCGCCGCTTAAGCATTCGCACCGACAAGATTGTCGGGGTCAGACGCGAGGTGGCGGACGCGCCGATAAGGCTGGCCGACGCCTGCTGTGGATTTGTACGCGCCGCACGCCTGGCTCAGCAGCCGGAGATGATCGCGCTGTTCGAAAAAGCGAAGGCCACCGGCCATCTGACCGAGCTGTGAAAAATGCCCCACTTTGCTTGGGGCAAGAAAATGGGTAGCCTATCCTCTTGCGAGGCACCCACCAATACTGGCAGTGTTCGGCTACCGAATCAACTTCATTTTAGCGGGTTTGCCCACGACGTCAATGCTCCTTGACAGCCCTTGACAGCCCTTGACAGCAGAGCCCTGACAGCCGGCCAGATCGTGTAACAACTCCCGCCAGACAGCGTATTCTGTATAAGAACATGTCCGCGACACCGATTCTGGACCTCGAACAGGACCCTCCCGCCGCGCGCGCCAACAAGTGGTTAGCAGCCGCTTGCCTCGCCTTTGGCGCGGCCATAGGGCTCCCGATCGATTTCGGCTCCAACGTTCCGGGCTTCAATCTGCTGTTGTGGATTCCGTGTGTCTACGTCGCGGTGGCAATCCACGAACTGGGCACCTCGCCGCGGGCAAAATATCGGGCATGGCTCCGGGCGGACTGGTGGTGGGAGGTTTCGTGCTGATGAAGTCGGGCGATCGCTGGACCTTTCGCTTCGACCGCCGGCGCATCTTCGGCGGCGGACTGGCGGTGCCCATGCCGGTCAAGGGAGAAATCCACGTTCAGGCATTCGCGTGGATGGTCGCCGCCGGTCCCCTCGCGAGCATTGTTTCAACTCTGATCTGCTGGCTTGCCTTTCTGCGATACGGCAGTGGAACCTGGGACTGGATCGGATCGCTGTTCTGGGCATCGACTATCGGATTGCTGTCGCTGATTCCGATGTCGGCGGGTCTCAACAAATCGGATGCGGCGAGGCTCTGGATGCTGCTGAGACGGCCCGAACAGTCGCGCGCCTGGATGGCTGCGGTGGCCGTTCAGGCCGAGAGCGCCAACGGCACTCGACCGCGCGACTGGGATCGGGAAATGGTGGAGCAAATGCTTGCCGAAACGGTGGCCGGAAGCGGCCGGATTTTTCCCCAGCTGATGGCCTGCTATCGGAGACTGGATGAAGGAAACGAGTGCGCGGCAATGGAACATCTGGAGAGTGCGCTGGCGGCCTCGGCGCAATCGGGCAAGGTAGTGCGGCAGTTGCTGTTCCTCGAAGCCGCGGAAGTGAACGCTCTCATGAAGCACAACGCCGCGCATGCGCGTGTGTGGCGCGAGCGGGCGCTGAAGCTGCGAAAACCCGAATCGATTGCGTGCGCGGACGGATCGATCGCCATGGCAGAAGGCCGCTGGGCCGACGCGATTCGGGACATCGCATCGGCACGGGCATTCATCGAGAAGCGGAAACTCGACTCAGGACTGGCTCGCTTTGCCAAAGAGCGCCTCGGCGAGCGGGAACGGCTGTGCGAAGAAGCCCGGTGCCGGCTGGCGGACTTGCTGCCGGAGGTCCGGTGAGTCGCGCCCGTACCGGGGTCCTGCACGTACCGGTACTAACGAGCCATCGGATCGTTTACAAAAAAGGGTAAGGGAGGGTATCCTTAAGATGAAGGTCTGGGCGCGATTCACGGGAGACGGCGGCAGATTGCAATTTCGTCCGTCGCCCGCTGCATTTCAAGTCATTGCGCGCCAAGGGGGACGGGCATCTGCAGTTACGCGTGTCACAGCGCCGGGGAGCCCTGGCTCCGATCTGTATTGGCTTTCTGTTGCTTTGCGGCCGGGCAACGGCAGGCTCGTACGGCGTGACGTTATCCGCCAGCGGCGGAGCGGGCGACGCCTGTAGCCCGCCCTATTCGATCGCGGAACAATTCAGCCAGCCCCTCGAAAGCAGCGGTATCGGTCTTGCATATGCAGGTTCGGCCGTCGGCTACGATAACGGGTATGTCGCCGGACCGGGGCAGACAGGCTGTCCGTATTCGCCCGTCTTTGCGAGCAGCGGGGTGAATGCGAGCGCGGCCCTCGGTTCACTGACGGCTACCGCCACGGCCGGCATGACGGGTATGGCTGTCACACCGCCGAGCGCCTCCGTGACAGACACCTGGGACGATATCTTCACCGCCACCAGCGGCGGGAACTACTTATTAACCTTCACGATCAGCGACAGCACCACCGCTTCGCAATCCTGCGCTTCCAACGGAGGTTCGTGGCAGGCCCAGGTCAGCTATTACGCGATTGTAACCAACTTAGGTCCGCCCAGCCAGCAAGTCGCCGAAGCGAGCTGGAACGACACCGATTGCGCCCCGAATGCGGGCCCGGCAATCGGGTCGGGCACCGTTGTTTCCTCCACTACCAACACCGTTCAGTTCGAGATTTCCGAGGCGGCCGGTGCGACTTTCAGCGTAAACGCGCAACTGATGGCCCAGGCCGGAATGAGGCAGACGGTCGGACTTCCCGATTCCGTGGTTGCGAACGCAAACGCCGGTCCCTTCGGAATTACCGGACTGAACGGCGCCACCTGGTCCGACGCCAGCAACACCGTTTACAGCCCGGAACCTGGTTCATGGCTGCTGGCGGTGTGCGGACTCGCCGCGCTGGCGCTCCTGGGGCGGCGCGGACTTGCGTCGAAATAAACATCGTCGACCGGGCCCTCAGTTCAGGTCGCGGTTGATCATGAACTTCAGAGTCACTTTATCGGATACGCTCGTCAGGCCGAATCCGATGCCGGTTTCTATGCTGTATGTCTTTCCCTTGTGATCGACGACCGCCCACGTTTCCTGAAATTGCTGGTTGCCGGTCTGAAAATCGCGCAGAGTGCCGAAGTCCGCGTACTGCTCGACGGACACCGCCCAGATCTCATTGAGATTGTAAGCGACGCGCGCGCACGGCGCAAAATCGAGTCCCTTGATTCCGTGCAGATACGAGTTGTCCATGATCGGATTGACGATGATGTCGACAGGTTTCAGGTGCCACCCGATGATAGGCCGGATCTCGGAGGTATGATGCCTCGGATTCCACTGTTTCTGGTTAAAACTGAACTCGAAATTCATCCCGTAAAAGAACTTCTGTTCCTCCGCATGCGGCTTGACGAACAATGCGCGAAACTTGTAACCGTTAAAGGTAGCGCCGGATCGGGAAAAGCTGTACAGCGGCATGTAGAGGCCCGCTTCGAACCATTCGGTCACGCCATAGGCCGTCTCGAAGACGCTGTTAAAGGATTTGTCGGGCTCAATACCACCCGCAAATGCCGGAGTCTTCAGACCGTCGGGAGTGAAATTGGTGTGCAGCATGAGATTGAACTTGCCCTTATCGGCAATCGCGGCGTCATAGACCTGAATCTCATCCGTCTGCGCGAAGCTTACCGCGGGCGCTCCAACCAGAGCGATGGCGGCCCACCACATGTATGCGTTCTTAGTCATAGAAAGTTGGTTATACCAGCCCCGCTTGTACAGTAACGACCGCGAACGACAACCAGGTTACATCAGTCTGCGGTGAAAAACGTCTAAAGCGAATCCGAGGCACGTTCTCGCCAGCTCCGGGTCGTAGCGCGGACCCTCGTCGCGCAGGAACGCATGCTGGGCGTTGACCTCGATCCACTGAAAATTCACACCCGCTTCTTCCAGCTTTGCGTGGATGATGTTGCGGCCTTCCAGCGGAACGTGCGGGTCCTGCCTGCCCCAAATGTGCAGTAGTTCGCCGCGTATGTCGCCCGCCCGAGCGAGCGATCCGTCGTTCATGCCTTTGCCGAGGCTTCCCTTGTGAAGATCGGTGGCGTAAAAGCACACGGTGGCGCGAACGTCGGGATTCATGGCCGCGCGAAACGCCAGGTGTCCTCCGATGCAGATGCCCATGACCCCAAGCCTGCCGTTGGCATCGGGGCGGGCGGCGAGATAGTCGAGCGCCGCCCGGGCGTCGCCGTCGTACGACGAGATTTCCTTGGCGATCTTATACGCGTTGCCCTTCTCCGCGCCGGCGGAATCGTAAGGCAGTACGGTGCCCGCCGGCTCCATCTCGTGATAGATTTCCGGTGTCGCGACCGTGAAACCCTGCCCCGCCAGCCAGGCGGCCATGCGGCGAATCGGGCCGGTGATCTGGAATATTTCCGAATACAGAACGATGCCGGGGTAGCGGCCGGTTTCGCCCGCTGAGCCCGCCGGATGCGATACCAGCGTGTTCATGGGGCCGGTCGGAGTGGACAGCGAGACGGTCTCTTCGATAATCGTCATAGGTTAACCGTTATTATCACCTTGTCATTATGACCACAACAGCCACGGCAGTTTCGCAGGACGGCGTCAGGGGTTTCCTGCATCGTCCGGAGGGGGTCGCGCAGGCCGGCCTCGTCATCACGCATGGAGCCGGCGCCAACTGCCGGACGCCGCTGCTGGTCGCCGTGGCGGACGCATTCGCGGCCCATGGATTCGCCGTGTTGCGCTGCGATCTGCCTTTCCGGCAGCGGAAACCGGCCGGTCCGCCCACGCGTTCGACCGCGGCGGAAGACCGCGCGGGACTGCGCGTCGCCGTGGCGTACCTTCGCAAGGTCGTCGACGACGGACCGATTGCACTGGGTGGCCATTCATACGGCGGCAGACAGGCTACGATGCTGGCCGCGGAGGACGTCAGCGTTGCCGAGGCGCTGCTGCTTCTCTCTTATCCCCTTCACGTACCCGACAAGCCGGAGCAGTTACGCACCGAGCACTTTCCGCGACTGCGCACGCCGGCGCTTTTCGTTCACGGAACGAAGGACCCGTTCGGAACGCCCGAGGAGATGCGCAAAGCGCTCGCGCTGATTCCGGGCCGGCACGAAGTGCAGTTCATCGACGGCGCCGGGCACGACCTGCGCAAAGGCGCTTTCGACCTGGAAGCGGTGGTGGCAGAGGTGATCCGGTTGCTCAGCGGCAGCTGAGCGAATGCCAGGGGCTGGCCGACGTGGGCGTCCGCCCTACGGCTTATAGCCGACGACTTGCTGCTTCGAAGTGCCCAGACCTCCGATGCCGAGTTCGATGACGTCGCCATCCGCCATGTATTCCGGCGGCTTGCAGCCATGCCCGACACCTTCCGGCGTACCTGTCGAGATCACGTCGCCCGGCAACAGGCTCATGAACTGGCTGAGATAGCTCACCAGATGCGGAACGTTGAAGATGAGATCCGACGTGCTGGAATCCTGCCGCCTCACACCGTTCCGGGTGAGCCACAACCGGAGCTTGTGCGGATCCGGAATCTCGTCGCGCGTGGCCATGAACGGCCCGAGCGGCGCGAACGTATCGCAGCTCTTGCCTTTCACCCACTGTCCACCGCGTTCGAGTTGCCATTCGCGCTCGCTGTAGTCGTTGTGCAGACAATAGCCGGCGATGTATTCCATCGCATCCGCTTCGCTCACGTACGACGCGCGTTTTCCGATTACAACCGCGAGTTCCACTTCCCAATCGCTCTTGCGTGAATTTTTCGGAATGACGACGGTGTCGTTGGGGCCGATGATCGAGGAAGTCGCCTTGAAGAATACGACCGGTTCTTTCGGCGGCTCCATGTTGCTCTCCTTCGCGTGTTTCGCGTAGTTGAGGCCGATGCAGATCAGCTTTGAGGGCCTTGCGACGCAGGGGCCGAGGCGTGTGTCGCCGGGCACGACAGGATACTGGGCGCCGTTTGCGGCCAGCCAGGCGCGCAGACGGTCCAGGCCGCCGGAAGCGAAGAACGCTTCGTCATAGTCGGCGACACAATCGGCAAAAGCGGCGCTGACATCGAGCCGCTTGCCATCTTCCAGAAGTACGCCGGGCTTCTCGCGGCCGGGCTCGCCAAAACGGATGAGTTTCATGGGTTGATCTTCAATTGTAGAACCGGGCCGCGTGATTCACGGCTGCGTCATCTCGTGCAGCTTCAATACCGTGTTCCAGTTGCGGGCTGTGCTGACCGTCGACAGTTTCGAATCCATCCACGCGTTCGTCAGTTTCGTTTTTGCTGCGTGGTTCAGGAGGTGCAGATACACGTCCCGTCCGATCACGACAAACCGATCGGGCGGGGAACGATTCGGGTCGAGCTTCGCGACCGCATCCATGTGAGGCACGTCGGCGAGAAACGCGACATACAGGGTCCTTCCCTCCTGAACGGCCTCCGGGAACGGATTGCTTTGAATTGCCGTTGCCAGTTCTTCGTGCGAACGAATCACCACCGGGACGTTATATCCAAAACGATCCGCGATCTTCGTCGAAACGGCGGCGGGCACCTTCTTGAGAACCGTCGCCGGCGCGCTGAACACCACGTTGCCGCTCTGGATATAAGTGCTCACGTCGCGGCATCCGGCCCCGATAAACATCGAAGTCAGATCTTTCATCGGCAGCTTGTTCTTGCCGCCGACGTTCACTCCCCGCAAGAGCGCAACGTGTTTCATATGCCCTTGCGGCCGGGAACCACGTCGATCTGCAACTGCGGGTCGCTTGCGGGCACGTAGGTCGAAGGAAATCCCAGTTCGCCGCGCACGATGTTGCACGCCTGCGCGATCGCGCTGGCCTTATAGAACGCGATCTCACGCGTGCATCCCTGGCGTCCGAAACCGCAGTCGCTCGATACGATCAGCTTCTCGGCCGGAATGTACTTCAGCGCCTTGCGAATCTCGGCCGCGACGTCTTCGGGACGGTCGGCCTGCAGTTGCCGGTGGCTCACGGCGCCGATCGCGATCTTCTTTTTCAGATCGTTCTTAAACGGCGCGAACAGCTCGATATCCTTCTGATTGCGGTCCTTCATCTCGAGCGTCCATACGTCGCCGCGGCAGCGCTCCAGATAGATCTCGATGGAATTCGCGTAGCTGGTATCCTCCATCACTCGCTGCATGTTCGGATTACCCCAGCAGGTGTGGATCCAGAGTTCCACGTCGTCGAGACCCTGCACTTCGCGATTGAACGCGTCGATCATGAACTTCACTTCTTCGTGATCCTTGCCACAGGTATTGGCCATGAAGTGGAAGGTCGGCTCTTCGATCTGGATGCAGCGGCAGCCGGCGTCGCGCAATGCGAGCAGTTCCTTGTTCATCGCTTCGGCCATGTCCCAGATGATTTGCCGTTTGTCTTTGTACTTCGGCGTGTGGATGTCGAGGAACAGCGCCATCACCTGCGAACAGCAGGTGCCGAACTTCACCGGCTTGCGCGTCTTCGCCTGCGCGAGGCGCCAAAGCTTCGGGTAGTCCAGCGGACGGTGCTCGATTTTATCCACGACGTGCGGCCAGCGCCATCCGGTGTAGATTTCGTTGAGCAGCGTACCGGGCGGATAGTGCAGCCACGGAGCGGTGGTTTCTTCCGGCTGCAGATAGTCGCCTTCGAAGCCGGCCCAGCGCTGGAGCGGATAGTGATGCCAGGCGCGGCCGGCCATGTCCTCATCGACATGGAAATCGCCGTGAGTGAGAACGTCGAGTCCCGCGCGTTCCTGGTCGCTGATGACGACGGCGAGCGCGTCCTGCAGCTTTTCGCGGAAGCGGACGTCGAGCATGCAGGTGTCGAGAGGGCGGCCCCACATGCTGACGTCGAACCAGCGCGGACGGGGAAAAGAGCCGGTGGTTGTGCTGGGGAGAATCAGATCTTTGGTGGCGGTGAACATGGCGGTTCCTCAGACGGCATTGTATAACCGGCGGAGGCGGCATCGGTGAGGGCGCGTGGTTTCAAGGGCGGCTGCCCGAAGGCGGACTGACCGGTGCGAAAAAGTCATTCGCATAGTCAAAGCCATTTTGGTGTGTAAGCCGCTGATGACGGTGGGTATGGGCGGGCTTTCGTGCGTGTGCTCTTCCCGGGCTGGTTTGGTGCGCGGCATGGTGTGTCCTCAGTGTGAGGTTTGCCCGCGAAAAACGGGCTGGAGGGTGGGGTGGTCCGGAAGTTGCTGATTTGGTGGAGAATTCTCCTGGAAGATCGGCAGGAACGGGCTCGCAGACCTTTGAAAAAATGGGGCTCAGCTTCGCGCGACGCTTGTC
>Ga0302319_10014848_pt1 | contig 14474 bp, 13 predicted proteins | sample Bog_T0_2_FD_203319 | JGI IMG/M metagenome (GOLD analysis project Ga0302319, IMG submission 203319) | Peat permafrost microbial communities from Stordalen Mire near Abisko, Sweden - Bog_T0_2 | ecosystem: Environmental > Terrestrial > Soil > Wetlands > Peat | place: Sweden: Abisko, Stordalen Mire... | reverse complement strand
GGTATCCGTGTCTTGCACCCTGATTGGGAAAGCCGTTAAGATCTGTGGCGGGGTAGAGAACGCAGACGGCCTTGACCTCCGGGCGGCCTGCCTCAACTGCGATGAGGGAGGCGAGATGGCCTCCCGCGGATGCGCCGCTGAGGAAGATATGATGAGTGTCCAGGCCGTAAGTGGCGCCGTTTCTCTCGAGCCAGTGAAGGGCGTCCCGGCAATCGTCGATCGCCGCGGGATACTTGGCGGTTCCGCTAAGGCGATATTGGATGGAGGCAATGGCGAAGCCCTGGCGAGTTAGCTTGCGAAGGTAGAGCATCCAGCCTTTGTCACCGAGGCTCCAGCCGCCGCCGTGGATCCAGATGACAAGGGGGTACGGACGATGCGTGGCGGGAAGGTATAGGTCCAGGTGCAGGTCGCCGCTGGGTTTCTTATCGTAAACGATGTTACTGACGATGTGCTCGCCGGGGGGAGGGGGGGTGAGGGGGGCGCAGGCTGTAAGGAAAGCGAGAAACGGAAGGATTTTAACCCAAAGGCGCAGAGTACGCAGGGGCGCAACGGGGCCGAGCCGCAACCAAAGTTTAGGGAATTTATTAACCACGGATTCCATCCCGCGGTTGCGGGACCACGGGTGCAGAATCTGGATAACAGTGTAAATCCGTGGTCCAATATCTTCCCAAGAATGAACCATTTGCGCGGTTTGCATGGCAGAGAGTGGAGGGGAGTACTGGTTGCTCGAATCCTTCATGGGGCCTTCTGGAATAGGTAATGGGAGACGATCCACTCGTTTCCCTCCCGGTAGCCCCAGAGCTCGGCGCAAGCCATGAAGAAGATGCGCCAGTATGCCCACCAGCGCTGGGTATTGGCAGGGCCATAGGTCTCGGCGAAGAGGGGGAGGATTTCATCCCGATGGGCGTCCATGTTTTTTAACCATGCCTCGGCGGTCTTTTGGTAATGGACGCCGCTCACGTTCCAATGGTGCTGGATGCGGAGGTCATCCTGAAAATACAGGAGGAGATCGTCGGAGGGCATCTGTCCGCCGGAGAAGAAATAGCGGGTCATCCAGTCGCTTGGGCCGCGGTCGAGATAGTGGTAGGCAAATTCGCGATGAGTGAAGATATGGACAAACAACTTGCCGGCGGAGACCAGCCAGCGGGCTACCTTTGCCGTGAGGGCTTGGTAGTTCTTCATGTGCTCGAACATCTCGACGGAGACGACGCGGTCGTAAGTGCCTTCGGCCTCGAAGACGTTCATGTCGCGGGTGAGGATGGTTAGATTGGAGAGACCGCGGCGGGCGGCCTCGGCGTCGATATATTGCTTCTGGGTGGCGGAATTTGAGACGCCGGTGATTCGGGCTTCGGGGAAGTGGACAGCCATCCAGAGGGAGAGGGAGCCCCAACCACAACCAAGCTCGAGGATGCGCTGGCCATTGGCGAGCTCTGCGCGCCGGGCTGTCAGGGCAAGCATGGCTTGCTCCGCGGCCGCGAGATTGTCGACGCCATCTGGCCAGAGGCCAGAGCTGTACTTGAGGCGGGGGCCGAGGACCAACTGGAAAAAGCGGGTGGGGACCTCGTAGTGCTGCTCATTCGCGGCGCGGGTCTGGATGGCAATGGGGGAGCTTTTCAACTCCTCGACATGGGCGAGGAGGGCGGCTTTTTGCTCCTCGATATTCGGACGGGTTTCCTCCTTTATCTTGGCGGCGAGCATGCGGCGGATGCCGGCGCGAATGAGCGGGTCTGGAACGACGTTCTTTTCCAGGAGATCATCAAGGGAGATCATGTTTTTCGGAACCATGGGATAAATGGGCTGGTGGAGCGCTGATAGGCCCGGTAAAGGTCGCCTTTTGACTTAAGCGAGTACTCCTCGGTAAGTGGTATGCCGGTAACCTGGAAGAGAAAGTAAAGCATGAGCAGCGGACAGACGATGGTGGTCCAGCCGTGCGGGGAGGGGAGTGCGGCGAGGAAGAAGGCCCACCAGATGAGGGACTCGAAAAAGTAATTCGGGTGGCGGCTGTACTGCCAGAGGCCGACCTCGCAGACCTTGCCGGCATTATCGGGATTGGATTTGAATCGTGCCATCTGGAGATCGGCAATGGATTCGCCGCAGAGGGATAGGAAAGCGAGGGCAACGCCGGCAAGGGTGAGGGGATGTAGCGTGGGGCCGGTGTCGAATGATACTACAAGGAACGGGCTGGCGAAGATAGCTGCCATGACGGCTTGAACCTCGAAAAACGCGAGGAACATGCCAGTGCCAGGCCAGCGCTGGCGAAGGGTTTGATAACGGGCATCTTCCCTTGGATGATGATGCAGGACGCGGCGCAGGATATAGGTGCCGAGGCGGAGGCTCCATGCAACGCCGATCATTGTGAGAAGCCATTTCCGTGCGGGTTGGCCAGGGGAGAATATGGCAAAGAGAGGGGCGAGGACGGCGATGCCGTAAGACCATGCGACGTCGAGGAAGCCGTAGTTGTGGACCTTGACGCTGATGGCCCAGACGACGGCGAAATAAACCGCTGCAATTGCCAGGCCGATAAGGAAGAGAGTTAGCATTTTGGCACCGCGGATGAAGGTGGGCAATCAACGGAGAGGCGCAAGCTATGCAAAGGCATAGCGCGGCGGAGCCGAAACGATATCTTCGGAAGACTGTTAACTACGGATTGCACGGATGGGCACGGATGCAGAATCTGGACATCCGTGTTAATCCTTGTCATCCGTGGTTTAAAATTCTTCCAGAAATCAACGACTTCCACCATTCCGCAATGATTGCGGGCGATTCTCCTTGATCTCGATTCATCCGTAATCATCTGCGGTGTGGTTCGTTCCCTTTAGCCGAGGAGGAGGTTATTGGGGCGGGTGTAGATGGCTTGTACTACGCTGATGTTGCGCATTGCGAAGGCGGCTTCGCAGTAGGACAGGTAGTAAAGCCATTTCCGGATGAAACGGTCGTCGAATCCGAGGTTGCGGACAGGTTCCAGATTCGTATTAAAGGCTTCGCGCCAAAGGCGGAGGGTGCGGGCGTAGGAGGGCCCGTGATCGGTGAGGGCGTGAAGGAAGAGGTCGCTGGTGCGATTGAAGGCCTGATTGACGCGGCCGACACTGAGGAGGAGGGAGCCGGGGAAGATGTGGCGCTGGATCCAGTCCACGCCGTGCTTGAGTTCATCGTGGCGGCAATCGGGCACGGTGATGTATTGGAGGGCGGCGACGCCGTGCGGTGCAAGGACGGAGTCGAGCCTGGCAGTGAAGGTTTCTAGGTATTTGTCACCGAGGGCCTCCATCATTTCGATGGAGGCGACTTTATCGAACCGGCCTTCAATCTGCCGGTAATCCTGGAGCCGGATTTCGACGCGGCGATCGAGACCGGCGCGACGGATACGCTCCCGGGCAAAGTCATATTGAGCTTGGGAGATTGTGACACCCGTGACGCGGCAGCCGTAACGGCCGGCCGCATGTTCGGCGAATCCGCCCCAGCCGCTGCCGATTTCCAGGACATGGTCGCCGGGGCTCAGGCGAAGTCCGCGGCAGAGGGCGTCGTACTTGGCGACCTGCGCATCGGCAAGGGACTGGCCCGGGCTGGTGAAGATGGCGCTCGAGTAAGTCATTGTCGGGTCGAGCCAGAGGCGGTAGAAATCATTGCCCAGGTCATAGTGCTCGGCGATATTGCGGCGGCTTGTGTGGAGGCTGTTGGGGCGCACGAGATGCTTGAGGCGATTCCAGCCGCGCAGGAGATTGATGAGCGCGCTCCTTGCGCCGGAGCCGGGCTGGGCGGGGGAGTTATCGGTATTGAGCAGAAACCAGGCAATGACGCGCTCGATACTTGGGGTGTCCCATTCGCCCTCGACATAACTTTCGCCGAATCCGATATCGCCGAAAAGCATGCAGCGCTTGAAAAAATGGGGATCGCGAACCTGGACGGAGGCGTGGATGGCCTGGGTGGGATCGCCAAGGGTATGGCGCCGCCCGTCGGGTAACTCGATTTCAATGAAACCGCGTTGCATGCGTTCCATGCCCCGAAAGATGAGCGATTCATAAAGGCTGGCGGACGGTGCCGGCTGGCCTGGAGCCGGCCGGGACTGGGCGTTTAGTTCAAGACTTAGTTCCTGATTCATGGTGTGTTTCCTGCGATGCTTTCATGCGGATGCAGCACATCGCGCTGCAATTCCGGACGGGATTCCTTGCGATGAAATGGGATTCGTTTCAGCCAGAGGAGAAGGGCATGCCAATGGATGAGGGAGATAACCCAAAGGGTGACCAAAGGATACTTGAAGATGAACCATGCGAGGCGGCCGGTAGTCAGTGGCGCGCGGCGGCCGGTGAGAGCGCTAAGCAGGGTGCGGTCGGCGCCCAGGCAATCGTCGATATGGATATCGAGGGTCTTGGTGGGGACCCGGAGCTTGAAGTCAAACTGCAGGTCGAGATCGGAAAATGGGGAGACGTAGAAGTGTTTTGGCGTGACGAGGCGGAAGCGGTCGGAGGAGCAGGGCTGCGGGAGGAGATAGAGCTTTTTCTCGCCGAAGGTATTGCCGACCTCGGCTACGGCGCAGGCTGGGGCGCCAGTGGCATCAAAGCAAAAGTAGAATGAAACCGGATTGAAGACGTAACCGAATACGCGCGGCAGGGTCAAAAGGGCGATACGGGAGTCCGTGGGAAGGTCGATGCCATGGGGTGCGAGGTAAGCGAGGAGTTTAGCCTTCACCGTGCCGGAAGAGCCACCGAGATGGTCGGCATCATTGAAGGAGAAGATATTGCGGCGGTTGCGGCCGAAAAGCGGGATGGTGTCGGCAAGTGAGTCCACCTCATCGAGATCCAGATAGAACATGAAGATGCGATAACTGAACCGATGCTGCCTCGGGGCGAGCCGGTGGTGCATCACGGAGCATTCGTAGAGACAGGAATTCATGTCCAGATGGGCTCGCAGGCGACGGCGCGGGCGCAATCGAGCCCGGAGGTGAAAGCATCCTCGTGGAAGCCGTACTTGAAGTAACTGCCGCAAAAGTACGTCGTTTGGTCGGAGGCAATGCAGTTGAGAGCGGGCAGCTCCTTTTGCGCGGCGATGGCGTCGAGGCTGAAAAGGGGGTGCGTGTAATCGATGCGGCGAAGGACCGCTTCCGGGGCGATGCGATCGTGGGAATTGAGCGAGACGAAGTAGTTCTTCCGCCGCGAGACGCCCTGGAGGCTGTTCATCCAGTAATGGGTGGAAGGTCGGGTGCCCCCGGCAGGTTGCTGATCGATGCGGTAATTCCAGGAAGCCCAACAGGCGCGGGCCCGGGGCATGAAGGAGGTATCGGTATGAAGGGAGGCGGTATTCGGCTGGTATTGGAATTGACTTAGAAGGCGGTGCTCGGTGGGAGTGGGATCGGCGAGGAGCCGGAGGGATTCGTCCGCGTGGGAGGCGAGAATGACTTTGTCGAACCGGGATTCCGCGCCATCCGAGGTGTGGACTCGGACCGTGCCCGGGGACCGTGATACTTTTACCGCCTTGCGGTTGAGACAAATCCGGTCGCGCCATGGGGCACTCATCTTTGCGACATAGGTTTTGGCGCCGCCCAGGAGCGTGCGCCACGGGTGATGGGTGTGGAGGCCGAGGAATCCGTGGTTGTGGAAGAAACGCAGGAGTGTGACGGCTGGGAAGTCGAGCATTTTGTCCGGAGGAGTGGACCAGACGGCGGAACTCATCGGGACAAGGAAGAGATTAAGAAAGTCTTCGCCGTAGCTCCGGGCCTCGACATAGCGACGAACTGTGTAAGTGGAATAAGTGGGGTCCTCGAGGGCGGGAATGGCTTCCGCGTTGAAGCGATTCATCTGCGTGAGGAGCCGCCAGAACCGGGGGCTGATCAGGTTGCGACGCTGGCCAAAGAGGCGATTGAGGCCGGCGCCGTTGTACTCGATGCCGCTGGGTTGATGGCGGACGCTGAAGGACATGGTGGTCGGCTTTGTCTGGACATCGAGCTCCCGGAAGAGGCGGGTGAGATTGGGGTAAGTAACCTCATTGTAAACCATGAACCCGGTATCGATGGGGATGGGGCGGCCTTCTTCATTCACTGTGATGGTATTGGTGTGGCCGCCGGGATAGTCATTTTGCTCGAAGAGCGTCAGATCGTACCGGGAGTGGAGAAAATGGGCGCATCCCAGCCCCGCTACACCCGTGCCGATGATGGCCAGCGTGGTCATGTGGGATTGGAGGCAGGCTGGTGCCGGAGCTGGTGACGGGCGGCTGTTTCGTAGGCCTTGGGTGGCACGGGATGCAGGTCCCAGATGGCGCCCGTCCACGAGACGAGCTTGAGAAGATAGTAAGTGATGTCGATTTCCCACCAGTAGAAGCCCTGCCGCGTCGCGGTCATGCAGAAGTGGTGATTATTGTGCCAACCTTCGCCGAGGGTAATGAGCGCGAGCAGGAGACTGTTGCGGCTTTCGTCCTCGGTATCGTACCGGCGGCGGCCGAAGGTGTGGGCGAGGGAATTGATGCAAAGTGTGCCGTGGAGCAGGAGGACGGTGCTGATGAAGAATCCCCAGACGAGCATTTGCGCGCCGGAAGTGCCGGTGGCCGGCCAGAAATGGCGGACGGCGCAGCCCCATGCAATGGTTGCCAGGGCCAGAAAGATGGGGACGATCATATCGAAGCGGTTGAGGAAGACGAGCTCCGGGTAGCGGGCCAGGTCCTTGACGCGGTCGTAGTCGGTGGGGAAATTGCGCGAGCTGGTCATCCAGCCGATGTGGGACCACCAAAAACCGCGCACGCCGGGGGAGTGGACATCCTCCTCATCATCGGAGTGCTGATGGTGATGGCGATGGACCGCCGCCCACCAGAGCGGCCCGCGCTGGACGGAAGCGTTCCCCATTATCGCGAAGATGAATTGGCCGGCGCGAGACGTGCGGAAGGTGCGATGGGCAAAATACCGATGGTAAAACCCGGTGACGGCGAACATCCGGACCAGATAGAGGACCAGGGCTGTACCCACGGCGGCCCAGCTCCAGCCCACGAAGAACACGGCGAGACACCCGGCGTGGAGGAAGATGAAGGGGATGCAGCGTCGCCAGTCCACGCGATCCGGCCGGGAGCGGACGGTATCGGCGCCCCCAGGGAAATAATCGGCATCGATCCACCTCCACAGGCTGGAAAGATCTGTCTGGGGACGGGCGGGGATGGGCTGGGGCGCTGCTGGATCCGAATCGGGCACGAAATTTATCCGCACGAACCGCTGATTCAGATGCAAAATGTTTGGGATCAAGGGCGCCAGTGCGTCAACTCACTGGCGCGTAATGATCAAGCGCATGAACTGGGTGGGGGTGCCGGCAAGCGGGGTCAAAGCGCGATAAACGGCGGTATTGGTGGTGCCGTTGTCGGTGCGGAGGGTGTATTGGGAACCCGATTGCCAGGTTCGCAAGTCGGTGGAGACCTGGACGGTGTAGGTGATGTCCGTGAGTGCGGGCTGATCAGTGAAGGTGAGGGTGGAGTAGGATTTACCGCCGATGGTCACCGCGCCGATCGATGGCATGCCGGACGTGGCGGGCTTGCCGGGGGTGAGGCCGAGGGCGTATTTGACGAGGTTCGGGATACCATCGCCGGAGGGATTGCCATTGTCGCCGCTTACCGACCAGTCGCTCAATTGCGTGGTGGTGAAATTCTGTTCGCGCCAATTTTCAAATTGGCTCTTCACCACCAGCACGCTCATGGAGTATGAGGGGAAGGTGCAGGTAAACGTCATGGACGGGACGCCGGTAGTGCCAGTGGTGATGTCGCCGCTGGCGAGGTCATTGGGCTTGCCGTAGGAGTAAAGCAGGCCCGTCGGGGACCCGGGCGCGAAGTTATTGAGCGTGATCTGAGCCGGGAGATCCGCGGTGGGGTTCTTGTTGACGACCAGGAGGGATAGGCTGCCGTTTTCGAGCCGTGAGGCGTACATCGCGAGGAGGGCGTAACCACTGGAGGCGCTGACGACGGCATCGCCGGCGCGGCCCCAGTTCGTCAACAATTTCGCGGCGTAATAGGTCGGATAGGGACTATTGGCGGGGACGCCGGTATAATCGCCGGAGGCGACGACCCCGTAATCGCCATAAGGGCGCCAGCCGTAGAGGAGTGAGCTGTTGTTCGCATTGGTGAGGCTGCCGTTGCGGCAATCCCACCAGGTGCAGGCGTTGAATTCCGTGCCTGCGAGGTTGCCGATGGCATCGGCCATGAAGAGGGCATTGACGAGACTGGTGGATTGTTTCCCGGGGTTCGAGCTGACGGAATTCATCTCCGTCACGTCAAGCTCGATCGAGCTGCCGGACGCGCCGACATAGTCGGTGATCATCTGGCGCAGGTTCGCCGCGTAGGATTCCATCGACTCGCCGGCCTGCAGGATGAACGCGTCGTTCTCGCTGCCGGGATTTTCCGGGTAGCAATGGTAGATGAGAAATTGCGGGGTGATCCCCAGGGTCTTGAGCGTGGCGATGACGACCGGCGTCCAGCCGGTGTGGACGGAATTGCTCTCGGCCGGATTCTCCACTCCGTGAGTACCGTCGCCGTAGGAGTCCTCACCCGTCGGCGCTGGGACGCCGATATGGATGCTGGGATCCACCGCCCGCATCTGATTGTAAAACACCTGGAAGGCCTCCGCGTAAGTGTAAGGATCGTGCGCGACCCCGGTCAGGCCGCTGCCCGATGTCCCGTGGAGATCGTTCTCCCAGCTCCCATAGCATTCATTCCCAATCTCCCAGTATTCAAACCCGTACGGAGCCGGATGGGAGACCCGGAGGAAATTGTATCCGTCATCCGTGGCCAGCGGCGCGGCGCCGCGGATCGTTGCCCAATAGCCGACCGTCTGCCAATTGCGTCCCTTCGAGTCCGTGCCCAGCGAGGCTGTATTCGCGGCGCTTTCATTATAATAGGCGACCCACGCGGCCGCTTCCTGCGGAGTGCCGCTGCCATAGTTCACCGTGACAAAGGGTTGCGCCCCCTGGGTCTGCGTGACCTTGGCAAAAGTCGCCGCGTTATTGGCCCACCTGGTGCCGTTCGAAACACTAAGGCCGGTCTGCCAATCATAATCGTCCGAGGCGCTGCCCCCAGGAAATCGGATCGCCCCAGTACCCATGGTGGCAAATAACGAGGTCGTGGCCGCGCCGCTGAGATACGAATCCCAAATCGCCACGTTGATCCCGTACATCCGCCCATCGATTGTGCGAAGAATGTCCTGGGCGTTCACCGTGAGTGGAACCGGGTTCGGTGGCGGAATGGCAATCAGCGACATCGCATCGACGTAAAACGTAAGCGGTCCGCCGGTGATATTCTGAATCCAAAAACCGGTGAAGCTGGCATTATTTGCGGCGCCGAGTGTGGAAAGCGGAATGGTCGTGAGTTGCCAGTGATCGACCTGTGCCGTGGTAAAAGAGAGTGCGACCGGAGGCTGGGCCGTGCCATTGATGGACGCCTGAACCTGTAATTCATTGGACCCTGACACTGTCGGGTAAATCCAAAACGAAAGGCTCTGGTACGGCGAGGTATCCATCGCCGCATGCCCCAGGTAAAGGGCCTCGTAGCTCGATCCAGGATCAACCACGCTTATCGAGGCCGTCCCGCTGTACACGGGGCTCGCGTTGGAATAATTGATCGTCGCCCAGCCATAGTTTTGCCAGCCGGATTCCAGCGCGTCACCATAGACGACCATGTTTTGCGCGCCAGCTCGGGACAAGAGGCAACCCAGCAGGAGAACGGCGAGGACGAGGGGCTTCACAGAGAGGCACCCTATGCCAAATCCGTTGAAGATCAATCGAATGCCGGGAGGAAACCTGCGACCGCCGGTGCCCTGCCGGAATTAACCAGGCAGGGCACGTTAACGGCCCAACATACAAACGATCCTTAGTGCGAACTGTCAGGCTTTACAGCGGTGCTCGTGCTGCTGTTGGTTGAGGAGGTCTCGACCACGCCGTTTCTGGCCGTGCCGGTATGTCCGCTTGGGTCCTGGTTGCCTGTATGGTCTGTGGACGATGCCGAGGCGCCAGTAGTGCCGGAGGTAACCGCAGCGGGGTTGTCGCGCTGGCTCGTTGATGTCGGGTTGCCGGCTCCGGTCGAGTAACCTGACGTGCTCTCGCCGGCTTGGGCGAACGCTGCAACCGGCAAGGTAAGTGCAAAGGCGGTCGCTGCGATGGTGTTTCTTGTTAGCTTATTCATACTTCCTGCTTTTCGGAGCTTTGTCATGGATAGGACGTATCCGCGCTTCAAATTCGTGGCATTCGCGGCAGCGATTCTCACTTATGGTTTGATTGACATACTAAGCAATCTTACGGGGTGGATCGGATTGTAAAAAAATGTCCAGGCGCACGGCAGACCCGTCATCGCCTCGCCCTTTATCCGCTGGTGTCAGGCCATCAAACATGCCCACAATGCCGCCATGAGTTATCCTGAAGACTTGAAAAACCTGTGGGCGCCATGGCGGGTGGAGTATTTTTCCATAGACCGCTCCCGCGATTTTTTCACGGAAGCCGCGCAGACGTCGGACGACGCGGCCCACCTGGTGGTGGCGCGGAGAAGGAACACGTTCCTCATCCTGAACCGCTTCCCGTATGCGGTGGGGCATATGATGGCCGTTCCCTATCGAAAGGTGGCGGATATAAGCGAGCTGACAGATGCGGAGCGCCTGGAGTTATGGGAACTGGCAACCCTTGCGGAGCAACTCCTTCGCAAGACCGTCCATGCGCAGGGATTCAATGTGGGCCTTAATATCGGAGCGTGCGCCGGCGCCGGCTACGCCGATCATCTTCATCTGCACGTGGTGCCCCGCTGGCCCGGGGACAGTAATTTCATGCCGGTGCTTGCGAATGCGCGCGTGATGACGGAGGCATTGCCGGAGATGTACGCGCGGCTTGTGAAATGCGTGACTGAGGCAAGTGATTCTTAGGCATTGAACCGCGACAGCCTCGTATGCGAGGCTAATGGGCAATATGTTGAGAATCCGACCCTTCCAGGGTTTGCGCCCCGCCCCCTCCCTGGCTCCGCAGGTTGCTTGCGTGCCGTACGATGTCGTGGATCGCGACGAAGCCGCGGTGCTTGCCAGGGGCAATCCCGCCAGCCTCCTTCATGTGGATCGGGCGGAGATCGATCTACCACCCGCTACCGATCCCTATTCCGATGCGGTCTATGCGAAAGCCCGGGAGAATTTCACAAGGCTGCAAACCGAAGGAACCCTCATCCGGGAGACCGGAAGAGTTGTCTATCTTTATCAGCAGATCATGGGGAGCCATGTCCAGACCGGGATCGCCGCCCTGTGCCACATCGATGATTACGAGAATAACCTCATCAAGAAGCACGAGAAGACCCGCAAGGACAAAGAGGACGACCGTACGCGGCTTATCGATACGCTCTCCGCGGACACCGGACCCGTTTTTTTGACTTACCGCGACCAGGGGGCGGTTGATAGATTCGTTGACGAAGCCAGGCGGGATGCGCCCCTGTACGATTTCACGGCGCCCGATGGGATCCGCCATACCGTATGGCGCGTGGAGCACGCGGACCAATTGGTGGCCGATTTTGGGAGAGTGCCATGCGCCTACGTCGCGGATGGCCATCACCGTACTGCGAGCGCCGTCCGGGTTGGCAAGGAACGGCGAGCGGCAAATCCGTCCCACACAGGCAGCGAGGAATACAACTGGTTTCTGGCCGTGCTCTTCCCCGCCAGTCAGTTGAACATCCTTCCCTACAACCGCTGTGTCCACGATTTGAACGGCCGCACCGGAGAAGAGCTGGTGGCAGCACTGAAGGCGGCAGGCTTCCAGGTGGACGATGCCGGCGAGGCGACCCCGCCCGGTCCGGGCGAGGTCCGGATGTATCTGGGCGGAAAATGGTCCCGGGTAGGATGGACCCCGGATCCGCAGGCGGACCCGATTGCCCGCCTGGATGTGACCGTCTTGCAGGATCGCGTGCTGGCGCCCTTGCTGGGGATCGATGATCCACGCACCAGCAAACGCATCGATTTTATTGGCGGCATCCGGGGTACGGGTGAACTTGAGCGCCGGGTCAATGACGGTCGCGCAGCGGTGGCGTTCTCAATGTACCCAACCACCGTGGAACAACTCATGGATATCGCTGACGCCGGCGCAATCATGCCGCCAAAGAGCACTTGGTTCGAGCCGAAGCTGCGCTCAGGGCTGTTCATCCACACGTTTTGAGCGTCGCAACGAGGCGAATCGCACTCGACACCCGCATTTGACGAACCCCCCGCGCGAAAAGATACTGGCGGGCTGTGTCCCGAATTCTTTTCTGCCTGTTTCTCGCCTGGCGCCTGGGCGCGCCCTTGTGCATGGGAGCGGCGGAGACGGATTCAAAGAGTTCCCGGTTGCCAGCGCCGCCCGCGGCCACGGTCTATTACGCCACAGACAGGGCGTTGATGAACGGCTACCAGCCGAATTACCCCGCAGTCGAGGCGATGACCGATGTCCTTGTAATGGCCGCCACCGGGCAGCGCACGGTCGCCGGGGCGTGGCGCAGCATCGTCAATCCCGGGGATCATGTGGGGATCAAGATTGCCGCAGCCGGCGGGCGGGATTTGTCAACGCACCTGCCTGTCGTCGATGCCGTGCTGCATGGGTTGGCGCAAGCCGGGGTCCCGATGTCGCAGGTCGTCATCTGGGACCGGCCCGACCCGCGCGAGGCTGGCTACACATCCCTGCCCGGCGACGCCGATGTTCGTGGCATCGCTCCGTTCACCGGTTACGAGCCCAAGGCCGTCGTGACCCTTCCCGTCGTGGGCAGGCTCATCTGGGGCGATATCGGTTTCAGTCCCAGGGGACCCAATCCCCTGGCCCTCGTGCAGCGCGAGCAATACTCGGTGGACAGCCATTGGAGCCGCCTCATCTGCGGGCTCAACAAAATCATCAATATCCCCGTCATGTCCGCTTCCGAGGATGTCGGGGTCGCCGGCTGCATATACAACCTCACTGTATCGAATGTCGACAACTGGCGGCGGTTCGTGAACCCGCCGAACTCCGGCGATCCCTACCTGTGCGATCTCTACGCGGATGAGCACGCCGGCCCGAAGGTGGTCCTGAATATCATGGACGGCTTGATTGCCCAATTCGGCGGCGGCCCTGGCGAGTGGCAACCGGGCTATTCCTGGTGCCACGACACGCTCTACGCCAGCAAGGACCCGGTCGCCATCGACGCCACTGCGCTACGTCTCATAGAGAGCTGGCGCAAGGATTTCAACTTGCCGCCCTTGGGGGATCACGCGAAGTATCTTCAAACCGCGGCGGCGATGGGATTGGGAATCTACGATGAGGACCAGATCGCGCTGGTGAGGGAGGGCCGATGACCTCGCTCCCGGATGCGGAACTCCTGGAATTACTAAAGGGCGTATCCCGTTCCTTTTACCTGACCATTCGCGCAATGCCTCCCGGCCTGCGTCGCCCGATCGGACTCGCATATCTGCTGGCTCGGGCCAGCGACACCATCGCGGATACGGCGGCCACCCCGGTCGCAATCAGGACAGAATGCCTGCGCGCTTTCGGCCAAACAATCGCCTCCAAGGGTGAAATTAAAGTCACGCAAAAAAAGGAAATAAAGACGGAAAATGCTAATGAACAATATCTTCTGAATAATTTGGAGCGTGTAGTTCATGCCGTCGAAGCATTGTCGGACCCGGATCGGGCTCACATTCAATCGCTTCTCCAAAAGATCACCCACGGGCAGGAACTGGACCTTCTACGCTTCCCGGATGCCGTCACGCTGCGCGCGCTCGAGACCGCGACGGAACTGGATGAATACACCTATCTCGTCGCCGGTTGCGTGGGCGAGTTCTGGACACGCATCTGCAGTGCGCATCTTCCTGGTTACGCCCGGCTTGAGGTGGATCCCCTGTCCGTGCTCGGACGCGGATTCGGACAGGGCCTGCAACTCGTCAACATCCTCCGCGATTTGCCGGAGGATATCCGAAACGGCCGCTGCTACCTTCCGATGGACGAGTTGCGTGCGATTGGCATTTCCTGCCCGGAAGATATTCAGGCCGACCTGCGCCGCGCCGCGCCGGTCTTTGAGACGTGGAGGCAAAAGGCGCTGAGCCTCCATGAGGAAGCCCGTCGCTACATCGAGGCAGTCCGCCCGTGGCGAATCCGTTTCGCATGCCTGCTGCCATGGGCGCTGGGCGTGCGTACCCTCATGCTTATCGGCGAGACTTCGCCGCTCGAGGCAAAGGAGAGGGTAAAAGTCGGAAGACCAGAAGTAACGCGGATCATGAGACGGGCCGTCTGGGCGGCCATATCCAATGCCGCAGTGCGGAGTTGGGGGCAAGAGGGGATGAGCCCCAGAGGGCCTTCCCGAAATTAACCCCCCACCCGCGCGACGGGGGCAATCAGAACTAACGTACGAGCCTTTTCTGAATGGGGCTGCAAGCCACTGATGTACCAACCCGGATTATAGCGAGCCGTGCGAGCGAAGGCCCGGGTATATCCGCATCGAAATCGGCAAGGCCTGTAAGGCCGTGACCTCCTTGTGAGGCGATAGCCCCGGATCCGGGCCCC
>Ga0302319_10014841_pt1 | contig 14477 bp, 10 predicted proteins | sample Bog_T0_2_FD_203319 | JGI IMG/M metagenome (GOLD analysis project Ga0302319, IMG submission 203319) | Peat permafrost microbial communities from Stordalen Mire near Abisko, Sweden - Bog_T0_2 | ecosystem: Environmental > Terrestrial > Soil > Wetlands > Peat | place: Sweden: Abisko, Stordalen Mire... | reverse complement strand
TCCCGCCGCAGCTTGAGGCTCACCAGCGGATTTGCATCGGCATGTCCCAGCCGCACCGCTTCCCCCATGATCATGGCAAGGAGCTTCAATTCCATGATGGCCGTGTTCCGCCCCACCGTCTTGCCGGTTTTCTTCTTGTAGCTCGTGCGCCAGTCAATGTATTCAAGGGCGTTGCGGTAGGTAATGGCCCGTGGTGAATGGTGGCGCTTTTCTTGCAGCCAGAACGCCAGCCATTTCCAGGTGCCGGTATAACGCTCATGAGTACGCGGACTTTCACAATGCCTTTCCAAATATTGCGGCACCCAGCTATCCCAGCCACCGCCGCTGATTTCACCGGCATTGCGCCCAAGTTCCTTGGCTTCAAGTTGCGCACGCAGGGCGCGTGCCTTTACAGTCTCACCGGGATCGTCCGTCCGCAGGCCGGTCGATTTGTTCCGCCGCGTGCCATCGGCATCGATGAATTGAATGAACCAAAACGGAGAATGTTTTTTTCGGTAAATGGAAGACATAATATCAAATGCAGTTTGTGCAGTAAACTTACTGCATTGATTTTCAAAAGTCGAGTAAATCCAACCACTTACAACCACACCAAACCACTATGCCCGTAACGAGGGTTCGATTCCCTCTACCCGCTCCATTTTCAAAAAAACAGAAGTCTGGGAAATTTTGCCTTGGACTGCCATCGTCCAACCCCGTTTTCTGTGACTATTTCCAATTGTTGTTAAGTTGACGGCGCTGTGCATGGTGGTATAGGCTACGGGAAATGAAAGTCGAAGCCAAGTCGTCTCCCCCGTTGCTTCAGCCGTCAAAATCTGTCGCAAAAATATTTGTACACCATCTGGTGTTTTTGCTCACGCTCCTCTGCTTTTTTGCGGATGGTATGGTTGGAAAAGTGCATGCTTCGGATGCAAATGTGCTGGCGACTCTTCGGCAGATTGCCAAGCAGGATCCTACCGGTCCCGAATACGTTGCCGCAGTGGTTGACTTGATAAAATCCTCGATAGCAGCGTATCTGGATACACCAAAAGGGAAGCGAAATCCAAACGGCCAATATGATATCGTCAGTGATATCATCGCTGAGGCTGTGAAATTGCGCCCGCCATATGCGTGTGACCTTATCAAGGCGGGTATTCAGGCAGAGACCCCGCTGAATGGTAATCCTGACCCTACAGCCGTGGCCTCAATGGTGGCCGAGGTGGTGCAATATATCCAGGCCACTAATCCGGAATTGCTGGAGACAATCATAACTTGCGCCACGGAGGCAGCTCCCGAAGCCGGGAAGGCCATATTGAATGCAGTTGCCGGCATATTGGCTACACCTCATGGCACTCAGAGGAATTTGAATCTCGACCTGCCTAATGGAGCCACTGGTATGACGCCGACACCAGCGCCAACGCCGAAACCGAAACCGCCGGCGCCGACGCCAATGCCTCAAGTTACGCAGGTTGTGCCGATATAATCGGCTGTTTAGTTATTTGGTCGGCATGTGTGCCTGTGGTGCTTGCTTTCGACCAAATCGGGCATGATGCTTATTCTTGATCCAGCCTTGGCGCTTTGAACTATCTTCTCGTATCGATTCTTTCGGTTGCATTCCTCGTGATCGAGTGTCTCGCGGGGGGCACCAGATTAATCTATAGCCTGCCGGTTTACGGGCTTTTGGGAATCGCGTCGTTATTCACGATTTTTTCGTTGCGGGGAACAAAGACTACTGTCAGACCCGCTTGTCTGGTTTCTACCGCTGTTTTTTTTGGCTACATCCTTGTCCGTTGTTATTTGTCTCCGGTGGAATACCTGTCCAGGCAGGATTTTTTCATGGTATTGGGCTCGCTGGCCGTCTATCTCGTGACAGCCTTACACCTTGTAAAATCGAGGCACAGGATGATTCTCCTCGGCGTGCTTATGGCGATTGCGCTGGGACAGGTTGCCGTGGGCCTTGTTCAGTTTGGCAGGGGAAACGATTTCATGCTTTTCGGTTACGGAAGATCACCCGGCGGCAATAGGGCGAGCGGTCAGTACATTTCTCCAAATCATCTCGCTGGCTATCTGGAGGTCGTGGCGATCATCGGTGTGAGTCTCGTTTTTTGGGGCATGTCAAAACCGTGGGTGAAAATTTTGATGGCATACACGTCGATTGTGGCATTTGCCGGCGTGCTCATCACGGGCAGCAGAGGAGGATATGCAAGCTCAGCCTTCTGCATCGTCTTCTTCTGCATAACAAGCATCGTGGTGGTGAAGATCGCTTTTCCGGAGAGATTCTTTCGCATAACGGCAGTCATCCTTGCTTTTATGATCATGGTGTCGGTTTTGTTGCCGGTGGTCGTTACGAGTCAATTGGTAAGATCGAGGGCAGGCAGTGTTTTTGAAAAAAATATGCGCCTTCAACTGTGGCAGGCAGCCATTCCTGATATAAAACTGGATCCTCTCTTTGGCACGGGAAGTGGGACTTACCTTTATTATGGCCGGAAATTTCGGGATCCGGAAGTGCAGAGGGATCCGGTGCGCGTGCATAATGACTATCTGGATCTCATCGCGGAATATGGGATTCTGGGTGGCGTCGTTTTTTTGATTTTTTTTGGAATTCACATCTGGAATGGGGTTCACACCTTCCGCTGGCTTGTAGTCAGGCGGATGCAATTTTCGTTGGACTGGCGGAGTAATTCCCTGGCGCTCAATATCGGCTGCATGAGCGCAGTTGCCGCTTACGTGGTACATTCCGTGGTCGATTTTAATCTCCATATACCGGCGAATTCAATGCTGATGGCATTTGTATTTGGCGTCATCGCAAATCCGGGATTGGAAACCTTCCAAGCTAAGCGGTCCGCTATCATCCTAAACCGCTTTTTTCAATTCGCTCTCCCAATCCTGGGTGTGGCGATCCTCTGTGCGGGGATGCCAAAAATCCCTGGCGAATATTATGCGGAGAAGGCACGCGTGGCCCTGCGGGATAAAGACTTTGCGATATCAGTACTCAATGCGAAGGCGGGAATCGCGTGGGAGCAGAAGAATCCCGACCTTTATTACTATTTGGGCGAGGCAAGGCGCAACCTGGGAGATGCCCTTCCGGAGCCGATGAATGTGACGTTTTACCGCCTTGCTTCGGAGGCATTTAAACAAGGGTTGAAACTTTTTCCCGAGGATGAACGGTTCCTGTTGATTGAGGGGTGGACTTTGGATGCCTTGGGGGAATGCGGAGAGGCCGAGAAATATTACGAACAGGCAATGAAATGGGATCCCAATTCAGAGCAAGTTCAGGAAACCTACAAGACTCATCTGAAATTCCTGATCGACTCTGGGAAAATTCAGCAGTTTCAGTGAGGCGATGTGTTTTTGCCGGCTCTGCGCCGCTTTTTATAATGACCCGGCTGTATTTTGGCCTAAGAAACCTCGATTTTGGGGTTGATGCCACATTGCAGCCGACCGATGCAAAAACATATTGATCGCAACTACTTTTCTGCTAAACATGGGTGCCCTTTGATGAAGGATTAAAATTGGCTGCGCACCCCCGGGAATAATACGGGTCGCGTGGTTTGATCGTCCCACCCAGTTGCCCTATCCATGAATAAAAAGTTTTACAAAAAAGCAGGCCATCTGTCCGGTTTTCTTTTGATCGGTATTCTTGCTTTGAATGTACATGCGCAGGATTCAAGTGCCGGCGCAAGTAGTAGCAGCACGAGTACAAATACAAACAGCAGTTCGGGCTTCAATTCCGGTTCCAGCACGAATAATGCGGTCCCGATCGACCAGGGAAAATTTTCTCAACCGCGTTTCAAACTCTCAGCCAGTCTCAATGAAGGCTACGATGATAATACGCAGACAAGCAAAACTAACAGGATTGAAAGTGGATTCACCGATTTGCAGGCAAACGGGTTTGCCGATCTTGGCAATTCGCGGACGCTATTTACTATCGGCGTTACGGCTGGCGTAAATATGTATTACAGCCGACCCGGCAACAAATTCGATAAACTGGCGAGTTTGACTCTCAATCTGGCTCATAAAGTGAATGAAAAATTTACTTTAACGCTGAACTCATACTTCACTTATCAGGTGGAGCCCGATTACACCTATCAAGTGGAACTAAACCGCATCAATGGACAATACTTTTACACGGGCGACAGTATAAGCGGTGCTTATGAATGGACGCGGAGGTTTCAAACCGTGACGAGCTACAATTTTGTGGGGATTGTCTATCAGGATCAGGTATCGAGGGGGAATGACTATTATTCGAATACGTTTAGCAACGACCTTCGTTTCCAACTTCTGCCGACCACCACAATTGTAGCGTCGTATCAGTTGTCACTCACGAATTATCTCTACCAAACCGGCAATAATACTGTCACGAATGCATTCTTCGCGGGGTTCGATCATTCATTTTCCCCCAAGTTTACCGTCACGCTCCGGGCGGGTGGGCAGATGCAGACCCAGCGGGATACATCTGGCGCTGCGACGTCCCCGTATGGGGAAATCACCTTGAATTATCTGTACCGGCGCTCTTCCAACGTGCAGGGATTTTTGCATTATGGTTTCGCATATTCAAATTTGGCCTTGGGCCAGTCCGATAAGGCATTAAGGCTCGGCATCACGTTCAATCATTCGTTTACCCCGAAATTGAGCGCCAATTTGGCATTCTTTTATGAGCATGATGATTTTTCGTCGGCGAACGCATCGAGTGCATATACGGAGGACACCTTCAACATCAACACCGGCGTGCGTTATGCCGTTACCCCGAAATTCACTCTTCAACTCAGCTACATACGCACTTCTTTGTTGTCGGATCAAGCGGCTTTGGAATATGACCGCGATGTCGTCAGCATCGGAGGAACCTATACGTTTTAGCATTTTGAAGTTCTGCAGGTTGCCCCCTTGCGATTTTTATCAGAGCGGCTATTTTATTTCTTAACAAAGAAAAATCCGCCCCACCCACGCCCCCAAATACTATGCCTGATACTGGAGAAGTCCAATTACACTTTTTAGACTACTGGCGCGTCGTAAAAAACCGCTGGGGAATCATCACTCTCACATTTCTTCTCGTGGTGGTTACGGCGTACATTACCACCTATTTTCTGCCCCGTGAATATTATTCCAAGGTGACGATGGAGGTGGAGGCAGACAATTATAAGATCGGCATTTTCGATAACGATAAATTTGGCCCGGCGGTCGATGGAAAATTTGTCCCGACCCAGTTCCAGATCATTCAGAGCAAGGAAATGCTCTATCCCGTTATTGATGAATTGAGGCTCGGAGAAAAGTGGGCCGTGGGCACTGGACAGCTTCCAAAGGAACAGATTTATTTCAGACTGCAGAGGATGATGAATGTAATCGAGGTGCGAAACACCAATCTGCTCGAGATTGGTGTATATAGCACAGATCCGCAGGAGGCCGCCAATATTGCGAATACGATTGCGGTACAATATAGGAAAAGGCGTATCGAAGATAATGAAAAAATGTTCAATCTCAACTTGTCGGAATTGAACGACGAGGTGGAAAAGCAACGGCAGAAAGTGGAACTGGCGCATGCCGAAGTTATCAAATTGCAACAAGAGTCTGGAATTACGGATCCCGATGCAGATTTGAGCCCGACTACCGTGTTGCCGGAAACGCAGGAGCTTGCGACGGCGCGGGGACAGGAGATGGATGCCCAGACGCGGGTTGTAGAATTGACCACACAATTGGATCAAATCGCGAAAATGACGCCTGATGAATTGATCAGTAACCTCACACTTCTCAATATTGTGGATCCCACGGTTTCAAAAATTCTGCCGCTCTATCAAGACACAAAGGCTGAGGAAGTCACACTGACAAATTCCGGATTGGGCGAAAACCATCCCCGCATGAAAATCCTTCGTGCACAGAAGGAAGTTTATAGAAAACAACTTGATGCCCAGGTCGACACCCTTAGAAAAAATCTGGCTACACGGTTGAGCGGAGCCCAACTTGATCAGGATAGTCGTAAACAGAACGTCGCTGACCTCGAGGAAAAATTTAGAAATAGGAAAAATAATAGCGCTGGATACATAGAGAAAAAGGACGATTATGCCCAGCAAAAGAGACTTTTGGATTCAGCGGAAACCCGCTATGCTACGCAAAAGATGGAAATGCAAATTTCCTTCCAACCAGCCAAGATTTGGGAAAAAGCTGAGCGTGCCGATGTTCCCTCCAGGCCGAATGTGACCTGGCTTATGGTCGGCGCTACCATATTTGGATTGGTTTGGGGCATTGGTCTGGCCTTTTTCCTCGAATACCTGGATACCAGCGTTAAGACTTTGGCGGACGTCGAAAAGTTCATCGGTGTTTCCGTGCTGGCAGTTGTGCCAAAAATCGAAGGCCTGCTGCACAAGATGGAGGGACGATCTCCTGATGCGGAAACCTATCGTACGCTCCGCACGAATATCGAATTTCACAAGCCTACACCAGACGCCAATACCATAACAATCATTAGCGGCGGCCCAGGAGAGGGGAAATCGACGACCCTTTGCAACCTGGCGGTCACTTTTGCGAATGCAGGTAGCAATGTCTTGATTGTGGATGCAGACCTTCGACGCCCATCCCAATCCAAGTTTTTTGACATGGATGGAGATGTGGGGCTTGTGAATTATGTGAACAGTGAAATCGAATTTGAAGACGCGATTCGCCCCACAACGGTGGAAAACATATGGCTGATCCCGAGCGGACCGCTTCCGAAGGATCCCGTGGCGATACTAAATTCCCATAGGATGGTGGAGCTTATAGGCAGGGCAAAGGCCCAATTCGATTTCGTATTGTTCGATTCCCCTCCAATCCTGGGTTTGAGCGATGGCGCCGTGCTGTCCAGCGTGGTGGAAATGACTGTGATGGTAGTGCAGCATCGCCGGTTCCCAAGGGCATCGCTGCTGCGGGTGAAACAGGCCGTTCTGAATGTGGGAGGCAATCTGACGGGGGTGGTGTTAAACAAGGTCGATACACGTGATGACCAGAATTACTATTACTACACCAGCTATTACGATTATTATTCCCCCACCGAGCGGACTAAAAAAGCTGAATCCAAAGCTGAAACAGAAATTTGATTCCACAAGCACTCGGGCCTTGACGCCCATTTTTACGAATGAAAATCTTTTCTTTTTCCGTCTTGTTGATTTTACTCACTGCGTGCGGTGCATGGGCTCAGGCTCCGCTGCGTGCTGGGGACACCATTGAAATCCGTATAAGTGGGGTTCCTGCCGAGGAAACGGCTACATATAATGGAGCCTACACCATCGACGATCAGGGCATGATCAACGTTCCCTATATCAATCAAGTCAAGGTGAGTGGCTTTTTACCCAATCAAATTCAAGAAACCATACAGAATCGATTGATAGAGGAAAAAATATTTACGCATCCCACAATTACGATCCTTCAAAGTACGATCCGGTTTGTGGATGTTGCGGGAGAAGTAAAATCTCCTCAGCGCGTGAGCTTCACGGCGGATATGACGTTATTGTCCGCATTGAATGCAGCTGGTTGGTTTACCGATTTTGCGGATCAAAAGCACATCAGACTGGTTAGGGAAAATAAAACCACCCTGTATAATATGAAGGCGATTCGTGATAATCCCGCGCTGGATCCAAAAATTTTGCCTGGTGACAAAATCGTAGTGCCGCAGAGTTGGTGGTAACGGTTTAGCTCGTGCGCAGGAGCGCGCGGTTCTTCCACAGGTAGCCACATCCTGAATAAATTGTGAAACCAAGCGTGCAGGCGATCAGCAGGACGCCTGCGTAACCCGTAAAATCAGACCAGTACCACGACATCGGCAGAGGGCCTAGTTGGCGAAACTCGCGGATAGACAGGACGCTCAGGAAAAAAATCACCGTAATAATCTGCCACGCGGTCTTATGCTTTCCCATGGATTCTGCTGGCAGGATGGTTCCTTTAGAAAGGGCCAGCAGGCGAAGGCCCGTGATGAGGAATTCACGGCTGATGATTACGATGACAGCCCATGCGGGGATTGCCCCGAGCGGAATAAGGCAGATGAAGGCTGAGGCAATCATGATCTTGTCCACAAGGGGATCCATCAACTTTCCAAAATCCGTGATCATCGAAAAATGGCGCGCTATTTTTCCATCTGCATAATCTGTGACACCGGCGAGCAAAAAAAGGAAGAGTCCGATCGTTTTACCACAGCTCCAAGTCGAGCTGAGCGCCACGACAAAGACAAATGTGAAAAAAAGCCGGGCTATGGTGAGACGGTTTGCCCAATTCATCGCAGTGGAATCAAAATTTTGCAAAACGCATTTGCTATCATAATGTCGAAGAAGTTACCCTGCACACTCTTTCCTTAAAAACACACAATCGTAAACCTTAATTCTAAAAATTTCATGAGCACATGTGACATCGGTCTGATCGGACTTGCCGTTATGGGCGAGAATCTCGTACTTAATATGGAAAGCAAAGGGTTTCATGTTGCTGTTTTTAATCGCACCACAAAGGTGGTGGAGGATTTTGAAGCAGGTCGGGGAAAGGGGAAGCATTTTGTCTTCGCCAAAACACTTCCGGACTTTGTCGCTGCTCTCAAACGCCCCCGCAAGGCGCAGATCATGGTAAAGGCCGGTGCGCCTGTCGATGCAGTGATCGAGCAACTCATTCCGCTCCTTGCGCCGGGCGACATCATTATTGACGGAGGCAATTCCCTATGGACTGATACTCAACGTCGGGAGAAATACCTCAAAGAAAAAGGAATTCACTTTTTTGGCATAGGAGTAAGCGGCGGCGAAGAAGGAGCGCTCAAAGGGCCATCAATCATGCCGGGGGGCTCAAAGGAAGGCTGGCAGTCACTGGCACCAATCTACACAAAAATAGCGGCACAAGTGGAAGGTGAGGCATGCTGCCGTCACATGGGCACGGATGGAGCAGGGCACTATGTTAAAATGGTGCATAATGGGATTGAGTACGGGGATATGCAGCTCATTTGCGAGGCCTACGCGCTTTTGAAGGCCACTCTTAATCCCACAGCACGGGAGTTTCATGAGATTTTCAATGATTGGAACACCGGGGAACTCGACAGTTTTCTCATTGAAATTACCAGGAACATTTTCACAAAGGTCGATTCCGAAACCGGCAAGCCTATAGTAGATCTGATCCTGGACAAAGCGGGGCAAAAAGGAACCGGGAAGTGGACAGTAGGACACGCCGTGGAGATGGGAGTGCCGCTTTCGACCATCGGTGCTGCCGTGGAGGCGCGCATCCTTTCATCGATGAAAGACGAGCGCATGGCAGCGAGCAAAGAGTTGCCACGACCTGAATCCAGGAATTTCGTCGGAGACAGGCAGCACTTTATCGATTGTGTGAGGGATGCTCTTTACGCGAGCAAGATCATCAGCTATGCGCAGGGCTTCGTGCAGTTGGGCGCGGCAAGCCAGCTTTATAAATGGAATCTCAACTTCGGCGACATCGCCACGATCTGGCGCGGTGGCTGTATTATCCGCGCCCGGTTCCTCAATCGCATCAAAGAGGCTTATGAGCGTAATGCGGGACTCAAGAACCTGCTGCTCGATCCTTTTTTCCGTGAAGTAATTACGAAAACGCAGGGCAACTGGCGTCATGCAATAGCGACCGCTGTGACCTTTGGCGTGCCTGTGCCAGCCTTCAGTGCGTCGCTGGCGTACTACGACAGCTACAGCAGTGCGGTGCTGCCGGCAAACCTGCTCCAGGCGCAGCGCGATTATTTCGGGGCGCATACTTTTGAGCGGGTGGACAAACCGGCGGGCGAGTTTTTTCATTACGACTGGCTGGCATAATGGCAGGGATGCGGGATAGCTGACGGTTGGTAAGGGTTGGCAAAGGTTGATTATCCCCGGCAAATACGCCTCAGCGGGATGTGCGGAATTTTTTGTTTGATGAGCCGAAAAACGTCATTTCGGAAATAAAATATCCTGCTTTGGATGGATTTTGTATAAATTGAGCACATGGCCTTGTGCTCGCTAGTGGTGGATTTTAATTCCTATTTTGCATCGGTGGAACAACAGTTTCAACCGAGGTTGAGGGGTTTGCCCGTAGCCGTTGTGCCGGTGATGGCGGAGTCCACCTGTTGCATTGCGGCGAGCTACGAGGCGAAAAAATTCGGGGTGAAAACAGGCACGCGTGTATCAGATGCACGCCAACTGTGTCCCGGGCTGGAAATTGTGGAGGCGCGTCCGGCACTTTATGTGAAATGCCATCACGATCTGATCAAGGCGGTGGATTCGTGCGTTCATGTCGAGGAAATCTGGTCGATTGACGAGATGGTTTGCGAATTAACGGGGAAGTGGCAGCAGCGCGAGAAAGCCTGTGAGCTGGCGCTGAAGATCAAGAAAAAGATCGCGGCAGATGTTGGCACGGAGTTGCGTTGTTCCATAGGGATCGCTCCGAATCCTTTTCTGGCAAAGACTGCCTCCGACATGCAAAAGCCGGATGGCCTGGTGGTGATCGAACACCAGGATCTGCCCCATTGCCTTTATCACCTGGAATTGCGCGACTTCGGCGGCATCGGCCGCAATATGGAGAAACGATTGCATCAACATGGCATCAGGACGGTGAAATCGTTTTGCGAGGCCTCCAAGGAGACCCTCCGGCAGGTATGGGGAGGTGTGGGAGGAGAGCGGATGTATCACGCGCTGCGTGGTGAATTTGTTTACCGCGCGCCCACGAACAAGAGCAGCGTTGGCCATTCCCACGTAATGCCGCCCGAGGAACGCAATGAGGCTGCTGCGTTCGCGGTATTGAGCCGGCTCCTGCAGAAGGCGGCCATGCGACTGCGCAAGATGAGCTATTGCGCGGGCGGCATGCAGCTTTACGTCACCCATGTGCGCCATCCGGAATGGAGCGAGGACTGCACTTTTCTGGAAACCCAGGACACTGTCGAATTTTTGCGGATCCTCCGTATGCTGTGGAAGCGCCGTCCGCCGGGCAGCCCGCCTCCGCTTGCGGTGGGAGTCACCCTGTTTCATCTGGTTGAGGAAGAGAATCGCACGCCGTCGCTTTTTGAAAAAGGCTCTTCGCGGCGTGATCTGAATGCGAGGATTGACAAGATCAACAACAGCTATGGCAAAACAGCGATTTATTTTGCAGGGGCGCATGATGCAAGAAAATCGGCGCCCATGCGCATCGCTTTCAATTATGTCCCTGACATCGAAAGCGATGCGGATTAATTGACTGGCTTGCAGTTTTAAACAATGGACTTCTTTCATATCGCCATCATTTTTTTCGCAGGTGCCATCGCAGGACTCATGAATGCAATTGCCGGGGGCGGAACGATCATCACTTTCCCCGCGTTGATTTTTGCGGGCATCCCCGCGATTGCGGCAAATGCAACCAGCACCCTGGCCTTGCTGCCGAGCGCGCTTGGATACACCTTTGCCTATCGCGGCAACATCCGCGCCGTATGGCGCTGGATCAAGATGTTTGCCGTTGTGAGTCTGCTTGGAGGCCTGGTGGGGAGCTACCTCCTGGTCCGGACACCCCCTGCAATTTTTGACTGGCTTGTGCCATTCCTCATCCTGCTTGCCACGGTGCTTTTCACCGCGCACAGTTTTTTCTCAAAACTTTTCCGGCTCGAGATCCAACGCCAGGCTGGCGGGAACCGCACCCGCTGGTTGATTGGCGCCGTTTGTTTTCAATTTCTTGTCTCCATTTATGGAGGTTACTTCGGAGCGGGCATCGGCATCCTCATGCTTGCCACGCTTGGGATGCTCGGCATCGGCGATATCCATGAAATGAATACCGTGAAAGGCGTCCTCGGCTTTCTCATCAATGTTGTCGCGGCCATCTATTTTATAGCGCACGGCCTTGTCCACTGGCCCGCGGCGGGAATCATGGCGCTCGGTTCCCTCACCGGAGGCTATTCCGGGGCACATTTTGCGCAACGCATTGAGCAAAATACCGTCCGCAAGTTGATTACATTCATCGGCCTGGGGCTGACGTTGTATATGTTTGTCAAGCAACTGACCCGGTGATCGCGGGCCTGGTTTATTGCGCTGCGGTGGCGAGGGATAATGACGAAGCACGAATGACGAAAGAATGACCCAATGACGAAGCCCCAAGCTGAAGGCGGATTTCACCACCAAGGCACCAAGACACAAAGGGGGAAAGTTTTAATCGTCCGCAGATTGCGCGGATTGACGCAGATTTCTGGGGTGTATTTGAGGATTTCAAAGAACTTGCGACCGGCTTTTTGGCCCGGGGCGCGTTTCCGATTCACTGTGCGGTTCACAGTAGTCGCGGCTTGGGAAGAACTCTCCCTATGTATAGAAATTACACAAATATGTTATTTAACGCAAGGAAAAAATGCGGAAATAATTAGTTTTTGCGAAAATACTCTGAAGATCTCTGTAAAAATCCAGGTACCCGCGAGCAACTTTTGTGTTTTTTAACCGCTTTCTGTCAAGATTTGAAGCCTGACCCCCATTTTCCATTTTCCACATTTTTGTCATCTCGGTGGATAATTACAGTACGATAGACCGAATTCCATTGCTTGCCACCCGCTGATCTGCCTGACTATTAGGCAATCCGATCTCCTCTTCGAACGTCTGGATGAAATCCAACTTCACTGCGATTTGTCTGCTCGTTTCACTCGCCCTTCTGCTGTGCGGACTGCCTCACGTATTCTCACAGCAGGTCTCTGCAGACGCTGCCGAGGAGTCAACCCAGCAACAAGCCTGGGAAGCTTGCAAAGCTGCATTGGAAGCGAAGGGTGAGCACATGGATCTGGCTTGGTTCAACCCGCCGCCCGTGCCGGATGACAAAAATTTCGCACTCACACCGCTGCTCAAACCATTGCTCGATTACACCGTCGATCCCAAGACACATACATACGTGTTTAGCGATCCTGATCCCCCGGTGAAAAAAATCTCCGTCTACATTGAAGGCGCGACCGCAGATAATCCCTCGTCGAAGAGCTGGGAAACCGGCCATGCGCGGAATCTGGAAGCACTACAAGTTTACTATCGCGCATCGCTTCCCGGAATGACGCTCTCAAAATCGGCGCCCGAGGACGTACTCGCCGTGCTCAGCAGATTCGATGCGATGTTTGCCGAGCTACGCCGCGAGATGCAGGCACGCCCCCTCTGCCGATACCCGGTGCATTATGAGTTGGGCATGAGCAGGCCGTTACCGCACCTTACGGTAATCCGGGACATGGTCAGAGTGCTCTCATCCCGCGCTTCCGCCATGCTGGCTTTGAACCATCCCGACGAAGCTTTCGCGGATTTGGAATTTGGTTTCCGCTTGAGCGATACCATCCGGGATGAGCCGGGATTGATTCCCGGACTAGTGGATGCCGTCATGGCGACCACTTTACTCCAGGCAGTCTGGGAAGGGATCGCGGCCCACCGGTGGAATGATGCCCAGCTTGCGACACTGGAGAAAGAATTGCAGCGCTTGGATTTTCTTTCAGATTTCGACCGGGGCATGCGGTATGAACGCGTAAGTGGAATCGGGCAATTGCAAAACGGCAGTAAAGATCCCAACGGGCTTGCAGGCCTTGATCTGAAACGATTTGGCCTAAAGAATGTCACCTCGCCACCGCTGGGAGGACCTGCGTACAGGGCTGCCATTTACAGGAACCAGATTGTGTACAGCACAATGATACAGGCACAATTTCTCGGCATCATGGACGAGAAGGGACAGACCGTGAATGTGACGCGGGCCAGAGAAGCGCAAAAGGCGTTCGATGAAATGCAGGTATCACCATCCAATTTTCTAGCGAAGGCATTAATGCAGTCTTACGCCTCGGTCGCCAAGAAGTTCTCCCGGATGCAGACGTATACAAACCTGGGCGCGGCTGGCTGCGAGATAGAACGCTACCGCCTCGCGCACGACAAGCTGCCCGCCACGCTGGACGCCCTGCACATGCCCGCCCTGCCCCACGACGTGATCAACGGGGAACCACTGCACTACCGACTGGAGGGCGATGGCAATTACCTGCTCTATTCCGTGGGTTGGAACGAAAAAGATGATGGCGGAAAGATTGTGGTCAATGCAAAGGGCTTCATCGACGACCAAGCCTCTGAGCAAGGTGACTGGGTCTGGTCACTCAAGCCATTGTAAATTTGTAAGCCTTTTTGCCTAACAAGAGGATTTTGCGATGAAGGTCAAACACATCACAGTAATTGCTTTGTTGGTGGTATTCTGTCGAAAAAAAGAGAAATATGTCAGCCAGTCAAGACTTGTCGGGCTGTTGTCCAAATGCCCTGTTTTTTAAAATTTGCACCAAATGCATGGCTTTTCAGACATCGAAACAGTCTCGGAAAAAATAAAAACTCATTCTAGGTCAATTGTGAGCGGCCTTTTTGGAGAATTTGCCAGAAATGCTTTGGGCAACAGCCCGTTGTAGCCTGACCCCTAGTTCCCGTGGCTCCCCGGCCTTGGTATGAACGGGAACATCGGTTACAAATGAACCGGACACATCGGTTACACTTTTATGTTGATAATCCACTCCTCCCGGCACCGCAAGGCTTACTCTCCCAACGCCCGGCGTAGGCCGGAGGCCGGAG
>Ga0302319_10014836_pt1 | contig 14479 bp, 5 predicted proteins | sample Bog_T0_2_FD_203319 | JGI IMG/M metagenome (GOLD analysis project Ga0302319, IMG submission 203319) | Peat permafrost microbial communities from Stordalen Mire near Abisko, Sweden - Bog_T0_2 | ecosystem: Environmental > Terrestrial > Soil > Wetlands > Peat | place: Sweden: Abisko, Stordalen Mire... | reverse complement strand
CACACCATCGTCGACAACCCGGCCGTGCGCAGTCTGCACAACCTGCCGCGCTTCTTCAGCGACGCCACGACCTTCAGCGTGCTGCCGCCGAACCGCACCTACCGGCCGGTGGTGAGCGCGTCGCTGGGGCTGGACTATGCCCTGGGCGGGGGCTATCAGCCGTTCTGGTTCCACCTGAGTACGCTGCTGTGGTTCCTGTTGCTGGTGTGGCTGCTGAGCGTGTTCTACCGGCTGCTGCTGGACCGAACCGAGCCGGGGCCGGAGAATGCGTGGCTGGCGCTGTTTGCCGCCGCGTGGTTCGGGCTGCATCCGGCGATGGCCGAGACCGTCGACTATGTGATTCAGCGCGGCGATCTCTACTGCACGCTGGGCTGCGTGGCGGCGCTGCTAGTCTATGCGCGCTATCCGCGGCTGCGCCGCAGCGGAGTGTACCTGCTGCCGTTCGTGCTGGCCATGCTCTCCAAGCCGCCGGCCGCGGTCTTTCCGGTGCTGCTGCTGCTCTATTGCTACTTCTTTGAGGATCTAGGTGCGCGTCCGCTGCTGCGGCTGCGGCGCGGCGCGGAGGCGGCGATTCCGGCCGCGGTGGTAACAGCGCTGCTTCTGTGGCTGCAGGCGGCGATGACGCCCAAGTCCTTTCAGCCTTCGATCCTGTCGCCGTGGGAGTACCGGCTGACGGAGCCGTTTGTCTGGCTGCGCTACACCGCGGAGCTCCTGCTGCCGCTGCATCTGAATGTCGATACCGACCTGACGACCTTCAGCGGCCTGAACCTGGAGGCCTGCGCCGGGTTGCTGTTCCTGGCGGCGCTGCTGGCCGCGATCTGGTTCACGGCGCAGCGGCGGCGGCTGTACCCCATTGCGTTTGGGCTGCTGTGGTTCGTGGTGACGCAGTTGCCGACCTCGTTGTATCCGCTCTCCGAGGTGGAGAACGACCACCGCATGTTCTTCTCGTTTGTGGGACTTGTCTTGGCGGCGGTGTGGGGCGCGTGGCTGCTGTTGCAACGGCTCTTCGGAGAATCTGCTCTCGAAAAGATGCGCCCCGCGCTGGCGGCGCTGGCGGTGGTGGTGCTTGCGGGCTATGGATATGGAGTGCATGTGCGCAACACCGTCTGGCATGACGAGGAGTCGCTGTGGCTGGACGATGTGCAGAAGTCGCCGCACAACGGGCGCGGCCTGATGAACTACGGCCTGACGCAGATGAACAAGGGAGCGTATCCGGTGGCGCTGGACTACTTAACCCGCGCGCTGATCTATACGCCGGACTACGCCACGCTGGAGATCAATCTGGGCGTGGTGAACGGCGCGATGGGCCAGAGCGCAGAAGCGGAGCGGCACTTCCTGCGCGCCATCTCGCTCGCTCCGGGCGATGACAGTACCCATGCCTACTATGGCCGCTGGCTGGAACAGCAGGGCCGCACCTCCGAGGCCATTGCGCAACTGCGTACCGCCGTCGCGCTGGACCCGCCGCGGCTGATGCAGCACGATCTGCTGATCCAGGCGGAGCTCCGCGCCGGTGACCTGACCGCCGCGCGGCAGGCGGCCGCAGAGACGCTGGCCGTGGCCCCGGAGGACAGCGCCGCGCTGCAAGCACTCCAGCAACCGGCGACACCGCCCGCGCCTGCGCCCGCCGCACCAGACGCCGACTACTGGGTAAATGAATCGCTGCGTCTCTACCAGGCTGCACAGTATGAGCAGAGCATCGTTGCCGCGCACAACGCGCTGAAGCTGAACCCCGGCTACGCCGCGGCGTGGAACAACATCGCCGCCGCCAACGCCTCGCTGCGCCGTTGGGACGCGGCCATCACCGCCGCGCAGAGGGCCATCGCGCTGCAGCCCGACTTCCAGTTGGCGAAGAACAACCTCGCGTGGGCAGAGTCGCAGAAGAAGCTGGCCAAACGCTGAGCCCAGCATTGCGGTTTTTTTTGTAGTAGCTCAGAATCCAGACAGAGGTGCGCTGGCGTGCAAGAGGAATCCATACCCACCGAATCTGTCGAGTCCGAGACCGTTCCCGAGCAGGCCCCGACCGGCCCCTTGCCGGGGGTACGCCGCACTACGGCTGTCCTCACCGCCTGCGCGGTCCTCGCACTGCCGGTAGGCTACCTGCTGCTGCATCACTCCACCGTCAACGCCGGCACACCGGCCCCGGGATCGGTCCCGCCGGCGCAGAGCATCGCCATGCTGGAGGCCCAGGTCCGCGCCCAGCCCACGGCCGCCAACCGCATCAATCTTTCGCTCGCCTACATCAACGGCGGCGAGGCCGCCCGCGCGGTCCCGGTGCTGAATGCCGTGCTGGCCGAGAACAGCAACAACGCCATCGCGTGGAACAACCTGTGCGTCGCGCATACGCTGCAGCAGGACTACGCGACCGGGATTGACGACTGCCACCATGCACTGGCCGCGCAGCCCGGCTTCCAACTGGCGCAGAACAACCTGAAGTGGGCCAGCGACGAACGCGACGCCACGATCAAGACGATCACCGCGCAGGAGCAGACCGACACCAGCAAGCGCGATGCCGCGTTCTACCTCGACGAGGGCATGAACTTTCTGCACGTCGGAAACTACGATGAGGCCGTCCACGCGTGGCGCCGGGCACTGGATATGGATCCGCGGAACGCCGCCGCGGCCAACGACATCGGCATCGCCATCATGTTCCAGAAGCACCCGGCGGCCGCGATTCCGTGGTTCCAAAAGGCGATCGCGCTCGACCCCAGCCTGCAGCTTGCGAAGAATAACCTCGCCTGGGCCCGGCAGCAAGAGGCCAAGGCAGCGAAGTAGACCGCCGCGCGGCCCGTGTTCTTTACTGACGTCTCTGCCCGCGTCACTCGGTGTCCGCCCGGCGAAAGACGAAGGTCCGCTGCGCGGAGAAGCTCACCAGGCTCAGCAGCACATCCACCACTACCTTGGAGGCAAAGACGTTCCAGTGCAGATAGCCGCATGCGGTCCGTATTAAGAGATAGCTCAGGCCCGCGATCGCCGTAGCCAGCAGGTAGTAGCGCCAAAGCGCGCCCGCTACCGAACGCCGGCTGTTGAAGACAAACCGCTTGTTCAGGGCGAAGTTCACCACCGAGCTGAGCCGCCCCACGGCAACGCTGAGCGGCAGGCTGTGGGTGGCCGCAAAGACCAGCGAGAAGCCTGCGAAGTCAATGCCTGCGGCCAGCAACGACGAAGAATAAAACCGCAGCAGCACGAAGTAGATGCGCATCGAGTCGCGAATAGGCTCGAAGTGAGACGCGCGGTTGCCGTCCAGGTACACGGTCGTAATCGGCACCTCCAACGGACGGTGGCCGTGGCGGCACAGGTGCGCCAGCATGGTCATCTCGTACTCATAGCGCTCGCCGGGCAGCACCATCAGCTCCGGCAGCAGCGCACGCGGTATACCGCGCAGCCCGGTCTGGGTGTCGCTGACGGCGGTGCCGGTGACGAAGCGGAAGACCACCCGGGTGAGGGCGTTGCCGATCTTGCTGCGCAGCGGCACGCCGCGGGGGAACGCCCGCACTCCCAACACCACCCTGTCGCCAGATGCGCCCTCCGTGGCCAGCGCCACGGCCACGATGTCGTCCGCGAGGTGTTGCCCATCTCCATCCGCCGTCACCACCGCGGATACGGATGCCAGCTCCGTCAGCAGATGGTTGAAGCCGGTCTTCAGCGCGCGACCTTTGCCGAGGTTCAAGGCATGGCGCAGCAACGTCACCCCAGGAAGCGCAGCGACAGCTTGAAACAGCGCCGCGGATTCCGGGCCGCTGCCGTCGTCCACGACCACCAGCGCGCCGAACCCCCGCCCACACAGGGACTCCACCAATGGGAGCAACTCTGCATCGGGCTCCCAGGAGGGCAACAGTACTGCGACAGTGCCCAAGTCTGCTGGCGCCGCCGGCTCCATCTTCGACATGGCTTAGAGCTTAGCCGAAACGAAAGGAGTACCAAGTCAAGAGAGTATCGAAGGCGGGGAAGGCGGCCACCACTCCGGCGGGAGAGATGGCGGGGACGACGGGGCTCGAACCCGCGACCTCTGCCGTGACAGGGCAGCGCTCTAACCAACTGAGCTACGTCCCCAGATTGTTTTTCAACAATTTGGTTATATGTCACATAGAATCAAGCGTTTCTTAGCTTTCGCTATCTTCGCTCTTTTCTACCTTGTCGCTGGTTTGGACTCAATCTTGAGTCTTTTGGGACGCCAAGAGAACCAACCCAACGACGAGATTAAGTCTAGCAGAAGATGCGCGTTTTGGTGTCCCCATGAGCTGTCGCTGGATGAGTCTGAGCAAACTAAGGACCTTGCCATGAGGATCCGCTGCACGTTGCGATGAATACGCCTGAGGGCTGAACGTGCAGCACCAGATCGCCGCCTGTAATCGTCGCGGAGGAGTCGCCTGCTGCAACCTCGGCCCGCAAGCTTCCGCAGGCAGACATCCAGGTCTGTCGCAGCGGAACGGTGAGCGACGCGACGTTGCCTCCGCGGTGGAGCGCAATCAGAACCATGTCCTTTCCGGGCTCGCAGTCGCCGCCCAAAGCATGGCCGGCATCCCTCGCATAGACAAGCCAGTCATCACTGCTCGCGAGCACCTGCTCGGCGCCGCAGGTCAGCGCAGGGTGCAAGTGCCGGATCGCCGCCAGACCCGAGACCCACTTCACCGTCCCCTGTTGTTCCAGTGTGCGGTGCTGCGCGGTGAATGCGTCGTTCGCGTCTCCGGGGAATCCTCCGGGAAAGTCGCGGCGATTGTCAGGGTCATCGCCGCCATGCATCGCCAACTCATCGCCGGAGTAGATCTGCGGCATACCGCGCGTGGTCATGATGTAGGTGAAGGCAAGCCGCAGCGAGAGTTCGCGCTGGGTGTCCGTTCCGCCGACCGCGTCCATCCAGCGGGTGGTGTCGTGGTTGCCGAAGAAGATCGGTAGACGCTCCGGATGCGGATACAGCGAGTCCTCAGCGAGTGTGCCGGCGAGCCGGCTCATCGGAGCGCCCTTGGCTAAGACATCCCGCAGAGCAAAGTAGGTAGGAAAGTCAAAGGGCGTCGTCAACCCGGTGTCGACGCCTGCCCGCGTCACTCCGCCAGCGAAGGCAGACACGATGACGGGATCCGGGTTGAATACCTCGCCCACCTCGGTGAGTCGCGGATAAAGCTGCTTCAACTCCCCGTTGAAGTCATGCCAGAACTCGCGGTTGACATAGGGGAAGGTGTCGATGCGCAGCGCGTCAGCGCCCGTCTCTTCGATCCACCACTCCGCATTCTGGCGCAGGTACTTGGCCACCGCGGGGCTCTCCGTATTCATGTCAGGAAGCGCGTCCGCGAACCAACCGTCGAGCGTCCCCAACTTATCGCGCTCTGGTGCATGGGGATTGATCAGAGCCTGGAAGTTCGTCTCGCCGTTGAGGTGGTGCGCTTTGGTGCCGTGGAACCAGTCCGGCGCGGGATCATCGTTCACCCAGGGGTTGGCGGGTCCAACGTGGTTGGGCACGGTGTCCAGCACCAGCTTCATACCGCGAGAATGGAGTGCGGCGGCAAGCGCCTTGAGGTCGTCGAGCGAGCCGTAGTGCTCGTCCACGGAGTACAGATCTGTTGCCCCGTAGCCGTGATAGCTGTCGGGCTCGTTGTGATTGCGATAGACCGGCGTGGTCCAGACGGCGGTCACGCCGAGCTCCTGCAGGTAGTCCAGGTGCTGCGCGATGCCGCGCAGATCGCCGCCGTGCCAGCCACGCGGCTTGGCGCGCTCAGCGGCGGCGGCCGCACTGTCGGCGCTGTTGTGGGCGTCCGGGCCGTCGTTGCTAAGGTCGCCGTCCGCAAAGCGGTCCGTCATGATGAGATACATCACATCGCGCGGAGAGAATCCGGCGAAGCCGCCGCTGGCCGTGCGGCGAGCGACGAAGGTGTAGGGCAGCTCGGTGTGTGCGGCTCCAAGCGAGGCGCGGAGCGTGACCGTCTCCGGTTTTGCCGGAGAGGCGGAGAGCCATAGCTGCGCCCAGTGCCCGTTCTCTGAGACGACGGTCTTGTCGATGCGGAGCTTTGCATCGCTGAGCGAGAAGCTAACCCCGGCGAGGCCGGTTCCCTGCACCAGCAGCATGGGCTTCGGCATGGCGGCATACCAGTTGGGCGGGTCAACTTTAATGATGCAGACCGGCGCTGACTGCGCGCTCGCAAGGCGACAGCACGCTAGAACGGCGAACCAAAGCAGACGTCTATGAAAAGCGCAGTGCCGCATAAAGGCAACCCGCCGCGAGCTTGCGGCCATGATGAGACTCTGGAAGAACGAGCGGCGCTGCAACGTGCAAGCAGCGCCGCCGGAGTAAGAGAAATATGACTTAGAACTGAATACGGAAAGCTATCTCCGTCAGTCGCTGAGCAAAGTAATCGACGTTGGTCAGATTGGCGAACGTTCCAGTCGTACTTGGTGTCCCCGCCAGTTGCGTGTTGGACGGCGGCGCAAAGGCCGGGGAGTTGAACACGTTATAGAACTGGCCACGCAACTGCGCCACGATATTGTCGTGGATTGGAATGTCCTTGAAGACCGACAAGCTCAGATCCGAGTAACCCGAACCGCGGAACTGGTTCTTGTGGACGTTGCCAGGCGCAAGGTAATAACCGGTGACGAGATTCGTTGCCGGCGCGGAGAAATCGTTCTTATTTAATATTTGATAGTTGTTTGCGGGGGTGGGGTGGAGGTGCAGGTTCGCGGTCGAAGTAAGGTTCGGGCGGACGCTGGGACCGGAGCCCGTGCTGGCGATGCTTACGTCAAACGGCGAGCCGCTGGTCAACTGCAGGAAAGGCGATACCTGCCAGCCGCCGATCAGGTAGTTGAACGTGTGGTTGACGTGGCCGCCGAACCGCTTGCCCTGGCCGAACGGAAGCTCCGCGAGCATGGCGAACGTGCCCACGTTGCGGATGTCGTCGTCGGAGTCGCCGCGGTTCAGGTTGAACTGCGGACCGGCGGCCGTGGTGGGAACACTGCTGGCGCCGGTCTGCGAGAACGGCCCGATGGAGTTGTCCGTGGTGTGCGACCAGGTGTAGGTCGCCGTGAACTGCAGACCATCGGCCAGCTTGTGATCGAGCTTGGTCTGCAGACCGCTATAGTGCGACGTGCCGTTGGTCTCATTCAGCGTGATGCCGAGCCCCTGGGCCTGTCCGAAGTAGGCGCCTGTACTGAGTTGATGCGCGGAGTAGTTGATCGAGTTGAACAGGTGGTCGCTCTTGGTGCCGACGTAAGCCAGGGTCGCGGACGTCTTGGAACCCAGCGCGCGCTCAACACTGATGTTGTACTGCTGGATCATCGATGTGGGGCTGTGCACCGGGTAGGAGATCACACTTACATTCGAAGGCGATGCGATGTTCACCGACGGCGTGGAGTTCGGCAGCGCGCCGGTCGCCAGGGTCGCGTTGTTGCCGTTATAGGGCCCGGGTGTGGTATTGGCATTATTCGATGAGTTCGCTACCAGCGGGGCGGCGCCACTCAGGTCAATGCGGTAGCCGTTGTAGGAGTTGTAGTCGGCCGAGCCGTTGAAGTCCGGGTTGTTTGACAGCTGGTTGCCCACGCCGCCGCGGTCAAGGAAGTAATAGATACCGTAACCCCCGCGCAGCGCCGTCTTTCCGTCGCCGAACAGGTCATAAGAGAAGCCGAGGCGCGGAGCGAAGTTGTTGAAGTTTGTGTTGATGAGCGAACGCGAGTTGCCGTTGACGCCGGCTTCCTGCAACGTGTTGGCCGCGATGTTGTAGTTCGACTGGCGGTTGTTCTGCTCATAGGGATGCGTGTACAGGTCGTAGCGGAGGCCAAGGTTCAACACCAGGCGGCGGTTGACCTTCCAGTCGTCCTGCCCGAAGTAGCCGGTCTCATAGGAGATGGTCTTGTAGTAGCCGGTCGGGTTGGAGATGTTGTAGTTGTCGACGAATGCGCCGGCCAGCTCGGAGACCTCATACCCGGTGTAGTCGCCGCCGTTGCCGCCGATATTGAAGAAGCCCTTGGCGTTGTACTGCGCCTGGAAGAAGTCGACTTCGCGGTGGATGATGTTGGCGCCGAACTTGAAGTTGTGCGCGCCGCGGACGAGCGACACAGCGTCGTTGTACTGGTAGCTGTACTGCGGGACAGTGTACGGTCCGCCGTCACCGGTGTAGGAGATCTCTGTATTGTTGCCGCCGATCAGCGAGATGCCGCCCAGCAGCGAGTTGCGGTTGCCGTTGGGGATGCCCAGCTGCGTATCGATCGCAACGCCGTTCTCAGGGTTGAGATAGGAGTAGAAGTCGCGGATGTAACCGAAGCGGAACTCGTTGACGAGGTTGTTGGTGAAGATGTGCGTGTAGCCTGCGGCGAGCTCGCGAGGATGCGAGTCGTTATTGCCCGAACCGAAGCCGGAAGGCGTGCTGGCCAGCGCCGTGGTCAGGACGTCGTTGTAGTTGTCTGTGGTGCCGCGCACAAAGGCGTTGTCCTTGGAGCCGAGGTGGAAGTCGAGCCGCACGTCAAACTGGTTGTCCGTGTCGGTCTTCACCTGCTGGTTCTGGTAGTTGTTCAGCACCTGGCTGACCGGCGTGCGGTTCGGCAGGGGCAGGTAGTTGAGGTACTTCATCGCTATCGTGTTCAGGCGCGATGTGGGGATGATGTTGGGCGCGGCGACGGTGCCGAACTGCTTGCAGGTGAGCGGATCGAAGATAGCGCCGTTGTCGATGGTCGCGTTGAGCGCGGACTGCGTCGTCACGACAAAGTTGTGGACCGTGGTAAAGCTTACGCAACCGGTGGGGCTGAACGATCCCGGACCGGTGTACAGCGCCGGCACAACCGTGAGGCCGGAGCCGAGCAACTCAGAGAAGTCGCCGGTACGCATCTTCACGGTAGGCACGGTGTTGATCGTGAGGCCGCTGTTCGGCAGTGACTGGCGCAGGCCGGAGTAGTCGCCGAAGAAGAAGATGTGGTCCTTCCAGATGGGCGCGCCGATCGTGCCGCCATAGAGGTTGCGATGGAAGTTTTGCGGCGCGACCGTGGGCGAGAAGTAGTTCGGGCTGGCTGAGCCGAGGGCCGAGTCACGGTAGAAGATAAAGGCCGAGCCGTGGATTTGGTTGGTGCCGCTCTTGACCGCGGCCTGGATGATGGCGCCACCGGCGCGGCCGATCTCCGCGGGAGCCAGCGAGTTGGTGATGCGGAACTCGCTGAGCGCTTCGACGTTGGGGAAGACAACGATCGTGTTCACCAGCGAATCATTGTTGTCGATGCCGTCCAGGATGAAGTTGTTCGCCTGCGGGCGAAGGCCGTTGGCGGAGACTGCGGCTCCGCCGGTCTCCGCGAAGCGGATGGTCTCCACCGGCTGGTTGCCCTTCTGGTATCCCGAGGCCTGGCTGTTGCTCTGGCCACGGGAGACACCGGGCTGCAGCAGCGCGAGCTGCGTGAAGTTGCGGCCGTTCAGCGGCAGGTCAGCCAGCTCACGGCCGGTAATCACTTCGCTGGTGTCGGAGGTGGCCAGGTCGACGACCGGAGCGGCGTCGGTTACGTCCACTACCGTGCTGGTCGCGCCTGCTGCCAGCTTGAAGTTCTCGGTCTGCACCTGCGCCACGTCCAGCCTCAGGTTCTGTTCCTGGGTGGCAAAGCCCGTCTTGGCAACCGCGATGTGGTAATTGCCGGTGGGCAAAGCGGAGACGGTGAAGTCGCCAATGCCGTCACTGCTCACTGTCTGCGTGGCATTGGTGCCGGTATTGGTCACCGTAATGGTTGCGCCGGGAATCGCAGCGCCGGTGGTATCGCTGACGGTTCCGGTGATGCGGCCTGTGTCCGATTGCGCAACGACTTGCAGGCCCGAGACGGCGAGGAACAGGACTGCCGTCAGCGTGACAGCGAGCCGGAGATTCTTCCAAACATTGGCGAAGAAGTTCTGCATGGTGGTGCCTCCAAAATTGCTTCCGCACGGGGCAGTCGCGCATCCGAACACGACGCAACCTAGGGGAAGGTTCGGCGACAACGTTGCAAAACTGATGGCAGTCTGCGCAATCCTCCCGGCTCCTTTTGTCCCTCAATTTATTTTCATCGCGCAAAACTATAAGAATCAGATATTTGAGGCGTTTTGTCTTCCGTTGCAGATAGACGTTGGACAGTGTTACATTGTGCGTCGCGAAGATTTCGCGCCAAGATGCTGCCTCCAGTCGAGAATGCGAAAATGACGTTCGGCCTGTATGAGGCCGACCTGCAGACAGGAGAGCTATGGAAGGCCGGGTTTCGCATCAAGCTGCAGACCCAGCCGTTCAAAGTGCTGGCCATGCTGCTGGAGCGGCCAGGGCACGTGGTCTCGCGCGAGGAGTTGCAGGAGCGGCTGTGGGGCAGGGACACCATCGTCGACTTCGACCACTCGCTGGGAACGGCGATCAACAAGATTCGCGAGGCGCTCGGCGACTCAGCCGAGAACCCGCGCTTTATTGAGACGCTTTCGCGGCGTGGCTACCGCTTTATCGCCCCCGTCGGCGTCTCCGGCGAACACAGCGGAGACGCCGCGCATCCGCATCCGATAGCGGAATACAGTCCCTCGGCGACCGATGTCTGGCCGTCCGTCGCCCGACCTTCTGAACCCTTCATGGAAGCGCACGCGCCAGCGGCAGTTCGACCGCATCCAGCGCAGATCACAGCAGCAGCAAGTTGGCCGCAGCGCGCGCGCTTGTGGGCAGTTGTTGCGGCCGCTTTGGCAGCGGCGGTTGTGGCGGCATTCTTTGTGGGAGCCTCGCGATCGACAACGTCGCCGCCGCACATTACGCAGCTCACGCACAACGGCCACCTGGCGGCGACCGGTGCGGACACAGAAAATCTGGCCGAAGTGGCAACCGACGGAGTCCACCTGTTTGCAGGCACCATCGAGAGTGGACAGGAGCGGATCTCGGTGATCTCGCTGTCGGACGGATCGGTGGTGGCGCTGAACATCCCCGGTGAAGTAGCCAGCCCGGCGCTGGGTGACATCTCACCGGACGGCTCTCGGCTGCTGCTGCGCAACCATCTGTCGCCGGAGTCGGAGCAACCGCTGTGGGTGGTTCCCACGACCGGTGGTTCCGCGCTGCGGGTTGGGCATGTGCTGGCCCACGATGCCACCTGGATGCCCGACGGCAGCGGCATCCTCTATGCCAACGGGAACGAACTCTATCTGACCCACCTGAACGGCAACAACCCCGCCCGCTATGCGACTTTGCCGGGACGTGCCTTCTGGCTGCGCTGGGAGCCCGATGGAAACCTGCTGCGGTTCACCATCCTGGATCCCATCACGCACACGCCCTCACTCTGGCAGATGACAGCATCCGACCGCACCGCGACTCGTATGCTCAGCGACTTCAGCCAGCCGGCGACGGAGTGCTGCGGCGTGTGGACCGCCGATGGAAGCGCGTTCGTCTTCCAGAGCTCGCGGGGAGGCAACGCCGACCTGTGGAAGCTGCGAGGCGAATCGACGTCGCGGCCGGTGCGGCTGACCGACGGGCCGCTCCAGTTCGAGTCGCCGGTCGCCGCTCGATCCGGCAGTCGCATCTTCTTCCTGGGAACGGATGCCCGGTCAGAGCTGGCGACCGTCTCCGCTGCGGGCAGCCTGGTTCCCGAACGCGGATTTCTGGCCTCGGCGGTGCGTGTGGACTACTCACGCGACGGCCAGTGGGTCGCTTGGACAGACAACAAGGGGCTGCTGTGGCGCGCCCGCGCGGACGGCACGGAGCGGCTGCAGTTGACTCCGGACAACCTGGACGTTTTCCTCGCCCACTGGTCGCCGGACGGAACCCGGCTGGCGGTGATGGCACGTGAGCCCGGCAAGGCATGGCAGATCTACCTCACGGGAGTCAACGGCGGCGACCTGCAACCGCTGCTGCGCGAGACCCGCAATGCAGCCGACCCCTCGTGGTCTCCTGACGGGCAGTCGCTGGTCTTTGGCAGAATCGACGATGCGATGGGCAAGGAGAGCGCGGCGCGCACACTGCAGATCCTGCACCTGCAGAGCGGGCAGATCGAGCCGGTGCCGGACTCAGATGGATTATTCAGCCCGCGCTGGTCTCCTGACGGACGTTATATCGCCGCCCTCTCGCTGGACCAGCGGCAGGTGCGGCTGCTCACTCTGGCGACCCATCTCTGGAGCACGCTCGCTGTACCCTCCGGCGCAGACCCCATCTGGCAATCCGACAGCCGAAGCCTCTTTGTGCACGCTTCGCTCGATCCCAGCCAGCCAATCGAGCGTATCTCCATCCCGGATGGGCGCGTGGATACGGTCATTCGGCTGGCCGAGTCGCCCCAGAACGATGCGGTCGATTACGTCTTTGGCGGCTTGACCCTGGACAATCAGCCCCTGATTCGCACCCGGGTCTTTACCGGAAACGTGTACTCCCTCGATCTCAAATGACAGCGAAGGCCCCTTCCGGCTATTGAAACAGTCGCGCAACTCACACACTCGCAAGCCTTTGTTGGTTGAAACACAAATGAGTCAATGAGGGTGCCCTTTGCATTGCGGTAAACTCCCCCAATTCGGACTCTTGTACGCCTATGTTCGTTTCGTTTTGCAAACTTTCGCCGCGGTTTCTTCCCTTCTTTGTATTCACGGCACTGGCCGGCAGGATGGCCGCGGCTCAGGTTCCTGCTTCCCCGCCGTCGGGCGGGGTTAGTCTTCCGGCATCCGCGCACACGCGCAGCGGGATCGAAATCACGAACGATGGTTATACCCTGCGGGTAGACGCACTGCGCGAAGACGTACTGCGGGTGCGGCTCTGGCCGGTGGGTCACCCTGCAGAAGACGCCTCCTGGGCCGTGCTGCCGGAGGCCCGCACAGCACGTATTGCGGTGATACCCGAGCCCAGCGGATTCAGCACGGCCGCGCTGCGCGTTGCGGTGGCAGCCGATCTGCGGCTCACCGTCTCGGACCTCAGCGGCAACATCCTCCAGAGCGATGCGCTGCCGGTGTCATGGAGCGATGGCTTCAAAGTAACCAAGACCAGGACGCCTGACGATCATTACTTTGGCCTGGGAGACAAGCCAGGACCGCTGGATCGCGCCGGTGAGGCCTTCACCATGTGGAGTACGGACAGCTTCGGCTGGCAGGAGTCCACCGATCCCATCTACAAGTCCATCCCCTTCTTCCTCCAGATGCGCGGCGGCCGCGCTCTGGGCGTGTTGTTCGACAACACCTACCGCACCTTCTTCGACTTTGGCCGCGAGCGCAGCGACCGCATGAGCTACTCCGCGCCAGCCGGCCCGCTGGACTACTACCTCATCGCCGGCCCAGCGCCGAAGAGCGTCCTGGAAGGCTACGCATGGCTCACCGGACCGACACCGCTGCCGCCGATGTGGGCGCTCGGCTTCCAGCAGTCGCGCTACAGCTACTATCCCCGCGCGCAGGTCGAGGAGATCGCCGCGCGGCTGCGCTCGGACAAGATTCCCTCCGACGCAATCTACCTGGACATCGACTATCAGTACAAGAACCGGCCATTCACGGTCGACCCGGAACGCTTCCCTGACTTTCCCGGGCTCATCCACAAGCTTACCGCCGAGCACCTGCATACCGTGCTGATCACCGACCTACATATCGCCGATCTTCCCAACCAGAGCTACGCACCCTACGACAGCGGCGAGGCCGGCGACCACTTCGTCAAAGAGAACGGGCAGGATTACGTTGGGCCGGTCTGGCCCGGGCCTTCGGTGTTTCCTGACTTCACCCAGCGCCAATCGCGCGCGTGGTGGGGAACGCTGTACAAGCAGTTCGTCTCCGATGGCGTCTCCGGCTTCTGGAATGACATGAACGAGCCGGCGGTCTTCCGTTATCCCTCCAAGACCATGCCGGATGACGTGGTCCACCGCATTGAGGAGCCAGGCTTCACGACGCGCACCGCGCTGCATCCTGAGATCCACAACATCTACGGCATGGAGAACTCGCGCGCCACCTGGGACGGCCTGCTGACGCTCGAGCCCAACGTGCGGCCGTTCGTGCTGACGCGCGCAAGCTACGCTGGCGGCCAGCGCTACGCGGCGACGTGGACAGGCGACAACCTCTCCACATGGAACCATCTGCGGCAGACGACTCCGCAGCTGCTGAACCTCAGCCTGAGCGGCTTCTCGCTCTCCGGCGCGGACGTGGGCGGCTTCGGCGGGTCGCCATCTCCGGAGCTGCTGACCAAGTGGCTGATGCTGGCGGCGTTTCAGCCGATCGACCGCGACCACGCGGCCAAGGGCACGCGCCCGCACGAGGTCTGGGCCGACGGCCCCGAGCAGGAGGCCATCCGGCGCCGCTACATCGAGGAGCGCTACAAGCTGATGCCGTATCTCTACACCGCCGCGGAGGAGACCTCACGCGACGGCATACCAATCCTGCGTCCGTTATTCGTCGAGTACCCTCATGCGACCAGCGACGGACATCCGCTGGATCTCGACGCGCCGGGAGAGTTTTTCTTCGGCCCGTCGATCCTGGTGGCGGCGGCTCCGCTGCCGGACGATGTGGCGCCGTATGAGGTGCATCTGCCGCCCGGAACCTGGTACGACTACTGGACAGGAGCGAAGCTGGACCGGCGCG
>Ga0302319_10014833_pt1 | contig 14480 bp, 10 predicted proteins | sample Bog_T0_2_FD_203319 | JGI IMG/M metagenome (GOLD analysis project Ga0302319, IMG submission 203319) | Peat permafrost microbial communities from Stordalen Mire near Abisko, Sweden - Bog_T0_2 | ecosystem: Environmental > Terrestrial > Soil > Wetlands > Peat | place: Sweden: Abisko, Stordalen Mire... | reverse complement strand
CTTTCGCGTCGGCACCGTTGCCACGGGGACGGCACCGGCTTTTGGCCGGTCGTTTGCCCCGCGTTACGGGTCTGACCTCTTAACTCTCAGGCTGCGTTCGCTTTGCAGTTGGGTGACGCGGATTTACACGCCGCCCAATTGAGGAGTTTTCGCGGGATTTGCCTGGCCCGCTCGCTCCCCGCGGTCTCGTCTCCCTTGCGCGCCTGGTTCGTTTTTACCGATCCAGGCCTTTTGGCGGGGTCGTCCCGCCGGGAAACGCGACTGCGTTCTGGTCTGCGCAGTAGCAGCCATACCCTCTGGGTAACTGCGTCGGCACCCGGTTCGAAACCTCCCGGGTACCTGACTCGGCTCGGACGCGGTTTCTAATCACGCCTTGCCGCTCAGCTCCTGTGTTCATGTTACTGACCGGTCATGACACCGGCCAGAGGAACTGGTGATATTGCCTGCCTCCGCATTGCTACGGTGAGGGGATGGCGGCACCAGCTGCCACCGTCCTTTCCCCGGTCGCCCGGGATTATCTCAGCCGTGCTCGCGAAGGGTTTTTCAGGCCTTCGCGCTGCGACTGTTCTATCAAGGAACACGAGGAAGTTGCGGCAGCGTTACGAAATGGTGAAGCTTTTCTTATCCACAATCCCCTCACAATTAGTTGGTGTGAATAACCTGCGAGCAAAGTAGTTCACCGGTTATTCACAACGCCATGTCACCCAGGGACCTTCCGATCTACGAGCTTGAGCACGCACTCGTGGCGTCGCTGCGCGGGCAGGGCCGGGTGATCGTGCAGGCGCCGACCGGCTCGGGAAAGTCGACGCAGATTCCGCAGATGCTCCTGCGCCACGGCTTTCTCGACGGGGGCGAGGTCGTGGTGCTCCAGCCGCGCAGGCTTGCGGCGCGTATGCTCGCAAAGCGCGTTGCCGAGGAGGTGGGCACGGCCCTGGGCGACATCGTGGGCTACCAGATCCGCCTCGAGTCGAGGACGAGCCGGCAGACCCGGGTTCGATTCGTGACGGAGGGGATCCTCCTCCGACAGATGACCTTTGACCCGGAGCTCCGAGGCGTGCAGGTCCTGGTGTTCGACGAGTTCCACGAGCGGCACCTCTACGGGGACATCTCGCTAGCAAAGGCGCTCAGGGTGCAGAAGGAAACACGGCCGGACCTAAGGATCGTGGTCATGTCGGCAACCCTGGACGCCGGCGCGCTCGAGGACTACCTGGCGCCCTGCGACACCCTGCTCTCCAAGGGGAGGGCGCATCCCGTTGCGATCGAGTACCTGCCGAAGTCCGTGAGCTTCGAGACCGAACCGGTCTGGGACGTCGCCGTGCGCGAATGCGAGAGGATCGCCGAAAAGAGCGCGGGTGACATGCTGGTGTTCATGCCCGGGGCCTACGAGATCAGCCGGACAATCCAGGCGATCCAGGGGAGCCGTGACCTGCGCGGATTTGCGGCGCTTCCGCTCCACGGCGAGCTTTCTCCCGAGGCCCAGGACCTTGCGGTGTCCAGGGCCGACACGCGCAAGATCATTGTCTCCACGAACGTTGCCGAGACCTCGCTCACGATTGACGGGGTCACGGCGGTGGTCGACAGCGGCCTCGCCCGGATTGCGCGCTTCGACCCTGAACGAGGCATCAACACGCTGCTCGTGGAAAAGATTTCGGCGGCGAGCGCGGACCAGAGGACCGGCCGGGCCGGCCGGACGGCCCCGGGTGTGTGCGTACGACTGTGGACCGAGCGTGAGCACGGCCATAGGGCCCTCCACCAGCTCCCCGAGGTGAAGCGGCTCGATCTCTCGGAGGTCGTTCTGACCCTCAAGGCCTCGGGTATCGAGGACCTGCGGGCCTTCACCTGGTTTGAGAAGCCTGACTCCAGGGGTCTGGACAGGGCGGAGACGCTGCTCCGTGACCTTTCCGCGCTTGCGGGCCCGTCGGGGTCGATCACCGAGGTCGGCCGGCGCATGCTCCGGTTCCCGGTGCATCCGCGCTACGCCCGGATGCTGCTCGAGGCCCAGGAGCGGGGCTGTGTCCGCTCGGTCGCCATGATGGCAGCCCTCACCCAAGGCCGGAACTTCCTCCTGCGGGGCATACCCAGGCAGGTGGAGGAGGCCCGCGAGGAGCTCCTGGGAGAGGAGCACGAGAGCGACTTCTTCCTCCTCATGCGGGCGTGGCGCTACGCAGACCGTGCGAACTTCTCGCTGGAGGCGTGCAGGAGGATCGGCGTTCACGCCCAGGCGGCCCGCCAGGTGGGACCGCTTTTCGAGCAATTCCTAGAGATCGCGAAAGCGGAGGGCCTCGAAACGGCGGAGCAGCGGGCCGACGGCACGGCGGTCCGCAAGTGCGTCCTAGCCGGCTTTCCGGACCACCTTGCCCACAGGCTGGAGGCCAGCACGCTCCGGTGCGAGCTGGTCCACGGGCGCCGCGGCCTCCTCGCCCGGGAGAGCTCGATCGGGAAGGCATCCCTCCTCGTGGCTGCCGAGATCACGGAGGTCGGTGGCCGGGGCGGTGAGGTGAACGTCCTCCTCAGCATCGCTACCGCGGTCGAGGAGTCGTGGCTCAAGGAGCTTTTCCCGGGGGAACTTAAGGATGTCCGCGAGGTGACGTTTGATGCGGCGGCCAAGCGTGTCGTGGCCCGGCGCGACAAGCGCTTCCGGGACCTTGTGCTCGAATCCAAGTCGGGGTCGGACGACGTGCCATCGACGGAGGCCGCGGCCCTTCTCGCAAAGGAGGTCGTTGCCGGCCGGATCACAATCGACGCCTGGGACGAGTCCGTGGAGCAGTGGATCCTCCGGGTGAACCGGATGGCGGAGTGGTTCCCGGAGTACGAAGTGAACACGATCAGCGCGTCGGATCGGCTGACGCTCATCGAGCAGGTCTGCTACGGGGAAACCTCCGCGCGCGGGGTGAAGGGCAAGGAGGTCATGCCCGTCCTAAGGGACTGGCTCACGAGCGAGCAGCTGGCTGCCATGGACCAGGCGGTGCCCGAGCGCCTCACGATGTCCAACGGCCGGAAGTCGCGCATCACCTATTCAAGCGAAGGGGCGCCCGTATTGAGCGCAAGGATACAGGAGCTCTACGGGATCGAGGGCAGGTTTTCCCTCGGGCAGGGGAGGGTTCCTGTGACGATAGAGGTCCTGGCGCCCAACCAGCGGCCGATCCAGGTGACCGAGGACCTGACGAGCTTCTGGCGGGAGATCTATCCGAAGATCAAGCCGGAGCTCTCGCGGCGCTACCCGCGCCACGAGTGGCGCTAGGCCCGCGGACTTAGTCGACCTCGACCGGCAGCGCCAAGAGGATCTTCCTCGAGGAGGATCCCACCTCGACCGTGTAGGAGCCGGGCTCCACGACCCAGTCGCCCTTGGACTCGTCAAAGTAGGAGAAGGCCTTCCGGTCGAGCATGATCGTCACCGTGATCGTCTGGTCTGTCGCCAGGCTTTCTCGGCTGAAGCCCCGGAGCTCACGCACGGGCCGGTGGGCCTTGGAGGTCACCGGCGGGCTCACATAGACCTGGGAGACCTCGTCCCCGTTCATGGCCCCGTTGTTGGTCACGTCGAAGACGACCGCCCAGCGGCCGTCCTGCGAGGGCTCCACGTGGAGCTTGGCGTAGCTGAAGGTGGTGTAGCTTAGCCCGTGGCCGAAGGGGAATAGGGGCGCCACGCCGCGGGTGTCGAACCAGCGGTAGCCGACCAGGATGCCCTCGGCGTAGTCGACCTTGCCCTGGGCGCCCGGGAAGTTGCCGTAGGCCGCCGTATCCTCGAAGCGCTTCGCATAGCTTATGGGGAGCTTGCCGCTTGGGCTAACCTTGCCCGTAAGGATCTCTCCCAGGGCCCTGCCGCCTTCCTGGCCGGGGTACCAGGCCTGGATCACGCTGGGCACCTTGGAAATCCAGTCCTCAGTGCCCACGACGCCGCCCGAGTTGATCACGACGATGGTCCTCGGGTTGAGCGACGCGGCCTGGAGGATCAGGTCCCGCTGCTCGGCCGGGAGGTCGAAGCTCCGGTCGGAGCCCTCGCCCTCGGTCGCGGCATTGAAGCCTGCGGACACGATGACGGCGTCAGCGGCGCGCACCGTCGCCATGTCCGCAGCGGGGATCGGCGCGGGGGCCGGGCACCATCCGAAGCGCACGGCGGGCGAGCCCACATTGTCGTAGACCGAGTCGACAACCAGCGCGTACGCGCGGCTGGCCTCGAGCGTCACATAGGCATAGAGAGTTTCCCCGGTGTTGAACCAGTCGGTGATCAGGTCGTGGCCGTCCAGCTGGACGAGCGCGTTGCCGTGGTTCTGGAGCATGAACAGGTATTTGCCCGCTGCCGGCGGGCGGATCGTGCCGGTCCAGCGCGCAGAGAGGTCCTGCGTCCCGACTCCCGGCGCCGGGGACCCGTCCTCGAAGCCATGGTCGATCCTGGCATCCTGGAGTGTCGCGAGGATCCTCGAGCTTCCGCCGTCCTTCCTTGAAAATTCGAGCTTCAGGGGACCCTCGTAGGAGGAGGCCTTTGCGACCTTCTGCAGGAGCTCGGTGTCCGGCCCCGGTATCACGTCCACGTGGACCTTGGATCCGGCCGCCTTCCGCAAGCCCTCCACAAGGCTCACGTAGTGGAACGGCCCCACATGTCCCGAGCCGCCCCCTGCGGGATTTGCCTCGGCATTGGGCCCAAGGACCACGATGCGCTTAAGCTTCTTCCCCGCGAGGGGAAGGACGGAACGGTCGTTCTTTAGGAGCACGATCGCCTCGCGGGCGATCTTGAGGGCCGTCAGGTCGCTCTTGGGGTCGTCCATCGGGGCGTTTGAGGCCGCGGGCCTGTCAAGGAAGCCGTTTGCGACCTCAAGCCTGAGGATGCGCCTCACCTTTTCGTCGATCGTTGCCTGGCTCACCTTGCCGCTTGCCACCAGCGGCTCGAGCGTTGCCGGGTTCATGTAGATCCCGGAGGGCATCTCCAGGTCGAGGCCGCCGTTGGCCACCCCGAGGGTGTCGTGGGCTGCCCCCCAGTCCGACATGACGACGCCCTTGAAGCCCCATTCCCCCTTGAGGATCCTGTTGTTAAGCCAGTCGTTCGCGCTGCAGTACGTGCCGTTAAGGCGGTTGTAGGCGTCCATGACGGCCCAGGCATGGCCTTGTCTCACGGCCGCCTCGAACGCGGGCAGGTAGATCTCGCGAAGCGCCCGCTCGCTCACCCGGGCGTCGACCGTGCCGCGCTCGGTCTCCTGGTTGTTTGCCGCGTAGTGCTTGACCGTCGCAGCGACGCCCTGGCTTTGGAGGCCGATCACGATCTGCGAGGCGATGGACCCGGCGAGGTAGGGGTCCTCGGAAAGGTACTCGAAGTTGCGTCCGTTCTGGGGCACGCGGTTGATGTTCACGGCGGGGGCCAGCATGATGCCGACCCCGCGGGCCCGGGCGTCGCTCCCCATGGATGCCCCGAACTCCCTTGCGAGGTCGGGATCCCAGGAGGCGCCTAGGCTGATGGTTGCCGGATAGGCGGTCGAAGGCCCGTAGCACCTGACGCCCTGGGGACCGTCGGACATCCTGACCTCGGGGATCCCGAGGCGGGGGATGGGCTTTATGTAGAGGTCCCGTTCCCCGCCCAGGAGCTGGAGCTTTTCCTCCTGGGTCATACGCCCCAGCGCGTCCTCGACCCGTGCCTCCACCGGGGCCTGCCTGTCCTTGTACACCGCTTCCTCGGCCAGGGCCAAATGCGAGGCCGCTCCGACACCGAACGCCGCAAGAAGGGCGCGCGTGAGGATGGGGGTCATGGCTTGGGTTTCTTCCTGTTGTTGGAGCGCTCGATGTTGAGGTACGTCTTGTTGAGCATCTGGCTCTCGTAAAGTTCCAACAAACGCACGCCCTCGCGCGGTTTCACCATGTCCTTTTTCGTGGCCAGGTCGATCTGCGCCTTCATCTTGCGGCAGAGGTCCTCCTGCTGGTACTGCACGCCCTCGATAACGTCCGCGATGCGGCTGCCGCTCAGGGCCTCCTCGATGTAGAATCCGTTCGGCTCGTCGTCCTCCAGGAAGACGTGGACCTCGTTCACCCTGCCGAAGAGGTTGTGGAGGTCCCCCATGATGTCCTGGTAGGCGCCCGTCAGGAAGATGCCCAGATAGTAGGGCTTGCTGTTCAAGGGATGGAGGGCGATGTAGTCCTTCACGTCCTGCAGGTCGATAAAGCTCCCGATCTTGCCGTCCGAGTCGCAGGTGATGTCGACCAGGATGGCGTTGACGGTGGGCTTTTCGTTAAGCCGGTGGAGCGGGGCGATCGGGAAGAGCTGCTTCAGGGCCCAGTGGTCGAGGAGCGACTGGAAGACGGAGAAATTGCAGACATACTGGTCGGCCAGGAGCTTCGACAGGTCGTGGAGTTCCTCGGGCTGGTACCCCGCCTTCTCTCCCTCCTTTGCGATCTGCTCGCAGATCTGCCAGAAGATCTGCTCGGCCGCGGCCCGATTCTCAAGGTCCAGGTACCCCAGGTTAAAGAGTGAGAAGGCTTCGTCCTTCTTCTGCAGGGCGTCGTGGAAGCGCTCCAGGCGGCCGAGCTTTGGCTTATTCTTCAGGAGGATCTCAAGGTCGCCCACGATCTTCTGCTTCTCCTTGGGCTGGTGCTGCTTGCCCAGCGATTCCCTCTTGTTGATACGCTCGAAGACCTCAACCACGAGCATGGAGTGCGGGGCCACGACGGCCCTTCCCGACTCGCTTACAATATCGGGCTCCGCGACCCCCGCCGAGCGGCAGATCTCGCGCACGTTGAAGACCACGTCGCGCGCGTACTCCTCCATCGAGTAGTTCATCGAACTCTCAAAGTTCGACCGGGAGCCGTCGTAATCGATCCCGAGGCCGCCCCCGACGTCGATGTAGCCCATGGGGAATCCCATCTTCGCGAGCTGGCAGTAGAAGCGTGTCGCCTCGATCACCGCGTTCTTGATCGTTATGATGTTCGGCACCTGGGAGCCGATGTGGAAATGGAAGAGCCTGAGGGAGGCCTTCAGGTTGGCGGCCTTCAACTTCTCGCACGCAAAGAGGATCTCGGCCGTGTTGAGCCCGAACTTCGCGTTGTCGCCGGTCGAGAGGGCCCACCGGCCCTCGCCCCGCGTCTGGAGCTTCGCCCTGAAGCCGATCATCGGCTTAACGCCGGTCTCGGCCGAGATCCGTATGATGTCGTCGATCTCGGAAAGCTGCTCCACGACAATGATGACCCGCTTGCCGAGCTTGCGGCCAAGGAGCGCCAGGCGGATGTAGTCGTGGTCCTTGTAGCCGTTGCAGATGATTAGCCGGTTGGGGCCCTCGTGCATGGCGAGGGCAATCATCAGCTCGGGCTTGGAGCCGGCCTCCAGGCCGTAGCTATAGTCGCGCCCGGCCGCCACGATCTCGTCGACGACCTCGCGGAGCTGGTTCACCTTGATCGGGAACACCCCGCGGTAGGATCCCTTGTAGCCCTCCTCCTTGATCGCCTGGCGGAACACCTCGTTCAACTGGATCACCCGGTGCCGGAGGAGGTCCTGGAATCGGATCACCATCGGGGCCTTCAGGCCCATGCCCAGGGCCTCGGTCACCACGTCCAGGACCCGGATCGACCGGCCATCCTTCAGGGGCTGCACGTTAACGAAGCCCTCGGTGTCCACCGAGAGGTGCCCCGAGCCCCATCGTTTGAAGCCGTAGAGCTCCTCGGATTTGGCTGCCGACCAGGCGGATGCGGATTTGCTTTTCAAGATTTTGGCGAGGGCCGGCCACTGAGGGCTTGCCTTCACAAGCGTGGATTCAGTTAGATGCGTGTTTTCTCTTTATAATAACGCAATACGAAATGACTAAATTGATCGCCCAAACGGCCGCCCCGGCCTCCCCCGCCGGTTTCCCGCCATCCATGATTATCGTGTGGCTGCTGTTCATAGCCGGCTTCTATTTCCTCTTCATTGCGCCCCAGCGCAAGAAGCAGAAGCAGCAGGACAAGATGCTCTCCGCGCTCCAGTCCGGTGACGAGGTCGTTACAACGGGCGGGATTTACGGGGTCATCACCAACGTCAAGGACGACCGCTTCGTGATCCGGGTGGGCGACAACACCAAGGTGGAGGTCGGCAAGGGATTCATCCTCTCGGTCGTGAAGAAGCCGGCCGCCGAGGAAAAGAAGTCCTCCTAGCCCCCGAGCCGCCCTCCAAAGGGGCGGGCCAAGGCGCCGCACCCCAGGCGGCACCCCGACCGCGGTGGGACGCGGCCGAAACCCCCTTTAACCCAAATCCGACATGTTCAAACGCAACCTTTGGAAGATCGTCCTAAGCCTGCTGATCCTGGGCTGGGCCGTCTCCGCGCTCCTGCCCCTCAAGGACATCCCCTTCCCCCAGTACGCCAAGGACCACGCCTCGGCAAAGCGGGAGGAGTTTAGCGCCCTCCTGGCCAAGGCCGCCGAGCTCAAGAAGTCGGGCGCCGCGCCGAGCGAATTCGTGGCTTTGAAGCAGATCGGCCGCGACCAGAGGATCGACCTGAGCCAGTTCTTTCCCAACGTCCGCCTCGAGGACTCGCTTAAGAACGTCTCCAAGCGAAACGACATCCTCCTAAAGTACCTACTCGACAGCTCCAAGGCGCGTCTGCAGATGGGCCTGGACCTCCAGGGCGGCGTGGGCTTTACGCTTGAGGCCGATCTGGGGACGAAGACCGCTGGCTACGACGAGGAGTCGGCCCGCAAGGAGAAGCTCACCAAGGCGATCGACATCATCAGCTCGCGCATCAACTCGATGGGCGTGGCCGAGCCCCTGGTCCGCGCGGTCGGGACCAACCGGATCGAGGTCGAGCTCCCCAATATCAACACCAAGGACAATCCGGACGTGCTCGACGAGGTGAAGAAGCCCGCCCGGCTGGATTTCAGGATGGTTTACCCGTTCGCCACGCCGGAGACCGTGCGCCCCGGGGAGATCCCCCCGGGCTACGAGATCAAGTCCTACGACTATGAGCGTCCGGACGGTACCGACCTGGCGCAGGAGTACTTCGTGAAGCGCATCCCCGAGATGACGGGCGAGGCGATATCGTATTCCACGGTGCAGCATGACTCCTATGGTAAGCCCCTTATTGCCATGCGCTTCACAAGCGACGGCCGGAAGCGCTTCGCCGCGGTGACCCGCGATATCGCCGCCAGCGGCGACAAGGCGAGCGGAAGGATGGGGCAGCTCGCAATCGTGCTCGATGGCGAGCTCTGCTCGGTCCCGACGGTCAAGGAGGAGATCGACAGCGACAACGCCGAGATCACCGGATACTTCACCGAGCGCGAGGCCTTCAGGCTGGCGAACGACCTGAACAACCCGCTGGACGTCCCCCTGAAGGTGATGACCCAATACGAGGTAGGCCCGTCCCTGGCCCAGGATGCCGTGGATAGCGGCGTCCGTGCGTCGGTGATCGGCCTGGCGCTTGTTGCCGCCTTCATGGTTACCTTCTACACGACCGGCGGCCTAGTCGCGGTCGGCACCCTGGCGGTGAATCTGATCATCATCCTGGGCGTCATGGCCAACATCGGCGCCACGATGACGCTCCCCGGCCTGGCCGGTATCGTGCTCACGATAGGCATGGCGGTCGACGCCAACATCCTGATCTTTGAGCGCATGAGGGAGGAGGTCGCCCTCGGCAAGTCCCTCTCGACCTCGAACCAGGTGGGCTACTCGAAGGCCCTGATGACGATCATCGACGCCCACATCGTCCAGCTGATCATCTGCGCCATCATGATCTGGCTCGGCACGGGCCCGATCCGCGGGTTCGGAGTGACGCTGGCGATCGGTGTCCTCTCGACCATGTTCTCGGTCCTGATCACGGCACACCTGATCATGGAGCTCCTGATCGACTCGGGCTTCATCAAGAAGATGAAGATGCGCCACATACTGAAGGCCATCCACGTCGACTTTGTGCGTTTCGGCAAACCCGCCTTCGCGGGGTCCTGGATGATCGTCCTGCTCGGACTTGGGGTCGTGTTCTACCAGGGCAACAGGATCTTCGGGATCGACTTCTCGGGCGGCGACGTCGTGACGCTCAGCTACCACGAGAAGCTCGACGTCGCAAAGATTCGGGGCGTCGCCGATGCGGCAAGGCTCGGCGAGGTGAACGTTAACTACGAAAGCGCCCTTGGCGGCGGCGGAGAGCAGCTAAAGATCGAGACGCCTGCCGGCAAGTCGGGTGAACTCCTGGACGCGATCCAGAAGAAATACCCCTCTGCCGGATACACCAAGGTCGGCGAGGACCATGTCGGCGCCTCCATAGGGCGGGAGATCATGCTCAATGCGGCCCTGGCGGTCGGGGTCTCGATGCTCACGATCCTCCTCTACATCGCCTTCCGATTTGAGTTCGGATTCGGGGTCGGGGCCATGGTCTCGACGCTCCACGACATCCTGATGACGATAGGAATCTTCGTGCTCACGGGCCACAAGTTCTCGGCGCCCATGGTGGCCGCGATTCTCTGTATCGCCGGCTACTCGATCAACGAGACCGTGGTCGTCTTTGACCGCATCCGCGAGGAGCTTAAGATCAACCCTACGGGGTCCCTGCGCGACATCGTTAACACGGCCATCAACAAGGTGTTCGCCCGCACGATCATGACGTCGTCGACCACCTTCCTTGCGGCGCTTTCGCTCTACCTTTTCGGAAGCGGCGTCCTCAAGGACATCTCCTTCACTTTCCTTGTCGGCATCGTGACCAGCACCTTCTCGGCGATCTTCGTGGCCGCGCAGGTCTTCTATTGGTGGCACAAGGGCGACCGCAAGCACGTCGAGGCCCACTCGGACGTTGCCCCCAAGTACGAGTGGACGGGCTCTAGCAAGGCGTCGCATTAGAGGAGGCCTCGGCCCCATGCTTTGGGTCCACACGCCGATCTCGGCCGGTGAGGCTGAGCAGCTAAGCAAGAGCGCGGGCGTGGGCCCCGTTCTAGCGGAGCTGCTCCTTCGCGCCGGCCACCGAGACCCGGGACTCGCGGCCGAGTTCCTCAGGCCAGACCTCTCGCGGCTCGAGGACCCCTTCCTGGTAGGGAATGTGGTTCCTGCGGTCGCGCGCCTAAAGGCCGCCATCAGCGGGCGGGAGAAGGTCATTGTCCTGGGCGACTACGACGTCGACGGGGTGAGCAGCACGGCGCTCCTTGTCCTCGTCCTTCGCAGGTTTGGGCTCGACCCCACCTTCGTGGTCCCGAGGCGCTCGGAGGACGGTTACGGGCTTTCCCGGAGCGCCATTGACCGGGCGCTCGAAGTGGGCAGGCCCGGCCTCTTCATTGCGCTCGACTGCGGCACGAACTCGCACGAGGAGGTCGCTTACCTGGTGGGGCAGGGGATCGACGTTCTCGTGGTGGACCATCACCGGTCGAAGGACCATGCCTTGGAGCAGGGGCTTCTCATCAACCCCCATGTGGCCGGGACCGGCGGCATGGCGCCCCAGCCCGCCTGGCAGCACCTCTGTACCGTGGGGCTCGTGTTCAAGCTCATGCATGGGCTCCTTAAGCAGCTCAGGCTCGAGGGTAACCCGGTCGCGGCCCGTGTGAAGCTCAGGGACCACCTGGACCTGGTCGCCATGGGGACCATCGCGGACCTTGTCCCTCTTCTCGGGGAAAACCGCATCCTCGCCAAGAACGGCCTCAGGATTCTTCAGGATACGGCCCGACCCGGGCTCAGGGCCCTCATGGACGTTTCCGGGATAACGACGACGCAGTTGATCCAGCCGGTCGATATCTCCTTCCGCCTGGGGCCCAGGATCAACGCCTCCGGCCGGCTTGCCGACGCGGCGCTCTCCGTGGAGCTGCTCCTGAGCGAGGACCCGGACTTCGCGAGGGCGACTGCCCTACAGCTGGACCTTTTCAACCGGGAAAGGCAGGACATAGAGCGCAAGATCACCGAGGAGGCGGAGCGGATGATCGAGGACAATTACGCCTCCGACGCCGGCATTGTCCTTTTCAGCGAGGCCTGGCACCCGGGGGTCGTGGGGATCGTTGCCGGCCGCGTGACGCGCCACTACAACCGTCCCTGCATCGTCCTCGGCAACGAGGGCGACATGGCTAAGGGCTCGGGCAGGAGCGTCGACGGCGTCAATCTGGTGGAGATCCTCGCAAAATGCCCTCAGGGCCTCGCGAGCTGGGGCGGCCATCCCATGGCCGTCGGGGTTTCCCTGCCCAAGGTCGAGCTCGAGGGCTTCCGAAGCCGGTTTGCCGCTGCTGTGCGGGACCAGGTCGGCTCGGGCCTCACCGAGGCCCGTCTCACGATCTCGGCCTGGCTTACCCCGGACCAGATCAACGAGGCCCTCATGGACGAGCTCGAAGCGCTCCACCCCTATGGGCAGGGCAACCCTGAGCCGGTCTTTGGCCTGCGGAAGGTGGTGTTCCGGCGCAGGCCCGAGGTCTTCAAGGCGAGGCATTTCCGCTTTTGGGTTGAGGACAGCCGCGGCCGCGCCCTGAGCGGCGTGGCCTGGAAGATGGCCGACCGGATGCCGCCGCTCGGCGTGCCGCTCGACCTGGCCGTCGAGCTCAATTGGAATTTTTTCAACGACAGGAAGATGCTGCAGCTTGAGCTCGTGGACTGGCGCCCTGCGGCCTAGCGCCTGTGGCAAAGTGCCGGCACACGGTGCCCCGCGAAACGCGACGGCCCTGCAACTGCGGCTAAAAGGCCCCCCTGCGTGAAGCCGAACGCCCACGCCGTTACGCGCGGAATCGCCCGTCATGCGCGGCGTTTGATCGAGCTACTTTACCTGCCACTTCTCGCTTGCCCTTCTGGCTGCAAACCTGCTCTTTCTTGCGTTCCTACACGCACCCGTAGCTCAATTGGATAGAGCGTCTGACTACGGATCAGAAGGTTGGGAGTTCAACTCTCTCCGGGTGCACCATTTTCCAGGCTGTCAGTCTAGATTCAGTGTAGATGTCTTCAAGGGCCAGTGGCATGGAACGGGAGAAGCTTGCGGAGCCTCTTTAATTCTTCACGCCGACGCTCTCGGAAGCGCCGCTGGCGCAAAGCGTTGGATTCCCGCCTTTGGTCTACAGATTTTCTCGGCTGTCCTGCGCGCAGACGCAAGGGCAGCTCAACGTTGGAAGTGTAGAGATTGCGCCGCTTGAAGGCCAAAGGAGAGTAGAGAAGTGCAAATGCACGCAGTTTGGGACTGGCGGATTCGTCGGCGAACCAAGGATCCTCTGCGTTCCGCGAGGCATCGAAGGCCCAGTTTGGCGGCACGCGGTCGATCAGTGACGCAGCATGCTCGGCATACGCCGCAAGCCAGGCATCAGCTATTTTGCCCTGCGGGAAGCGGTCTTTCAGTATTGGTGGCTCATCTGCCAGTGCGCGCTCCAATTGCGGGCGTGACGAAATGCGCCGCACTTCGTGTAGCCAATCTCGCAAGTTTCGTCCGAAGTCCGCAAGTGAATCGGTCCGAATCGCCACTTCTTTCAAAGATGTCGGTCGCGATGTCATGATCTCTTAAGTTTCAAAATCGCTTGTCGGATCACCTCGGATGTGATTTCCGGCAGCGGGTCGTTCGGGAAGAAGCGATCATAGATCGTTTCTGCACCGGCCAAGGAGGATATCTCCATTTTGTGCAGGAGAAATTCTATGTCCGCGTAATCTCCTGCATAACCAGGCAGCGGTGCGCGACATGCGCGCAACTTCATCGCCAGTAAATATGCCGCCGTGGGAACTGAAACTTGCAGTCCAGGACCGAATTCGCCGCCCTTTAGCTTTCGTTTGGCCTCCCTATCCGCGAGGAAAAACCTTGCATCGTCGTTAATCCAATCGTCCGGCAGATCCTGTTCACGTGCGACTTGGAGGATCAGCTTCTTGGCCAAATTCGAAGGATGGACGATAGCGTCGACGTCTTTTGTAGAGCCGCGTGAACCGAAAATCATTGTGAATACAGCGCCCCCATAGAGCGAAACCTCCAGGCTCGATTTCCTCTTCGCGGCAAGTTCTCCAAGGCGCCGCAAGGCTGTGGTTATTCTTTCCTTGTCTAACGGTTCATAGGGCACATATAAAACGTTACGTAACGAGTTATCAATGTCAATTGATTAGCCCCGAAGCCAAACCATGTTAAATGGTCCTCAGCTCGGACGGGATGCTTGGCGCAGATCCGAATACCCCGATGTAAAAACCTCCATCTACGGATCAGAAGGTTTGGGGTTCGACTCCCTACGCGTGCGCCACTTTAAGAGCTGACGCTAGGGCGGGTAAGGGTAAGCGAAAAGAACAGGAGGCCTGAAAATCAGGCCCCGAGATTCTCGCGCATCCATTGGTCCAGGACCGCCTTCTCGAAACGGAAGGGGTCGCCCGGATCCGCGGGATTAGACAGGTCCATAAAGTCGATATCCTCAAGTTTCTCGGAGCCTTTCTTAAGCACCTTTCCTGAGGGGTCAGTGATTGCCCACCCGAACATGAATATGGGAGGGGTCCTTTTTAGGTCGCGCTCCTGAAAACCACAATCCACGTATGAAAACAACGTCTCTGCCAATTACGTCATTTAGCGGGGAATGCCCGGTAACTGCGTTCCCGTGAGGGGGCGTGGGGAGCAACCGCAAGCAAGGCA
>Ga0302319_10014832_pt1 | contig 14481 bp, 11 predicted proteins | sample Bog_T0_2_FD_203319 | JGI IMG/M metagenome (GOLD analysis project Ga0302319, IMG submission 203319) | Peat permafrost microbial communities from Stordalen Mire near Abisko, Sweden - Bog_T0_2 | ecosystem: Environmental > Terrestrial > Soil > Wetlands > Peat | place: Sweden: Abisko, Stordalen Mire... | reverse complement strand
GACGAAAGCGCGCTGCTTTTCATTGCCGTTATCGTCCAGCGCCACGACTTCCGCATCGCCGGACGCCAGCCGCGCGAGGGCTTCTCCCGGGGCCTCCTGGGAATACTCGGCAGCGTCCGGGTTGCTGTGGCGGACCTCGAGGAGGATGCGCGAGTAGCGGCGCCGGATGACCTCCGCCATGCTCGCAAAATCATTCTGCCCCGCGACGGTCCTGACGCGATAGCGGCGGTAATTCGAGCGGTCCGGCACGCCATCCTTGAAAGCGACCATCGAGGCGACGATATGGGTGGTCGAGATGTTTGAGATATCAAAGCACTCCATGACGGCCGGCGCGTCCTTGAGGCCCAGGGCATCGGCCAGGGCGCGCAGGTCGGCGGCGGGGTCTATCGAGCTCGGCAGCGAGTGGCGGGTAAAGCGGCGCATCGGCTTGGTGGTGCGCCGGAGGTCTTCCACCATGTCGCGGAGTTGCGCCGCGCGCTCGAAGTCCATCGCCTCGGCCGCCTTTCTCATCTCGGCCTCGAGGCTCTCGAGCGCCTCGCGCGACTTGCCGGCCAGGAACTCACACGCGGCCTCCACGCGCTCGCGGTATTGCTCCGCCGTGATGTCGCCCAGTTTCATCGGGACCTGATAGGTTGAGCTTTTCAATTCCCGCTCCGTCGGGACGCCGCGGCCGAAGGTCAGCACGCCAAAACGCTTTCGCATGAAAGTCAACGTCTGCCGCAGCGCGCCCGAGTGGGCGAACGGGCCAAAGTAGCGCGCGTTGTCATCCTTCTTGAACCGGGTCAGCCGGAAGCGCGGCCACTCGTCCGCCATGTCGGCCTTTACGAGAAGGAAGCGTTTATCATCGCGGAACGAGATATTGTAACGGGGCCGGTATTCCTTGATGAGCCGGCCCTCGAGAAGGAGCGCCTCGGGCTCCGTCCGGACCGTGTGGAACTCAAAGTCCCAGATGCTGTCCAGCAGCGCGCGCGTCTTGAGGTCGGCGTTGCCGGGGCGCGAGGGGAGAAAATAGGAGCCGACGCGCTTGCGGAGGTCGCGCGCCTTGCCCACGTAGATGATCTTGTTGAGCCGGTCCCGCATGAGGTAAACGCCCGGCTTGTGCGGGAGCTCATGCACCTTGCTGGCGAGATCGGGTTTTTGACTGCTGCTCATGTGGGCGCGGGTGCCGCGCTCAAGCGGGACATCCAGCAGGAGTATCCCCGCGGTCTGCGCCGGGGGCAAGCGCCGGCGCGGGGATAGGGGGCGGTTTATATTAAATTGAAGGCCGGGGCGGGGTGAGCCGTCTCCTCATTGCATCCATGGGGCCGACACCCCTGCGCATACAGTTGCAACCCCCTCCCGTCCGTTTTAATATAGGCCTCTTTACCCGATGAAATTGCCCCTTTGCTCGCTTGCCGGTCTTCTTCTGGCGCCGGTCGCGGCCCTGGCCCAGGTCTCGTCCGTGATCTCGACGGGCAATGCCACGCCCGAGCCGTCCTCCATGGCCCTGCCTGCATCCCTCACCGGCGGGACGCCGACTCTCTGGGACCTTGTCAGCCAGGGGGGCTGGGCGATGGTGCCGCTCGGGATTCTCTCGGTCGTGACAATGATGCTGGTGTTGACCTATCTCTTTACCTTGCGCCGCGGAGCGGTGGTTTCCGCTCACTTCATGGCCACGGCGGATGCGTTGCTCAAGAAGCGGGATTATCATGGGCTGCTGGCAATTGCGTCGCGGCATAGTGAGTCCGTGGCGCGGGTGGTGCAGCGGACGCTGGACTTTGCCACGCGCAACCCGGAAGCGGAGTTTTCCGTGGTGCGCGAGATCGCCGAGACGGAGGGCTCCGCGCAGGCGTCGTCCTTTCAGCATCGGATTATTTACCTCGCGGATATCGGGATGCTCTCGCCGATGATCGGGCTGCTCGGGACGGTGGTCGGGATCATCAAGGCATTTGGCGTGCTGGCCAGCAAGCAGACCGCCGATGCGACGCGGAACAGCCTCCTGGCCGGCGGCGTGGGGGAGGCGCTGATCGCCACCGCCTGCGGGCTGGTGCTCGGCATCACGGCGATGGCGTTTTACGCCTTTTTCCGGGGCCGGGTTCAGAAACTTATCTCGGACCTCGAGATAGCATCGACGCATATCCTCGGGCTGCTGGCGCTCAATTATAACAAGCGCCGCGACATGTCGCGCGAGAAGTCGCGGATAGGCATCGAGGACGATTTTTAACCAGCGCGAGGCCATGAATTTCCGCCGCCATGCCAGGCCAGAGGTGTTTGGGTTCCAGATCGCGCCGATGGTCGATATCCTTCTCGTCCTGCTCGTGTTCTTCATCGTGACGTGGAACTTCTCGCTCAATGAGAAGGCGCTGGATGTGAAGATTCCCAGCGCCTCGCACGCGCAGGACCCCTCCGCTTATGTGGGGCAGGTGGTGGTGAACGTGAGGATGGACGGAAGCATTGTCTTCAACCAGAAAACCACCTCGCCCGGGGAACTTCTCGCGAAGCTCCGGGAGCTTGCGACGCTTTACCCGGACCAGGCCGTGATTGTCCGGGGCGACAAGGATGCGCCCTACAAATTCATCGTGAACGTGCTCGACCTTTGCAAGCAGGCGAATATCTGGAACGTTGCATTCGCCACCGCCGGCGCGACGAATTGATGCCCGCTGAAGTCCGCGAGCCGCGGCGATTTACCATTTGAACCACGTGACCTTGTCCTATTCCACGCCCGGCGCCAACCGCGGATGGACGCTGCGCCATGGAGTTATCCTTGTGGCGGCGCTGTGCTGGCTGGCTCTGCCGCGGGCCCGCGGGCAGGAGGAAGTGCGCCGCGCGATCCCTGTCGATACAGGCACAGATAATATCCCCACGGCCAAGGCGGTGCCGTTTTCCGCGCTCGAAAGTCCCACGCCCCGCCCTGCCAACCCGCCGGCTGCGAGCGGCGGCGGCGATGACACCACCCCCACTGCGCCGCCTCCCCCGCCCCCCGCGGCGAGCCCCGACCAGGTCCAACTGGACTACGCGAATAGTTATTACGCCAAGGGGATGGTGGACTCGGCGGCCCCTGAGTATGAGAAATATCTAAGCCTCTACCCGTCGGCGCCTTTGATGGACAGGGAATCCGCGATTTTTCGTCTTGGCGAATGCTACCGGCGAATGGGGAATGCGAACGCGGCGAAAAATGCGTATGATAACCTGTTGCTGAATTTCGAGATCGGCCCGTTCATCGGCCCCGCCGCGTACCGGCTGGGGGACATGTGTTACCAGGCAAAGGATTACGAAGGCGCGCTCGATTACTTCCGCAAGGCCTCGATCCGGCTCTCGGATCCGCAGGTCGTGCTCGCGGCGAAATTTTACAGCGCCAGGAGTCTCGAGGGGATGAATCTCCCGTCCGAGGCCCGGGTGACTTACGAGGATATCATCGCGACGCCGGGGGAGAATCCATACCGTGAGCCGAGCCGGCTGGCGCTCGCGGAGATACTGGCCAATTATGACCGGAAGCCGGAGGCGCTCGATCAATTCGAGGCGCTCGCGAAGGAAGCGGAGCAACCGCCGGTGAAAGTCGAGGCCCTTGTAAAAGCCGGGCTGCTCAATATTGAGCTTAACCAGCCGGCAAAGGGCGCGGCGGACCTGAACAAGGCGCTTACCTTCCCGGAGATAGGACAATGGCAGCCGATTGCGCAGATGGGACTTCTGCGCGTGCTTTACCAGACGGGCAAGTACAAGGACCTGCTGGCTCAATACGACAGCGCATTGGATTCTCTGCCCGATGACCTGAAACCGGAGGTGCTGGTGCTGGCCGCCAACTCGAAGCGGCAACTCAATGATTACCAGGGCGCGAGCGACCTCTATAACCAGGTCGTGACCCAATATCCCAAGTCGCAATACGCGGATGAAGCGGAATACCAGAACCTGGTAAGCCTTTACAACGGCGGCGCGCCAGACTTGATCCCGCAACTGGACAAGTATCTGGCCGGCACTCCGGACGAGGCCCGGCGGGACCAGGTGATGCTGCTCAAGGCGGAGGCGCTGTTCAAGGCGCAACAGTACGCCGCGGCGGCCCCGGTGTACGCGGCATTGCAGGAATCGACTCTCGGGGAGAATTTCCGCTCGGATGCCCTGTTCAAGCTGGGGTGGTGTTATATGCAGGTGCATCAGCCGGCCAAGGCTATCGAGGCGCTGACGACCTTCCTGAAGAATTATCCGCTTAACAAGATGGCGGCGGAGGCGCTGGCGCAACGGGCGGTGGCGTATCAACAGACTAAGGACCTCGACTCGGCGCTAAGGGATTTTAATGAACTACTCGCCAATTACCCCAGGACCAAGGAACGGGAGCTCGCGCTCCAGCAAAAGGCGCTGATCCTCGGGGAGCAGCAGGATGAGGCGGGTATGTCGGCGACCTTTCAGCAGTTGCTCCAGGAGTATCCGCGGACCACGGCGGCGGCGCAGGCGAATTACTGGATAGGTTCCGCGGCCTTTGCGGCAAAGGACTACAAGGCATGCATCCAGCCGCTCGCGATCGCCCGCAAGATGGACCACGCGCAATTCTACGAGCGGGCCACGGTGCGCATCATCGCCGCTTACTACACGCTCGAGGACAGGGACTCGCTGACCCGCGAGGTGGATGACTATAATAATAGCAAGCCGGAGGACAAGGTGCATCCGGATGTCCTTAGATGGCTGGGCGCCAGCTATCTTGACTCCAATGACTACGCCGAGAGCGAAAAATACCTGACGCAGCTCTCGACGCGCGATGAGGTAACTCCCGATGATTGGCTTAATCTCGGCCGGGCGCAAACCGGGGCGAAAAAGTACGCGGACGCGATCGGTTCCATCAATAAGTACCTGGACGCGCAGACGGACCCGGCGGCAAAGGCTAAGGGTCTGCTGGACCTCGGCCAGGCGCAGCTTGATGCCGGTCAATTGGACGACGCGCAGGCGTCCGCGGACAAAGCCTGCTCGCTTCAGCCGGAGGGCCTTCCCAACGCGCAGGGGCGGATGCTGAGCGGCGATATCCAGATGGCGCGCGCTAATTACGACGGCGCATCAAAGCTATACCAGAGCATCGCGGTGATCATCGATGATCCGCAGGTCACGCCCAAGGCGCTCGAGAAGGCGTACAATTGTCTCAACCTTCTCGGGGACAAGGCCGGGGCGTCGAAGGTGCTCAACCAGCTTCAGACCAAATACCCGGAGTACCAGTTGCAGGCGCAGCATCCCGCGCCGTGACTTGATCGCAATCGCGGTTTGAACGAGCCACATCCCAGTGCGCCCGAATCCACCCCGCAAACCGTGTCTCGGGATACTTTTCTGGGCCGTGCTCGGGATACTGGCCTCTGAGCGATTCGCGTGCAGTCTGCCCTTCGCATTGGTCGCGGCGGGTTGTTTTGCGGTCGCCGCCTTTCGCGGCGGACGGATGCTGGTATTTGGTTTCCTGATATTCACGGTCTTCCTTATCCGGCATCAGCTCGACTGGCGGGAAAGCCCGGGAAGATTGCCCATCGAGTTGCTAAGTCAGGGTACTTCGGTTATCCAGGCGACGGGCGTGGTAACTTCCGATCCCGTGGCAACCGGCCTGGCATCGCGCGGGGCGCATAGCCGCTTCGAGATGCAGGTGGATGATGTGACCGCGGCGGGCGAAATGGTCAGGGCTAAGTTCCCGGTGCAGGTCTATTGGGCGGGGCAACCTCCGGCGTGGGGCGACGAGGTTGCTTTGAAGGGTTCCATCATGCCGCTGCCGCTGCCGCGTAATCCGGGCGAGTTCAACCTTGCGGATTATCTGGCCCGGCGGGGTATCTTCGCCGAGATATCCTGCAACTACGGGGAGGATAATCACGTCGTGGCCCATGACAGGGGTGATATGCCGCTCGCATGGGCGCGCATCGGGCGCGTTTTTTTGCGGCGCCTGATCACAAAGGGGATTGATGATGACGCGGAGCCCTCAGGTCTTGTGCAGACAATCACGCTCGGGTTGAAACAGGAGACGACCGTCGCGGACCGTGACCTGTTTCAGCATGTGGGCGCGCTGCATCTCTTCGTGGTCAATGGTTTGCACATCGCGTTGCTGGCGGCGATTGTGGCGCTGCTCTGCAAGCCCGCGCGGATTAATCGTCGGGCATTCGCCGTGGTAATCATCCCGATTCTGTTTGCTTACGCGCTGCTTACCGGGCTTAACCCCGGCAGTGTCCGCGCGGCGATCATGGCGGCGGTAATTTTTGGGGCAAGTTTCGCCGAGCGGAGGCCATTCTCGTTTAACACGCTCGCGGCTGCCGCGCTCGTTCTCCTGGCGTGGGACACCAATGAGTTATACAAGCCGGGCTTTCAATTTTCATTCGGTGTGGTTGCGGCGATCATGCTGCTCGCCGGGGTAATCCAAAAGCCTCTCCTGCCCATTGGGCTGCCGGACCCATTTTTACCCCGGGTGCTTTGGAACCGATGGCATCATTTCCGCAACATAGTCTGGCGGTATGTTTCGGGCCTTGCTGGCGTTTCCATCGCCGCATCGGTGGGCGCATTCCCATTTAGCGCCGGTTATTTCAACCTCGTGACACCTTCGGGTCTGATCGCCAACCTGCTGCTGGTGCCGATAGCTTTCTGCATCCTGGCCGAGGCGATATTCTCGATTGCCTTATCGGGGATCAAGTTGCTCCCGTTGCTCTTTAATAATGCAAATTGGCTGCTTGCCACCATGATGCTGGCCGTCGTTCATTTCTTCGCATTCCTGCCTGGAGGCCATTTCTTTGTCTCGACCTCATCGGATAAGTTGCCCGAGTGCCGCGTCACGGTGCTCGACCTGAATCCCGGCCAGGCAATCGTGATTCAAAGCGCGGGCTCATGCTGGCTTGTGGATTGCGGCAACGCCTTTGGTTACTCGCGCGTGGTCCGCCCTTTCCTGGAATCGTGCGGTATCAACCGGCTCGATGGCTTGGTCCTCACGCATGGCGCCGCGCCGAGCATAGGGGCGGCGGCGCAGGTGATCAGTGACTTTTCCCCCCGCGAGATATGCGAGTCCGCCTTGACGGATCGCTCCCCCACACGGCGTACCCTCCACGATGCCCTCGATAAATCCGGCCAACCGAAGACAATACTCGAAGCCGGCGATGAGTTTAAGCCCGGCCCCGCGGTAACATGCTCGGTATTGTATCCGCCGGCCGGTTTCGAGGCGCGGACGGCGGATGATAAGTCACTAATCCTGCGGATTCAGGATGGCGCGACTCGCGTGTTGTTGCTTTCGGACAGCGGCTTTACCGGCGAGCATTGGCTGATTGAAAATACCCGCGATCTCGCCGCCTCCGTGGTCGTCATAGGGGGGCAATCGTCGGACCTTGCGGGAACGTCCGGGTTGATTTCCGCTGTGCATCCGTTCGCAGCCATCCGGGGCGGCCCGCCATTCGCGGTTCCAGCCACGTCCGAGCGTTCGTGGGCCGCCGGTGTGGCAAGAATGGGAGTCACGCCATTTCTTCAAACGGATACCGGCGCCGTTACCATCGATCTGGATCATTCATCCTGCGCCCTGACTGGGTACATGAATGGTCAGCGTCTTATGAGACGGAGCGATTGAATCACGCGGCCCTGGGCCACGTAATGCCTCTCGAAATCGGTGCATGCCACCTCCTCGTCCCATGCCTGCCGGGTAAAGCGCGGGCACTCGGCAGCGCGCTTTTCAATATAGGCAAAGTAATCCGCGTCATCCGTCTTGATGCATAAGTCCCCCCCCGCCACGAGTGATGTCGCGCATGATTCGAGAAACCCCGGCTGGATAAGACGGCGCGGCCAATGCCTGCGTTTCGGCCATGGATCGGGAAAGAGAACATAGAAGCGGCTCACCGAAGCCGGAGGCAGCAAATATTGCGCCGCGTACGCGCTCTCGACGCGCAGCAATCGCACGTTCGTCACCCCGGCGACCCCGGCCTTCCAGCAGGTGCTGCGTACCCGTCCCAGGAGTCGTTCGGTGCCGAGAAAGTTTCTGTCCGGATGCCGCTGCGCCATGGCCACCAGGAATGACCCATCGCCGCACCCCAGGTCGATCTCAAGCCACGCTTCCCGCGAAAAGACATCTGCGATAACGAGCGGCCGGAAATAATCCTCGGGAACATATTGCAGCTCCGCGCCTCTTGCGCGCGGCCTCCGGCGGGACCGGTTTGATTCCGCATCCTCGATGCCGGTCACAGGTAGTAATCGAAATCCTGCTCCCGGCTCAGCCAGCGCCGGACGCGGAACACATGGGCGGGCCTGGTCTGCGGATTGAGCAGGACATAGTTGCGGCTGCCCCGCCAGAGGTAGCGCTCATCCGTGAGAAGGTCGTGTACCTGGTAAGTATCTCCATCCATCCAGCCGAATTCATTTACCGGCACATGAATGTACGAATCGTGGGACTGATACGGATCAAGGTTCACGGCTATGAGCACGATGTTATCGCGCGACTCCGTCGCCTTCCCGTAGAACAGGATATTGTCATTCTCTGAATGATAAAACCGAAGGTTCTCGTATTCCTGCAACGCCCGGTTTTCGCGCCGGATCCGGTTGAGCCGGGTGATGGTATCCTTGATGTTTCCCGGCGCGTTCCAGTCGCGCTGCTTGTATTGGTACTTCTCGGAGTCAAGATACTCCTCGCGGTTCGGAAGCGCCGCGCTTTCGCAAAGCTCGAACCCCGAATAGATGCCGTACACGCTCGAGAGCGTTGCCGCAAGCACCGCGCGGATCAGGAAGGCCGGCCGCCCGCCTTGCTGGAGAATATACGGCAGGATATCCGGGGTATTCGGGAAGAGATTGCCGCGATAGTAATCCGTCATCTCCGTCTGCGTAAGCTCCGTAAAGTACTCGATGAGCTCCTGCTTGAAGTTGCGCCAGGTGAAGTAAGTGTAACTCTGCTGAAACCCCGCCTTCGCGAGCAGCTTCATCATCTTGGGCCGCGTGAATGCTTCCGACAGAAAGATGGTATCCGGATACTGCGCCCGTACCCGCGCGATGAGATACTCCCAGAACGCGACCGGCTTGGTATGCGGATTGTCCACGCGGAAGATGCGCACCCGCCGCTCCGCCCAGAACAGGATAATGCTCGTCATCTCATCCCACAGCGCCCGCCAGTCGGCGCAAAAGAAATTGAGCGGATACACATCCTCATACTTCTTGGGAGGATTCTCCGCGTACTTGATCGTGCCATCGGGGCGCTTGAAGAACCACTCCGGCTTGTCGTGGACGTAAGGGTGATCCGGCGAGCAATTGATCGCGAAATCGAGCGCCATCTCCATCCCCCGCCCGGCCAGTTCATCAATCAGCCAATCGAAATCCTCCAGCGTCCCCAGCGCCGGCTCGATGTCCTTGTGCCCGCCCCCATTCGGGCACCCCGCGTTGCGATTCCCAATCGCATACGGCACACCCGGATCGCCCGGCCCGGACGTGACGGAGTTATTTGGGCCCTTTCGCTTGGTCTGCCCAATCGGATGGATCGGCGGAAAATATATGACGTCAAATCCCATCGCGCGGGCGTCGTCAATGCGCGGCAGGCAATCGCGGAACGTCGAGCCCTTGTCGCCCCGCCCTTCCGCCGAGCGCGGGAAAAATTCATACCACGCCGCATTGAGCGCCCGGTCGCGGTCCACCATGACGCGCGGGTATCCGGCCTGGACACCCGCCGCCGTCAACTCGTACTCGGCGGGTTGCGACCGGTCGGGCCACGCCGCCATCAGCCCCTCGAGTTCCCCCCAGCGCGCGATCTCATTGACCTCTTTCGCCTCGGCCGCCTCGATCCGTTTCGCGATCTCCCGCAGCCGCGCCGCATCCGTCGCGCCAGCCCCGGACGCCTCCGCCCGCGCCGCGGCCGACTCGACGATATGCGCCCCCTCTATTGTTTCGCTTGCGAGGTCCTGCAGGCCCCCCTCAAATTTTTTGCGGAACTCGATCTGCCACGAGCGGAACGCATCCACCCACGCCTCAATCGTAAATTCATAATCCGCGTTCTCAAAAACCGAGAGCACCCCGCGCCAGCGGTCCTGGCCGTTCGGGATGGCCGCCATCGCCGTCTCGCTCCACCGCGCCGTGCCGCGCACGCGCCACTTCAGCATTGCGGACACCACATCGTGACCCGCCATGTAAATATCCGCCTCGACCGTCAGGTCCTGGCCCACGGCCCGCTTTATCGGGTACCGCCCGCCGTCGATCAGCGGCGTCAGGTTTTCAATTGTCACCGTAACCAGTTGCGGCGCCGGCACGGGGACGGGGATTATCGCAGCCGGCGCCTGCTCGGCGCGCTGGGTGCGTTTTGACGCGCGGGGGGTGCGGGTTTTTTTCACGCCAGGGTGCCGACGAATTTGCGCGTTGCCTCCAGCTCAGGGATGCGCCCCAGCACCTCGCGCAGCGATCCGAGCGCGGCCGGGATGTGATTGAGGAAATCCGCCCGCTCCTTTACCAGCCCCAGGTAACCGTACGCCCCCAGCGCCTGCATCAGCCGCTGCATCGCGCAGAGGTCCAGCGTCGCGCGGAAATCCTCTTCCACCGCCCCCCCAGCCTCGACCACTTTTTCAATGTACGCGCCGATCAGTTCCTCCCTCGCCGTAGCGTCGAGCGGCATGTACGGATCGTAAACCAGCGATGCCAGATCGTATTGCGGCAGACCCGGGCGCAGCCCCTGGAAATCAATGAGCCACGCCTCGCCCCGTTTGATCAGCACATTCTGCGACTGAAAGTCCCTATGCACAAGCACCCGCGGCATCGCCGCCAGGCGGTGCGCTATCCCGCGCAGCGCCCCCGCGTCCGCCTCCGGCGCCTCCCCCTTGCCAAATACCCGCCCCGCGCAATTCTCGAAAAAATAATGCTGCTCCCACAAGTAAAGGTCCTCATTAAACTCCGCCTGCAGCATCAGGTCCGTGACCTCGAGCGCCTCATTCCCCCGCCTGTGCAGCCCGGCCATTTCATCAAGTGTTTGGCCATAAAGCGGGCGCAGGCGCTCCCACGGCTCAGCCCGGAAAGCCCACAGGTCGGTCTCGCCCAGGTCTTCCATCCAGATCAGCCGCTCCTGCTCATCGTGGTGATAAATTTCCGGCACATGAATCCCGATGCCCGCAAGAAATTCCGCAATCGAGCAATAGTACCGGTTCTCCGCCCGCCCGTCCCCATAGCGCACCAGGATCAATGAGTGCTCATCCGTGAACCGGATGCGGTAGTACTTCCGGTCCGATCCCCCTTTTTCGAGGGCATCAATATGGACCTTCCCCTTCGCATAGCGCGGGAAACGCGACACCGTCTGTTCAATAAGAGTCTCGGGCAACATGTGGTTTTCTCAAAAATCGACCCCCCTATGCTCGCCTCCCGCCGTGCGGCCGGCAGTGACGATGCACCGGGTCAGTCTGCTACCGGCCAAGACTCGCGCACCCTCCCACAGAATACAATCCGTCACTTGCGCCCCCGCGCCGATCTCCGCTCCCGGCCCCGCTGCCACGAAGCCCCCCAGCCGCGCATCCGGCGCGATCCGCGCCGTCGGGTCCACCGGCGCGCGCCGCCCCGGCCAATCCCCCGGGTATTGCCCCGCCGCCAGCGCCGCGTGTACCTCCAGGTATTTCTCCCGGGTGCCCAGGTCCCACCACTCCCCCTCATCCAGCGCCACGCCGCCCAGCCCCGCGCCAGACTTGATCATCTCCATGAAGAGCGGGATCACCGAGATTTTGCTCCGCTCCGGGATGCGCCGCAGAAAAGCCGGCTCGACAACATAAATCCCCGTAAAAAGGCACCGCTGCCCGCCCGTCACCCCCAGGCGTCCCGCGATATCCACCACCCGGCCATCCTGCGCCGTCACATGCAGCGGCTCCCCATGGGACCTCAGCGCCATCGTCACCTCATTGCCGCTCGCCTCGTGGAAGGCAATCATATTGCCGACCGGCAAACTGGTCAGGATATCGCCGTTATAGACCACGAACGGCTCGCCCCTGAAGTGCCGCTCCACGTTCTTGATCCCCCCCGCCGTCTCCAGCAGCACCGGCTCATGCTCGAAGATAAGGCGCGCCCCCCCGTACATCCCGTCCGGAAACGCCGCCGTGTACGCATCGTGGCAGTGGTGCGTATTGACCACGATTTCCTCGATTCCCACGTCAATTAATTGATCGAAGGCGAACGTAATCAACGGCTTGCCGTATATCGGGATCAGCGGCTTCGGGCGGTGCTCGGTCAGCGTCTTCAGCCGCGTACCCAGGCCTGCCCCCAGCACAAATGCCCGGGTCATCGGCTAAAACACTCCTCTCGACTGGGCATTCTTGGTAATTGCTGTGTCACTCATCGGGCCAAAGGGGGACCTGCGGGCGAATCATGGACCACCACCCCCCTCCCGGGCAAACTTATCATTGCGTCTGCCACCCGGCGCACACAAAATACGGCTCGTGGCCAAGGAAGATGCCATAAAAATAGAAGGCGTGGTTACGGCAGTGCTCCCTGGCACAATGTTCCGGGTGGACCTGCCGAATGGCCGTAATGTCCTCGCCCATATCTCCGGCAAGATGCGAAAGCACTTTATTCGCATCGTCCCCGGTGACAAAGTAGAGGTCGAGTTGTCGCCATACGACCTGACGAAAGCCCGAATCATCTTCCGTGAAACATAGAAACACGCCCCGCCGGCACGCGCATCCGGCCCCTTTCATCCGTTAGAAGCAATAGCGCCCACGCCATCACAACCAGAAGAAAAACAACACCATGTCAGACGATCCCATTACAGAACCCGCCGCCTCCGGAGAAGCCGCGGAAAGGCTTAACCAGGGCAAGCAACACGCCACCCAGGCCGTCAATGAATTGCGCGCTGCCGCCGAGGCAAAAGCCGCCGAGTTGCGCGCTGCCGCAGAGGCCAAGGCCGCCGAGTTCCGCGCCACCGCCGAGGGCAAGGTCCACGAGTTCCGCGGCAAGGCCGAGCATGCTTATTCCGAGGCTCGCACCCGGGCCAATACCCTGCGCGGCGAGAGCGAGCATTGGATCCGCGAGAATCCCACCCGCGCCGTCCTCACAGCCATGGGCGTTGGCTTCATTGTCGGCCTGATGTTTCGCAAATAGCCGCCGATGACCGGCGAGCGTCCAGCAGGCGGGCCATCCGGCGGGTTGCTCGAGCATTTGGGTGAATTGTGCGCCGCGGGCCTAGAGTATCTCCAGGCCCGCCTCGCGCTGGCCGGCATCGAGGCGAAGGAAGCCCTCATCCACTTCGGCATTATCCTCGGCCTCTTCGCGGGGGCGGTGGCCGTGATGGTATTTGGATACCTTTTCCTTTGCATCGCGATTACCGTGCTCGTGGCGCAGCTCCTCCACATCTCGCCAGGATGGGTGATCCTCGCGCTCGCGGTCCTTCATTTCCTCATCGCGGCCGTCGCCGTCACCGCCGCCGTTCTCAAGCTCAAAACCTCCGTATTTTCCGCCACCCTGGCGGAGCTCAAGAAAGACCAGCAATGGCTGAGCCACACATCAAGACAGAGCTGAGCGCCAGCCTCGATCGCGCCCGCGCCCGCCTGGCCGGCAGCCTGGATGCCCTCCGCCATGACATGGACGTAGCGAGCCACCTGAAAGAATCCTTTCACAGGAACAAAGCCGCATATATCGGCGGGGCCAGCGTCTTCGGGCTCATCCTCTCGAAACTCCCTGCCCGCGGGAAAAAGGTCTATGTCGAGCGCAAGTCCGGCAAGGAAGGCATCAAGGAGGCGGAAAAAGCCGGCCTCTGGCTGATCGCCCTGCAATTCCTGTTCAAAACCTTCCGCCCCGCATTGACCTCCCTCGTGGCGAAACAGGTCACGGAATACGTCCGTTCCCGCGCCCGGGCCAGAGATTGAGCCGTAAATCGCCTCGGGAAACGACCGCCCGGCAAGATTCCAGTTGAAAATCCCGCGCGGGTATAGTCCGTTCAGTGATTCATGTCTTTGGAAACGGCAATCCCCCAGCAATCGGCGCCCGAGCAAATGATTCAGGAAGTCCACACCCTCGAGCACGTCGATCAATACCTGATGATCGGGAAGGAATCGGACGCCTCCGACATCCACCTGGGGGTAAACGCGCAGCCCATCTGGCGCCGCTTCGGCACTCTCGAGCCCATCTGGATGCAGGCCCCCAAGCTCACGCCTGCGGACACCGAGCGCCTGGCCATGGGCTTCCTCGACGATGCGCAAAAAAAACAGCTCAAGGAGCGCGGCGATGTCGATTTTGCCTACTCGAATGAATCCGGGCGTTACCGCACCAGCGTCGTGCAGCACCGCCTGGGCATCGACCTCGTATTCCGCATCATCAGCACCAGGATTCGCACCATGGACGAGCTCGGGCTGCCCGCCCAGCTCAAGTTGCTCACCCAGTACCACAACGGCCTCGTCCTTGTGACCGGCTCCGTCGGCTCCGGTAAATCGACCACCCTCGCCGCCTTGGTGGAAGAGGTAAACCGCACCCGGCACGATCATATCATCACCCTCGAGGACCCCATCGAGTACGTCTTCGAGTCCAAGGGCTGCCACGTCACCCAGCGGGAGGTCCATACCCACACCGCCTCATTCGGCGCCG
>Ga0302319_10014829_pt1 | contig 14483 bp, 13 predicted proteins | sample Bog_T0_2_FD_203319 | JGI IMG/M metagenome (GOLD analysis project Ga0302319, IMG submission 203319) | Peat permafrost microbial communities from Stordalen Mire near Abisko, Sweden - Bog_T0_2 | ecosystem: Environmental > Terrestrial > Soil > Wetlands > Peat | place: Sweden: Abisko, Stordalen Mire... | reverse complement strand
CTTGCGTTGGGAAAAATCGCCAGGGTGGGGCAACGACTTTCATGTAGTTTTGTGGCTCGATTATGCGAGGAGTTTGGCGGCTTCCTTGGCGAAGTAGGTGACGGCGAAGTCTGCGCCGGCGCGGCGGATGCCTATGAGCGATTCAAGGATGGCGCGATCATGGTCGAGCCAGCCATTCGCAAAGGCAGCCTGGAGCATGGAGTATTCGCCGGAGACTTGATATGCGCCGATGGGGATGCGGACGTGGTCGCGAGCGGCGCGGATGACGTCGAGATAGGGCATGGCGGGCTTCATGAGGATCATGTCGGCGCCTTCTTCCAGGTCAAGGTCGATTTCACGCATCGCTTCGCGGAGGTTGGCGCCATCCATTTGATACGAGCGGCGGTCGCCGAACTGAGGGGCGGAGCCGGCGGCCTCGCGGAAGGGGCCGTAGAAGGCGGAGGCGAATTTGGAAGCGTAGCTGAGGATGGGCGTGTCCGGGCAGCCTTCGCTGTCGAGAGCGCTGCGGATGGCGGCGACGCGGCCATCCATCATGTCACTGGGGGCGACGACGTCAGCACCGGCCTGGGCGAGTGAGAGGGCGGTGCGGGCGAGCAGGGCGAGGGTCGGGTCGTTCTCGACGGTCCATCCATCGCGGGTTTCTTGAACGATGCCGCAGTGGCCGTGGCTGGTGTACTCGCAGAGGCAGACGTCGGCGATGAGGACAAGGCTCTTGGAGGCGGACGATGCCTTGAGGGCGCGGAGACCCTGCTGGACAATGCCTTTTTCATCCCATGCGCCGGTGCCCTGCTCGTCTTTTGATTCGGGCAGGCCGAAAAGGAGCAGGCCGCCGATGCCGAGGGTTGCGGCTTCTTCCGCTTCGCGAACGGTTTCGTCAATGGAGAGGTTGAAGACGCCGGGCATGGAGGAGACTGGGCGGCGAACACCCTCGCCGGGACAGATGAAGAGGGGGTAGATGAGGTCGCCGGGTTCGAGGGTGGTTTCGCGGACCAGGGCGCGAAGAGAATCGGTTCGGCGCAGGCGGCGCATCCGCGTTTGAGGGAAACTCATGATGCCGATTGTAGTTGAAGAGGCTGAGAAGCGAGCATCTAGCCGCTAGCTGCCAGCCTCCAGCTTCTTCCCTGTGACTGTGAAGAAATGCATCCCAGGGCGCAAACGCGGGACGCCTCGGCAAGCTCAAGGCAGGCTCCGGGGCGCCCAGTCGCTACGGTAATTGCTCGTAGAGGGTGGTGTTGCGATAGCCGAGCAGCACAACGAGGGTCCATATGCCGATAGCGGTGCCGATGGGGAACTTGATGATGCTGAAAAAGGCAGCGACGATGGCCAGGACGCGACCCCAGCGGGAGCGTTCCATGAGCGCCCAACCGGCAATGAACGCCAGGGCAGAGCGAACCAGCAGGAAAGCCCACGCAGCATGAAGAATCGCCGGGCCGAACCAATCAGGGCCGGGGCCGTTGTTCCAAGGCCCGCGGTCCCAGGGGCCGAAGTGATGATTGGAGAGGAAAGCGTGGAGGAAGGTCATACCGGCGATTCCAGTGAGCAGAGTGACGCCCGCGTAGATGAACCAGACAACGCTGAGGGCCCTGATCTTGCTGGCGTAGTTTTCAAGCTCGAACTGGAAGCCGGGCACCGGGGGGACGGCGGTGGTAGCCGGGCGGCCACACTGGTTGCAGAATGTCTGCCCGAGAGCTAAGGGATGACCGCATACGCTGCAGAACATGGCGCCTCCTGAGGAAACCGTACTGAGATTACTACGAGAATGCGGGGCGCGGGGTTCCGGAAAAGCTGAAAGGCAGGGGGGCAGGGATCAGGGGCCTGAGAAGCAGAGAACAGCGGTGGGAGAACATGGGACCGGGGACTCGGGACTATTCCTTCTGACGGTTGGAGGACGGGGGGAGCTTTTCCCAGCGCTCTTCGTGGCGGTCGTCGTGGAGGATGAGGGTCATGGCGTGACCCTGAGCATCCCGCTCAAATGTGAGGCGGGTGGTGCTGGAGCCATTGGGGTAAAAAAAGTTGGAGGACGACTCGGCGGCCAGTTCGGTGATCTGGCCATAGCGGTCCTTCTCGTAGAGCTGTTCGCCCTGGTGGATGATGGTGACGTCGAGGTGGCCGTTTCGATCGCGGTAGGCGCCGGCCAGATTGTCGAGCTGGGCCGGGGTGAGCTTGATGGCGGGCGGATGAAGGGGAATGGTAATGCGCTCGGCGAGGATGGGGGGGAGAGCCGACTCGGGGAGCGTGGTGCCGGGGGCGGCGGCGCGATGGGCGAGGAACCAGCGGGGGAGTTCGGGCTCGTCGTAGGCGCGGGTCCAGCAGTCGTGCTTGAGCCCCTGGAAGAGCCATAGACGGACGTGGCCGCCGGCGGCTTTAAGGGCCTCAAACATGATTTCGCTTTCGCGCTGAGGAACGACGGGGTCCTCGGTTCCGTGGAAGAGCCAGACGGGGGTGCGGCCGAGGGCGCGGGCGTACTCGGCTGGCAGGGATTGCATCTCCTGCCAGCGCTCCGGGGCGTAGCTCCAGAAGACACCGCTGGCAGCGATGGAAATGGCTGCCCAGCGATGAGGGTGGAGACGGGCCAGCTCCCATGCGCCGTATCCGCCGAGGGACAGGCCGGTGAGATAAGTGCGTTCCGGGTCGCCATGAAACTCCGCCGATTCCTGATCGAGCGCGGCCATGGCCATGGCGAGCATATCGGGGTCAGTCCAGTAAGCGGGCAGCGGGCACTGGGGCATGACGATGACAAAGGGCCAGCGCTCAGGGTGGTCGCGGACGGCTTCGGGCAGGCCGATCTGGGTTTGCCACATGCCTTCAGAACCGCGCTCGCCGCGGCCGTGGAGAAACAGGATGACGGGCCATTCCTTGCGGTCGTCACGACGCCATTCCTCCGGCAGGTAGACCTGAAAGCGGTAGGTTACTCCGTGCAATTCCAGCTTGCGATTGAGAAAACCGGTTTCCTGCTGCTCCGCATGGGCAGGAATGGCGGCGGCCCGGGCGTGGGCGACGCCGGGCGCAAGGGTGCCGGCGATCGAGAGGAAGGCCGCCAGGACAGCGGAAAAACGGAGCATATGTAGATCCAAACACAAAACTGCGGGGAATCGGAGCGAATCTGAAGGGAAAGGGGTCAGCGGAGTGACGGGGAGGCTGGGCGGACGGCGAGGAAGGATGAGGGTTTCTTTCCGTGTTCTTGAGGGTTTTCTTACGAATCGCATGAAAGAATTAGAGTGTTATGAAGTACGCACTCATGACCACACTGGAAGCCGGAGACACGCTGGACCACTACAGCCTGGATGCGATGGTTGCGCGCAGCGGCATGTCCACATTGTACAGGGCTACCGACTTGAAGAGCGGCCAGCGGGTGGCGATCAAGATTCCGCACGAGGAGATGGAAGCCGATCCGGTGCTGGTGGAGCGGTTCAAGCGGGAGCAGGAGATTGGGCAGGAGCTGGACCATCCGGGCATTGTGAAGACGTTTGAACCCGAGCAGCGCAGCCGGGTTTACATGGTGATTGAGTGGGTGGACGGGCGACTGCTGCGCTCGGTTTTGAACGAGGAAGGCCGGCTGCCGATTGAGCGGGCAGTGAAGATCACGCTGGGGATTTGCGACGCTCTGGATTACATGCACAAACACGGGGTGGTGCATCGCGACTTGAAGCCGGAGAACATCATGGTGGATGAGCAGGACGGGATCAAGCTCATCGACTTTGGAATTGCGATGAAAGAGGACGCACGGCGACTGACGTTTGTGAACATGACGCCGATGCTGGGGACGCCGGACTATATTTCGCCGGAGCAGGTGAAGGGGCAACGCGGGGACCAGCGGAGCGATATTTACGCGCTGGGCGTGATGCTGTACGAGATGCTGACGGGCGAGGTCCCGTTTACGGGATCGAATCCCCTGGCGGTGATGAACGAGCGGGTGCTGCACGACCCGAAGCCGGCGCGGAAGCTAAGGCCGGAGATTTCACCGGAATTGCAGGAGATTTTGAACCGGGCGATGGAGCGTGATCCGCGGCGCCGGTATGCGACGGCCAGCGACATGAGCTGGGAGCTGGAGCACCAGGAACAGGTGAGCGTGGACGACGGGGAATCGCGGTCGGCGGGACGGGGGTTCCGTTTGCCGGGCGCGCGGAAGATGCTGCTGTATGCGGGGCTGGTGCTGGCGCCGATATTGATTTTTGGGTTGATGGTGGCGCTGGCGAGACGGTGAGGGCAACGCTGTGCCGCTGGCCGTACTGACGCCGCTGCAGGCCGGGATTCAGGGCGTGCGGGCGAAGTGGCGCTCGAAGAGTTCCCGCGACAGCCGCTCGCCCTCCTCGCTCAACACAACTGACTTGGCCTTGCCCTTCGGATCAGAGATGTACCCTTTGGCGTGCAGCCGGTCCATCGCATCCCAGTCGTGCCCCTTCCATGCACGGCCTTCGCCCGCTGGCGTGAGCCACAGCAGTGCTAGCACCATTTCGTCGACTTTATCGCGGTCGTAGTCCATATCAAATCTCCCGGATGAGCACGATGCTACCACCGGCTGCAGTCACTCTCAGGTTATCTTGAGAACCGGAAGAGCAGATTGGCCTTTCATGCCTGGAGATCACCCGCAGCGGAGATTGCTGTAGAGGGCGCGCGGTCGTCGATTCGGATTGCCTCATGGAACGGGGAATCCCGAGTCTCAAAAGCGAGACCGTGGGGACCTATCCGGCCCAGAGATTTTCACGCAGGCAGGCGCTTGAGGAGGGCGTTGGCGCTGCGGAACCAGGGGCGCTCGCGGCGGCGGAGGTAGCCGGGAATGGTGGGCTCCTTGTCGAGGACTTTGCGGGCCCATTGGCGGGCTTCGGCGTTGCGGCCTTCGGAGGCGAGCAACTCGGCAAAGTTCAGGTAGGTCTCAGATAGCGTGGAGATGGTGGTGACCTGGCGGAAGAGGGCTTCCGCCTTCTCTTTTTGCCCGGTTTTTGCGTAGGCGTGGGCGAGCAGGCCGGCGGCGCGATGGAAGTCGTAGTCTGGCTCCTTGTTGACCACGCGCTCGAGGTCGGGAAGAGCGGCGGGGGCATCGCCTAACAGAAGAGCGCAGACGCCGCGGCGGTAAAAGGTGTCGGGTGTGTCAGAGCGGGCGGCGATGGCTTTGTCGAATGCGGCGCGGGCGGCCGGGAGATTGCCGTCGTCCATGTAGAGGTTGGCGAGTTCTTCGTAGTTGCCGGCGGAGGGGTTGTCGCGAATGGCGATTTCAAGCTGGCCGATGCGCTTGCGGCGCGGGAAGACTTTGAAGGACTGGCCGACGAGGCCGAGGTCGGGGAGGGCCTCGACGACGAGATAGATGAGCGCGCCGATGGCACCGAGGAAGATGATGATGTAAAGCCAGTAGACATTCGGGCGGCGCCGGATGAAGTGGATGACGGCGGCCGCCTGGAGCAGCAAACCCCAGGGGTAAAAAAGATGGCTGAGAAATCCCATTCGGTATTTGTCCTAGCGACAGACTACACACATATGGATGAGAGAGAAAGTGGTTCAGATCACGGAGGTTGGATCGGAATATCTCCGCTCAAGGGCGACGAAATTGAAGCCCAGGCGGGCAGGTGCTCAGCGATAGGACTCGTCGCGGTGGATGACGAATTCAGGGTAGGCGCCGCCGCCGAGCTCGTGGAGATCCATGCCGATGCGCTCGCCATCCGTGTCAACGCGGAAGGGGACGAAGCGGTTGAGGACCCAGAAAAGCAGATAGATGAGCGGCAGAACGAGGCCGAGAAGGGTGGCGATGCCGACGAGCTGGGCAAGGAGCTGACCGGGCTGCGGGGCGAAGATGCCAGCGGCGATGAGGCCCCACAGACCAGAGGCGGCGTGGACGGAGATGGCGCCGGAGGGGTCGTCGATGGAGACGGCGAGCTCGAGGAGTTCGACCAGGAGCGGGGTGACGATGCCGGCGACGACGCCGGTAAAGAGCGCGGGAAGTGGGGAAACGATGGCGGCGGAGGCGCTGGAAGCGACGAGTCCGGCGAGGAAGCCGTTGGCGCAGAGGCTCGCGTCCGGTTTGCCGAAACGCAAGCGGGTGACGGTGAAGGTGGCGGCGAGCGCACCGGAGGCCGAGAGCAGGGTGTTGATGGCGGTGACGGGGAGGGCGGAGAGCGGCGCATGGAGCCATAGGATGGCGCCGCCGGCATTCCAGGCGAGCCAGCCGACCAGGGCGACCAGACAACCAAAGAGCGCATAGACGGAGTTGTGGCCGGGCATGGCTGTGGAGAAGCCTTCTTTGGGGAACTTGCCTTTGCGGGAGCCGGTGATCCAGACGAGGGCGAGGGCGCTGAGTCCGCCGAGGACGTGGATGGTGGCCGCGCCGCCGGGGTCAAGAAAGCCTGCGCCGAGCGAGAAGTTGAGGCCGAGCTGCGAGAGCCATCCTCCGTTCCAGACCCAGTGGGCGAGGAGGGGAAAGACGGTTGCGGCCAGGACCGCGGCGATTGCGCAGCCCGCGGTGAGGCGAAGCCGGTCCGCACCTGAACCCCAGGGGATGCAGGCGGCGAGGGCTATGGCGAGGAACTCAAAAAGCAGGGCGAGTTGGGTCTGAGGCGTGGCGGAGTCGAGGCCGCTCAAGAAAAACGGGCCCTTGCCGAGCCAGTTCCAGGGCTTGCCGGCAAGATGCGCGATGTGGGCAGCGGCTCCGGGTGTGCCGGCGAGGGTTGCGCCGATGAGGGCAAACACGATGATAGTGACGGCGATAACGGCGAGGTTGCCGAGCAGCGACTGAGCGGCGGAGCGAGAGCGGCCAAGTCCAGTATTGATGAGGGCTACGCCGGCGATGGCCAGCGGGGCAAGGAGCAGCAGGACGAGTGTGAGGGCGAACGTGGCCTCAGACATTCCCTGGGTGGATGGCGCGATGGGAGTCATAGGAGGTTTTCTCCGCGGGCTTCAATATGACCGCGAACCGCGACGGCGAGGCCGAGGGCTTCGACGGCGAGGCCGCAGAGAACGAAGGCCGTCCGTGGGACCGGAGCGGGGAACAGCACGATGGCGGCTATGGAGAGAAAGAATCCGGCTGGCATGACGAGCAATCCCGCGTATTTCATGATCTTTCCCTTTCAAGCCTCACGGAGGGTTCGCTGACCCGGAAGGAATGGAAGGCAGCACTCCGGACCCGGTCCTGATGGGAGGGCCGCATTGCGTGTGGTTTGTGACTGAGAGCAACCGACTATGAAGTCTTTATGAATTCTATATGGTGGTGTCCAAAGCGTCGAATCCCCAGCAACGACGTGGGGATGACAATCGCCGGCAGGTGCATACCGGTTATCGGCTCAAACCACGATGTCTTGCCCAGATCATGGGCGAGGCAGACCGGTGTGCGAAAAGAGGGTAAGATTCCGCGCGGATGGGCAAGCCAGCAACGGCGAGCGCAAACTCAAATCGGTCACATCCAGGCGAGCGGCAATCGAATGCGACAGCGAGCAGAGGAAACACGGCGCGACGAAACTCGATCCGCAGGTCCGCGGCTATCGGTCCATCTGAGCGCGACGCGTTCCGCGTGCCGGCTGCAGCGGCTTTTCCGGGATTGCAAGGCAGCGGTTGAATTCCCTCGCAAGCCAATTGCGTTGGAGGTGAGCGCCGAATCGGACGATGCCAACCTTCAACTCGCACTCTTCGTGAGGCTGCGCTTTGCAAGTAGGGCACACAAAATCCAGGGGAAAGACCTTCATTCGAAAGTTGTACCGCCCGTTGAACGACCACGATGTTCAATTCCGAACATTGGGGATACTGGACGCGGGGCGTCGAACGGCGAAGGGGGTTGATCCAGTCGCTTTGAGAGGCGTGAACCATCATCGAGCGCAGGACAAGACAGCGCGACTGCGGCACTCTCCGGGCGTCATGGAACGGGAGTTCAAAGGTGTGGATTGCAAATCAGGACACCACCGGAGCTTCAGGAAGCGCGCCTCTTCCTTTGTTTCCGCAAAGCCTCATTCACAACCCGGGCCGCGGTTTCGCGCATGCTCTCAATGGGTGCTGGGGGGCCTTTGTGCACATGCGCAACATGAACGGCGAAGATGACTGCCAGTTCGCCAGCATTTTGAGAGCTTGAGCTAAACTCCGCGTTGCAGAGGGAACACCGGGAATAGCCTGTCAGCGCTCCCGTTTGGTCCCTTACTACCGCGAGGTACGCATGCTGCTCCATTCACCAACTCTACGCCGCAGCCGATTCCGGCACTGATTCGAACTGCACGGTGCTGGAAAGGTGTGCTGGATTGACCAGACACGCCCGGCCCGATGATCGATGGTTGGGAAAACTCACCCATCTGGATCATGAAAGGGGAAACCATGCTTGAAAGAAACGGTCACCGCTTTCATCACAGGCGTAACGGCAATGGAACCCACGACTCTATCTGCTGCGAGTGTTACCTCACCGTTGCTTCGGCGTCCGGTGAGCTCGAACTCGCCGAATACGAACGGGCCCACGCTTGCGACCCGGTGCAGTTATACCAGGTCAGCCAATTCGTCTATCCTCAGCCCTCGAGTTCTGAAGGCAAGAGAAAAAAGACCGAACGCGAGGGCCTCGCAATCGCATGACCACCGATACCGCGAAGCGCTGAAGTAGGTGTCCGCGAGCACAATCAGCGTTGTTCTAAATTGGGACGAAACGCGCTGGCGCCGGTGGCGGGCGATCCACCTTCGCCCTACGAAAGCCTGCGCCGCTGTTGAGTGCCCATTTGGGCGCCTCGTCGGCCGCCCAGTTATCCGGGTGATGGAGCGCAGGTGTCCAAAACTTTCTGGACACTTATGAGCCCCGCAAAATCGGGGATCTGCTCAATCCGACTCGACCTTTATGAATTCCAAAGCAGGTTGTTGCTAGGATTGGCAACGCAGGGCGGAATGAGCCGCGGTTGCGCATGGTGAGACGCGGGCGATTGCGCCCGGCGGCCCAGCCTTTGTGGAGGCCAGTAAACCGTGAATAAATCTGAGGGGCGGTAAGAAATTGACTCTGTACAGTCGTCTGGACCGGGCTCACAGGGCGCTGCCGGTGGCACTTGGAGTGGTGACACTGGCGAGCGTGGGAGTGTTGTTTGCCTGGGATGCGATTCCGCGGGTGTTTCCAGCCAGGAGCCATGATTTTCTGGCGGCATTTTCGCTGGCCATGATTGCGATTGCGTACCTTGTGTACCAGGTTGCGCACCGGCCGCCACGGATGGAGTTTGTGAAGGCGGCGATGCTGGCGGTTGCCTTTCTGTTCTGGGCTGCGAATCAACTGTGGCCGAACCTGCCGCAGGCGACGCTGTTCAACGACATTGCGATTGCGCTTTTCGTGCTGGATGTATTCCTGGTGATGATCGGATGGCCGGTGACATCGCCGGACGGGTCGTTTGCCGAGACGTATACGCGGGCACCTCGAGAGTGCGGGGCGGCGAGTTGTCCATGCTGCGGGGCAAGCAAGGTGGAGGGTCGGGCGGAGGGTCGCGTGGAGCCGTGATTGGGGCTGAATTGGGATGCGGAGGGGGCGATGGAGCTTCCGAAGCGGTGGCCTGACGAGGAATTGAGGCAGTTGGGAAAAGCGCAATAGGTGTGATAGTTTTGGTGCAAATATCCCAGCCTCTGGTACGCACGACGCCGGGGGCACAGGGGGTAATTCCCTCCATTCCCTGTAATCACAAGGGGTTTTCTTTTCAGTAGATTACAAAAAAGTGCCAGAAAGAAGTTTTTTGATAATTTTGCAGATTTATCCTCTCCGAAGCGGACTATCTACTGCTATATTGATTTTTCGGGGTCCTCCGCCTCTCGGGTGTATTTTGCCCAAGAATGTTTTTTGTACACAACCTGTGTGACCGGTAGCACTGCTACGCATCCATGAACAGTGAACGCCGCGATGGCGGGCACATCCAACAGGCAAATCAGGCAGGGAATCATTCATGGCGCAGATATTTGAACGCAGCTCCAATGCACTGGCTCGAGCGAGCCTGGTGTTGACGGGGCTGATCGTGATTGCCCTGGGGGTAACGCTGGATGAGCTGCAGCGGTCGCCCTGGGTGACGCGGCAGGGGCAGCGCCCGGACCAGCCGGTGCCGTTCAGCCACAAGCATCACGTGCAGGGACTTGGGTTGCAGTGCCAGTACTGTCACGTGACGGTGGAGAAGTCGAGCTACGCTGGGATCCCGCCTACAAAGACCTGCATCAACTGTCACGCACAAATCTGGACGAATGCGCAACTGCTGGAGCCGGTGCGCTCAAGCTGGGCTACGGGGCAGAGCCTGGTGTGGACGAAGGTTCATGACTTGCCGGATTTTGTGTATTTCAGCCATGAGATCCACGTGAACAAGGGGCTGGGGTGCGCGAGTTGCCATGGGCGCGTGGACCAGATGCCGCTGATGTATGCGCAGAACACGCTGCAGATGGAGTGGTGTTTGGACTGCCACCGGAATCCGTCGAAGAATTTGCGGCCAACGAGCGAAGTTTACAACATGGCGTGGGAGAAGCCGGCGGAAGACAGGCCGGTGTGGTGCTCGGTGGGTGATGAGAAGAGCGGGGTGCCCACGGCCGAGAGTTTGAGCTGCGTGACGAAGGATCCGAGCGGGGCGGGGCCTGAGGTGGCGAGCCTGCAACTGCCGTTGGGCGCGCATGGGATGGCCGGCGATGTGGCGGCAGGTACGATGCCGGTTGCGCCGGTGTACAAGATGTTCACCAGCCAGGATGAGCTAGGGCATTTCCTTGTGGATCACTACAAGATTCGGACTCCGAAAGAGCTGACCAGCTGCGAGGTCTGCCACCGATGAGCGGACAGATGAACGACGGCATGAACAATCCGGAAGGTGCGGGGATATTGGGCAAGATACGCGGGGAACATCCCTCGGGGGCTAAAGCCCAGGCTTCGTTATCGACGCATTACCGCACGACTGAAATCGTGCCCTTTCAAAGCGGTGGAAGCAAAGAAGTGATGAACAGCCTGGATGCAGTTAAGAACGCGCCGATGACGCTGGCCGCGGTGCGCGAGGAGTTGAAGGGCGTGAAGGGTAAGCGGTACTGGCGGTCGGTGGACGAGCTGGCCGGTACGGCAGAGTTTCAGGCGGCGGTGGAGAAAGAGTTCCCGTCGGCCGCGCAAGAGTGGGTTGATCCGGTCAGTCGGCGTGGGTTCATGAAGCTGATGGGCGCGTCGATGGCGCTTGCCGGGTTGGCTGGTTGCACGAAGCAGCCGGATGAGCCCATTTATCCGTACGTGAAGGCGCCGGAAGACCTGATACTGGGCAAGCCGATGTACTTTGCGACCGCGCATCCATTTGTGACGGGCGCGGTGCCGGTGCTGGTGAAAAGCGACGAGTTCCGGCCGATCAAGGTGGATGGGAATCCGGAGCATCCTTATAACTTGGGGTCGAGCGATCCGTTTACGCAGGGCACGCTGCTGGAGCTGTACGATCCGGACCGCTCGCAGCATGTGACGTACAAAGGCGAAAGCCGGGAGTGGGCGGAGTTTGCGCAGGAGCTGCGCGAGAAGCTGGTTGAGAGCAAAGACGGGACGGGTGTTTATTTTCTGAGCTCGACGATTACTTCGCCGACGCTGGCGCGGCAGTGGAAGGCGGTGCAGGCGGCGTGGCCCAAGTCGAAGCTGGTGCAGTATGACCCGGCGGTGGCCGGGACTTCGGCGCAAAGCGGGCTGAATGTTCAGTATTCGCTTGCCGAGGCTGATGTCATTGTTTCGCTGGATGCAGATTTTCTGTCGGGCGCGGCGTATCCCGGATTTCACAAGCTGGTGCGGGACTATGCGCTGCGGCGGAAGGATCCGGCAAAGCTGAACCGGCTCTATGCAATTGAGTCCACTCCGACCACGACAGGGCTGAAGGCCGAGCATCGGCTGGGACTGCGGGCGAGCGAGATTCCGGCGTTTGCCGCGGAGTTGGCCAAGGCTGTGGGGGCGACGGGTGTTGACGCTCCAGCGTATGCGTGGACCGACGAGCAGAAGAAGTTCCTGGCCGCGCTGGCGAAGGATTTGAAGGCAAGCGCGGGCAAGAGCGTGGTGATTCCGGGGCTTTATCAGGATCCTTCGGTGACGGCGCTGGCCGCGGCCATCAGTAGCGCGCTGGGCAATACGGGCAAGACTGTAACCCCTACGACGCAACCGGTGAATCCGCTGCCGAGCGATCAGTTTGGCGATTTGAAAGCGCTGGTTGCAGATTTGAACGCGGGCAAGGTGGATTGGCTGGTAATTCTAAATGCCAATCCGATCTACTCCGCACCTGCTGACCTTTACTTTGCGACGGCCTTTGATAAGGCAAAGATTGTGGCGCACCTCGGTTCGCATCTGGACGAAACGGGCCAGATTGCGCATTGGCACATTCCGGCGGCGCATTTTCTTGAGTCGTGGTCGGATGCGCGGGCTTACGACGGGACGGTTTCGATTGTGCAGCCGTTGATTGATCCGTTATATGGCGGCAAGTCGGCGCACGATGTGCTTCAGATTGCGCTGAACGAGCCGGTGCTGAGTGCGTACGAGGCGGTGCGTGAGACGTGGAAGCCGGTGATCAAAGGTGACTTTGAGACGGGCTGGCGGAAGGCGCTGCATTCCGGATGGATTGAAGACAGCGCGGAAGCCGACAAGTCGGGGATTGGATCCGTGGCGGGTGTTGGTGCGCAGAAACAGATTCCCGCGCCGACGTCGAAAGATTCCATCGAGATTATTTTCCGGCCCGATCCGAATGTGTATGACGGGCGCTGGTCGAACGTAGGCTGGCTGCAGGAGCTGCCAAAGCCGATTACCAATTTGAGCTGGGATAATGCGGCGCTGGTTTCCGGCGCGACGCTGACCAGGCTGGGACTGGAAGAAGACGACATTGTCGAGTTGACGGTGGGTAGCGGCAGGGTGAAGGCGCCGGTGATTGTGGCGCCGGGTCATCCGGATAATTCAGTGACGGTGCACCTGGGTTATGGGCGCCAGGCTGCAGGGCGCGTGGGGTCGGGCGCGGGGTTCAATGCTTACCTGATCCGCAATAGCTGGGCGCCGTTCTACGCAACGGGCGGGATCAGGAAGATTGAAGGCAAGTGGGGCCTGGCGATTACCAAGAGCCACTATCAGGACCACCGCGGCACGACGTTCGGCCAACAGGGTAGCGGGAACAATTCGCTTGAGGCCAGCGAAGCGATTAGAGAGCGCGGAATTATTCGCTACGCAACGCTTGAGGAATTCAAGGCCGATCCGGGATTTGCGAACGAGGGCGAATCGCGACCGAAGACGGACAAGGACGTTTCGCTGTTTCCGAACTGGGAGTACAAGGACAATGCCTGGGGCATGTCGATCGACATGAACAGTTGCACGGGGTGCAATGCGTGCATTGTGAGCTGTTATGCCGAGAACAACATTGCGGTGGTGGGCAAGCAGCAGGTGCGCATCGGACGCAACATGCAGTGGCTCCGGATTGATACATACTTTGAGGGTGATCTAGCGGCCCCCCGGGCCCACTTTCAGCCGATGGCCTGCCAGCACTGCGAGAACGCGCCGTGCGAACAGGTTTGTCCGGTGGGCGCAACGGTGCATACGCCGGAGGGGTTGAACACGATGGTGTACAACCGCTGCGTGGGCACGCGCTACTGCTCAAACAACTGCCCCTACAAGGTGCGGCGGTTCAATTTCCTGCTGTTCTCCGATTACGAAACGGAAAGCCTGAAGCTGTCGCGCAACCCTGATGTTTCCGTGCGGTCGCGCGGCGTGATGGAGAAATGCAGCTACTGCATTCAGCGGATCACGGCGGCCAGGATTGAGGCGGATAAGGAGAATCGTGCGATTCGCGATGGGGAAGTTGTTACGGCGTGCCAGCAGGCTTGCCCGGCATCGGCGATCACCTTTGGCAACATCAACGATAAGCAGAGCCGGGTGGCAAGTTTGCAAGCGGATGAGCGCAGCTACCAGGTGCTTGCCGATCTGAATACCCGTCCGCGGACCAAGTATGTTGCCGCGGTATTGAATCCGAATCCAGAACTCGAAGAAGCGCCGGTTGAACATCCGGCGAAGGGTTAAGGCCACGATGGCAACCAGCGATCTGAAACCGAAGGACTCCGATCTCAACCGGCGGATAGACCCCGCAACAGGAGAATACCGGGTCATTGCGCCGGGGCAGACGTTCATGTCGGTCACCGAGAAGATCGTGCGCATCGTGCTTACGCCAGATACGCCGCTGGGCTGGTTCGCCATCTTCGGCGTTGGTGGCGCGTTGGCGACGGTGCTGCTGGTGGCTGTGACTTGGCTGTTCCTGGTGGGCACCGGCATCTGGGCCATTACCCAGCCGGTGGCCTGGGGATTCGCAATCATCAACTTTGTTTGGTGGATCGGCATTGGGCACGCGGGGACGCTGATTTCGGCGATTCTGCTGCTGTTCAAACAAGGTTGGCGCAACTCGATCAACCGGTTTGCGGAGGCCATGACGATTTTTGCCGTGGTGTGCGCCGGCATGTTTCCGCTGATACACACGGGCCGTCCCTGGCTGGCTTACTGGATGCTGCCGTATCCCAACTCCATGAGCCTGTGGCCGCAGTTCCGTTCGCCG
>Ga0302319_10014828_pt1 | contig 14483 bp, 16 predicted proteins | sample Bog_T0_2_FD_203319 | JGI IMG/M metagenome (GOLD analysis project Ga0302319, IMG submission 203319) | Peat permafrost microbial communities from Stordalen Mire near Abisko, Sweden - Bog_T0_2 | ecosystem: Environmental > Terrestrial > Soil > Wetlands > Peat | place: Sweden: Abisko, Stordalen Mire... | reverse complement strand
TACCCCTGATTTCGTGACCAAAGCGCGTTCTGCGCTGCTGGATGGAGCGTCGGCATGAGAACGATCGAAGCAAACCTGTTTCCGGCGATTCCGCATCCGCAAGCGGAACGCTATCCTCGGGAGGTGAAGTCGATGTCCGACTATGTTGATAACGGTCGTCGTTTCAGGCCATCGGCCGAAAGCGCGACCATCGAGTCGCGCCTGATGTTCGCCGCCTGCTATGGGCTGGTGCTGGCTCGGGCGGTGATCATGCGCCTGATGCCGTGGCGCAGACATGCAGCGTTTGCAAAGTTCGCGACCCGCGAGTCCATTTTCACCGAGGCCGCCACCGCCGCAAGCGTGATGGTCGCCTCGTCGTTCATGGGCCTGTGAGCTTTGGGCCTGTGAGCTTTGGGCTTGTGACTTTCAAGATTCCTTCCGGCGGTGCCGGACGGATAATTGCCGTCTCGAAAGAGCCGGCATTCACTGTCGCCCACGTTTGGGCGGCGAACGGCCGTAAGGCCACCACCAGGAGGAATACCAAATGAAAGACGGTTCCCTCTCGGGGCTTACCGAAGCAGAAGCCAAGGAATTTCATTCGATTTTCATGGCTAGCTTCTTTGGCTTCGTTATCGTCGCGGTGATCGCCCACATCCTTGCTTGGATGTGGCGACCCTGGCTGCCCGGCCCCGGCGGCTATAAGACGGCGCTGGATAGTCTCCAGCATCTCGCCAGCGTTTCCTTATCGTACTTGTCATAACAGGAGATATATATATGTGGCGAGTTTGGCTTCTATTCGATCCGCGGCGTGCCTTGATCATGCTCTTCACGTTCCTTTTCGGACTGGCGATCGTGATTCATTTCATTCTGCTCTCGACCGACCGGTTCAACTGGTTGGAAGGCCCGCGCAAGGGCAAGGCGGCGGAGATCACGCTGCCCTATACACCCCCCAGCATGCCGTCCTGACGGCGTGACAATGCTTACCGGAACGGGCGAGGCCAGCGGATGCGGCCGGGCTCGTCCGCTTCCGGTAGCAACCTGCCGATATCGACCGCGATATTGGGAACAATGATTGCTCCGACGGCGCAAGCGCAGTCGCAGCTCAAATGATGACAGTTCAGATCAAGATGATGTCGGTGACTTGATTTCGGAATTCGGACTCGGAGGACGATCGATGGCGATGCTCAGCTTTGAAAAAAAATACCGCGTTCGCGGGGGAACGCTGATTGGAGGCGACCTGTTCGATTTCTGGGTCGGACCCTTCTATGTCGGGTTTTTCGGCATGACGACCGCGTTCTTTTCGCTGGTCGGCATCGCCATGATCCTGTGGGGAGCCGCACTCGGCCCGACATGGGCTCCGCTGTTGATTACCATCAACCCGCCCGATGCCTCCTACGGCCTGTCGTTTGCGCCGCTGCAGGAAGGCGGCATCTGGCAGATCGTCACCATCTGCGCGACCGGCGCATTCGGCTCCTGGGCGATGCGCGAGGTCGAGATCTGCCGCAAGCTCGGCATCGGCTATCACGTGCCCTTCGCCTTCGCCTTCGCCATCCTGGCCTATGTCACGCTGGAGATTTTCCGACCGGTGCTGATGGGATCCTGGAGCTACGCTTTCCCCTACGGCATCTATACCCATCTCGATTGGGTATCCAATACCGGCTATACCTACGGCAATTTCCACTACAATCCCGCCCACATGATCGCCATCACCTTCTTCTTCACGACAGCTCTGGCGCTGTCGCTGCACGGTGGTCTGATCCTGTCGGCGGCCAATCCGCCCAAGGGCGAGGCGATGAAGACGCCCGAGCATGAGAACACCATGTTCCGTGATTTGATCGGCTATTCAGTCGGCACATTGGGAATTCATCGCGTCGGCCTCTTCATTGCGCTGGCGGCGGTATTCTTCAGCGCGGTCTGCATCATCATCAGCGGCCCGTTGTGGCCGGAAGGCAGCGCCTGGTCCGAGTGGTGGGAGTGGTGGCGCAGTCTACCGATCTGGTCCCCTCGTTAACCCATCCCGGTCATCAGAAAGAAACATCATCATGGCCCAGTATCAAAATATCTTCACACAGGTGCAGGTGCGCGGCGCCGCCTACACCGGAATTTCCCTACCGCCCGGCGGCGCCTGGGTTCGAACCGAGGCGGGTGGCTTCAATTATTGGCTTGGCAAGATCGGTGACGCCCAGCTCGGTCCGTTCTATCTCGGCTTCCTCGGCTTCGCATCGATCGTGTGCGGCGTCATCGCGTTCGAGATCATCGGCCTCAACATGCTGGCATCGGTGAACTGGAGTCCGATCGAGTTCGTGCGCCAACTGCCATGGCTGGCGCTGGAACCGCCGAAACCTGAATACGGCATCACGTTCCCGCCGCTGGCGGAGGGCGGCTGGTGGCTGATGGCGGGGTTCTTCCTGACCACGTCCATCCTGCTGTGGTGGACGCGGACCTACCGGCGCGCCCGCGCGCTCGGCATGGGGACCCATGTCGCCTGGGCCTTTGCCGGCGCGATCTGGCTTTATTTGGTGCTCGGCTTCATTCGTCCCCTGCTGATGGGACACTTCAGCGAAGCCGTGCCGTTCGGGATTTTCCCGCATCTCGACTGGACCAACAACTTCTCGATCACCTACGGCAATCTGTTCTATAATCCGTTCCATGCGCTTTCGATCGCGTTCCTCTACGGCTCCGCGCTGCTGTTCGCGATGCATGGCGCGACCATTCTTGCGGTCAGCCGCTATGGCGGCGAACGCGAGCTTGAACAGATCATCGATCGCGGAACGGCACTGGAGCGCGCCGCCTTGTTCTGGCGCTGGACCATGGGTTTCAACGCCACCGCAGAGTCGATCCATCGCTGGGCCTGGTGGTTCGCCGTGCTCACCCCGGTGACGGGCGGCATCGGCATTCTTCTGACCGGTACCGTGGTCGATAACTGGTTCGACTGGGGCGTCAAGCACGGGTTGGCTTTCCCAAGATAATTCCTGGATAAAGATTCACCGCAAACTCCGACTGCGTGCGGCGGGCCATCGACTGGATGTTCCGACGCACGCGAGCTTCCCTCGTCTTGCCTGTTCAGCAAGCCTAGATTATCCGGGGCACTGCGGCGGCGGGCGGACCATATCGAACCTCGTGCGATGTGGTCCGCTGATCTAAAAAAGCCGGGTTGGAAGAACGCTGGAGTGGAGGATTACAGTTTTGCTGGAGGATGTTCGCTCTGGTACAGCCGTTCAAATCTCCGAAGGAATCGCTGGGCGATCTCGGCGCGCTATCGGCTGCGAATCTGATCGCCGAGGCGACCGACGTCGCAATGATGATCGACGGCCAGGGCGTCATTCGCGATGTCGCGTTCAACAAGGAGGATCTGTCGCTCGAACTGGACGCAAGGGGCCGCTGGATGGGCGCCAAGCTGGCGGAGACGGTGACGTCGGACACGAAGTTGAAGGTCAAGGAATTGCTGGCCGACGCGACGGTGCGGAAATCGTCGCATTGGCGTCAGGTCAATCACCCCTCGCCGGCCGGGGACGACATCCCGGTGCTTTATTCAGCCATCAATATCGGACGGGACGACCACTTCCTGCTGGTCGGCCGTGACCTCCGCCCAATGGCGGCGATGCAGCAGCGCCTGATCGACGCCCAGCAGGCGATGGAGCGGGATTATGTCCGACTGCGCCAGGCGGAAACCCGCTATCGACTGTTGTTCCAGGTCGCATCGGAAGCGGTCATGATCATTGACGCCGGCAGCCTGGCGATCCTGGATGCCAACCCGGCCGCGCTGGCGCTGTCCGGAACGAGTGCGCCGCAGCTGTTGAAATCCGGTTTTTTAGCCCATTTCGACGCCGCCGATAGCCAGGCGGTGCAGATCCTGCTGTCGGATGTGCGCGCCACCGGCCGCGACGGCGTGGCCGTGGCGCATCTGGCCAATGGGCGGCGTGAATGCAGCGTTGCCGCCTCGCTGTTCCGGCAGGAGAGTGCCGCGCTGTTATTGGTTCGCATGTCGTCGCAGGCCTCGGTGCCGGGAAGCGCCGGTCTGAAGGCGACCTCGACGCTGTTGAAATATTTCGAGGCCGCCCCTGACGGGCTGGTGATGACGCAATTTGACGGTCGCGTGATCCGGGCCAATGCGGCCTTCCTCGATCTGGCTCAGCTCTCCAGTCCGGAACAGGTGCAGGGAGAATTACTGGACCGCTGGCTCGGTCGGGCAGGGGTGGATTTCAATGTAGCGCTGGCCAATCTGCGTCAGAATGGTTCGCTCAAGCTGTTCGCCACGGCCGTTCGCGGAGAATATGGCGCGATGGCCGATGTCGAGGTGTCGGCGGTCTCGCTGACCGACGGCGACGACAAGCCGCACTTTGGTTTTGCGATCAGAAATGTCGAGCGACGGCTGTCGGCGTCGGCGACTTCGCCGCGCGAATTGCCGCGCTCGATGGCGCAACTGACCGAAATGATCGGCCGGGTGCCATTGCGCGATCTGGTGCGCGAAACCACCGACGTGATCGAGAAGCTGTCGATCGAGGCCGCGCTGGAATTGACCGGGGATAACAGGGCCTCGGCCGCCGAAATGCTTGGGTTGTCTCGCCAGAGCCTTTACGTCAAACTGCGCCGGTTCGGGCTCGACGACCATCCGGCGGGAGGTGTGGACGAAGATGACTAGCGTGGTTGATAGTGCTTTGGCCAAGCCGCCTTCGCCGCTGGTGGTGTTGGAACTGTTGAAGCCGATCACCTGGTTTCCACCGATGTGGGCGCTCTGCTGCGGCGTGGTTTCCTCCGGCGTCTCGCCGGCGCAGCGCTGGCCGCTGATCGTCGCCGGCGTGGTGCTGGCCGGGCCGATGGTGTGCGCCACCAGCCAGGCCGTCAACGACTGGTTTGACCGCCATGTCGATGCCATCAATGAGCCAAACCGGCCGATACCTTCGGGACGGATCCCCGGACGCTGGGGCCTCTATATCGCCGTGATCTGGACGGTGCTCTCGCTGCTGGTGGCTGTGCTGCTCGGCACCTGGGGGTTTGTCGCCGCCGTCATCGGCCTGGTGCTGGCCTGGGCCTATAGCGCGCCCCCGGTTCGGCTGAAACAGAATGGCTGGTGGGGCAATGCGGCCTGCGGGCTGTGCTACGAGGGCCTGCCCTGGTTCACCGGTGCCGCCGTCATGAGCACCGCGGCGCCGGACTGGCGCATTATCACGATGGCGCTGCTTTACAGCCTTGGCGCCCATGGCATCATGACCCTGAACGACTTCAAGTCGGTCGAGGGCGACAAGCGGATGGGCATCAATTCGTTGCCGGTCCTGCTCGGCGTCGGCAACGCGGCACGGTTTGCCTGTCTGGTGATGGCGGTGCCGCAGGTGATCGTAGTCGGGCTGCTGTTGAACTGGCAGCGGCCGGTCTATGCGGCCGTGATCGGCGCGCTGCTGGTGGCGCAGTTGTTTTGCATGGCGCGTTTTCTGAAGAGCCCGCGCGAACGGGCGCCTTGGTATAACGGCACGGGGATCAGCTGCTACGTGCTGGGCATGCTGATCTCGGCCTTCGCGCTGGCGGCGATCGGGGCGGGTTGATCATGCGGCAACCGGCTTTGTCCTGGTTCGGCATCATCCGCCTTGGCCTGGTGCAAACCGGCCTCGGCGCGATCGTGGTGCTGACGACCTCGACCCTCAACCGGGTGATGGTGGTCGAGATGGCGATGCCGGCGATCCTGCCGGGCGCGCTGGTGGCGATCCATTACGCCCTGCAGGTGTTCAGGCCGGCCTGGGGACATGGCTCCGATCTCGGCGCGCGGCGAACGCCCTGGATCGTGGGTGGCATGGCGGTGCTGGCAACCGGCGGCCTGCTCGCGGCGCTGGCGACCGCCTGGATGGCCAAGGCGCCGCTGTTCGGTATCGCGCTCGCCGTGCTGGCGTTCGGCCTGATCGGCGCAGGCGTCGGCGCCGCCGGCACGGCGCTTCTGGTGCTGTTGGCCAAGCGGACCGACGAGAAGCGCCGCGCCGCGGCGGCCACCGTGGTCTGGGTCATGATGATCGCAGGCTTCATCGTCACGACGGGCGTTGCCGGTCAGATGCTCGATCCGTTTTCGCCGCTGCGGCTGGTCGAAGTCTCGGGCGGCGTATCATTGGCGGCGATGATCCTGACCATCGCCGGCGTCTGGCGCATCGAGCGCCGCGAAGCCGCGCCGGTCGAACCCCCGGGCCAAGAACTTTCGCGCCAAGAATTTCCGAGCCAAGAACTTCCGAGCCAAGAACTTCCGAGCCAAGAACTTCCGCACCAAGTCGCGCCGGCATCCTCATTCCGCGCGGCCATCGTCGAAGTCTGGGGCGAGCCGAAGGCGCGGCGTTTTGCGCTGTTTGTCTTTGTCTCGATGCTGGCCTACAGCGCCCAGGATCTGATTCTCGAGCCGTTCGCCGGTATCGTGTTTGGCTTCACGCCCGGGGCGACCACCCAGCTTTCGGGAATGCAGCATGGCGGAACGCTGATCGGCATGGCGCTGGTGCCTCTGGTCGGCTGGCTGTTGCCGCGCTCACGCGGCAATCTGCCGGTCTGGGCGCTGGGCGGCTGCCTGGCCTCGGCGTTGGCTCTGCTTGGCCTGGCGGCGGCCGCGGTCGTTGGCCCCTCCTGGCCGCTGCGCGAGACCGTGTTGGTGCTGGGTGTGACCAATGGCGCGTATGCGGTGGCGGCGATCGGTTCGATGATGGCGCTGGTCGGCGCCGGCGGCGAGAAGCGCGAGGGCGTGCGCATGGGACTGTGGGGCGCGGCGCAGGCGGTGGCATTTGGCCTTGGCGGCTTCCTCGGCACCCTGGCCTGCGATATTGCGCGGATTTGGCTGCCGTCAGCGGCGCTGTCCTATGGCGCGGTGTTTGCCTCAGAGGCGGGACTTTTCGTTGTGGCCGCCTGGATGGCGGTCTGGGTTCATCGCGCGCCGGCCGCAAGCGTGGTGCGGCAGCGAATTGTTGGCGATCTCGGCACCGCGAGCGCAGGAGGATGACCCCATGGTCTGCTCCACATCCCTGCCGTTCTGGCTGCGAGCCTGGCCGATCTCCGATCCGGCGACCTTGACCTGGTTCGCGCCGGCCGCCGCGCTGGCTTCCGGCGTATGACCGCGCGGGGCGCTTTCTGGAAGCCGGTGCTGATCGCCGCCGCGGTCGCTATCGTCATCGGTACGCTTGGCGGGTTACTGACCGATACCGGCCCCTGGTATCAGGAACTGAAGAAACCCTCCTGGCAGCCGCCGGACTGGCTTTTCGGTCCTGCCTGGACAGTGATTTTCGCGCTGGCGACGGTGTCGGCGGTCTATGCTTGGCGCGCCGCGCAAAATCGGCCGCAGCGGGAATGGGTGATCGCGTTGTTCACGGTCAATGCAACTTGCAACGTGCTGTGGAGCAGCCTGTTCTTCACCTTGCGGCGACCGGACTGGGCGCTGATCGAAGTGGTGTTGCTTTGGCTCTCGATTGCCTCGCCGATTGTCGTGTTCTGGCGGTTTGCCAGGACGGCGAGCCTTTATCTCGTGCCGTATCTGGCCTGGGTATCCTTCGCGGCTTTTCTCAATTGGACCGTGGCGCGGCTGAACGCGCCGTTTGCCTGATGGTCGCAGCCTTAGACCTTAAGCTATCGGTGTCGGCGGCCAGCAAGCGGGAATTCCAGAGCAGGCGTTTCCGTGGCTGAACTGTTCGTTAGTGGACGTCTCGTCGATCTCATTCTGGTCGTGGTCCTGGTCGAGGCGACCGTCTTGCTCTTGCTGTGGCGTTATTTCCGGCGCGGGGTGGCGCCGCTCGATCTGTTGCCCAATCTCTGCGCCGGCGCGTTCTTGCTGTTGGCGCTGCGGGCAACCCTCGGGGGGCTGGGCTGGATGGCGGCCAGTGGCTGCCTCGCGGCTGCCGGGCTGGCGCACCTGGTTGACCTGGCATGCCGCTGGCGCCGATAGCGCCAGCAAATGGGCCTCCCTTCAACAGCAGCTGCTGCTGAAGGGAGCCGCCAGCGACCTATTCCTTCTTCTCCGAGAACTTGTCGATATAGGCGATCACGTCCTTGCGCGCCTGCTCGTCGGTCAAGTGGAACGCCATCTTGGTCGAACCAACGGCAAGGTCGGCCTTGCCCTTGTCGGTCAGGAATTTCTTCAGGAACGCGTTCGGATCGGGCAGATACGCGAAGATAAGGTCGTTCGACCAGACCAGTCCGTTCTCGCCGGCGGACTTGTTCAGGGCTGAATAGGCAAAGCCCGGAGCGGTGCCGGACTGCCGACCGATCACCCCGGTCAGGACCGGCCCGATCAGGTTCTTGGCATCGGGACCGATCCGGTGACAGGTCATGCATTGCTTGAAAATCTGTTCGCCCTTGGCTGGGTCGCCGCCGGCTGCGTCCTGCGCGGACGCCACACCCGGAAGCGTCACGGCTGCCGCGACTACCGTTAAAATCGTAAACTTCCTCACCACCATTGCTCTCCCATGACCACTGGTCTCGAAATTTCGACCGATATCGTATTCGAGTCGCCTGTTAAGATACGTTGACAGTCGTAAATATCAAATATTGTTATCGACCATTGACGGCTTTTTGAGCTTGATCGAGCGGATCGGATGGAAGCCATGTCAGCGGCAGCCATGTCAGTGGAATCCCGACAATCGCTTGCCCGGGTCGACGCTCCACCAGCTTTGTCAAGCGATCGTGACAGGTAAAACCTTAAAAACAAACGATTTTCTTGACAGTGGCAGCGGATTCAGTGCATGACTGAACAGTCAAAATCGGTTCCGGGCCTCGAGTGTCAGGCGACATTGGCACATTCCGTGCCTAACGAGGCTGTCGTTGTCTTACCTGGGACAGCTTCTCGGAGCACCCGCTTAGCTTACGACCAAGGCTTGGTTCGACAACGATCGGCAGAACCCTCGTCATGCCCGCCCTACCGACTGTCCAGCCCGATATTACGCTGCTCCTCGATATGGAGGGCGTGATCCGTGAGGCCACCTTGTCTCCGGCGATGAACGGGGAACGTGTTGATAGCTGGATTGGCCGCGCCTGGGTCGACGTCGCCGGCGGACTCGCTGGCGACAAGGTCAGGCGAATGGTGGACGATGCCAGGGGCAGCGGAATTTCGGCATTTCGCCAGATCAACCAGCGTTTTCCGAGCGGTCTCGAAATTCCGCTGGAGTTCACCACCGTGCTGCTGGGCGGTCGCGCTGGCATGCTCGCGATCGGAAAGAACCAGCAGGCGGTCGCCGAATTGCAATCGCGCCTGATCTCGGCACAGCAGGCGATGGAGCGCGACTACTGGAAGCTGCGCGAAATCGAGACCCGCTACCGGCTGGTCTTCGACGCATCGAACGAAGCCGTCATGGTCGTATCGGCGGCCAATCTGCGCATCATCGAAGCCAATCCAACCGCGATCGCGGCGCTCAGTTCATCGGGCCGCCGCAACGACGATCTCGCCGGGCGCGAGCTTCTGAGCGATGTCGCGACGAGCGACCGCGCGGCGGTTCGTGATATGCTGGCGCGGATTCGGGATCGCGGCAAGGCCTTGAGCATCCTGGTGCATCTCGGTGCCGAGAAAAAATCCTGGGTGCTGCGTGGATCGCTGATCAATGCCGCGCAAGGCCATGTCTTCCTGCTGCAGTTCACCGGCGCGAGCCCTGTGTCGATGGCGCAGGACAATCAGGAAAAGTCGCCGGTCGAGGACCTGGTCGATCATCTGCCCGACGGCTTCGTCGCGCTGGATGAAGCCGGCGTGATCCGGCACGCCAATCAGGCCTTTCTCGATCTCGTACAGGTGGGAACCAGGGGATCGGCAATCGGCGAGTCGCTGGGGCGCTGGCTTTGGCAGCCCGGCGCCGATCTCAATGCGCTGATCGCCAATGTTCTTCGCCACAAGACCGTGCGGCTGTTCACGACGACCATCCGTGGGGAACTCGGCAGCGATACCGAGATCGAGATTTCCGCCGGACTTTGCGAGGGTTGCGAACCGAACCAGATCGGCGTCCTGTTGCGCAACGTGTCGCGGCGGCTGGCCTTCGGTGGCGACGGTGACCTGCTGCGGATCGCGCTGGCGATGAGCAAGCAAATCGGCACATCGTCGCTGCGCACGCTGGTCAAGAACACCGTCAGCATTGTCGAGCAGCATTACGTCAAGGAAGCACTCGAACTCGCGGGCGGCAACCGGACGGCGACGGCCGAACTGCTGGGATTGAGTCGGCAGAGCCTTTATGCAAAACTCAATCGTTACGGCCTCGACGACAAGACGCCGGACACCGAGGAAATGCCCGACGTCGCGGAAACCCCAGAGGATTGAGTTGGCGTTACATTCGTACGCTACCCCAGCGTTCGGAACGGCCGATCTTTCGAACTGCGAACGGGAAGAAATCCATCTCGCCGGGTCGATCCAGCCGCATGGCGCGCTGCTGGTCGTCAGCGAGCCCGACTATCGTGTCATTCAGGCGAGCGCCAATGCGGCGGAATTCCTCAGTCTGAGGAAGGTGATCGGGATGCCGCTCGCCGAACTCGACGGCGATATGCTGGATCGCATCCTGCCGCATCTTGAGCCGACCTCCCCGGATCCCAGCTTCCAAGGCATGCCGATTGCCGTGCGCTGCCGCGTCGGCAGCCCGGCGCGCGAATTCGATGGCCTGTTGCATCGGCCGCCCGCGGGCGGATTGGTGATCGAGCTGGAGCGCGCCGGACCCTCGGTCGACCTGACCAGGCCAATCGCCAGAGCGCTGGAGAAAATTCGTACTGCCTCCTCCTTGCGCGGCCTGTGCGACCAGGCGGCGAAACTGTTTCAGGACCGCACCGGTTACGACCGGGTGATGGTCTATCGCTTTGATGAGGAGGGGCATGGCGAGGTGTTTTCGGAACGCCGCAAGCCCGAGCTCGAGGCCTTTCTCGGCAATCGCTATCCGGCAACCGACATTCCACAGATCGCGCGCCGCCTGTACGAGCGCACCCGGGTCCGGGTGCTGGTCGATGTCAATTACGAACCGGTGCCGCTGCAGCCGCGGCTATCGCCGCTGACCGGATGCGATCTCGACATGTCGCTCTGCTTCCTGCGCAGCATGTCGCCGATCCACCTGCAGTATCTGAAGAACATGGGCGTCGGCGCGACGCTGGTGATCTCGCTGGTGGTCGGTGGCAAGCTGTGGGGGCTGGTGGCCTGTCACCACTACGAGCCACGCTTCATTCACTTCGAACTGCGCGCGGTCTGCGAACTGCTGGCCGAGGCAATCGCCACCCGCATCGCGGCGCTGGAAAGTTTCGCGCAGAGCCAGTCCGAGATCTTCGTGCAGCGGCTCGAGCAGCGCATGGTCGAGGCGATGTCGCGCGAAGGCGACTGGCGCGCGGCGATCTTTGACAGTGCGCAGTCGATTCTGCAGCCGCTCGGCGCCAGCGGCGGCGCACTGATCTATGAAGGCCAGATCACCTCCACCGGCGAAGTGCCGGGAACCCAGGAGATCCGCGAGATCGGCGCCTGGCTGGACCACCAGCGCCTCACCTCGGTGATGGCGACGGCGTCGCTCGGATTAGACTTTCCGCGGTTCGCCGCGGTTACAAAAGTGGCGAGTGGGATCGCGGTGATGCCGATCTCGAATAATCCCGGCGAATATTTGATCTGGTTCCGACCCGAACGCATTCGCACCGTGACCTGGGGCGGCGATCCGTTGAAGCCGTTCGTGATCGGCTCCAACCCGTCGGACCTGTCGCCGCGCCGCTCATTTGCACAATGGCACCAGCAGGTCGAGGGCACCTCCGATCCCTGGACCCAGGCCGATCTGGCCGCGGCGCGCCTGATCGGCCAGTCGGTGACCGACTTCGTCCTGCAGTTCCGGGCGGTGCGGACGCTGATCGCCCAGGATCAGCTGGATCAGTTCAGCCGCCACGTTCGCATCTCGGAGCAGCCGGTCATCATCGCTGATATCGACGGTAATATCGTGCTGATGAACGAGGCCTTCAAGAGGCTGTTGCCGCGCGGAAATCCAACGGCGCGGCTTGATGATCTGGCGCCGGCCTTTCAACAGCCAGCTGGCTTTCTGCACAGCGTGCGTGAACTGGTCGGACTTCACCGCTCCTGGCGTGGCGAATTGTTGTTATGTAGCGAAGGCAGACGGGAAATGCCGCTGATGGTCAGAGCCGATCCCGTGCAGCCGTCGCGCGACCGCGTGCTCGGTTTCGTGCTGATCTTCTCCGATATCACCGACCGCAAGGCCGCGGAGACCGCGCGCAGCCGGTTCCAGGAAGGCATCCTGAAGAGCAACCGCATCAACAGTGTGCGGCTCGATTCCAAGACTGACCTTGTCTATCAGAACCTGCTGTCGTCGGTGATCGAGAACGCGCAGCTCGCAGCGCTTGAGATCACCTACGGCGTGGAAACCGGCCGCATCGCCGAGATGCTCGAGAGCGTGCGCCATTCAACGCTTCGCACCGCCGAGGTGCTGGAGCACCTGATCTGGCACGCATCGCGCACGTCAGGCGGGGGCCTGCGGGAAAAGTAGTTCTGAGCATTGCCGTTGCTGCACCGGCCGGCGCATCCAACTGCCGCAACAATTGTTACGGCACCGCTTTTGCCCCGGTCGATCCGCGCGCCACCATGGCCTCCACGGCGCAGGACAGGGCAATGTTGAGCGAAAAGGCGAATGCGCCTTCCTCGACAATGGCCTCGGCGTCGGCGGCATGCGCGCCGGCGCTATTGAGCGCATTGCGGTATGTCGCCTTCAGCGCATCGAGATCAGGACAATTCGGAAAATCATAGAATGATAATTGCGCGGAACGCAGCGCCAGCGATTGGGTCAATAGCCGACGCAGGATCTGGCCGCCGCTGAGGTCGCCAAGATAGCGGGTATAGGCATGCGCGATCAACCTGGTGCCGTCGCCATCGGCCGCTTCTGCGACCCGGCCGGCGTAGGCTTTGCCAGCCACCAGCAGCGGCAGGTCTTGCTGCCAGCGTTGCCCGTAAAGTTCAACCAGATCGGATTCGAGCGCGCTGGCGCGGTCGAGCCGGTAATCGGCCAGCGCGCCAAGCGCGGGTGATCGCCGATGCCGTTCAAGTCCGAGTTCCATCGCCCGATAGGCTGGCAGCAGATTGCGTAAGAACAGAACATAGCCTTCGCGGCTGGCCTCGCCGCGCAACAGATGACGAATAATGCCACTGCGCTCGGCCTCGAGATGCAGCGACTTGGTTCGCAGATAAAGCGCGGTGACAATTCCGGTCGGCGCGGGATCCGCCGCAACCACAGGCGTCATGCCGTGGGTCTCCCGAAGCGGGATCGATGACCGGTCTGATCGAGCCTGGCTTGGGCGTTTCGACGCAAACATGGCCCAAAAGCCCCATTCCGCGCCTTCGGTTTCTTGATGTTGGCCTCGGTCAAGCCCGGCTCTTCTTCTGCCCGATCAATTCACGGGCCTGTTGTGGGGCCGTGGTGGCATCGCCCGACATTATATCCGCGCCAAGTTCTGAAACAAGATCAGGTTGCGCCATGACCAGCGGACCGCCGAGCATGATCCCCACGCTCTGGTTACGCGAGTCACGCCGGATATCCCGGATGTCCTTTTTGAGTTCATCGAGACGGCGGTCGCTGCTGATGGAAAAACCGATCACGTCGAACCAGTGACTATGCACCAGAGAGGTCAGTTCAAGGTGCGATGAAAACGGGCCGGTGCACAGATTCCAGCCGGCCCGGCGGAAAAATTCCGCCACCATCGAGAGTCCGAAGCTGTGCTGCTCGCCGGGAATAATAGACAGCAAAATCGATTCGCCGCCGCCGCGCTGGCCCTCGGCCACAAAGCTTTCGCCGAGTCGCCAGAGCACCCGCTGCAGCCGGCCGACGGCCAGCGTCACCGTCGCGAAATCGGTCGCGTCCTGTTCCCAGAGCGTGCCGAGATAGCGTGCCGTCGGCGCCAGCAAATCAAGAAAGATCGATTCCACCGCCACGCCCTGCGCCACCAGGGCTTCGATATGCGTGAACGCGGCGCCCTCGTCTTTTCCCAACGCGAGCGCCGCGAATTGCTCAACAGAACCGGGGACATCGGTCTTCGCCGCGTCGTCAATTTTGACCGTTGGCGACTTGCGCAGCGCCAGCACGATTTTCGGAATGATGGTCGCGACCGCGCGCACGGGCTGGATGGTTGGATTGAAGCGCCAGATCGGCGCTCGAATTCGCTGCCGTAGGGTTTTTGGCCGACGTACGCTGGCGGTGTCGGTCGTTGTTCCGGCTGAGAATGATTGTTCGTTGAGATCGCTCATTTTTGTCACTCCCCGCCGCCCATTAAGTCGTCGACCTGCGTTTCCGTCAAGTTTAATTTACGTAAGGTTTAGTTGACAGTTCTCAAAAGCGCGTCTAGCTTTCTTGCCATCGAAGCGGCACACAGGGAGTGGTGCGGTGCATCGTCAAACGGCTGGCAATCATGGTTTGAAGCCCTTCGGCGCAAGGTCGCCGCAATCCCCGCTTTATCCCCAACCGATATCGCATCATCGCGCCGGGGTGCTGTCAAATAGTCTTTACAATGATGCCCGTGAAACCGTCGCTGCACCTGCGAACATGATTTCTTCCGGAACG
>Ga0302319_10014827_pt1 | contig 14484 bp, 11 predicted proteins | sample Bog_T0_2_FD_203319 | JGI IMG/M metagenome (GOLD analysis project Ga0302319, IMG submission 203319) | Peat permafrost microbial communities from Stordalen Mire near Abisko, Sweden - Bog_T0_2 | ecosystem: Environmental > Terrestrial > Soil > Wetlands > Peat | place: Sweden: Abisko, Stordalen Mire... | reverse complement strand
ATCCCCTGCTATAACGCAGAACGCTGGATCGAAACCTGTGTCCGCAGCGCGCTTGCCCTGGATTGGCCGGAAAAACAGATCATTGTTGTGGACGACGGATCGAGTGACAATTCGCGCGATATCCTGCGACGATTTGGAAACGCCATCGAACTGGTCTTTGCCGAACACGGCGGGTCGAATCCAGCCCGCGATGAAATTTTACGCAGGGCGACGGGCGAATGGATTCAATACCTGGACGCGGATGACTATTTGCTGCCGGAAAAACTTTCACGCCAGTTCGCGGAAACCAGCGATGACAGTGAAGTGATTTACAGCCCGGTGTGGATCGAGGATGCAATTACGGGCGGCAGGGCGGCGAGCGAGATTAATCCCCGATATGACATTTATGCCCAATGGCTCTCCTGGCAGATGCCACAGACCGGTGGATGCCTGTGGCAGAAGTCTGTGCTAACCAAAATCGGTGGCTGGAATGCGAGCCAGCCTTGCTGCCAGGAGCACGAGCTTTATCTGCGCGCCTTGAAAGCGGGCGTGCGCTTTTCCTTTGCTCCCACGCCGAACGCAATCTACCGCATCTGGTCGGAGGAAACACTTTGCCGCCGCGATCCCAGGCAGGTGATCCATGTAAAATCCGGTCTTATGGATGATCTGCGCTCCTGGATGCAATCGCAGCATTTGTGGAACGAGCTTCACGATGATGTTGCAGGACAGGCTTTTTTTGAAATGGCACGCACGCTTGCCAAATATGATCTTACGGAGGCAAGCGAGTACCACGCAGCCAGAAAGCGACAGGGATTGATCAAACCGGTCGGCTCCGCGGCTCCCCAATCCTACAAACTCGCCTACCGCTCGCTCGGATTCTCCGGCGCGGAAAGGCTTGCACGCGCATTCCGATGAAAAAAATGGCCTACAGCCTTGTGATCGCCACATTCGAGCGGCCTTCGGCTCTAGCCGAAACGTTGGAAAGCATTACAGCGCAGACTTGCCTGCCGGAATTGATCATAATCGTGGATGCCTCCAAGGACGATGAATCCCTCAAAATAGTGCAATCTTTTGAAGCTAGATTACCGGTGAAGTATGAACGTGCGATCGAGGCAAGCGCAGCGGGCCAGCGAAATCAGGGAGCCCGGAATATCACCACACCTCTTGTTGGCTTTCTTGACGATGACACCACATTATCGCGGGATATTTTTGAGAAAATATGCAGCGTCTTTGAACCGGATGATGCCGAAAACATCGGCGGAGTGGCCGGACGCATCGAGGGATTGCAACAAAAGCAACCACATGGGCTCCTTTGGTATTACTACCGTTTACAAGCCGGATATCCCCACCCCACCTATGGGGGCAAGCTTTTTGGGCCAGCGATCAATTGTCTGCCTGCCTATACGGAAACAACCGGGGATCTAATTCCGGCAGACTGGTTGAATTCGACCTGTGTGGTTTACCGGACGCCGGTTTTCATGCGCGAGATGTTTCCCAACTTTCAGGGTTACAGTTTCATGGAAGATGTTCATCTTTCCTCCCGTATAGCAAAGTCCCACAAACTTTTTTTTCACGCTTCCGCGCTGTTTCAACATCACGACGCCCCAAGCGAATTCAAACGCAATCCGGAACAGATGGCACGTATGAGGATCCGCAACCAACGCGTCGTCACAAAAGACGTTTTGCAACTTTCCGGCCGGGTATTCGAAATCAAATTCTTCCTGCACCGGCTATTTTCAACTGTGGCCCTCCTGCGGAGACGTGATAAGAACTCTTGGAAGGAAATCATAGGCACATGGAGCTAATCATTCGCATCATTCACGGTCTGGCATCCCGGTTGCGCATCTTCTTTTACCGCTGCATGGGTGTGCGGATCGACGGGCATTGCTGGTTGCGCGCGATTGAAATTCCGCGCGCGCATCGGGACATCGCTCTTGAAAGAGGCGTGGCTTTGGACCGTGGCTGCGTATTGATCGTATCGGGTGAATCAAACGGCACTCAAAAACTCGTGATCGGACGGCTTACTTACATCAACCGCTACACCATCCTGGATGCGTCGGAACAGATTCATGTAGGCGAAGAATGTATGATAGGACCGCATTGCTACATTACGGATCACGACCACACCGTCAGCGCTACTCATGCTCCAGGCACTGCACCGCTGAAATCGCTTCCAACCAGGATCGAAGATCGTTGCTGGCTAGGCGCTCATGTGACGGTCTTGAAGGGCGTGACAATCGGTAAAGGAACAGTGGTAGGTGCCGGAAGCGTGGTAACAAAGTCGCTTCCTTCCGGCGTCATTGCGGTGGGGTCGCCAGCGCGTGTCATCAAGAAGATCGAGCAATGACACCCACATGCGGTATAATCATCGCGACTCATAATCGCAAAGAGGACCTGCAAACAACGCTGGGCGAAATTTCCCGCCTGTCGCCACAGCCAAAGGAAGTACTTATCTGTGCGGATGCATGCACCGATGGCACCGAAGAATTTGTCCGGCAAACGTATCCCGCCTGGCATCTCCTCGTGAACAAAACATCACAAGGCTCCATTGGATCCAGAGACATGATGATTCGCCAAGCTTCAACAGATATTGTGTTGAGCTTCGATGACGACAGCCATCCGGTTGAGCCGGATTTCATCCCGGGTGTATGTGAACTTTTTGAAAAAAATCATAAACTCGCCGTTGCCTCGTTCCCGCAGTATAGCAATGAGTTTCCAGAAAGCTTGTCGCAGGGGGATTTTGGCCCGTCACGGTTTGTCGGTTTTTACGCCAGCTCCAGCGCCGCCATCCGCAGAAACGCTTATATCGACGCAGGTGGCTATGCCTCCTTGTTTCATCATGTCTATGAAGAACCGGATCTTGCGTTGCGCTGCATTGCCGCAGGCTGGCAGGTGAGATATGAGACTTCACTTCACGTAAGGCATTTTTACTCCGGCTTACAGCGCAATGAATTGCGGGTTCACCAACTCCAGGCACGCAATGAACTTTGGAGCGTCATGATGCGTTGCCCTTCTCCCTATTTTATTGCCGTTGCCGCATTCCGTATCGCACGCCAGTTTAACTATGCACGGCAACGCGGGATACGATGGATGATTCAAGAACCAAAATGGTGGCTGAGTTTTCTAGCGGGGCTGCCCCTGTGTCTCTCTCAAAGGACGCCAATTCGATGGGATTACTACAGACACTGGATGAAACTCCTACGCGAATCTGGTTTCACACAAGAGGCATGCGAAAAGAATTTCAAATCGCCGGTTTCACCATGAAAATTGCGATCTCCGCTACAAATCCCTGTCATCTATATCCCCTCGCCCGGGAGTTGGCGAAGCTGCAATGCCTCGATTGTTATTATTCCGGTTACCCAAGATGGAAGCTGCAAGATGCAGAGAGGCTTCATATCCGCACACACAGTCTGAGAACGAATATTGTATACGGATTGCTGAAATTCTTCCCGAAATCACTACGACCGGACACGCGTGACATGTTTTTATGGCAGGATCGAGGGTTTGACGAGTGGGTGGGCAGGCACTTGGGCAAATGTGATTTTATCCATGCAATGCCGGGCCAATCCCTGCACATATTCCGCAAAGCGAAAGCGCTCGGCATCGGCACAGTGATGAATCATGCAACAGGCCCGGTTCGTGAGTGGGTACGGATCATGGAACCGGAGTATTGTCGTGCGGGATTGAAACTCGAAGAGGTTTGTCCGTATGACAGGAATTATTTCGAGCGCGAAGATCGTGAGTACACGCTTGCCGATTTTCACTGCGTAGCCTCAACGATTGTGCGGGACCAATTAATAAATCTAGGGATTGATCACAACAAACTCTGGGTGGTACCCTATGGCGCGGATCGGACCCTGTTTTTTCAAGATGAGACACCCGCTCCAACCCGGTTCACAATCGTTTTTGCAGGCCAGATTGGCTTAAGGAAGGGCCTTAAAACATTACTGGATAGTTTAGAATTATCACAGCAAAAAGACTGGCAGGTGGAACTTTTTGGAACCATCCTCGACGAATCAAAAAAAGATATGTCGGACTATCATGGAAAACCCGAGTTGAAATTCCACGGTGCGGTTTCTCAATCAGCACTCGCTCATGCTTTTCGTGGCGCCTCAGTGCTTGTGCTTCCATCGCTGGAAGAAGGTTTTGGACTTGTGGTGCCCCAGGCGCTGAATTCGGGTCTGCCCTGTATAGTTAGCGAGCGGGTCGGCGCAAAAGACCTGATCCGACATCATGAGAACGGTTCAATTTTTAAGACACAAAATCCGGAGTCATTGCTCAATGAGTTGCTTTGGTGGGAGGCCCGAAAAGAACGTCCTGTGGATCAGTATGAATGGTGGGAACCAGCCGAAAAGTTGCTCACATTAAGCAAGACCGCCTTGTCTTTATCATGATTCCGCCGTCAAAATCCCATCCATCAACGCAACAAGCTCCAACTTCAAAAAAGGCGGATGCTCTGAACGAATTTGCGCCCAGGGCGAAAATCACGGGAACTCTCATGTTTCTAGCCGGCGCATTCATTACCGCAGTTACATTGCATGGAGATGAACCGAGCGACATTGCTCATTACGCGGCAATCGGTATCGGATTAAGTCTCATGGCAAGCATGTTTGCGGATCTTCAAGCCGGATTTCTTAATTTGATCCGACCGGATCTCATGGCGTTCATCTCCCTTTATTTTTTAACATTGTTTGAGTTTCTATTCAAGCAGGAGGCATTTAATGCAATGGCCGGCATCTATTATGTTCAAAAGGCCATTATCGCCTGTATCGTCGCATTTTGCGGACTGGTGATCGGCCGTCATCTGCCCAACATTCGCAAGCACCCGCTCAAGCAGGTATTCTTCACCCCGATTCCGTCCTCATTTCTGATTTTTGCTTTCGTTGCCTTCATATTCATCGGGTCGCTCCATATGCTTCTTGCAGTTAATTTTAATCCGTTCCTTATTTATGAAAATTTGATCGGACCGCGTTTCGCGCAGCCATGGGGACGGGAGCGATTCGGCGATTGGAAAGCCCTGCTTGTCGAATTGAGCATGCTGTTCTACCTCATCCCGCCGATCGCGGGAATCGTGATAGCCCGCCGCAGCAAATACAGCGGGATTCAACTAACAATAGTGGGAACAGGCCTGATCATGGTGCTTTTCTACGGATTCTCAGGCGGGACTAGAAATGTGTTCATTTCGTACCTCGTTACTTTCTTGATCGCATACGCATTTGCGCTTCCCTCAGTTCGAAAGAAAGAACTGATAGTCCTTTCCGGAATTTGCGCAATTCTTGTAGTGGCTTCCACGGTAATCATGCTTCAATTCCGCGAGTACGGATTGAAGACTTATGTGGAAGGTGGTTACGAATACTATACGGAATCAGAAAAAGGGGAGTCATTTTCTGTGGATTTCAATCTTGCGTCAATCAGCAGGCTTATCGAAGTGTTTCCAATCCAGCACAAATATCTCGGCTGGGAGGTTCCATATCTTGCGATCATACGCCCCATACCGCGGGCAATGTGGCCCGGCAAACCCGAAGGCATGAGTCTTTCCATCGAAGATGCGCTCGGGGTGGACGGAATGACCATCTCGACAACATTTGTGGGCGAAGCCTACATATGCGGCGGGATGATTGTGGTATTTCTGACAGGACTGATATTCGGATTCATAACCGGCTGGTGGGGGCATTTCGCCTCGCCTCATAACTCGGAGCTAGGCATCTTGATTTACTCATCGGGCTTTTTTTCCGCTGTGATTTCCATGCGTAGCCTCTATGTTTTTACAACCGCGTTGCTTCCCACCTTGCTTTCCATCGCCTTTGGTTACGCCCTCGTGATAATGCTCCAGCCCAAAAATAGACGCATCCCCATGGCTGTGCCTGCGCCAAAAAGAAAGCCATGAGCACCTTCCCTCTTGTAACCATCACATTCGTTGCATGGCAGCGACGCGAATCACTCCGGCTCGGAATCGAGAGTTGCCTGATGCAGACTTATCCTGCAATCGAGATCCTTGTCGTGGATAACTCGCCCACCGATGAGATTCACCGCTGGCTGCTCGATGCATATCCACAGGTAAAATGCATCAAAACGCCACGTCCGATCGCACTTCCAGCCGCGCGGAATCTTCTAGTGGCCACGGCCGCCGGTGAATTCGTTATCTTTCATGATGACGACAGTCGTTTTTCAACTTCTGAAGATATTCAACGAGCCGTGAATTACATCGTGCAGCGTCCCCAAGTGGCGTGTCTCGCATTTCGCGTGGGCGATGGTGCGAGTGATTGGAATCCACAATATGACGCCCCGGTCGCAGGCCCGCATTACAATTTCATTGCATGTGCAACGATCTTCCGTAGGACCGATTTCAGCGATGCCGGGTGGTATTTCGAAGATTTTTGGCTTTATGGTGAGGAGCGCGTGATGGCGCTCGGCTTTTTCGGATTAGGAAAAGAAATCCATTTCCTGCCAGATGTGTCGATCATTCATCTTCCGGAATCAAAAGGGCGCGCCACGGACAATGTGGCGAGGTACTGGACGGCCGACATCGTCATGATTGCAGGCGCAGCTTTAATGAAATTCCCTTTGCCAGATGCCTTGTTCTGGTGGGTTGTAATGCTTTCGTATTACAGTTTTCAAGTCGCGATTCTCCGCGGCAGACCGCTTGTGGCGCTTAAGGCAGTCTTTATAGCTTTTAGCTTCATTCCAAGCTTTCTGAGAAGTCGCGCCCCGATTCCCCGGCCTGAATATCTTCGATGGAGAGCCACCAGGGCGTCCACGCAACGGACGTATCTCCAACGCACCGGCCAATGGCGTTGGTATCACGAATTTCTTCCAGCCATTGGTTAAAAAAAAGCCATGCCCTGGAACATTGCTTTTATCTCCGTAGTCCCTTCGCCTTACCAACGCGCTCTTTTTCAATCCCTGGCGCAACGCGAGGAAGCAAGGATACGCATTTTTTATCTTGAAGCTTCCGCGCCTGATTCTCCGTGGCCCGAAAAACCTTTGGCATCTTATGAAGAAATCATACCGGGATCATGGTTCGCACTGGGCTCCGCACGGTTTCATTTCAATTGGCCTTTGCCTGATTTGCGACAGTTCGACACGGTTGTTCTCAATATTCCTGTAAATGCGATTACCGCCCAATGGCTGATGCGTTGCGGTTTGCGAGCACAACAACCATGGATTTTTTGGGGGGAAAGACTGCGAGAGCGCACCGGCAGTTTCAGTAAAACACTGCACGATCGGCTCATAAAACCACTTCATCGGGCGGCTGCCATAGTGGGTGTGGGAAGCAGGGCAATGGCCGATTACCAGCGGAGATTTCCCGAGCCGATGCATTTCTCGATTCCTTATCATTGCGATCTGCGACTTTTTTTGGGGGCTCCACGCCCGGCACGTGATACGGGTGAAATCGTTTTTCTTTTTTGCGGGCAAATGATTGCAAGAAAGGGCGTGGATATTCTCATTGCAGCCTTTGAGCAAATCGCTGCGGAAAATGTATATGCAAAATTACTTCTGGTCGGACGCGAAGCGGAGCTTCCTCCGATTATGAGCAAGGTAAGCCCGGAAATCCGCGAACGAGTTCACTACGCGGGCTTCCAGCCGCCAGAAGAACTGCCCCGCTTTTTTGCACAGTCGGATGTTTTCGTACTTCCCAGCCGGTACGAGGGATGGGGCGTCGTCGTGAACCAGGCCCTCGGTGCCGGTCTGCCGATTATTTGTTCCGATGCAGTCGGTGCCGGCAACGACTTGGTGATGGAAGAGAATAATGGTTTGAAATTTAAAACAGGCAGCATCACCGCCCTTACAGAAAAAATGCGACGATTCGTGACAGAACCCACATTGTCTGCGAAGCTGGGTGCGGTATCGAAACACATGGCACAGGACTGGCTCCCTGAAAAAGGAGCTGAAAAATGGATCAAGATATTTCAAACAATCGGAACTCGATAAAGATCCTGCTGGTAAGCAGCAGCTCAGGATCCCGCGGCGGCGGAGAACTCTACCTCTTGTATTTGGGGCGGGCACTTGCACAGAAGGGGCATAAAGTCACCCTTTGGGCATCATCACACGCTCGCATGGATGAATTATCAAATAGCTTTTCTTGTTTTGGCGATGTAATCCGTTCTTCGTATCTCAACACTTACGACCATCCCGGCCGTTCTCTTTCAACGAGATTTAATTTTTCCACCTCGAATGCTCTTGCTGCGGAATGGCGCACTACCCATCCCGATATCATCCATATCAACAAACAAAATCTTGAGGATGGTCTCGATTTGTTGAGGGCAGCAAAGCACAGCGGTCTGCCCAGTCTTTGCACGATTCATCTCACCCAAACGGCAAAATACTTAAAGGCGCAATTCGCCAGTCTACGTGACTTTATTTCACGCAAAGCGTTGATGATGTATCCTGGTCCCCTCGTTACCGTGCTTGAAAGTCGCAAGCAAGACCTTGCCAGGTTCATTGGAAAACCAGAACGGATCTCGGTCGTGCCAAATGGCGTTCCTCTTTTTGATTTGGTTAAACTCCGTGGTCTGCGTCGAATAAAAAGAGGTGAGCTCCAATTAAATACGGAGGACTATCTGTTCGTCGCACTAGGGCGGATGGTGCCACAGAAACGGCCGATGCTCTTTCTCGAAATCGCTAAAAAGATTCACGCCAGAATTCCACAAGCAAAATTCTTGTGGGTCGGCGATGGTGAACTGGGTGCCGACTGGGATTTGTGGGTGGAAGCGAATCGTCTTACCGGCATCATACAACGGGTGACGTGGCAGCCTGATGTTCAACCGTTTCTTTGTGCCGCAGATGTCTTTTTGCATGTTGCGGAATATGAGGGTTTGCCATTGGCGCTACTGGAAGCGATGTCGGCGGGGTTGCCATGCGCAGTAAAGGAAAACCTACTGGCGGAAATGCCGTTTCTCAACCCTGCAAATTCCATTTCAATCGGCGACGACGATTCCTGGATAAATGCGCTTATCGACCAGAATTCCCTTTCCACCCTGGGTGCGGCGGCCAGACAGGTGGTCGAAGAGAAATTCACCCATAACCGCATGGCGGAGGCTTATGAGCCGATTTATCGCAGCCTCTTACGGAAAAACGCTGACAACTCAAATGCAGGCTGAATCTTTGCAAGCCCCATGCTTGCAGGTACTTTATTCTGTAACTGCGTAGTATTGTTTGTAGCGGTAGTAATAATAATCGGGCATCTCGGTATCAACGCAATTCAAGATAAGGCCAAGCACGTTCACCTGCCTTTGATAGAGGGCATTCAGTGAATTGCGGGCGAGCCTGGCTCCAGTGAATTGCGCGCGTATGACCATAAGCGTACCATCAAAATGCGGCGCAATAGTTGCGGTGTCATCGGTTGCCAGGATTGGTGATGTATTGAAAATAACCAGATCAAAATTGTCCTTAAAGTCCTGGAGCATAGGTTCAAAAATCGGCACTAAAAGCAGTTCACCTGATTGATTGGTCACCGGCCCCCGGGGCAGCAATGTGAGGGTCTGATGTTTTGTTTTTTGAAGGGCATTTTTCCATTCCACTTCACCACGAAGAACACTCGAGAGACCAAGCCGCCCATCCACATCGAAAAGAGACGCCAAGTCTCCCCTCCGAAGATCAGCATCCACAAGCAACACACGTGCGCCGGCAAGCGCCATAGTAATGCCTAGATTACTGGCGATTGTTGACTTGCCTTCACCAGGAATCGAACTCGTTACGATCAAGGTCTTTAATTCGCCTTGATTGGGCATGAAGATCAACGATGACCTCAAGCTGCGAAGCGATTCCGCAAATGTATAACGCTCGTCGTCATGTTGCAGCAGCGGAAGCCCAGCCTCCACCCTGCTGGCATCGATATTTGGAATCTGTCCGAGAATAGGCTCGGAAAAATACTCGATCATTTCCGTGGATGAGGAAATGCGGTCATCGGCACGATCGATTATAAAAAGAATAACCCCACCAGCAAGAAGGCTCAGAATTAGACCGATGAGAAGATGTTTTATTACACCAGGGGGAACCCTTTTAGGAGTTGTTGCATGATCTCCCATTATGGAAACGTACTCACCACTGGTTTTCTCGCCGCCGAACTGTTGGATTTTTTGAACAAGCTGGTCATAAAAACTTTGGGTGGTGGTGACAGCGCCCAGGAGCAATTGATATTGAGAATCCAGGTGACTGGCCTCCTGGACTTTTTTATCCCATACCGCGAGGCTTGCGTCCAAGCCCTTAAGTTCCGCTTGGATCGACTCAATGCGAGCCTGTGTCGATTCGTGGTTTTGCGACTTTATCGTTTTAATCAGCCGGTTTAGACGATCGATCTCGCCTTGGATCTCGACAATTCCCGGATGCTTCGGCTTCCATATCTTTTGCTTTTCAAAAAGCTCAGCCTGTTTCTGACTCAGGTCCTGGGACGCTTGAAGATACTGCATGCTGAGGTCAGAAGTTGTCGGGCCTCCACCAACTCCAACTGACTTGGCAGCCTGTGAATCATCTCCAGGCGTCTTTGCCGTAGTATTTTGCCCCTCGCTTGAACGGTTCAAAAGCTGATCGTTGCTCATGTTTTGCAGTTGTTGCAGCTCGGTCATTTTAGCCGCTTGCTCTTTTTTCAAACCGGTCAACGTATCCACTGCGGCCTTCTGCTCTTCAGTCACGAAGGCCATATTGTTCTTCTCTTTAAAATCCTGCAGATCAGCGCGTTCTTTGTCGAGTTTTGCCCGTGTCGAATCCAAATCACCCTTGATCTGTGTGATCTGGTAGTCACTTGTCTTCACTTTTTCTTCATTGCGGTATTTGATGTACTCCTCCATGAGCGTCTCGACAAAACGCTGGGTGTATTCAGGATTGGAGCCATAACCGGCTATTGAAAAAATATTTGCCCGGGGAACGATCGAGGGGATGATCTCGATTGTGCCGTTCAATTGCGGCTCGGTTATTCCAAAGGTGCGGGTTGCGCGATCTTGAATTTCCTCGCTCTGAAGAATCTTGATCTGTGTCTGGTAAAAGCCGTCCTGCTCCTCGGAAAATTTTACGCCAGCCTGAGTATCGATGCTCCCTCCCACAATCAGATTGCCAGTGGATAGATACAGAACCGGTTGCCGGATCAAAATCCACGATTCGCAGGCGAGTCCGATGCTGACGGCTATCGCCAGAATCCACCAACGCTTTTTGATAAGGTTGCGATAGCGAAAAGCTTTGATGCCAAGCCGGGTTGCCCAATCCCTTGCCTGAGGAGCCGTGGATGATGCTGAATCCATGAATGTTTAGATAGTGAATAATCTCCGTGGAACAAAGATGTAATCACCATCCTGCAATTGCATGTCCTTATCCATTTTTCCCTCTTCAAGAACTGCTTTCACATCGATAATATTAGTCTTGCTGGTGCCATCTTTCATTTTGCGCGTCAATTTGACTTTGTGTAAGTCAGCAAATTGCGTGCCGCCACCTGCTTTCACGATCGCCCCGCTAACGGTAAGCGTATCCTCGGGGAGGATTTCCTGAGCACCCGGTACCTTAACGTCCCCTGAAACGAATATTTTGGCAGCAAGTCCTGGTTTTTTAATGCTGATTTGATCAATGCCCAGTCTGACGGTCGCCTTGTAGTAATAATCCGCCTCCAGCATTCGCGTAACCTGCGCAGCCACATCTGCGCAACTTTTTCCAGCGACATGCACACGCCCTATGTAGGGAACGTCGAGATCGCCTGTATCGGTGACCCTTCTCGCAACAGGCGGCGTCTTGTCCTCCAGAATTTCCAACGTTACAGTGTCGCCAGCACCGAGCACTTTATCACGGTCTGCCGGAGGTACGGAATCATCTGCCGACGCCGCAGACGCATTCCTCATTAGACCGGATGCCAGAATAATGAAGCCCAGTAGAATAGCTCGAGCTAACGCCATAGTTCATTTAGAAATTATAGTATGCGCTTAACAATACCAGATTCTGCCGATAATCCAACAAGGATCCGAGATTGGAGCTATTGTAAAGGTAGCGGTAATCCAAACCTAGCGTGATTGAAGGCGTAAGGATGTAGCGCAAGCCAACGGAAGCGCCGTAGCGGTCGCCTGTATCCGACTGCGTGCCAACTGGCGCAGACGTTTTGTAATGCTCGTAGAATATACTCGGATCGAGTGTGAGATTTTCCATGATTTTCCAATCAGCAGCATATTCCACGTGGTAAAGGTCGTAAAAATTCGATCCAAAACCCACTTCCGTTGATTTAGTAAAGCTCAAACGCTGGCTGAATGCCTCGGAAAGCTGGTTCGAAAGATCCAGACGTCCATACCATGTGTTTGAATTGCTCGTATCATTGATCGTCCCATCGTGATTGAAGTCAAAACTCGAAAATCCGCCTTCCACATATAAATGAGTATTTTGCGTGAGAGCGATTTGAGCGAAGGGTCCCGCCATGTAGCTGGTCCCGCCATTTTGAATATTCTCGGTAAAGCTTACAAAGCTTACAGAAGCATCCACGCCAGCGGTGATTGCAGGTGTGACAACGAACGACGGCTTTATAAATATCGTATCCACGGAATGCTCCAGTGACTTAAATTCTTCATCAGTCCAAAGGTTGTAATGATCATATCCTGCAGTGACTTTGAAGTTTTCATTGATGGCCCAGTCGGCCTGAACACCCACCTGGTTTTCAAAGTGGCGGTACACGCTGTTTTGCTCTGTAGTCGCAACACCCACGCCGGTCTGTACCGGCAGATCAAACGGATCTTCCTGATAACTGAAACGGTCGCGGAAAGTGATTGCAATATTTGAGACATGCATCGTGAACTCCAGCACAGAGTTTGGAGAGAGCAAAACTCCACGCGTATCAAATTCCGAGTGGTCGAAATACTTGGTATAGCTGGCTCCCAGCGAAAAACGCAGCGTATTTAACTCGCTCAATTGGTAGGTGGAATCAACCGTAAGCGAAGGGATTACGGCAAAATCCGAAATCCTCTGGCCGTCGGGGGCGAGATTGATGTTGTCATTGTATTCGAGACCCACGCCTGCTGCGATCCCGAAATGAACCGGTCCCAAGGCCATATTGTATTTATCAGACCCGTTGGTTTCAGCAGGAAGGCCGGGAGTTGAAATACCGGGATTTGAAATATCGACACGATCAGCAGGGATTTGGTCCGCTGGTGTTTCCGCTGATGCCGGTGCCACTGGCTGCAACTGTTGTGGTGTGGCAATGGTGTTGAAATACTCCTGGCCGTATATTCTCGAAGAAATTACGGCGAGGATAAATCCTGTTACTACAAATTTATAAATTTTGTTTTTCATGCAATTCCCTTGTGTAAAACTGTGACTCCACGTCACAAGCCAGCATCATTTACAAAAATCCGAAAAAAGCAACTGTAAATGATGTTTTAATTAGCAAAAATTACCGTTTGGATTTGGTCTCTGTTGCAATTACACAACGAAATCCATAATTATCCGTCGTAATGTCTGGCGCCGCAGACAGCCTGCAGGATGAAAGAAGGCTCAACTTCAGGCCACCATTATACCAGGAAGCTCCTCTAAGGACTTTCATCTTCTGATCGCCATTCCACCAATCCATGCACCATTGCCAGACGTTCCCGCCCATATCATACAGGCCGTATTTATTGATGTTAAAACTTCCCACCGGCGACGTCCACGCGTATCCATCGTCGTAGCCCTTGATAGCCACATCAGAACCTGTTTCCTCGCCTGTATAGTTTCCCGCACCCTGCGGCGGCGGCCACTGTTTGCCCCAAGGATATACGTCCGTTACATCCATATCCCGCATTTCGGGCGTCTTCCCGGTCTCATCGGGCAAGCCGACCGCTTTACTCCACTCCAAATCAGTCGGCAGGCGATAGATTTGATTTGGGGCCAATAATCCTGCTTTCTGCTCTTTATCCGTCAGCCATTTGCAAAAAGCTATGGCATCCTGCCATGTCACATTCACGACGGGGTGATCCGGCCCCTGTTTGAATCCCGGCTGGCTCCACGCATTCCCCTTGAACCCTGTGGCATCGACAAAAGCCTGAAAATCCTGAAGGCGCGTCGGCCATATGCAAAAGAGCACGTCTCCGACAGGGGCAAACTTCATGCCCAGGCTATTTTCCATTTTTTTGTCGATCTTGGATTTTGGATTCGGAACGTAAGTAACAGGAACCGAACTCACAAATGGCGTGGTCTCCGGCTGCGGCTGCTTCTGCTTGGCAATTTGATCCACCATTTGCTGTTCAGCCGTTGCAATAGGATTCGGGGTACTTTCCGGAGCGATCGGAGTGAGTCCAATACTCATCATGCCAGGCTGGGCTGTCGGCACCGGCTCTGCCTGATTTGCTTTTTCGGGCAACACATTCTGCGGGGCGGCATCGGATTCCGCTTCCTTGACTGCAAGTTCCTGTAATTGAAGCTGCGCCTCTGCATCCTTTGCTGCATTCACAGCATCAGCGGCTGCCTTCTGTTTATCAGCCGCGTCTTTTTGCAGCGCAGGAAGTTCGGCATCCGCCTTTTGTAGCGCGGTCTGCTGATCCTTTATCTGGTGATTACTTGATCGGT
>Ga0302319_10014823_pt1 | contig 14487 bp, 8 predicted proteins | sample Bog_T0_2_FD_203319 | JGI IMG/M metagenome (GOLD analysis project Ga0302319, IMG submission 203319) | Peat permafrost microbial communities from Stordalen Mire near Abisko, Sweden - Bog_T0_2 | ecosystem: Environmental > Terrestrial > Soil > Wetlands > Peat | place: Sweden: Abisko, Stordalen Mire... | reverse complement strand
AGCGACGCCCGCGGCAGTGATGGTGCCGAGCTTGGCCATTTCCGCAGGCGAGAAATTGCCGGTGAGCATATCCGGCAGCGGAACCGTGGCGTGCAGGATGCCGGTGTCGAGCACCTGGTAGAAGTATTCGTAGCCCGTAAAGAAAAACAGCTTCTCGCGATTCTTATTGAAATGGCCGGGGATGAACACTGGGCCACCCACGTTGCCGCCCGGATAGTAGTACTTATTCTCCGGCCGGGACGCGCCTTCGTCGTTGAATTGCGAGTCGTTGGCGTTCATCACGTAGTTCCTGGCGGAGAAGTAGGCTTCACCGTGGAAGTCCTTGCCGCCCGATTTGGCGACGGAACTGAGCACAGCCGGACCCTTCTGGTTCTCGGCACTGAAATTCGACGTAACGACCTTGAGCTCGGAGACCATGTCCGCATTCGGATTCACCGGCGTGTCGCAGTTGCAACCCGGGTCCGACACGTGCGCACCATCGGCAGTGATGTCCAGCGAATTGCTGGGCAACCCATTGTAGGAATAGGCGTTGTTCAGCGGGCTCATGCTGCCGGCGTCGCCATTGGCGTTGATGCCGATGGTCTCACCGGTGTAGTTCGCGGAGTTCTTGGTGCCGTTCTGGATATTGAACCCCGGCATCATCTTGATGAACTCGGCCGCGTTGCTGCCCACTTCGACGAAATTGTCCAGCTCTTTTTTGGTCAGCATGGCCGACTTTTCGCCCGAGTCCTGCGGGACCAGGGTGTCGGCCACGCCCGTGACCTCGACGACCTCGGTCGTGCTGCCGACCTTCAACGTTACGTTGACGTTGCGCTTCTCACCGCCGCTGAGGGCGATTCCCGGCGCCTTATAGGTTAAAAAACCCTTCGCCGTAACCGTCAGCTCATAGGTGTAGTCGCCGACGTCCAGAGAGGCAAAAGTGAAATATCCCTCGTTGTTGGTTATGGTTACGCGCTCAGAGCCGGACGACTCGTTGCGCAGTTTGATTTGCGCCTGCGGCACAACCGCATTCGACGGATCGGAAACAATACCCGTCAGAGTCGCGGAAATCTGCTGTGCCGGAAGGCTCGAAGCCACCAGCATCACCAGCGCAAGTCCGACGAGGACTCTAATCCATATCTTCATAACTGGCTTGTGACCCCTTCTCATCTCGGAGTTACTCAGTTCCGGGAGACCAAGCACGGGCCTCCCGTAGAAAAAATGCTAGGCTTAATATATTCCACTACCCATCGCTATACAAGCCCCTCAGGCAGAATATTTTTGGTCCGGATTCACAGCCGTAACGTTAATGGTACGTTGTTGGGAAATAGACACTTATTCATGGCATACGAATCCGTAAATCAGTAGATCCCTACTGAAATCGGAATACTCCCGAACGGAAGAATACAGATTATTTCGGGTCTGTCCAGAAGGACTTTCCGGAGTCAAATCGGGCTTGCTTGTTCGGCGTCCCAGGACAGAGTCGTCTGGCAGTCCGGTCCCGGACACGGGCTCAAAACGGCGTCAACCGTGACCCCGATCAGTGGCGCAGGAATCGACGACGCCCTGATGCGGCACCGCGCCCGGGGCTGTGGCTCTGGACTCCTTAAGTATATGTGGCTTATGATGCCAGCCCGCCCGGCGAGTGTCCGTTCTAGGACCCGGAAGAGAGCATCTGCTGCTTCTCCCGGAAGGGCGTCTTGGCTTCGTACAGCGCGATTCGGGCACTCACGGCTTCCGCCAGGCGCCGATCATGCCTTTGCGTGGCGATTTCCAGCGCCTGGCGCGCCGTTTGGACAGCTTCCGGGAACCGGCCCGACTCGGCATAGGCGGCGGCCAGCGTATCGAGAAACACGGGATCGCGCCCGCCCGACAATTGCACCGCCCGCCCGGCCAGTGCGGCCGCCTCGGAACCGTTTCGCACCGCCGCGTCGGGGTTGGTGGCCAGCGCGTGGGCGGTCCGGTTGAGTGCCAGCAAATGGTTGGGCTGGATGCGCAGGGCCTCGCGCCACTGGACGATGGCTTCCGCCGTCCGGCCGCGAAAGTCGTACAAGGCGCTCCCCAGATTGTAACGGGCGTTGGCATACCCGGGAGCCAGCGCGACGGCCTTTTCGAAATGCGCAATCGCCTCGTCCGGCCGGCCCTTCGAAATCAGGGCGAATCCGAAATCGTTGTGGACCTCGGCCAGGCCGGGGTCGATCGCCAGCGCCTGTTCGAAATGCGAGATCGCCTCGTCGAGTCGGCCCCGCGACGAAAGGACGCGCGCCAGGAAGTAATGCGCCTCAGCCGATTTCGGATTGGCCGCCAGGGCCTGGTCGAGATGCGGAATGGCCTCGTCCAGCCGGCCCTTCGCGGCCAGCGCGCGCCCCAGATGGAACTGCAGATCGGCGGCGTTGGGGTTGGCCGCCAGCGCTTTCTCGAGATGCGGAATCGCTTCGTCGAAGCGCGCCTTCTGCGCCAGCACCCGCCCCAGGTTGGAATGCAGTTCCACCGAGTTTGGGTCGGCCTCCAGCGCCTTTTCAAAATGCGGAATCGCTTCGTCCAGTTTGCCCGACCGGGCCAGGGCGACCGCCAGGTTGTTGTGGGCATCGGCGTCCTGCGGATTCTCCTGGAGGGCCTGCTCAAGGTGCACAATCGCCTCGTCGGTCCGGCCTTTTTCGGCCAGCACGGCCCCCAGATTGCTGCGCGCCTTGGCGTCGTTAGGATTGTTTGCCAGGGCTTTTTCGAGGTGCGGAATCGCCTCGTCCATCTTGCCCAGCTTGATCAGCAGAACGCCCAGGTTGCTGTGGGCGTTGGCATCTTCCCAATTCAGCGCCAGGGACTTCTTCAGATACTCGACGGCCTCCTCGGGCTTCCCGGTCTCGGATAACGCGACGCCCAGGTTGTACTCGGCCTTCGACTGCTCGGGATCGAGCTGCAGAATCGTCTTCCACTCGGCGATCGCCTCCGCGTACTGGCCCTTCTTTGCCAGGTCCAGCGCGACGTCGAACAGCCGGTAGGCTTCCGTCGCCGGCGAGTCGATTTTCATCAGACCATCCGTCGGGATGTTCACGAACTCGGGGATGTTTACCGCGCGATTGGCCGCGGTCGCGTCATCGATCACGATCGCCGGACTGTCGTTGCCCGCGGCGTCGATGTGCGTCAGGTACATCCGCGTGTACGGCCCGCGGCGTTTCGAGGAAAACACGAGCCAGTGGCCGTTGGGCGACCAACTGTGCCAGGAGTTCATCGGCGCCGCGTTCGAGTTCAATCGCCGCGCCGTGCCGCCGCCGGCGGGGACGATATACAGCTCGCTGTCCGGGCGCATCAGCAGGCCGTTGTGGGCCTGCACGTAGACGATCCATTTCCCATCCGGAGAAACCTTGGGGAAGGAGTTGCTCTTCCCGTTGCGCGAGGCCCCGGCGACCGCCTCCGCCACCCCGCCCTGACCGTCGTTGAAGGGGACCCGGTAGATGTCGTATTGGATCTGCGTCTCTTCCGGGGAGTTGGCGAATTGCGATTCCTTCGCGCCCTCCGGATACGGCTCGCGCGCTTCCGCCTTCAGAAACAGCAGGTACTTGCCGTCGGGACTCCACACCGCGCTGGCTTGCACGTAGCGCGGGTCGTCCGCGCCCGGCAGCGGTTGGAGTTTCCCCGTGGCCTTGCTGTACCACGCCAGAATGCCGCGCGTGGGGTAGAACACCTGGCCGAAGGCGAGGTTCTTGTAGCCCGCGTTGTAGAACCGGTCGTCGAGGCCGCGGACGTGCGTCCCGGGGTTCTCGATCGAAGTCACCACGTACTGCCCGTTCGGCGAAATCTGCGACATGAACCCGAACCGCTTAGTCGCATTCTCCGTCTTGAACGAGTTCCACTTGATCACGTTTTCGCTGCGGATCGAAGTTTCCTTCAGCAGTGGGACGATCGCGTACAGCCCCTTGTCGTTTTGCGGGCCGTCTACGTCCAGGCCGATGGTTTTGCCGTCGGTGGAAAACGAATGGCAGTTCGCGCAGGTCGGGAAACCCGCGATCAGGGCCCGGCTCCCGGGCGCGCCGATGTCCTTCAGCCGCCAAGTGATGAGCTTGGTCGCGGACTCCGGCAGGGGCTTGATCACGCCCCGCTCCCCTTGCACCATAATCAGCGGCACATCGCGATAGAAAATCGGCGCGCCGACCGGATCCGGCGACGTCTGCAGCGTGACCTGGGAGCGCGAGGCCTCCTGCTTCTGCTTCTCGTCGAGGTAGCCGGTGATGGTCACCGTGGCGGGCGCCTTCACCGAGTGCTTCTTGATCGCCGCCCAGACCTCTTCATCCGGCTTCCAGGTGTGCGTCGAGGCCTGCTCCGTCGTCAATTCGGGCCGGATGCCGCCGGCGTTGAGACAGCGCTCGTCGATCGGGCCGATGCTCATGCGCTCGCCCTCGGAGCGCACCCGCATGCGGCGCGAGCCATCGCCGAACGTGACCTCGATCTGCCAGTGGGAGACGTTCTCGCCCGGATCGTGCCACAGAAAAGTCGGTGGCAGAATGTCGGGCGGGAAGATCGAGCCCTCCGCAGGGTAGTCGATAACCAGGCCCGCCGGGCTGCCGGCCGCCGGCGGCGCCTCGCCGGCCGGGCGATGCGACGCACTGAGTTGATCGACCAGCAGCGCCAGAGGCACAATCGCCAGAGCCGCCGTGACCAGGCCGTTTACTGCTCGCATTTTCGGACTTCCCCGCCCTGCCCGCAATCGCCGGGCAACCCCTGGAACATGTCCCATTCTACACGCGAATGTTGTTAATCCCGCACTCCAGTTCTGTCCGGCGCCGGACGCGCCCGGAGCGGCGGACGCAGCCCCATGCGGTTTGAACATTCCGCTCTGTCTCTGGTCCAAGCCATCCGAAATCCAAACCAATCCCATCCCGGCAGTTCGCCCCGCCGCCCCAACTTCCTCGCCGTTTGAACTCGTGCTAGTGTCATCTCTCGCAGATTCTTTGACAATCACCGGCCATTCACCGTGGCGCAGGCACGTGGCGCAGGCACTCGTGCCTGCCGCGTCGACACTCGTGTCGACGCTCGGTCGACACGACGCTCGACCGACGTTGTCAATCCTCGCCTGAGACACTACACTGGTCTGGTCTTCCATGCCCCGGCAATCCATCACCCCCGAACTCCTGCGCACCTGGTGGGCGCATAAGCAAGGTCTGCTCGAACCTCTCGCGAGCGCCACGCCCGCCGCGGTTCTCGCCCGCGCCGGATGGGCCCGTTCGGTCGCCGGTGCCGGCCCTTATCTCACCCTCCACGCCCGCGCCAGCCTCTCCCGCGAGGCCGTGGACGCTGCCGTCGCCGCCGTCGAGATCCACGAACTCCCCGCCGCCCGCTCCTGCACCTACGTCCTGCCGGCCTCCGACTACGCCCTCGCGCTCACCCTCGCAGCTGCCGCCGGCGACGGCGAAATGAAGCTCGCCCTCAAGCTCGGAGTCACCCCCAAGGAAGTCGACGCACTCTGCGACGCCGTTCTGCTCGCTCTCAAGAACGGTCCCGCCGAGCCCGACCGGATTCGCGCCACCGTCGGCCCCAAGGCCCGCAGCCTCGGTGCGGACGGCCGGAGAAAGGGCCTCGCCTCAACCCTGCCCTTGGCCCTCGACCGGCTGCAGGTCTCCGGCCACATTCGCCGCCTGCCCACCAACGGCCGCCTGGACCAGCAGCGCTATCGCTATGCGCTCTGGAATCCTAACCCGTTGAAAAACTGCAAGCTCTCCCGCGAAGAGGCCTACGCCGCCCTCGCCCGCCTGTATTTTCAATGGATTGGCCCGGCCACGCCGGCCGAATTCCAGTGGTTTTCCGGGCTCGGCGTCAAAACCGCCGCGGATGCCCTGGCGTCACTCGGTCTCGTCCCGCTGGAAACCGGCTCCGATCGCCTGCTTTTTCCCCACGACCTCGACGCCCTGTGGTCATTCAAGACCCCCGCCGACCCCGTCTACCGCCTCGTATCGAGCCTCGATTCCCTGGTCCTCCTGCGCCGCGACCACCGCAGCCTCATGGACCCCGCCGACCTCGACCGTTCCCTCGAACTGGCCCACGGCCCGGCCTCCCTCTGGAGCCTCGCCGACCTGCCCTCCCACGCCATTCTCGACCGTGGCCGCCTCGTTGGCCTCTGGGACTACGACCCGGCTTCTGAATCCATCGTCTGCTTCAATTTCATCCAACTGAATAAGGATCTGGATGCCGCAATCAAGAATACCGAGGATTATGTCCGCATCCAGCTCGGAGACGCTCGTTCGTTCAGCCTCGATAGCCCCAAATCCCGCCTGCGCCGCCTCGCGGCCCTGCGTCAGGCGGCGGGATAAGGGCGGGCTAGAAGCTGTCCTGATAGACTGAAGAAAGCGGCGGTTTCCCGCCTGGGAAACCCGTCTGGGGAATTGGGCATTTTATGCGAACACTCTTCTTGAATCCACCCTCGTTCGAGGGCTTCGACGGCGGCGCCGGTTCGCGCTGGCCCGCCACCCGCGAAATCGAATCCTACTGGTACCCCGTCTGGCTCTGCTACCCGGCCGGAAGGCTCCCCGATTCCAAGGTCCTCGACGCCACCGCCCAAGGCGTTTCCATCGACCAGAGCGTCCAGATCGCCCGCGACTTCGAGCTCCTCGTCCTGTTCACCTCCACCCCCGGCTTCGACGTCGATGTCCGCATGGCGCAGATGATGAAGGACCTCAACCCGCGCCTCAAGGTCTGTTTCGTCGGCCCGCCCGTCACCATCGAACCCGAAAAGGTGCTCTCCAACACCGTCATCGACTTCATCGTCCGCCGCGAGTTCGATTACCAGATCGTGGCCTACGCCAAGGGTGAGAAGACGCTCGACGAGCTGCCCGGCGTCAGCTTCCGCCGCCCCGACGGCACCTTCGTCCATAACCCCGAAGGCGGCTATATCGAGAACCTCGACGAACTCCCCTGGGTCACCAAAGTCTATAAGCGCGACCTCGATTTCACGCGCTACAACGTCCCCTTCCTCAAGCACCCCTACATCTCCTTCTACACCACCCGCGGCTGCCCGGCCATGTGCACCTTCTGCCTCTGGCCGCAAACCCATTCCGGCCACCGCTGGCGCCTCCGCTCCTCCGACGACGTCGTGAATGAATGCCGCTGGGCCATCGACAATTTCCCCGGCCTCAAGGAAATCTTCTTCGACGACGACACCTTCAACTACAAGCGCGAGCGCACCATCGAGCTTTGCAACAAGCTCGCGAAACTCAATTTCACCTTCTCCTGCACCTCCCGCGTCACCACCGACGAGGACACGCTCCGCGCCATGAAGGACGCCGGCTTCCGTCTCTTGATCGTTGGCTTCGAGTCCGGGGAACAGCAGATCCTCAAAAACATCAAGAAGGGCGCCACCGTCGATATGGGTCGCCGTTTTGCCAAAAACGCCCATAAAATCGGCCTGACCGTCCACGGCGACTTCATCATTGGCCTGCCCGGCGAAACCCGCGAATCGGTTCGCAAGACCATCGATTTCGCCAAGGACCTCGATTGCGAAACCATCCAGGTCTCCCTCGCCGCGCCCTATCCCGGCACCGAGTTCTACGATTACGCCAAGAAAAACGGCCTGATCCAGCTCGACGCCGCCATGACCGACGAGTCGGGCCACCAGCTCCCCAATCTCATCTATCCCGGCCTCGATCACGCCGAGCTCGTCGAGTGGGTCGAACGCTTCTACGGCGAGTATTACTTCCGCCCCAAGGCCGCCTGGCGCATCGTCCGCCGCGCCCTTTTCGACTCGGCCGATCGCAAGCGCCTCTACAAGGAAGCCCGCTCGTACCTCGCCCTGCGCCAAAAGCGCAAGCGCTTCGTCGCCGACGAACGCCGCCAATCCGCCTCTGCCATGGCTCACGGCGACTGATGTAGCCGCGTCTCTGGTTGCTCACCTGCGTCGTCGTTCTGGCCAACGTCCCCGGCAATCTCCACATCGAGGGCGACCGATGAAGCCGCGTCTCTGGTTGCTCACCTGCGTCGTCGTTCTGGCCAACGTCGCCGGCAACGTCATCCTCAAGCAGGCCATGCTCTTTGCCCCGCCCGACGCCGGCATCATCGCTTCCATCCTCCAGCCCGTCGCTGTCCTCGGCATCGTGGTCCTCAGCGCCTGGATGCTGCTTCGTATGTGGCTGCTCGGCATGGCCGACCTCAGCTTCGTCGTCCCCATCTCCGCCGTCGGCTATGTCCTCAGCGCCTTCGCCGGCGTCTACTTTTTTCAGGAACGCGTCCCCACCCGCGGCTGGATCGGCACCGTCCTGATCATGCTCGGCGCAGCCCTCACCGGCCTCACCGAGCACAATAGCCCTCCCACCGTCCCCTCTTCTAAGCCGCAATCCGAGACCGCTGTCCCCACGTCGCTGGTGACAAAGTCATGAAGTGGTTCTACCTCAGCGGCATCGTCGGCGGCACCGTCTGCGCCGATCTCCTCCAAAGCCACGGCATGCGCAACGCCAATGGCCGCCGTTGGAAACTCCCCCTCTCCATCTTCTTCATGGCCATTTCGTTTTTCTCTTTCACCCAGCTCCTGCGCATCGCCCCGCTCAGCTTCGCCGTGCCCGCCAGCGCCGCCAGCATCGCCATCGACACCCTCCTCGCGCGCCTCGTCCTGCATGAACATATCGAGCTGCGCCGCTGGGCTGGTGCTATCCTCGTAGCCGGCGGGGTAGTTCTCCTGGCGCAGTAGTCCTCTCGCGGTCCTACCTCCATTCGGCCGTCAATCCAGTGACCATTGCCGTCAATCTGCTGACAATCGCCGTCTATACCCTCGGCTTCCTGGCCCTCGCCTACCAGATCGTGGCGATCCTCGCGGCGCTCTTCTATCGCCTCGAATCGCGCCTCGTCCGCGCCCGCCCCGAACCTGCCTCTCTGCCCGCCATTTCCATCCTGAAACCCGTCCGCGGCCTTGACTCCGGCTTCGAGCACGCCATCCTCAGCCACGCCGCCCTGGACTACCCCGAGTTCGAAATCCTCTTCGGCGTCCACTCCCTCGACGACCCCGCCGTCCCCGCCATCCGCGCCCTCATCACGGCCCATCCTGGCGTCTCCATCCGCCTCCTGGAGTGCAAAACCGCGACCCCCAACGGCAAGGTCGGCGTCCTGATCGATCTTCTGAAGGAAGCCCGCCATCCCGTCCTCGTCGTCAACGACAGCGACATCAGCGTTCCGCCCGACTACCTCCGCCGCCTCGCCGCCCGCCTCATCATGGACAAGGCGGGCCTCGTCACCTGCCCCTACCGCGCCACGGCACGCTCGGTCCCCGGCGTCTGGGAAGCCTTCGGCATCGTCGTCGATTTCGTTCCCAGCACCCTGGTCGCGCCCCTCGTCGGCGTTCGCGAATTCGGCCTTGGCTCCACCCTCTGCTTCCGCCGCGACGATCTCGCCCGCGCCGGCGGCTTCGAACCCGTTGCCGGCTTCATCGCCGACGACTACCAGCTCGCCAAACGCATCACCTCGCTCTGCGGTCGCGCCGTCATTTCCGAAGTCGTCGTCCAAACCGATCTCTCCCGCCCCTCCTGGTTGAACGTCTGGAAGCACCAGCTCCGCTGGGCCCGCACCATCCGCGCCTCCCGCGGCGGCGGCTTCCTCGGCCTGCCCCTCACCCATGCCGGAGTGTGGATCGCCCTGGCCTTCGCCTGCGGCCTGTGGAGCCTCGCCTTCATGCTCCTCGCCGCCCGCCTCGCCATGGCCATCGTCTGCGGCTTTTTCGCATTGGAAAGCCTGCTCGCGCTGCTGTTGTCACCGCTCGCCCCGCTGTGGGATCTGTGGGCTTTCGCGGTCTGGCTCTGCGCCTTCACCGGCCATACCGTCGAATGGCGTGGCCAGCGCTTCCGCCTCTCCCAGGACGGCGCCCTCGAACGCCTCAACCCCTAGCGCCATGTCTCGCAGATTCCTTGACAATCACCGGCCATTCACCGTGGCGCAGGCACGTGGCGCAGGCACTCGTGCCTGCCGCGTCGACACTCGTGTCGACGCTCGGCCAACTTTGTCAATCCTTGACTGAGACACTACACTAGCGATCGACTAATGATTGTCCGCCTAACTTACGTTCCGGCATGGCTAACCTGAGTTATCTCCTCAAGCCGTGGCTCCTCTTGCCCACTTAGCGCAGCTCTATCTTGTGCCCGCGGCCGTCGTCGTCGATTTGTATCGAGACGGACGTGCCACTCTTCCACCAGCCGCGTCCTGCGCCGCCTGCTTCCCGCTGCGGCAAAGCCGCGCCATCGACCAGCGCCGTTGCCATGCCTGAACGCGCGGACTGCACGGTGAATATCAGTGGGCGCGCTCCAGCCTGATATGTCCCTTGCGGAGCGCCGATCTCTATCTCCGCTCCCGCCGCCGCGGTCTTATAACTGAGTGCGGTCCGGCGGAACCCGTCCTTGAGATACGCCTGGCTGACCCCGTCGTCCTCATACAGCGACAGGCGCGCCTGCCCTTGTGCATCGGGAAAGATCGTGAAGCTCAGCGCGCCCGTCTTCTCGCCGACATAGTTCATCTCCGGACCCATCGGCAGGATCGAGCCGCCACGCACATACAGTGGAACCATTTCCAACGGTGCCTCGACCTGAATATCCCCGCTATGAATCAGCTTGCCGGTCCAGAAGTCATACCAGGTTCCTTCCGGCAGATAGACCCGCCGGCTGCTCTGGGCCGGCCGCAGAATCGGCGCGGCGAGAAGCTCCGTACCCACCATAAATTCATCGTCGATGGATAGCGTATTGTAATCGCTCTGATAGTTCAGCAGCAGCGGACGGAACACCGGCATGCCGGTCCGGTGCGCCTCTTCCAACTCCGAGTATAGGAACGGCAATAGACGATAGCGCAGCTTCAGGTACTTACGAATGATTCCTTCGTAGTAGCTGCCAAAGCGCCACGGCTCGTGGTCGTAGCCGGTGACTTCCGCATGGTTGCGGCAGAAGGGCGTAAGGAAGCCTACCTCGTACCAGCGCGTCATTAACTCGGGCTCCGCATGCCCTATGAATCCGCCTATGTCTCCGCCGATAAATGGCTCGCCGGACAGCCCCAGCGTCTCATACATCGGGATACTGAGCGCCAGCGCGTCCCAGGTCGTCGTGTTGTCCCCGGTCCACATGGTGGAGTAGCGTTGAATTCCGGCATACCCCGCGCGGGTGATGACATATGGCCGTTCATTCGGCCGCAATTTCAGCAGTCCTTCGTAGGTGGCGCGGGCCATGCCCAGCGCAAACAGATTCCTGTTCTGGGCATAGGTCGAATGCGTCCCGTTGTCATAGGTGACGACGTCCATTTGTGTCTTGCCGGTTTGATCGATGAAATCGGATGGCTCATTCATGTCGGTCCAGATGCCCGCGACGCCGTGATCGGTATAGGCTCGGAACAACCCGCCCCACCAATGCGCAGCGGCGTCCAGCGTGTAGTCCACATACACGGCATCGCCGGGCCACACCTTCCCGACCCATAAGTCGCCGCTCTTGCGCTTCAGAAAGTAGTCTCCGGCAACGCCCTGGTTATACACGTAGTACGACTTATCCTGAGCGGCCAATTCCGGATTTGCCACCGCGGACTGGGCCTCGACGGGCGCGGCCGGCGGCTCGTATTTGACCCCCGGATCGACGATTACTACAACCTTCACGCCTTGCTTCTTTAACTTATCCGTGAATGCCGACGGATCCGGGAAGCGCTGTGGATCCCATGTAAAAACGCGGTATCCGTTCATGTAATGAATGTCGAGATGCAGTACATCCAGCGGCAGGTCTTCCGCGCGATACTTGGCGACTATCTGCTCGGCGATGCTATCGGGAAAATAGCTCCAGCGGCTCTGCTGATTGCCTAGCGCCCACTTGGGCGGCATGGGCAAATGGCCCGTCAGGTCGCTATAGCGACCTAAAATCTTCTTGATCGACGGCCCCCAGAAGAAGTAATAGTTCATCTCGCCGCCGTCGGAAGAGAATATGGTGTAGCCCTGCAGATTGGAACCAAAATCAAACTGAGTACGGAAGCTATTGTCAAAGAAGATACCGTAGGCCGTACTCTCCTGCCAGCCGAGATAGAATGGGATGTCCTGGTAAATTGGATCGGTTCCTTCATGATAGGCCGGCGTATCGGAATTCCACATAGTGAATTGGCTGCGGCGTTTGTCGAGCCGCGCGGCCTTCTCTCCGAGACCGTAAAAGTGCTCTTCAAAGCCTAGCCGCTTGGCCGCGGCGACCGCGCCGGAAGAAGGATCGTGCATCATCGGCACCTGGTCGGAGTTGATGGCGCGATGTGTCTTAGCGTCGCGGAATTCAATCAACAAAGGAGTACGGTGAAGCGCAACTTCCACTTCTTCCGTAGTCAGCAGTATCTCGCCGTTAGCTTCCTTGACGCTCCACTTGGGAGTGTCCCAAGCCGTCTTCGCGATGGCCCAGGAGTGATCGCGCTCCGGCAACGCCGTTCCAAAGGAAGCGCGGACGCGGACGAGATCGGGAGCGAGTACTTGAAGCTTGACCTGCGATTGGTCGCTGCAACTGACTAGAATTCCATCGCTCACTTTGGTGTAGCTTACGACCGGCCCTATCGGCACGAGGCCGTCGAGACCGATGCCGGCGGCGGCGCAGGAGACGGCAAACGCTAATCCGGCACAACGGATAATTCGCTGCATCGATGGGCCGGCAAGAGGATGAATTCGGGACATCATGGCGACTATCCTACTCCAGCCCTGCGGTGCTCTTGGGGGTCTGTCGGCGGAGTGTTTCGAATCGAGGGAAATCAGGGGATGGAGAGCCGGCCGGTCCAGCGGCGCAGTCGTCAAAAAGATGGCGGAGGAAGAGGGATTCGAACCCCCGGTACCCTTCCGGGTACAACGGTTTTCAAGACCGCCGCCTTAAACCGCTCGGCCATTCCTCCAAGTCCAGACTAACCGAGTCCGGCCCCGGAATGCCATGGGCAAACTTGCACAGCGCTCTGCTTGAGCCCCCGCCGCACGGCCCGCGCGATGGCCACCGCGCCGGGGTTGTCGCCATGGATGCAGAGCGTCTCGGCCTGGATGCGGACGATGGCCCCGTTCCACGCGACGGCCTCGCCGTGGAGCGCGATCTGCAGCGCCTGCGCCGCTGCCGCGGCGGGATCGTGCAACAAAGAACCGGCGTGAATCCGCGCCCGCAGAGTGCCGTCGGGCTCATATTGGCGGTCGGCGAACGCTTCCGCCGCAACGCGGAATCCGGCATCCTTCCACACCGTGAGCATCTGCGATCCGGTCAGTCCCACCAGCCACAGATCGGGCCGGACTCGCGCCGCGGCGCGCGCGATCGCGGCGGCCAGCGGCTCGTCGCGCGCAGCCTGGTTGTACAACGCGCCATGGGGCTTCACGTAGCGCAGCTGGGCTCCTTCCTCGACGGCGATGCGCATCAAGCTTCGAATCTGCTCTTCGACGCTCGACTCCAGCTCATCGAGCGGCAGGGCCATTTCGAGCCGCCCGAAATTCTGGCGGTCGGGATAGCCGGGATGCGCGCCAATCGCGACACCGCGCCGCAGCGCCTGCCGGACCGTCAGCCGCATCAAGTCTGCGCTGCCGGCGTGCGCGCCGCAGGCGATGTTGGCCGATGTGACGCAGGCCAGAAGCTGCTCCTGGACCTCCGGCGCCAGATCTTCCCGCTCGCCCAGGTCGCAATTCAGATCGATCGATTTCATAGGCCGAGAATCTCCGCGCGCAATAATTCCTCCTGGGCGAGCAGCAGCCGGCGCGCGTCGTCGAAGGACACTAGCTCAAAACGGACCGTCTGGCGCGGCCGCAATTGGCCGATGCGCCAGTGATCGGCCGAGATCACGCAGCCGATGATCGGGTAGCCGCCGGTGGTCTGGTGATCCACAAACAGGATCACCGGCTCGCCCGAAGGCGGCACCTGAATTGCGCCCAGCGGCGCGCCCGCGGTGGTCATGGAGCCGCCGAGCGGAGCCGCCAGAGCAGCGCCGGAAAGCCGCAGGCCCATGCGGCTCGAGTCGGTTTGCACGCCCCAGGATTCGGCGAGCAAAGCGGCTCGGCTCGAGTCGGGGAAACTCGCGCTGTGCGCAGCCGCGGTGATGCGCAGTACCGCAGAGGCGGGGCGGAGCTGCGCCAGCACGCCGGGTCTGATCTCGAGTGGCGGGAGAGCCGGCGGCGGGTCGCCGATCGGCAGCAGATCGCCTTTCCTCAGCGCCCGGCCGGCGAATCCGCCGATGCGGCTGGGGAGATGGGTCGAACGGCTGCCCAGGATTTCGGGCGCCTCAATGCCGCCCCGGACGCACAGGTAGCTGCGCGCTCCGGCCCGTGCTCCGCCGAGCCGGAGCGATTGTCCGGCAGCGGCCTGGAAGGGCGTCCACAAGGGGACCGGGACGCCATCGAGCGTGGCCGCGAAATCGGCGCCCACCAGAGCCAGCCAGGCGTCGCCACGGAAGAGAAAGCGTCCGCCCAGCAGCGTCATTTCCAGGGCGGCGGCCCGATCCGGATTGCCGATCACCCGGTTGCCGATGCGCAGCGCCATGGCATCCGCCGCGCCGCAGGCCGATACGCCAAGTTGGCCAAAGCCCCAC
>Ga0302319_10014821_pt1 | contig 14487 bp, 14 predicted proteins | sample Bog_T0_2_FD_203319 | JGI IMG/M metagenome (GOLD analysis project Ga0302319, IMG submission 203319) | Peat permafrost microbial communities from Stordalen Mire near Abisko, Sweden - Bog_T0_2 | ecosystem: Environmental > Terrestrial > Soil > Wetlands > Peat | place: Sweden: Abisko, Stordalen Mire... | reverse complement strand
TTTCAGGTTCATCGTCAGGTCCTTTCTTAGGGGGTGAGGGGTTGTTCTTTTCAAAGGTCGGTCTTATCGGAGAATACGCAACCGGGCAGATTTCACCCGTGTAACGTGATCATTGGGTCTTGCAGCACGAAGGTCTTGTTCATGATGCTATTGACGATGAGGCTGGGATAAGCCTTGAGCCATTAACCTCATGTACGCCAAATGTTGTAGATATCTTCTCCTGAATACGGCATTCACATCCATGCTGGTGAATTCGACAGGCCTTCTTGAGTTCCAATGCGTAGTCTGGATTATTAGAATTCCCGAAACAGATCCATTCCTTCTGACCCAGGAATCGATATACAACGAAATACATTAGTATTCCCCATACGTATAGATGAGCAAGTTTGCCGCAATCCTTCCATTTGCAGCCAGACCAATCTCTTCACCAGGCTCATTTGATTTATTTGGGATTTACTGTTATTTAGGCATATATGTACTACTGCCACCAGCAGACAGTTACACTCGTGCCACCGGAATCCTACAGTGGGACACCCAAGTTCGCACCCTGGTGCCATTTCTGATGATTGTGATCCATTTTTTCGAAGTCCCGGGCATGGACTAAAGCTTCTCGCTGCGAAACAGTCCGGATGGAGTCTTCGAAGAAAAAGATCAGATTGGAGCGCCAATCTTCCATGGCCTCTTCGCACTGGAAAGAAATGCTCGATTTTTTCAGTATTTTGCGAACATTATTGAAGATTTCTTGGAACCGAAATTCAAGAATGATCATGCTTTGGTCCTCCGAAGAGAATGATCTTGAACGATCGTCTGCAAAGATCCCGAGGTAGTTCCCCTCCTTTGGGGAATCGGAATGCCCCTCCACCTGACGACTGCGCTGAAGCCCGGCAAGGTTCCCCCCGCCCACAGAATTTTCCGGGGGAGCGGTAGGGGGGATGGAGGCCTCCGCGCAACAATAGCCATATAGGACCAGCCAACCAAACCCATCCAGAGGGAAAGGATTTTGGCGAATTTCGTTGACCGTCCCAAGGCAAGGCATCTGGACTGGGAGCAGATACGAACAGGGGAAGACGCGGTGCCCTGGCGGGGACCACGAGGGCGGAAATTAGACTCGTGTCTCGGCAACCCTGACCGCCATCCGATTTTCATGACAGGGGTCATGTTCGTCGAGGGATGCGCGCGGTCCATGGATCAGGGATCGGTGAAGGAATCCATGGAGAGCAACTTCACCGCCTTCGTGGAACTGCTCTTTTCAATCCCCATCATGGACAGCCCACGTTACCGGCCGGTCATGGTGGGCAGTCATTACCTTGGCGAGCGCGTACGGCATACTTTCAGGACCGATTAGCTAAATGAGGGCCAGAGTAGGGCCATTCGTTTTGAAAGGCGAAACGTCATTTTGACCATGGATTGTTAGCTCTCTTCTTCAACCGGGTATTTGGGGAGGCCTTTAGTCAAGCGCTTACATGGGATTAGGGAACGGCACGGTGTTTGCCACTAAACAGTTTGCGAAGCAACCGTTTGGCCGTCAGCCCCTTCATTGAGCTATGGGGCGGATGCTATCTTCCTAGGCCAATCATTGATGACACCAACTTCTCGAGGTTTCCATGCCTAAGCTCAACCCTGCAGAACTCATCCAAGCCCTGGAGTGGCGCTACGCCACCAAGGGGTTCGATCCGCAGCGGAAAATCCCTGCCGATCTCTGGAAGACCCTGGAAGAAGCCTTGGTGCTGAGTCCCAGTTCCTTCGGCCTTCAGCCCTGGAAATTCCTGGTGGTAACCGACCCCGCAGTTAGGATCCGATTGCGCGCCGCCTCTTGGGGGCAACCTCAAATTGAGGAGTGCTCTCACTTGGTGGTCTTCACGGCCCGCCGGACCATGCAGGTGGAGGACATCGAGCGTTTCGTGGCTCGCATTGCAGAAGTCCGCAATGTGTCCGTAGCCTCCCTTGCGAGCTATCGGGACATAATGGCCGGGAGCCTGCTGCAAGGCCCGCTGGCCGCAGTGGTGGAGCAGTGGACCGCCAAACAGACCTACCTCGCCCTGGGCAATTTCTTGACCTGTGCCGCGACCCTGGGAGTGGACGCATGCCCAATGGAAGGTCTGGAACCCGCAAAATATGATGAGATCCTTGGCCTGGCCGAAACGGGGTACCACTCTTTGATGGTTTGCGCGGCGGGCTACCGCAGTCCGGATGATGCGTATGCGAAGCTCGCCAAAGTGCGGTTTCCCTTGGAACAGGTCATTCAGAGGGTGTGACCTTCGATATCCCTGGCCATGCAGGCTCGCGGCCCCTGCATCTCAAACCATGCGACTGAAGGTTTTCTTGCACCCCTTCGATGGAATCCAGGCCCCCTTCCCCATCTCGAACCATCCAACGGGGTTCGGCTCTGGCATCGGTGAAACGTCACCCAAATCTCCCCATTGGGCCCAAGTTCAAGAACGGGGCCGACTCCGCCAACTACGGTCGAGTTCCCTTGGGCGGACCAATCCAAGCGCCGCCTTCTCCACAAGTATCCTCTCCGGCATGGTGGGCACCCATTTGCCACCGTTACCGATGAAGGCCTGCTCCATATGCAACACATTCCCTTCCTGGAGAACCGTCCCCGCGTTGGGGTCCAGAAGATCTGGCATGGAGGCGTAGACCTCTTTCCAATATCGCTTCATATCTGGCTGCCCTGCCCCATCGAATCGGATGAGGGAGAAACCCATGCCACGAATGCTGACGGCCTTCCCTTCATCCATCTGGACCACGCACTCCACCAGCCGCATGGTTCGGTCCTTGAACGACTGGACCCAGACCCGGCCGGGCCGGTGGTGGACCCATTGAACAAAGACCATGGACAGCCTCAGCAACTCTCCCTCTGGGGAAAGCGCGAAGTAGCGGATGGCAACGGGTGACCTCAGGATTCCCTCCGGTCTTGGAGCAGTGACGTGTACGATCCCTCCCCAAGCAGCCGAATGGATGTTCGAAGACCGGATGATCTTAGCCTATCGGCCCGCCATGCTCACGGCCATCTCCTTCGTCGTAGATGGTGGCTATCGAACCCCTTGTGGAATCCGGGCCCCCTTCCCCCATCTCGAACCATCCATTCAAGTTCAGCGCTGGCATCCGTGAAACCTCTCCCAAATCTCTCCTGGACCAAAACCCAGGTCCAAATCGCCAATCCCATGCCAAATCTGATTCCACCCCATTCCTTGGAAATCCTTGAGCATCCCCCGCTTTTCTCCACTTCTCCTGAAATTCCGTTCGCTTTATCTGTAAATTTCGCATTTTACCCTTGACGAAAGACGGACAAAAGGCGAAATTGGTCCTGTGGAAGGTTCAACGTCTCGACCGTCTCGGGGGTGTTCAATGTCCAAGTCCTTTGGTTACAAGCTTCCTGGTTACTTCATGGAATACGGCCCGATCGACGCCACCAGCGAAAATGGCGCCCGGGCGCAGATCCGCAAGCGCCTCGGGCTGGGCCGGTTGCCCTGGGGCATCCAGGTCTGGGATTTGAGCGAACGGCCTCTGGCCCGGTGGCGGGTGGCGGAAGCTTCCTGAACGCCGGTTGGCGTTCTACCTTTGAACGGCAGCCCAATGGCTGGGTCAACCAGACCATGGGTTCTGACCGAGGTGGCGGTGCGATAGGTCAGATAGCCTGGTTCAGAGGGCCCTCACCCTGCCGGAGCCGTTCGATGTTCAGGGCGATCGCGCCGGCGATGTCCACATAGGAACGATCCGTGGCGCCACCGACGTGGGGCGTGGCAATGACATTGGGCAAGGCCAGAAGGGGATCATCCACCGGAATCGGCTCCTGCCAGAAGACATCCAGTCCCGCTCCTGCCAGATGGCCGCAGGCCAGGGCGGCATGGAGGGCTCCATAGTCCACGAGGCCTCCGCGGCCGATGTTCACCAGATAGCTTCCCGCCGGGAGCCAGGCCAGTTCCCGGGCACCGATGAAGTTGCGGGTTCCCTCCGTCAGCGGCAGGCAAAGGACCAGGATGTCGGTCTGGGCCAGGCAGAGTTCCCGCTGGTTATGGGAGAAGCACTGGTCCAGGCCATAGGCGGCCACCTTGGGGTCGTCCGGATCCCGGGTGAGGCCCAGGAGCCGCACCCCGAAAGGCCGGAGCAGGTCCGCCAAGGGCCGGGCGATGGTCCCCAGGCCGCATAGGCAGACGGTCCGCCCCGCCAGGGTGCGCCCCAGGGGAACGCCCAGAAGGCCCGAAAGCACGCTGGCCTGGGCTAACGGCAGCTGCCGCAGCAGCGCCAGCATGAGCAGGACCGCGTGCTCAGCCACGGATTCCGAGTTGCCGCCCGTAGTCGGCACATTGGCAACCCAGATGCCCCGGGCCCGGGCCGCCGCGAGATCGACGCCCTCCAGGCCCGCTCCCCACTGCTGGATCAAACGGAAATGCCCGGCATCCATGAGTTCGGCATCGATCCGCCGCATCAGGGGGATCACCACATCCACCCCCTCCAACTGGGCGCTCAAATCCCCACCGGACCAGACCCGGATCTCGTCGCCCATGGGGGCTGGCAGCCGTTCCTGCAGGTAGGGCCGGGTGGAAGGGAAGGTGGAGCCGCAGAACAGGATGCGCATGGCGCGGGCGCCCGGGGTGGCTGGAATGGAAGCTTCCCCCGCGGCAGAAATGGCTCGCTCCATGCTGTCCCCTTGTCGCCGCCCGGCTGTTTGGATGATAACAAGACTCTCCCCGGCTAGGCTTACGCCTGCCCCCCCCTGGAATCGGCCTTGGTCTTCTGCCCGGCGAGCGCCTCCTGCTCGATGCGGGAGAGCCCATCCGGGACCAGGCGCTCGGAAAAGCCGGACAGGAATGCTATCAGAAGCGCTCATATGAAAAAATTGGCATAGGAACAAAATGCTATTCTTTTTAAAACGTTGTCAAGGGCAGAGGCTGTTCCGGCACATCCCCCCCTTTGCTTAACCAGGGACTTGGTTCAGGATTGGCCAGGCCGAAACCATCGAGGGAGCGAAATGTCCGAACGCTTGCGACAGTTCTATGACAAGGCCCGGCAGATCTTCGATCTGTCCCAGGCCCGGCAGGCCCTGGGGTGGGACCAGAACGTGCTCATGCCGCCCAAGGGCGTGACCCAACGGGCCCAGCAACTGTCGGCGCTGGCTGCCATCATCCATGTCAAATCCATGGACCCGGCCTTCGGGGAACTGATCTCGGAGCTGGAAGCCCGCAATGACCTGGATGACCGGATCCTGGCGGATGTGCGGGAGGCCCGGAGATCCTTCGATCAGGCCGCGAAGCTTCCCACCCGACTGGTGGAAGAGCGGGCCGAGGCCTGCTCCCTGGCCCAGGCGGCCTGGGAATCGGCCATGCCCCTGGGCGACTTCCGCTCCTTCAGCCCCTACCTGGAACGGGTGGTGACCCTCACCCGGGAGTGGGCCGAGGCGATGGGCGGGGCTACCCGCTACGACGCCCTCCTGGAAGACTACGAGCCTGGGATGACCGAAGCTCAGCTAAGGGTCATCTTCACCGATCTCAAAACCAGCCTCCTCCCCATCCTGGATGGGATCCGGGCAAGCGATAGAAAACCGGACCCCGCCTTCCTCAGCCGGCATTTCCCCGAGGCCGGGCAAAGGGCCTTCTGCCTGAGCCTGGTCCGGGATATGGGGTTCGACCTTGAAGCGGGACGTTTCGATGTCTCCACCCACCCCTGCACCGATGGGACGATGCATGACGTGCGGTTGACCACCCACTACCGGGAGGATTTCCTGCCCAGCGCCATCTTCGGCACCATCCACGAAGCTGGACATGGGCTCTACGAACAGGGACTGGACCCGGCAAGGTTCCGGGATCCCGCCGGCCAGCCCTGCTCGACCGGAATCCACGAATCCCAGTCCCGGCTGTGGGAGAACCTCGTCGGCCGGTCCAGGCCGTTCTGGTCCCACTACTATCCCCAACTGCGCCAAGCCTTTCCCGGCACCCTGGACGATGTGCCCCTGGACGCATTCTACCGTGCCGTGAATGCCGTCGCGCCGAGCCTGATCCGCATCGAGGCCGATGAGGCCACCTACAACCTGCATATCATCCTTCGGTTCGATATCGAAAGCGACCTGATGGCGGGGCGGGTTGAAACCAGGGACCTGCCCGCGCTCTGGCGGGCAAAGATGAAGGAATACCTGGGATTGGAACCCAGCGATGACCGGCTCGGGGTGCTTCAGGACATCCACTGGTCGGTGGGCCTCATCGGCTACTTCCCCACCTACGCCCTGGGCAACCTGTATGGTGCGCAGTTCATGGAGAAGATGCGCCAGGACCTGCCGGATCTCGACGAAGGGCTGGGCCGCGGTGATTTGCGCCCCATCAAGGAATGGCTGAACCGGAACGTCCACGTTCACGGCCGCCGCTGGTCCGCCCCGGAACTGTGCCGGAAGGTGACCGGCGCGCCCCTTTCCGCGGAGCCCCTGCTGCGGCACCTCCGGAACAAATACTCCGGTGTATACGGGATCTGATAGGCCGGTGGGGTATCGGCCCCACACCTCCACGCCATGCCCGGGTGGAGCCCGGACATGGCGTCCAAGCTCAGAACCGGTGCCTGGCCGAAAGGGCGAAGACGGTGATACCCACTTTGTAGGTCCCGGAAAGGTTGCCCCGGAAATAGTTCGGGCTGGACGGGGAACTGGTGGATTCAAGCCCGAGGCTGACGCTGGGGGCGAAGATCTGGGTGGCACCGAAATCCACGGTTGTGTCGCCGGAAAGCGCCCAGCCCAGGCCGGCGGAGATCCAGGTCCGGTCCGAATCGGGGATCCGGGGCGTCCGGTCCTGGTTGTCCACCGGGGAACGGTCGTAGGCAACCCCAGCCTTGGCCGACCACACCGGGGACAATTTCCAGATAGCCCCCAGGGAGTAGAACATGGTGTTCTTCCAACCTTCCTCCGTCACATCGTCAGGCTGGCCCGAAGCGAAGGACACCCGCAGTTCCTTGAACACGGACCAGCCCGTCCAGGCGGCTTCCCCCTGCAGGCTGAAAGTGGGGCTGACTTCATAGGTGAAGCCGGCCGAGGCGATGGCGGGAAGATCCAGTTTCGCCGAGGCGCCCCCATTCACGATGGTGCTGCTCAGGGCCGCCGGTACCGAACTGTAGCCGATACCGCCGTTGATATTGAGCGTAGTCCGGGCCTGGTAGCCCATGCCCACCCGCAGGGCCGCGGAGGGCTGCCAGGTGAACCCCGCCTTGTAGCCATAGGCCCAGGCGCTTCCCGAAAGCGTGGCGGCGCCGTCGGAGCCCCCGGGCACGGAGCCCGGGATCCCCAGGGCATTGCTGACGGCCCCGAAATCCACACCGTTGGAGATGGTGGCCTCGGCCCTCCGGGCGACGAAGGCGAACCCGAAGGTCCATGCGGAATTCAGCCGCCAGGCCACAGCCGGGGAGATATCGTAGGTCTTCAAGCTGGTCCTGAGCGCATAGTAGCGGCCGATGAAGCTACCCGGGTAGTTCGTGACCAGCCCGAATGGGACGTTTACCGACAATCCCAGGAACACCTGGTCGTTGAGGCCCCAGTCCACGTACAGGGCGGGAAGGACCGGCTGGCTGACGGCGTTGGGCAGGTCCGGCCCCCCGGAAATGACACGGTTGCCGGGCTGGAACCCCGGCGCCCGGGTGCCGGTAGCGCCGGAGAGATCCATGGTGGCCCGGACCCAGGATCCGCCGAGGGCCACCTGGGTCCCGGGATACAGGGGCAGGATGGCGGGGTTCCAGAACATGGAGGTGATGTCCTGGGCGCCCGCGCTGGCTCCGGCGAAGGCGTTGCCCTGCCCCGAGGCGCTCTGCTCCCGGAGCTGGAAGCCCGAAGCGCCCGCATCGGGCGCGAAGGCCAGGATCAAGGCGAGGACGGTCAGAATGCGCTTGGGCATGGGCACCTCTCTAGGGCAAGCCGGGACCGGGCTGGGTGGGGTCCACCACGATGGACGTGCCGGTCGCGCCCAGGAAGTAGAGCATCTGCTTCTGCATGAGGGCGGCGTTGGCGGGCTGGGCGGCAAGATCCAGGAGCCCGCCATGCTCGATGCCAGGCTGGTCGAACTGGAAGTAGCCCTCATTGGGCCCCAGGGCCGAGGCGGTCAGGGCCGCCGGTTCGATTTTCGCGACGTCCGAAGCGCCGCTGAGGGAATACATGAAGGTGAAGGGAATGCGATCCGCCACGCCATAACCTTCCTGGAAGAACAACGGATCCACGGCCGCGGCGGCCTCCGTTCCCAGTACGGCCTCCCCGCCCAGCGCGTTCCCGAAATAGCGGGTGTAGGGATTGGGGATCACCTGATCGCCGTTGGTGGGGTTGCCTTGGCTGTCGAAGCTGGTAGAGGTCGCCTCCTGGATGAGAAGGCGGCCTGAAAGCCGGCTGGGAAGGCCCGCTGCCAGGGGAGTGGTCATGGTGGCCGGATCCGCCGTGTCCACCACGCTCTGGGTGACCTGGAAGAACTCATTGTAGGTCACGGTCCCGGCCAGGATCCCATCCGCCGCGAGTCCGGCATTTACCGTGGCGCTGAAGGCCGGACTGGCCTGGATCAGATAGGCGAGCCGACCACCCGGCACACTGAGGAAGCCCTTCATGGCCTGCTCCAGGGACGCCTGGGTGTAGGGGAGCGCCGTATTGCCAGCAAGATAGTAGGCGCCCACGATGGAACCAAGGCTCACGCCCGCGAATTTGATGCCCGTGGTGGCGGGGGCCGCGGCCCCAACCACACTGAACCCGCCGGTGGCGGCGGTGAATTCCAGCCGGTGGAGATCGAAGGCGGCCTGCTGGATGTTGGATCGGGTGGCCAGGGGGGTGCCCACCGCCATGAAGGCCTGGCCCCATCCGGCCTGCTTGGCAGCGATGACCGAGGCGCTGTCTCCCGGCTGGATCAGCAGACTGGGCGGGGCCAGAGCCCCGTGCATGGGCAGATCGATGGCCAGGGCCGCGAACCCGGCCCCCGTGAGGGCTTGGGCGAGGAGCACCACGGTCTCCTTCTGGCTGGTGATCCCATGCTGGTAGAGCACGAGCGGATAGCCCCCCTCGGGCGCGGCCCCGGCCGGAGCCACGTAGACGAAGGGAATGGAGGTGAGCACATGGTAGTACCCGGTGAGCTGCCCCAGGCCGTTCCGGAACGGCTGCACCACTCCGGCCGGATCGTTGAAGGCGGTGGCGGCCTCGGCCGAAAGATCCATGGAACGGGAGTTGCTGGCCACCACCACCGGATCCAGGCCCAGGAAACCGGAGTTGATGGTGCCCAGGACGATGGTGCCGATGGTCGACGGAACCGAGGCCGCGGGAGCCCCGGTCACGGCGTTCCAGAAGGCGCCAACGTCCAGGGCCGGATTGCCTGCGCCCTTGGTGAAGGTGGTGTCGACGGTGATGCTGTTGTCCCAGGCCATGCCGGGAAGCCCGCCCAATCCTGAGCCCGCCGCGAAGGCGCGCAGCGCCGTCTCCACCGGAATCTGGACCCCGGTGGCGGGATCGGTCTCGATGAACCCGGCCCCGGAGGTGATGAACCGCCCCATGACGGCGATGCTGTCCCTCGCGTTGATGGTGGTGGTCGCGGAAGCGGTAATGAGGTCAGCCATGACCTTCCCGTACCCGGAAAGGACAATGTCGGAGCCATTCATGGCATTGGCCCAGATGGGATCCAGCCCCGCCGCCACCCCGGAAGGCAAGGTGGGCGACTGCAGATACTGGAAATACACCGACGGAATGATGGGGACTCCGGTGGCCGCGTCCAGCACCCGGTTGGTCACCAGGTAGAGGTAGCGTGTGGCCGGGAGCAGAGGAAAGGATGGAAACAGCCAGAGGTCGGTGCCGCCAGGGGGGTATTGGAAAGTGAACAGGCCGGTGACATCCGTGAAGCCCAGCGGGCTGTTCTCGGTCCCGGCCGGATCCGGCGTGATCTGGAACACCTTGATGTTCGCCCCGGTCACGGTCTGAGGAAGCACCGGATAGGTGAACCGGAGGTAGATGGGCGCGTTCACCCCTGCCACCGCGTTGGTGCCGCCCACCTCGTGGAGATTGATGTAGGCCAGGCATTCCCCGGGCGTCATGGGCGAACCTGCGCCCCGGCCGACCAGGGGATCCTCCGCCGTCGCGGTGGCGAGGATGTTGGGCAGCGGCACATCCCCGGTGGTGGGGTCGAACAGGGCCGCATTAGTGCTGAGGAGGGTGGGGCCGTTGGGGGACGGCTGCTGGCGGCCAGCGCAACCGGCCATGACGATTAACGAGAGGCACACTAACGCCCGTCGATGGAAGCTGCCCATGGTCCACCTCGTCGGTTAATTGGTTCGCGATCAGAAGATACGCCCAAGAATGATTTCGGGAAGACAACATTACATTTATTTTTCCATAGGTCTGCCAGACCCCCTGGCCAACCGGGCAAGGAGGTCGCGATCCGACCTGCGGATCCCGAAGCCCACAGCCAGGGCGGGATCCGCCGTCGGACCTTTCCTGATCGCCCAAGGTCCCCCGGCTGCCGGTCCCGGACTGGCGCTAGGTTTGCGCTTCGGCGGCGGTCGCCTTGAGCTCCAGGCTGACCGGACAGTGGTCGGAGCCCATCACCTCCGCATGGATGGTCACGGCGCCCACCCGGTCCACCAGGGTCCGGCTCACCAGGAAATGGTCGATCCTCCAGCCCACGTTCTTGGCCCGGGCCCCGCCCCGGGCGGTCCACCAGGTATAGAGCCCCGGCACCTCCGGGTTGCGCTCGCGCAGGATGTCCACCATGCCCTCGGCCAGGTAGGCGCGGAAGTCGGCTCGCTCCTCGTCGGTGAACCCGGGGCTGGTCCGGTTGTCCTTGGGCCGGGCCAGATCGATGTCCTCGGGCGCGACGTTCATGTCGCCAGTGAGGATGATCTTTTCGCCGAGGGCCTGCCGGGCCTGGATCAGCGAGGCCAGATGCTGGGCGAACTGCCGCTTGAAGGGCAGCCGGACCAGGCCGGAGGAGGCGTTGGGAAAATAGCCGGCGATGAAGGTGAGCTCGCCCAGGCTGCTGACGATGATCCGGCCCTCCTGGTCGTAGGCTTCGATCCCCAGGCCCTTGGTGTGGCGGAAGCCCAGTTCGCGCTTGGTGAGGGTGGCCGAACCGGCATAGCCCTTCTTGCCGCTGGAGGGAAACCAGCAGACGTCGAAGGCGGATTCCAGGTCCCTTCTCACCCCCAGGTCCACCTGGTCCCATTCGGCGCGGATCTCCTGGAGCGAGAGCACGTCGGGGTCCGCCCGTTCCAGCCAGTCCATGAAGCCCTGGCCGAGGACGGAACGGAAGCCGTTGACGTTCCAAGTAATGAATTTCAGGGTAGGTGCGCTCACAGTTCCCTCACCAGTTGATCCAGCAACCGCTCCATGCGCCACCGCATCCAGCCCAGCAGCAGGAAGGCGCTCCAGCCCCTCAGCCGTCCGTTCACCCGCACATGGGCGCCACGCTCGTGGGGCATCACCCGCAGGGTGCCATCCATCACCGCTCCCAGCCAGGGAAAGTGCCAGCGGATGGCCAGCTCCTCCCCTTCCTCTTCCAGGGGGTGCAGCCCGAGACAGCCCTTCAGGCTGGCCAGGTTCCCGGGAGAAGCGAGACGGGCCCGGAACAGGGTCACCGGCGCGTCGGTGAGGCGTTCTTCCTGGAACCTGAACACGGGCGTGGGCACGGGGGGGCTAGCGGACCACGAAGCCCGGCTGGGCGTCCTCGGGAGGAGCCACCAGGTAGGGCTTGGAATCGTTGTCGCTGGCGGCCAGGAGCATCCCATGACTCAGGGTGCCCATGAGCGGCCGCGGGGCGAGATTGGCCACCACCACCACTTTGCGGTTCACCAGCTCCTCGGGGGCGTAGGCGGTGCCGATGCCGCCCAGGATCGTGCGGGTTTCGAGCCCGATGTCCACGGTCATCTTGATGAGCTTCTTGCTCTTGGGAACCCGCTCGGCGGTGAGCACCAGGCCCACCCTCAGATCCATCAGGGCGAAGGCATCGTATTCGATCACCTCCTTCACCGGGGGCAGATTCAGGGCAGCCTGTTCCGGGATGGCCGCAGGGATGGCCGCGGGGATGGCCGCGGGGATGGAATCTTCCTGCATGACGAGCTCCTTGTCGATGCGCTGGAACAACGGGGCGGGTTCGGCCACGGGGGCCTCGGCGGGGGCTTCGTAGCGGAAGTCCTCGAACCTTTGATCGGCCACCTTGCCGGCCAAACCGAGGCTGGCCCACAACGTCTGGGCCAGGTCGGGCATCACCGGGGCCACCAGCAGCGCGGTGACCCTGAGCGCCCGGTAGAGCAGGCAGAGCACGGTGTCCAGCTTGGCTTTGCTGGTTTCCTCCTTGGCCAGTTTCCAGGGCTCCGACTTGACGATGTAGCCGTCCAGGTGCCGCAGGTAGACCCAGAGCAGGTCCAGCGCCCCATGGAAATCGTTGGCCTTGGCCCGTTCCAGGTAGGCCGGGGCGAGGGCGATGCCCGCCTCCAGCACCTCCCGGTCCTGGGCGTCCAGGACTTCGGCGGCCGGGACCACGCCCTTGCGGTAGCGCTGCAGCATGCTCAGGGTGCGGGAAGCCAGGTTGCCCAGGCCATTGGCCAGGTCGGCGTTCAAGCGGTCCATGAATCCCTCGAGTGAAAAACTGCGGTCCAGTCCCACCTGCATTTCCCGCATGAAGAAGAAGCGCACTGCATCGTTGCCGAACTTCAGCAGTTCCTCCGGGCGCACCACGTTGCCCTTGGACTTGGACATCTTGTCGTCACCCATGAGCCACCAGCCGTGGGCCAGGATGGTGTGCGGCAACTGCTCCCGGATCCGCTGGGGCAGCGGCCCATTGAGGTCATCCCCAGCTTCCCGGAACATGGCCATGAGAAAGGCCGGCCAGTAGATGGCGTGGAACCGCAGGATATCCTTGCCCACCAGCTGCACGGTGGGGGGCCAGAAACCTTCGCGGCAGGCGGACAGGTAGTTCAGCAGGGCGTCGAACCAGACGTAGACGACGTGCTTCTCGTCTCCGGGAACCGGGATGCCCCAGCTGATGCTGGTGCGGCTGATGGACAGATCCTGCAGGTTGCCCCGCTCGCCGCCGGGGGCCACGAACTGCTTCACTTCGTTCAACCGGAAATCCGGCTGGACGAATTCCGGATACTGCTCATAGAGCTGGATGAGCCAATTCTCGTAGGAGGAGAGACGGAAGAAGTAGCTCTCCTCCTCCAGTTCCACCAGCTGGTGGGCCAGCCCCTGGGCCTGCATCTCCTTGGCCTGGGTCTCGGTGACATAGGCCTCGTCGCTGACCGAATAGAGCCCCTTGTACGTGGCCTTGTAGATGTCCGAACTGGCCAGCAGCTGCTGGAACCGCTCCTGGATCACTGCCTTGTGCTGGGCATCGGTGGTGCGGACGAAATAGTCGTGGGTGATCTCCATCCGGGTCCAGAGATTCCGGAAGTTGGGCATCACCTCGTCGGCCAGGGCCTTGGGCGTCATGCCCCGGGCGGCCGCGGTCTTTTCGATCTTCTGCCCGTGCTCGTCGGTGCCGGTGAGGAAATAGACATCCTGACCCATCATCCGCCGGTGCCGGGCGATCACGTCCGCCACCACCGTAGTGTAGGTGTGCCCGATATGGGGCTTGTCATTCACGTAGTAGATGGGGGTCGTGATGTAGAAGCGTTCGGACACGAGAACTCCAGAGCCGGTGTTGGCTGGATGCCGGATCGGGGCGACCGGCTGCGCCCCGCGGAAGTTGGGACCTGTCTATTCCTCGGTGACCACGGCCTTGAGGATGCGGTCATTGGCCTTGATCGACTGGACCACCTTGATGTCCGCTTCGCCCACGCACTTGCCGAACACCGTGTGCACGCCATCCAGATGGGCGACGTTGGCGCGGTCGCCGTTCACCACGAAGAACTGGCTGCCGCCGGTGTCCTTGCCCGCATGGGCCATGGAGAGGGCGCCCAGTTCGTGCTTGTGGGGGTTGCCGGCGGTTTCGCACTTGATCTGGTAGCCCGGGCCGCCGGTGCCGGGGGTGCCCTTGGCGCCCTCACGGGAATTGGGGCAGCCGCCCTGGATGACGAACTGGGGAATCACGCGATGGAAGGAGAGGCCGTCATAGAAGCCCTCGGAAGCCAGCTTCACGAAGTTGGCCACGGTGCCGGGCGCTTCCTTTATGAACAGCTCCACATCGATATTGCCTTTGCTGGTCTGCAACTGGACTCGGGTCATGGCCACTCCTTGGTCAAAAATCCAGCATAGCCCAGGTTGAGCCCCAACGCTCGGATCAACAGTGGCCAGGGCGGGTCAGAAACGCTAGTCTCAAGGATTGGAGGCGCCCATGAAGGGATCCCTGAGACTGTACTTGCCGGCCATCTGCATCCTCATTGCGGGGGTGGGCTGCAGCAAGCCGCAGCCCATCGTACCCCGCTCACCGGTTACGGCCGGAACGGTACTGATCCAGTTCACCCGCAGGGTGGAGGGCCCGCTGGAACTCACCATCGACGGCAGCCGGATCCCGGTGCAGAAGATCAGCCGGAAGAAATGCATGCACCTGGAGGTGTCCG
>Ga0302319_10014820_pt1 | contig 14489 bp, 15 predicted proteins | sample Bog_T0_2_FD_203319 | JGI IMG/M metagenome (GOLD analysis project Ga0302319, IMG submission 203319) | Peat permafrost microbial communities from Stordalen Mire near Abisko, Sweden - Bog_T0_2 | ecosystem: Environmental > Terrestrial > Soil > Wetlands > Peat | place: Sweden: Abisko, Stordalen Mire... | reverse complement strand
CGAACAGAGCCCGATGCCGATACCCGTCCCGATGATGAGCCGGAACAGATCGTGGCGACAAAAGCCGCGAGCGCCGGCTGCTGCAGGATCCAAGCCCCCGACAGCGCGCATCAGCAGGAAGCCGATCACGGCGGGAAGCAAAGCGATCGCCAACGGCGTCATCGCGTGCGCCTGCTGAGGAGCGCGACCCCATTCGTAAAGTCGTGTTCCACGGTAAGGCCGCGGGCCGCCGCGAGCGTGGCTATGGCGGAAGGGGAAACGAAATTGGCGATCACCAGGTCATGCTCCGGGTCTTCAGCCACCACCAGAGGCGCCAGATAGTATTGCGTAAGGTAGTAAGCCTTCGGGTTGCGCGCGATTCCGCCGGTGTCACTGAGGTATCCGATAGTTCCGCGCGCCGGAAGTAAAGCTCGTATGCCTGTAAAGCGGTCTTCGTCCATAACGATGGCTTCCGAGGCCCTGATTTCCCGCTCTACCAGCGAATAATAACCGGCGAGCGTACAGACCGCGAACACACTCATCAGCAAAACGACGGCGACGGCCAGCTGTGCGCGTTTTGAATATTGGTCTGGCACTTTTTAATTTGCGACTCGGGGATAGACAGAAACTCTCGGCGGATTCTCATCCGGTTCCACCAGCCAGGCCCTGCGGCCGGCGAAATACTTCAGAAGGTCGCGGCTATCCCCGCTTTCCAGCTCACGAGCCCACACGACTTTCGACTTATCGATGTCCGCTGCGTTGTAGACCCAGTCGTCGAACGGCGCGTGATGGGGAGCGTACCGCACAATCGCGAGCTGTGAGCCAGGGTAGCGCTCCAGTTCAGCGGCAACCTGGGCGCGCGGGAGGCCCAGCGGCTCCGTCCCGTACCACATAGCCGGCCAGCGGGGAACGTCTAGCCCGAGTGGCTGCGCGAAAAGGCGAAGGCCGGCCAGCATCAGGCAGACCATGGGCAGGGTGCGCACCAGGGCCAGCCCCACTGGCCGTGTACCGGGACGCCACACTCGCAGGTGCCGCATTGCCTGCAGGAGAACGGCGTACATGACACAAGTCAACGGGGCAGCGTAGTGCGGAAAAAGCCACGCGTTCACGCTTAGTCCGATCCCGAACACCGCACCGGTGACAATAAGAAACCGCAGCCGGCGATCCCGGAATACTCGCCGCATCATGATCAGGGGTGGGAGCATCGCCATTCCGAAAAAGAAGGCCAGCAGGACGCCGGTTTTTTGCGCAGTCGCGTTTATAAAACCCCTGGGAGTTCGCGCGGACAGAAAATCGTTCAGTTCCCAACCGGAATAGAAGTCGAGCATCACCTTGTGGCGATAGACGGGCACAGGACGGGGCTGCTGCCAGATGAAAAAAGGCGCGGACGCGTATGTCGCCCGATTTACCTGGTAAGGCAGGGTCAAAGGATTGCCGAAGACGCTGTTGTCGTACCACGCCATCATGCCCGCCGCAACAAGTAAGAGCACCGCCGGCGCAATCGCGCGCCGCAGCAGAACCGGAATGGTCAGGTGCGCTTTGGCGACCGCCCACCATAGAAGCGCTGCCGCGCAGGGCAGGCAGAGAAGCATGCCTTCGTACTGGCGGCTGTTGGCGAGAATCGCGACTCCCAGCGCCATCCACAACCCGTCGCGGATCCGGGCTGTGCGCATAATGCGCGGCAGGGCACCCAGAACCAGCGCTCCGCCGATGGCCGCGATCGCACCGCCGTGATAGTCGTCGACCCAGTAGCTGAAGCAAGCCAGACGGATCACCGCGAGCATGCCCCCCAGCAGCGCCCATCCGGGAGGCAGCCACCCCTGCAGCATCCAGCAAATCGCGGAGCACATCAGCCCGGCGCTGAACCAGACACCGAGCCACGGATTGCCACCCAATACCTTGCCCGCCGCCAGGACCAGGCCCTGTGCCGGGGGATACATGGCCATGTAGGTCGGTTTCAGGGTGATGTGAAAGCTTTCAAAGTACACCCACATAGGGTGGGTAGGATTGGCCAGCCTGCCGGAAGCAAAGGTGTCGGCCGCCAGCAGGTTTGCGAACTCGTCGTGAATGAATGGTTGCGGGATGGGTGAGAGGGGAAGAATGGCCAGCCTGATTGCCAGAGCCGCGGCGCCGACCGCCAGAACGGACAATCCGCGTCTCCGCGCCAGCCGGCCCAACGATCGTTCCACTGCGGAAGGCCAGCTTGACCCCGCTTCCGGCCAGGCGGCAGCGAGGGCAACGGCAATCAAAGTAGCTCCGGCTTCAATAACCAGCAGCGATGCGTTCTCCTGACCATTAGAAGGCAAGGTCATGGTCGCTTTATCTCCGCGATCGTACCGGACGCCGGACAGGGGAAAAGAAAGCGCAGGTCCGCCACCGGTCCAGCCACAAATTCGCGACCACCCTGTGTGATCGTGCGCAATTCACCAGGGGGAAACCGCTTGAGCACCTGCGTCAGGTAGCCGGTGTACTCGCCGTCGTCGGCTGGCAGCGGAAACAGAATGAAGTCGCGGACAGAGGGGGTTTCAAGGCTTGCTTCGAGCCGCGTATTTCCGTTCTCCATCGCAAAGATTCTCATTCCCGAGGTGAGCCGAACTTCCGGGAACTGAACGGTAAGGTAGTCCGGCAGATAATAGCCCGCGTGGCGATACCCCAGGAAATGAGAATCGAAGCCGACAATCATTGTGTCCCGCGAAGAAGCTATGCGTGGCAAATCGCTGACGATACTGCGCAGTTCCCTCTCAAATCGCCTGACCTCTCCGTAGGAACAATACACAGGAGCTGCTATGAAGATTGCGGTATTGACCGCGGCACAACCCGCGACCGCCAGAATCCTCCAAACGGCGGGCATTCTCAGGTTCGCGTAGCAGCAGGAGGCCCACAAACCCATCCAAATGCAAACCGGCGGAGCCAGAACCAACAGATAGCCGCTGTTGACGAACTTCAGATAAACGAAAAGGAAAAACACCAGACCGGGCGCAATCCAGATCCGGGTGAACACGGTTTTTGGACGGTTGATGGGCGAGCTGGCACGATTTCTCACGAAAGGCAGAATCGCCGCGCAACCGAAGCAGAGGCAGTAAATTCCGGCGATCGTCGCGGCGCGGACCAGGGAGTTCGCGGCTGAGGAATTAAAGACCATACTCCGCGAAGGAACCGCCAGCCACAGCGACACAAGGGATGAAAGGTACGCGCCGCCTCCGCTTATCCGGATCATCGGCACGAACCACGCAGCCAGCGTCAACGCCAAAACCCCGGCACCGCCGGCTGCCTGCCTGAAGCTGGCTTTCCAGAGCGAGAAAAGCAGTAGCGGGCCGAGAAAGAGCAATGAGGACGGACGAAAACCGGAAGCAACGCCGACGACGAAGGCGGCCGGCGTGATGTACCGGGCGGAGCCGCAACAAATGCGCCAGCACAGATATCCCGTGAAGGCGGAAAAGAAGCTTTCGACAATATAGGTAAGCGCTACCGTGCCGTGGAACCATGCGAGGGGAGAGAAAACGAAGATTGCGCCGGCGAATTGCGCGGAGCTTCTTCCGAACCAGTTATGGGCCAGCGCATAGATCGCCGCCACCGCGCCGCAACTGAAGAGAATACTGATTGCAACAAAGGCTGTGTTGGCGTCATGGAAAACCGCATTGAACAGGCGGCCCAGGCAGATATACAGAAAATATCCAGGCGGATGTGGCTGATGAGCAGACGGATCGAAGCGTTTCAGCGCCAGCGCGAAATTTACCGAGTCGATGTCATAAAGGTAATGGCTTCGGAAAGTAAAACGAGCGGCCGCCGTCATAGCGATCAGCACAAGTCCGTCCAGCGCCATTCTGCGACTCACAGCTTCGACCGTCCGGTCAGCAGCACGGCTGTCCGGTCGCGATAGAGTTCCTGCCAGCCATTCGCTTCGAGCGCGGCGATCAAAGGATAGTCGGGGGGCAGCAGCGCGTGGGTGAAGTTCCAGCGATTGAATTCCTCGCGCCACCCTGGCCGGACTTCCACCAGGCGCAGGTATCGGTCCAGGAAATCCGGTCCATAGAAATCGCTGCGACCGTCGATGAAGACCTTGCGCTCAGCGTTAAAACGAAAAATGAGATAGCCGCCAAACAGATCCGGTGCGAGAATGCGAGTGGTCGCGGGCAGAGCGGCCACTATCCCGCATGCGCCCACTGGAAATCTGTCGGCGGGAAACGCGGCGCGAGTCCGGATCGGCATAAAGATCAGAATGGCGGCGAGCGGCACGATCGCGAACCCGCGAAAGTGGCGCTGTACGGCTTCGAGGCCATTGCCATAATCGAGCGCGCCATCGAGTCTTCGCCGCAATGCCGGGACAAGATTGCGCGCGCGTGAGAGAACCGCCGTAACGGACCCGCCGGCAAGCGGCAGCACCAGCAATGCGGCCACCGGGATGGCGCGCGTGGAGCGCAGCGCGAGTGCCGTCAGCAGCATCGAAAGTAGAAAGCGTCCGGGCTTGCGCGCCCCCAGAGCCGCAAAGCAACCCGCAAAACAAATTGCGAGCGTGAGCATGACTGGCAAGGCGCCCGCCTGATGAAAATCGAAGGACTGAAATTCCGTAATCCGATCCTGCAACCCGGCATCGAAAAGATACGACCAAACATGCTGGTGCAATCGCCAGCCGTTCGGGTTTGCCAGCGTGCCCGCCGAGGCCGCCAGAGCGAGCAAGACATAGTTGCGCCCTTGCTTGCCCCATTTCTTTTTGGTCGCGCACCGTGGAACCTTCCAGATCAGCGGCCTCAGAAACGCCCCGGCGGCATAAATCAAAACGATCAGGGGAGCGAAGAAGAAACTGGCGTGAAGGTTCGCCCACGCAGCCGTCATGAATGCTGTAAGGGCAAGATGGTGCCACTCGAGACGACGCGGCATTTGCTCGCAAAGCCAGACCGTTCCGGCAAGAAAGAGCCAACTCAGAATGTGGGGCCTCGCCAGCCAGTGAAGGGTCAATACGGAAGACATCGGTCCGAAGAGCAGGCCCGCCAGAAGGAAATTGCCCCCCGCCGCGCGGTTCAGCCGGAACCACATCCACACCGACGCCCCTATGCACAGCCCATACAGCAAGGCAATGCCGTCGAGCCCGGAAGCACGATAGACAGCCGCCATCAGCACATCCGCGCCCCATTCCCATGCAACCCATGGCTCGTTGGGCTTCGAAAATGAAAATGGATCGGTGTGCGGGAGCGATCCGCTCGAGATTATCTGCTCGCCGGCGCGAATATGCCAGCCCGTATCCGAATCGTTGAAAAGCGCGGTGGCGCCTCCGTAAATGAAGAAAATCCAAAGCAGAGTCGTGAGTGCGAGGGTTAGGGCAACATCCGGCATAAGCCATTTCAACAGCCGGATGTCCGGCCGCGTTTCGATTACGCGTGCGACATCCACGCGGACAGGACTGCTAAGACTCTGAATGCTATCCACCGCGGCTCTGGTTGCATTTGGGCAACCAACAGCCGAGCCGCCTCCAGCCGCGGAGGCGAACGCCTTAACGTCCTCTGTTTATGGCGTGTTAAGCGTTCCCGTGTCTCGTTTTTGGCAATTACGGTGTCCATGGTTTTTTGCCGTGGTGTTACGGCAGGTGAACAGCCCAGCCCTATCGTGTAGACAAACGGCTACTATGCTTCCTGAAGATCGATACACGTTGGCGTCTAAGCTGCTGAGTGGATTAGCCTGCGCCGAAAATCCGGACATGGTTCCGCGATTGCTGTTACTGCGACGGGAGAACATTCGCATGCAAGACCAATTACTGAAAATCTTCGTTAAAACGCAGTTCCGGTTGGAATCGTCGTTCAGGAATCTGATCAAAGACGAGAGCGGGCAGGACATCATCGAATACGCCATTGTTGTCGGCCTGATCGCTTTCGGCGCCACCGCCACAATGAAATCGTTTGCAACAAGTATCAGCACCGCGTTTTCGCAGGTAGCCGGCAAGCTGACCACCTACACCAGTTGAAGCGCCTGGGCCAGGAGTGCCGCGGCGCAAGTTCGATATGGAAGTCGAACCTCACCGCTGTACTCCGCCAAAGCTCAAGCCCGGTTGCAGCCCAGTTAACAGATTCCCATGTCCGACAACCCCGATTCCGTCAGATCGAAGACTCTCTCTGTCGCACTGATCGTGCCCGACGGCGCGCGACGCCGCCTGCTCGCAACGGTGCTTGCCGAGTCGCGATTTACCATCGCACGGGAATTCCCATCCTGGCCGACGCAAAGCGATCTGCTTGAAATCGGGCGGCTGAAATGCCCGGTCGCCGTAGTGGATCTGGATGGAGATACGGAAAACGCGTTGCAGGTGATTGAGAACCTGTGCGGCCGCGACGCCACGATGACGGTAATGGCTTCGTCGAGTCGAAACGATGCGAGCCTGATGCGCCGGTCCATGCAGGCGGGCGCTCGCGAGTTCCTTATCGAACCGGTCCTTCCGGAAGCATTGCGCGAAGCTTTTGCACGCGCTTCCGCCCGCATTCCGAACAGGGAGAAAGCCCAGGGCAGAATGCTGGCCTTTGTGCCGTCGAAAGGAGGTGTGGGAGTCACCACGATCGCGACCAATTTTGCGCTGGCGCTCACCAGGGAATCCGGTGCACGAGTGGTTGTGGTGGACATGGATTTCGAACGGGGCGACGTCGCGCTTGGCTTGGGTATGACGGTCGCGTTCTCAGTTGTGGATGCCTTACTGAACCCCGCTCGCCTTGACGGGGAGTTTCTTTCCACTCTTCTGCTGCGTCACAGTTCCGGGCTCGCGGTTCTGGCGGCCCCTGAGCAATATAAGGTGGCTTCGACAACGGCCGATGGGGCGGCGAGGCTGTTCCGTATCCTGCGCGAAGAGTTCGACTACGTAGTGGTGGACGCGGGAACCTGCACCGGCGATATCCAGGACATTCTCTTCGAGGTGGCGGCAACAATCTACCTGGTGACGGAAACGAGTTTCCCCGCTCTGCGCAACGCTCGCCGGTTAATCGCGTTTCTTTCCGCAACGGACCGCAGCCGCGAATTACAGGTAGTGCTCAACCGGTTCAACTCCCGACACGGGGGCATCGACGAAAACAGCGCTACGAAGGCGCTGGCCCAGCCCGTCAACTGGAGAATTCCCAACAGTTATGAGGCTGCGAGGGCGGCCCAGGACGCCGGGGTCCCGCTGGCGATGGAAGATTCTCCGATAACCAAAGCACTTGTGCAGATGGCGAGATCTGCCTGCGGTAAACCTCTCGACACAGGGAAGAAGGCGGCTAATGGATTCAGTATCTTCGGATTCAGGATGCTTTCTGCGCAGAAGGAAAGTTAGGCCGAAGAAAGTTATATGGAAGTCCTCGATTTTGAGAAGTTGAAAGCCGGCTTGCATACCGAACTGCTGTCGCAGATCGACCTTGAAAAATTGTCCTCGGTGGCCGACGGAAAAGCCAGACCCGCCGTCGCCACCATGATTCAGGAGATTATTGCCGTCCGGAAAGTACCGCTCAACGCCACCGAGAAAGAGCGGGTTGAGAGCGATCTGCTGGACGAAGTGTTTGGATTAGGGCCTTTGGAGCCCCTGCTCAGAGACCCCACGATATCGGACATCCTGGTCAACAACAAAGATGTAATCTACGTGGAGCGCCGCGGCATTCTTGAGAAGACAGTCGCTAAATTTCGCGACGACCTGCACCTGATGCAGGTTATCGACCGCATCGTCTCGCGGGTCGGCAGGCGAGTGGATGAAAGCTCGCCGATGGTCGATGCCAGACTGCCGGATGGGTCGCGGGTAAACGCGATCATTCCTCCCCTGGCGATAGACGGTCCCTGCATGTCCATCAGGCGTTTCGGCAGCGGCCCCATCGCGCCGGAGAGCCTCGTGAAACTCAAGAGCATTTCTAACGAGATGATGCAGGTCCTGGCCGCCGCCGTCAAGGCGAAGATCAGCATCCTGATCTCGGGCGGCACGGGAGCGGGCAAGACTACATTCATGAACATCCTCTCCGGTTTCATTCCGGAGACCGAACGGATTGTCACCATCGAAGACGCGGCCGAACTTCAGCTCAAACATCAGGATGTCGTTCGGCTCGAAACCCGGCCCCCGAACGTAGAAGGGCTGGGCGGCGTGCGGCAAAGACAACTGCTGATCAACAGTCTGCGTATGCGGCCGGACCGGATCATTATCGGCGAAGTCCGCGGCGACGAAGCCTTCGACATGCTGCAGGCCATGAATACGGGCCACGAGGGCTCAATGACGACCATCCACGCCAACACCTCCCGCGACGCTTTGTCGAGGCTGGAGTCCATGGTCGCGATGGCCAGCGTCAACATGCCGGAACGATCCGTCCGCCAGCAGATTGCGTCAGCCGTTTCGATCGTCGTTCAGGTGTCGCGTATGAGCGATGGCACCCGCAAAGTGGTCGCAATCTCGGAAATCACCGGCCTTGAAGAAAACATCGTCAGCATGCACGACATCTTCACTTTCGTCAGGAAAGGAATAGGGCCCGACGGCAGAGTGATCGGATCGTTTCGGCCGAGCGGTATTCGGCCTAAGTTCCTCGAAAGGTTGCGGGTTTCCGGAATCCTGCTGCCCGCCGAGATTTTTGAGCGCTCCGTGGAGGTGGACTGAACATGCTCCCGATCATTGCATCCATCTGTCTCTGCATTTTGGCAATAGCGGTGATGGTCGTCGCCAACACGGGCGCAGGTCACGTGAAACGTGTGAGTGTAAGGCTCGCGGCACTGGCTCAGGGCCTCACGCCCTCGGAGACCGGGGACGACGACGCCGACATACGGCGCAAAGAACAGCTCTTAAGCCCCATCCCGTGGCTAAACCATTGGCTGCGCCATATGAATCCTGCCATCGCCTCCGGCATGTTTCTCTATCAGGCCGGCGTGTCCATGCCGGTGGGAACTCTTCTTCTCCTCTCTTTTGCGGCAGCCGGTATCGCTGGGTTCATCTTCTATTTGCAATCTGAATCCGCTGTCCTGGCGCTGCTTTTTTCATTCGGTGCTTTTCTGCTGCCTTTTTTCTACGTCCGCAACAAGCGCGCGAAGCGTCTTTCGAAGCTGGAGCAGCAAATTCCCGAGGCGCTGGGCATGATGGTCAGCGCGCTGCGCGTGGGACACAGTCTGGTCGCCAGCCTCGGGGCTGTCGCTCAGGACTGTCCGGAGCCGCTTGGCGGAGAGTTTCGCAAGTCTTTCGAGGAGCAGAACTTCGGCGTGGACCTTCGCACCGTGCTGGCGAATCTGGTCGAGCGGGCTCCGGTCCAGGATATGCGGATCTTTACCGCCGCCGTGATGATCCAGAAGGACAGTGGCGGGAACCTCGCCGAAGTTCTGGAAAAGGTGGCCCGAACCACCCGCGAAAGATTCATGTTGAGAATGCAGGTGCGCGTCCACACCGCACAGGGGCGCATGACCGGCTGGGTGCTTTCGCTGCTTCCGGTCCTGCTTGGCCTCGGCATGTTCCTGGTGAGTCCGGAAGGAATCAGCCTTCTGTGGAAGCGCCCCGTAGGATTGAAACTGCTCTACGCGGCCGCAGGTATGGATATTGTTGGCGCCCTTGTCATACGCCGGATTGTGGCAATCCGCGTATGAGCATCGGTTCCGAGTCGGAGGGATAAATGATGTGGCCTGCTCTGATCGCATTTGTTGCCGCGTTCCTGTTCATAACGGGTCTCGGGAGCTTGCTGCTTCTCCGCAAGAAGCAGTCCCGCAAATTCTCGCGGACGGTTTCCCCGGCCGTCGACGCGGATTTGCTGCGCGGCGTCGCCCCGAGCCTCGGATCGAGGATCGAGAAACTCCTCAAGCCGTTTCACCAGTTGCTGCCGAGAAACTCTCAGGAGGTTTCGACGATTCAAAGGCGGCTGGCGCGGGCCGGATATCGCGAAACATCGTGGGTCAACGTTTTCTACAGCGCCAGACTGGTCGTTCCCGGGCTCCTTTGTGTTCTTGCGACAGTCACCGGGCTTTACGAATACTCCCCGCTGTTTGTGTACGGACTGGCGGCCGGACTAGGGTTTCTGGTGCCCGATTACTGGGTGAGCAGCCGGATTTCCGAACGGCAAATGAAGCTCCGCCTCGGCCTTCCGGATGCCCTGGATCTCATCGTAATCTGCGTCGAGGCCGGCTTAACCATGGACAGGGCAACCATGCGCGCGTCGGAGGAAATGCGCGGCAGTCAGCCGGCTATTGCCGACGAGCTCAATCTTGTCTATCTGGAACAACGCGCCGGACGCCCACGCGCGGAAGCATGGAAACATCTGGCGGAAAGGACCGAAGTGGACACTATTCGATCCATGACTTCGATACTCATCCAGGCGGACAAGTTCGGCACAAGCATTGGAAAGACTCTGCGGGTCTACTCGGAAACCCTAAGGATACGGCGAAGGCAGGAGGTGGAAGAACTGGCGGCCAAAACCACCGTCAAACTCGTCTTCCCTCTGGTTCTGTTGATCTTTCCTTCCCTGTTTCTGGTGATCCTGGGTCCCTCAATGATTTTGATTATGGAAGGTTTTAGTGAGTTTTTCAGCTAAGTAGCTGAAAGAAAGGAGAAAAAAACACCATGGATACAATCACCCTCATTCGCGTTGTGGCGGGCATCCTCTTCTTCGTTGGATTAGCCGTCCTCATCCAGCGTCGCCGCAGGAAGCTCACTTAGCAGCCGGCGAAATCTGAAACGGCTTATGTGCGTTCCAAAAAGTGGCGGGAGCGCGAAAACATCAGGGCGGCACGGAATTCCAGAGGAAGGGAGACTATGAAACGGACTTTGTGCGTGTTCAACCGCAATCGCGAATCTTTCCTCGGGCTTCGTGTCGCTCCCGCCAACACTATGATTACTCGGCTGAAAGGGCTCCTGGGCAAGATCAGACTGAAGCCCCACGACGGCGTCTGGCTGGTGCCGTCCCGAGGTGTTCACACCGTAGGCTTGCTGTTTGCCATCGACGTGATCTACCTCGATGCCGACAAACGCGTAATTCATCTTGTCGAGAATCTTCGACCATTCAGGATCTCGCCCATCCGCATCCGATGCGCGAGCGTTCTGGAACTGAAGCTGCGGTCGATTTGTTCCTCCAATACCCAGGTTGGGGATGAATTACTGATCTGCTCGCCGGAAGACATCAGAAGCATATTACAGGTGGAACCGGGCGCTGCGCTGCAGGGGACCCCGGGGAGTGAGGCGAAGCAATGAATGGGCGCGCGTTTGCCCGTCTGAAACGATGGCTGTTTCCGAAGGAGAGTGAGGAGTGGAGGAGTGCGCCCCGGCAGCCAACGCCGGAAGTAGTTGTGTATTACTGGGATGGCTCGCCGCCTGTGGGACACGCCCTCCGCGACGTAAGCGAAACCGGGGCTTACATTTATACGCCCGAACGATGGTACGTCGGTACGATCATCCGCATTGTACTTCAGAGGCCCGCCGGGGCGGTTCAGGAAGAAGGACCGATCGCCGCTCAGGCTTCAGCCTGCATTGCAGCTCGGGTCATCAGGCATGGATCGGACGGCGTTGCCGTTGATTTCGCATTTCGCACCGAAGACGAGAGGGAAGCGCTTGGGAGATTTCTGGCTTCGATTGTGTCTCAGCCCGCGGCAACCCTTCTCGCGCCTGCGTCGGTGAATCCGAGCGAGCGCCCCCACAGGTCCGGGCAATCCCTTATCGAGTTCGCTCTGATCGTTCCGATTGTTTTTATCCTGGCCGTCAATGCTGTTAACCTCACGGGCTTCATATTCGCCTGGATTACGGTGGCAGCCGCGGCTCGCTCCGGCGCGGAATACATGATTATGTCCAGCGCGTCTCCCGGGTCGCCTACCGCTGCAACCCTGGCTCAGATCAAAACGCAGGTTACAGCCGATGTCGCATCGCTGATGAACAGAAGCTCCCTTCTGGTCGCTATCTGCACCAATGCGACAACCGCCGCCAACGGCTGCACCACGCTCTTCGATCCCGAGGCCCCCACCTATACCCTGGCCACGGTGGACGTGACATACACCTACAACCCTTATATCCCGCTATTCTCGTTTCCGGGGCTGGGTATCAGCGCCACTCTGCCTTCGGCCACGGTACACCGTAAGGCTGTCATGCGGATGTTGCAGTGAGACGGCCCACTGAAACGCGGAGGCGTGACGGCCAGGCGCTGGTGGAGTTCAGCATTGTCGCGGTTATGACCGTCATTATGCTGCTTTTCATCGTCGAAATGGGCCGTATGCTGCTGGTCTACACCACAGTTGCCAACGCCGCGCGCGCGGGCGTACGCTATGCAATTGTCCACGGCAGCACTCGCGCCGTCGGGTCCGCGACCAACGATGCCAGCGGCCCCGCCAGTAATCCCACCCAGGTTGTGACCGTCGTGAAGAACTTCGCCGGCCTCGGCGCGCTCACCACCAGCCGTCTGGTCATCTCTGTCACCTACCCGGGCGGTTCCAACGCGCCCGGCCAGTCCGTGAATATCACCGTTGTGTATCCTTACGATCCTCTGACCACCTATTTCTCAAACACATTGCGGCTAGGGAGCGCCGCGCAGGGGGTTATTCTCTTTTGAAGCGTCCCGCCATCCATTTCGGTCCCCGGGCTGGACAGGCTCTCATCCTGGTGGTGGTGGCCGCCGGCATCTTTATGTTTGGCGCTCTCGGGCTGGCGATCGACGTCGGCCAGATGTACGCCCAACAGCAAATGGCACAGGCCGCCGCCGATGCCGCGGCTTCGGCGGGCATTCTTAGCATCATGAAGGGCACCAATGCTACATCGACCTACACTTTCGGCACCGGAACGCCACCCCTGGCGTCTTACGTCTGCACCACCTCCGACGGCCGAACACCCTGTGTTTATGCGCGGGACAACGGCTTCGGCGCAACGGCCTCGGATACGGTGACGCTGAGCTACCCCGCCACGGTTTCCGGCGCCACTCTCGCGTCTGTCACAGTACCGGCATTTACCGTCACCGTGCAAAGAATTCTGAATAACGGCCTGATTCGCTTTGTCGGCGGGCCTGCACATTCCACGATTTCCGCCAAAGCGACCGCAGGCATTACGGGCACCGCTGCAAAGTACTGTCTCATCGCGCTCTCGTCAGCCGCAACCCCCTATGCGTTCGCGGCAACCTCCGGCGCGACTGTCACTGCCTCCGGCTGCGGTATCGCCGTGAATTCCTCTTACTCCCCCGATGCCGCACAGATCCTCTCATCGACCGTTTCCGCGTCGGTAATCGACATAGTGGGAACCTTTTATAAGGACAATGGCAGCACTGTCACGCCCTGGCCAACCAACCACATTGCTTCGCCTGGTGTCGCCGATCCCTTAGCTTCGCTGTCGGCCCCCACGATAGCCAGTTGCGCCGCCCACCCTTCGCAAACCACTCCCGCTTCTAATACAACACTGACCCCCGGCACCTACTGCGGCGGAATTTACGTTGGCAATGGCGTAAACAATATTACGTTCTCCCCCGGCATCTACGTCATGAACGGCGGAGGAATTTCGCTGAACCAGGCGACTGTCACCGCTAACGGCGTGATGTTCTACCTCACGGGAACGAGTTCGACCTACAGCTCGGTGTACATGGGCAATAATCTCAATGCCACGCTGTCAGCGCCAACCTCCGGTACATACCAGGGAATCCTCTTCTTCGCGGATCGCTCGATCGTTTCCACTTATTCGAACGGCGCGGCTATTACCAATGGCATTTCGGTAAACATGTCGGGCACCCTCTATTTTCCGACAACCAGTGTTTCGTTTTCGAGCGGCGCCAGCAGTTCGAGCTACATGGCCATTGTCGCCGAAACCATTTCGTTCTCGAGCGGGGCGAAGATCAAAAGCGATCCCACCGGTCTGTATACCGGCCTGTCCAGGCAATCCGTCGCGCTTGTGCAATAGCAACTGGTCCGTGCGCCGCAGCTGTGTCGAGCGTGTCAATCAACTGCGTTGCCAAACAGACGAACGGCGTTTTTCCTGAGGACCAACGGCGACCTCGTCGCGGGCCGCGATCTTTCGATATCGGCCAGCCAGCGTTTCCACCGGAAGATACATACCCGACGGCGAGCCTCTCCTGTGGCGTCGGGTCCGAGAGTGGGATCGATACTGGCGTAAGTGATAGCGATGTCGGAGTTTGCGGCAGTTGGCGCCCGAGTCGTTGGAAACGCGCGCCTGGAGAACAACACCGAAACCTATATCGAGCAAATCTCCACTTTACTCGGATGTCTGGCAGTACACGCATGGCGGACATTGCCATCGAGCGACTCGCGCCCCTTCCGAGGAATATTTGTATTCGCTCCTTTTCAGGGATCGGGCCTTTTAAACACATCAGACCTCTGGCAACTCAGGGCCGATTCAGCGGGCAATAGCGGGCAACGCGCCGTGGCAACTATGGCAGTGTTGGCACGCCAGGCAATCTGAAATCTGCAACTTGAGGAGTCCACGAACCCATCAAGCGTTCGAATCCCACTCTCTCCGCCATTTTAAAATCAATAATTTGTGCGCCGGGATAAACCGGCATGTCGTAGGGGATGAAAGAGCCCTACAGGAAAGGAGTAGCGAACCATCCTGACCCCGAGTTTTGCGGCGGTTACCG